>Ga0310038_10002952_pt1 | contig 12404 bp, 11 predicted proteins | sample Sb_taG_6_FD_200461 | JGI IMG/M metagenome (GOLD analysis project Ga0310038, IMG submission 200461) | Peat soil microbial communities from Weissenstadt, Germany - Sb_50d_4_PS metaG (v2) (version 2) | ecosystem: Environmental > Terrestrial > Soil > Wetlands > Peat | place: Germany: Weissenstadt... | reverse complement strand
AGGCGGTCACGCAAGATGAAGCCCGAATCCGGCGCGAAGCCGATGCGGAAGGTCTTGATCGCTTCTTCCGTGAGTCCGCGCCCCGCAAGATATTCGCGCGCCCGAGCGCCTTCGGGACGCCGTAGCTGTTCCTCGAAGAACCCGCAGGCGCGCTCGTTCAGGTCCACCAGCACGCCGCGCAGCCTGGCCTCGCGCGCTTCGCCCTCGCTGGCGTACGTCTGCTTCGGCAGCGGGATACCGACCTTCTGCGCCACCAGCCGTACGGCCTCGGGAAAGGTAATGTTCTCGATCTTCTGCACGAAGCCGAGCACATCCCCGGAGGCCCCGCACCCAAAGCAGTGATAGAACTGCCGCGTCGCGTGCACCGAGAACGACGGCGTCTTCTCGCTGTGGAAGGGGCAAAGGCCGGAGAAATTCTGCGCGCCGGCTTTCTTCAGCTTGACATAGTCGCCAATGATGCGAACGATATCCGCCTGTTGTTTGACCGTGTATGCGAAGTCGCCGGGGTTGGCCATGGCTTGGAGCGGAGACAGGAGTCCCGTGGGGATTCTCGACCAAGGATCACCAGAGCGGAATTGAAATCATTGTAACGGATGTGGAAATACTGTGGGAATCGTCACTCTGACGTGGATCAGTGAGGAAAAAAGAATGAACCGCCGAGACGCCAAGAAACGCAGAGTCATAATTGGTATCGAGTTCTCGGCGTGTTCGGCGTCTCGGAGGTGATCCCGTGCTAGGCCACCTTCGCCTGCTGCTTCAGCCGCTCGATCTGCCCGGCGTGATTGGGATCGTGAACGAACAGCATCCCGACCAGTTCTTCGAGGGTGACCTTCCGGCCTTTTTCGGGGTGGAAAGCTCCCTTCTGCAGGTCGGCGGGCCGCAGCCGCCGCAACAGGCGGACATTGGCGCGGCGCGCAGACTGAAACGCGGCCAGGAAGTCGGGCGCTGCCCCTTCCAGGTAGCCAAGATTGCGGGCCCAATCGTTCTGATCGATGGGAGCGATGGCGGGTTCGCGGTCGGCCATCATCTGACGCATGCGGTAGCCGTAGAGGACCTCGATGTCGGCGAGGTGCCCGAGGATCTCGAGGATGCACCATTTGTCGGGTGCAGGCTTGTAGCGCAGCGTGCGGTCATCCACGCCCGTTGCCGCCGCAGCAACCAGCGCCGGGCCGCGCTCGATGGCATCAATCTTCTCGCGGAGTTCGTGGTCGGTCATCGGTTTCTCTTCACACTCTAAGTTCCACTACCGTTGCCCCGGCTCCGCCCTCATTCTGCGGAGGCTCCGAAATCGAGGCCACGTGCGGATGTTTCTCCAGGTACTGCCGCAGCGCTTTGCGCAGGATACCCATGCCGCTGCCGTGAACGATTCGGACGCGTCCGAGGCCGGCAAGGAAAGCACGGTCCAGAAATTTTTCGACGCGCGCCGTGGCTTCGTCCACGTTCTTGCCGATGACGTTGATCTCGGTGGGCGCGCTGGCGTTATCGGCCACAGAAACCAAAATCCCCTGGGCGCGGGCGGCGCGCAGCGGCGAGTCCGACGCGCGAATGACGACCTCGGCGATGTCGTCTCGGCCAACCTTCATCTTCATGGCGCCCATCTCGACTTCGAAGGTCTGATCGTCCACGCGGCGCTTGATGACGGCGTTGCGACCGAGCGACTTCAGCTTGACCGTATCGCCCTCGGAGACGTGCTTCACCTCGCCGGGGCGGGCGTTGGGGTCACCGCGATCGGCGCCGGTGGCGTGGGAAACGACGGCAGAGTCGAACTGGTCCTTGAACTCGCGGCGCAGGCGGGAGATGCGGCGCTCGGCGTCCTTTGAGAGCTTGAGTGCCTGCGCCCGGTCCTGGATGGCGTTCACGGTCTCGCGCGCGTGGTATTCGAAGTCGCGGAAAACGGCATCCAGCTTCTTCTCCATTTCGCGCACACGCTGCCGCTGCTCCTTCAATCCCTCGGCTTCCAGGCGCTGGTGCTCGCGCGCCAGTTCCTGCTCGCGCTGCTGGAGCCGGTGCCGCTCCTGCTCGGCCTGGCGCAGTTCGGCGTGCAGGCGGTCGAGGAAAAGGGCGATGTCCTGGGCCTGCGAGCCGAGCGAGGCGCGGGCCGCCGAGATGATGCCGGGATCCAGGCCGAGGCGCTGCGCAATGTTGATGCCGGCCGACGCGCCGGGCACGCCCAGCTTCAGTTCATACGTGGGCTGGAGTGTCGCCTCATCGAAGCCAACGGCAGCGTTGAGCACGCCGGGAGTGTTCGTGGCATATACCTTCAGCGAAGTGTGATGAGTGGAGATGATGCTGGTAGCGCCGATCTGGCGGAAATGTTCGGCGATGGCTACGGCCAGGGCCGCGCCTTCTGCCGGGTCGGTGGCGGAGCCGAGCTCGTCCAGCAGCACCAGCGACTGCGGCGTCGCCGTGCGGGAGATGAAATCGATGTTGGTGACGTGCGCGGAAAATGTCGAGAGGTTCTGCTCGATGGACTGGTAATCGCCGATGTCGGCGAGCACGGCATCGAACACCGGAAGCTCGGCGCGCTCGGCAGGGATCGGGATTCCGGATTGCGCCATCAGCACCAGCAGGCCGATGGTCTTGAGCGCGACAGTTTTGCCGCCGGTATTGGGGCCGCTGATGACGAGCTGATGGTTGGGCGGCTCGAGCTCGACCGTGATGGGCACAATGTTCCCGCTGCGCGCCTTCAGAGTGCGCTCAAGCGCCGGATGTCGGGCGTTGCGGAGGATCAGCCTGGCTGACTCCACCAACTTCGGCGCGGTGCAGTCGTAATCCGCAGCAAACCGCCCCTTAGCGAATTGCAACTCCAGTTCGGCCAGCACGCCGGTCGCAGCGAGAATGGCAGCCGCCTGCTCGCGGATGCGCGCGGTCATCTCCAACAGGATGCGATGAATCTCCGCCTGCTCCTCCTCCAGCATCCGCACTAGCTCGTTGTTCTGCTCGATGGTCTCCAGCGGCTCGACGAACACCGTTTGGCCGCTGGAACTCGCTCCGTGGACCACTCCCAGCACGCGGCGTTTCTGCTCGATCTTTACCGGGATGACAAAGCGCTCGCCGCGGATGGTAATGAGCTCGTCCTGCACCGCGCCGCCCTCGGCCAGCCGCCGCAGGTAGGCGCGCAGCGATTCCTGGATCTGCCGCTTCTGCCGCTCGATCTCGCGGCGGATGCGCGCCAGCTCGGGCGAGGCGCGGTCGTCGAGCGTGCCGTCCGGCAGAATCTTGTTGCGGAAGAAGCGCAATAACTCAGTGAAGTCGGCCAGCGCGGAGGAGATTTCGGCGACCGCCGCGAACTCCAGCTTCATCTGCGACGGTGGCTGCTGCGCGATGTGCCGCCACTCATCGGCGCGGCCCACCACCAGGACGATGTCGCGGATCTCGGCGGTATCGAGCGCCGCCCCCTCGATGTGCGCCTTTTCTACCAGCGCCGTGGGGTCCAGCAGGCCGGAGAACTCGAAGCGCGCGCCCACACGCAGATACTCGCGAATCTCCGCGGTGAGCTGCTGCTGGCGCTCGATCCAGGCGCCGTCTCCCGAGGGCGCAAGCGCGGCAATCTTCGCCTGGCCGAGCGGGGAGAATGCATAGGCGCGGAGAATCTCCCGCATCGAGTCGAACTCAAGGGCGCGGGCGCTGGTGTGGGCCATGGGCATGGAGACGCACCATGTTACCCGAACAGGATCGCCATCCCGAGTGCTAGAATTTACCTGTTATGAGCTTTCCTACGACCCGCATGAGAAGGCTCCGGCGCTCGGAGCAGATGCGTAATTTCGTACGCGAGACGCGGCTCACGCCCGACTCGTTCGTTTACCCGATGTTCGTTTGCCCTGGCGAGGGCGTGCGCAAGGAAGTGGGCTCCATGCCCGGCGTGTGCAACCTCTCCGTGGACGAGGCAGTGAAGGAAGCACGCGAACTCCATTCGCTCGGCGTACCCTCCACCATGCTGTTTGGCCTGCCGGAGTCGAAGGATGAAGTCGCGAGCGGCGCTTGGGCGGACGACGGCATCGTACAGCGTGCCACGCGCGCCATCAAGAGCGAGGTCCCGGAGCTGCTGGTGATGGGCGACGTTTGCCTGTGCGAGTACATGTCGCACGGACATTGCGGGATCGTGCGCCAGACCACATCGCCGCGGTCGCTCGGCGCACGGGCTGCAACCAAGGCGGTAGTCGTCACAAAGAAGGATCTGCCACAAGCGATTCACAAGTTGGCAACCTTAGCAGCAGGCGAGTACGAGATCGTCAACGATGCCACGCTGGATCTCCTGGTCAAGACCGCGGTCTCGCAGGCGCGCGCCGGCATGGACATCATCGCGCCTTCGGACATGATGGATGGGCGCGTCGCCGCCATCCGCAAGGGGCTCGACGAGGCCGGGTTCATCAACATCCCCATCCTTTCTTATGCGGCAAAGTTCGCATCGGCGTTCTACGGGCCTTTCCGCGAAGCGGCGGATTCGGCGCCGCAGTTCGGCGATCGCCGCTCCTACCAGATGGACGGCGCCAACCTGCGCGAGGCTATGCGTGAGATCGAGCTCGACCTGGAAGAGGGCGCTGACATGATTATGGTCAAGCCCGCCATGCCTTACCTGGACGTGATCCACGCCGCGCACGAGCGCTTTGAAGTCCCGCTGGCCGCGTACCAGGTCTCGGGCGAGTACGCCATGATCATGGCCGCGGCGCGCAACGGCTGGATCGATCGTGAGCGCATCATGATGGAATCGCTGACCTCGATCCGGCGCGCCGGGGCGTCGATCATCCTGACCTACTTCTCCAAAGACGCAGCGCGCATTCTCGCGTAACCTCTTTCGCCGCGGATAAACGCGGACAAACGCGGATCGGAACAACTGAAGAACCTCTGCGTCCTCTGCGGTTTGTTTTTTTCCGCGTTCACCCGCGTGTATCCGCGGCGATGGAGTTTCTTGGCCTGTCGTACAATCATTGATTAGTTCACCCGTCGGAATGCGCACCAGAGGAGCACAACCTTGGCTGAGACCATCTACGACGTGGCCATTATCGGGTCTGGGCCCGGAGGCTACACCGCCGCCATCCGTGCCGGACAACTGGGCCTGAAGCCCTGCCTGATCGAGAAGAACGAGAAGCTGGGCGGCACCTGCCTGCAGGTGGGCTGCATCCCCACCAAGGCGCTGCTGTTCAACGCCGAGATCTATGACCACATGAAGGCGGGCAAAGACTTTGGTATCGAGGGTCTGGACGGCGCCAAGCTGAACTGGACCACCATCCAGGACCGCAAGAACAAGATCGTCCAGAAGCACACCAAGGGCCTCGAATTCCTGATGCGCAAGAATAAGGTCGAGGTGGTGAAGGGATACGGCCGGCTGACGGGGCCGCGCAAAGACGGCGTGCTCACGGTTGAGGTGCAGGGTGGATCGAGCATCAGGGCAAAGAATGTGCTCCTCGCCACCGGCTCCGAAGCAAAGATGCTGCCGGGACTGGAGCCGGATGATCGCCTGCTAACCAACATCGAGATTCTCAGTCTCAAGGCAATCCCAAAATCGCTGGTGGTGGTGGGCGCCGGCGCCGTTGGAGTAGAGTTCGCATCGATCTACAAATCGTTCGACTGCGATGTGACCATTCTCGAAATGCTGCCGCGCCTGGTGCCGCTTGAGGACGAGGAGATCTCGAAGGAACTGATGCGCTCCTACAACAAGCGGGGCATCCAGTCATTCGTCGGGACCAAACTCGACAAAGTCGAGAAGACGAAGACTGGGATCGCGGCGACCTTTACCCCGCCTGACGGAAAGCAGCAGAAGCTCGAAGCCGAGAAGATCCTGATTGCCGTGGGCCGCGCTCCTCAGACGGCGAATGTCGGGTTGGAAAAGACGAAGATCAAGCCTGAGCGCGGGTTTGTCCATACCGATGGATGGATGGAGACGGAGGAGCCGGGCATCTATGCCGTCGGCGACATTATCGCCGGCTTCCCGCAGCTCGCCCACGTAGCGTTCATGCAGGGCATGGTGGCAGTGGCGCACATTGCCGGCAAACCAGCGCGGCCGCTCAACCGCAACCGGATCCCCAATTGCACCTACTGCGAACCGCAGATTTCGAGCGTCGGCATGACCGAGGCGGCAGCGCGGCAAGCCGGCCGCGAGGTAAAGATTGGCAAGTTTCCCTTCTCGGCGAATTCGAAGGCGAGCATCGTCGGCTCGCACGAAGGTTTTGTGAAAGTCGTGGCGGATGCAAAGTACGGCGAGGTGCTGGGCGTGCACATCATTGGCCCGCAGGCAACGGAGATGATTGCGGAAGCGGTCGTGGCCCTGGAGATGGAGGCTACGGTCGACGACCTGATGTTCACCATCCACCCGCACCCGACGCTCAGCGAAGCGATGTTCGACGGCATAGAGAGCGTTTACGGGCTGTCGATCAATATTTAGGTCGGCCACGGATTTACACGGATGAACCAGTTCTGATCCGTTTCATCCGTGAGAATCCGTGGCGTTTTTCATGATCTCTGTCGTCCAACTCGGCCGCGTGGATTACGCCACCGCCCTTAAGCTGCAGCAGACGCTGGTCGATCTGCGTAAGGCCGGGCAGATCGGCGATACGCTGCTGCTGCTCGAGCACCCGCCGGTCATCACCCTGGGCCGCAATGCGAAACGCGCGAATGTGCTCGTTTCTGAAGATCAGCTCTCGCAGTCGGGCGTAGAGATCTTCGAGTGCGACCGCGGCGGCGACGTGACTTATCACGGGCCGGGGCAGCTCGTCGGCTATCCCATCTTCGACCTGCGTGGGTTCACCCCGCGCATCGGGGCGGTGGATTTTGTGCGCAAGCTGGAAGAGGTGCTGATCAGAAGTTGTGCCGATTTCGGCGTGGCCGCGCACCGCGTGCCCGGCATGACCGGCACGTGGACGCTGCGCAACCAGGCCAAGATCGCCGCCATCGGTGTTCACATTTCGCGCGGCGTGACCTCCCACGGCTTCGCCCTGAACGTCTCGACCGACCTCGGCCATTTCAAACTCATCATCCCTTGCGGGATCGGCGACAAGCCGGTCACTTCGCTCGATTGCGCGCTGGGCGACGCCTACCCGGGAATCGCGGTCACGCCGCTTACGATCGAGGAAGTTTCTCAGTCGGTGGCGCGCAACTTCGGCCGCGTGTTCGAGAGCCAGATTCTTTGGGTGGACACCCTGGATGCGCTTCTGGGCCGTGCCGTTGGAGTCCCCATGAAGTTGCCGGAGAACCTCCGTGAACTGGACGACGATGAGACTTTCTCGGCGTAGACCCACAATCAAGAATCTCGTGGGATAGAATTGCCTTCCTGATGAAGAAGAAGCCGTCGCACAAGAAGCGTCCCGCCGCTGCGTCCGGCAAGGGCGCGCCGGCTGCCAACGCTTACGGCATCGTCGATTACCGGCTGGAGAAACCGGACTACCGCGTGGTCGAGGTCACGCGCAACGGCGAGGTCGCCTACGAAGTGCGCGGCGACCTGAGCGCGCCCGTCCCGCCGATCCGCGAGTCGAGATACCTCACGCCCAAGCAGCACGTCGAGATCTACCGCTGGATGCTGCTCAACCGGCGCATGGAAGCGGCGCTCGAGAACCTCTACAAGCAGGGCAAGGTGGTGGGGGGCGTGTACTTCGGGTTGGGGCAGGAAGCGTGCTCGTGCGCCTCGGCCTGCGCGCTGGGCAAGGAAGACTGGCTGGCGCCGATGATCCGCAACCAGGGGTCGCTCTTGGTCAGGGGCTTCTCGACGCGCGACATCATGATGCAGTACATGGCCAAAGCAGGCTCGCCGACCAAGGGCCGCGACGCCTCCTCGCATTTCGGCGACATCTATGAACGCAACGTGGCCGCGCCCATCTCCATGCTGGGCGATCTAATCGGCGTGATGGCCGGCGTGGCGCTGGGGGCGCGCTACCAGGGGCGCGACGTCGCCTGCATGACGTACATCGGCGACGGCGGGCAGTCCACGGGCATTTTCCACGAGTCACTGAACTTCGCCGCGGTGCAGAAACTGGGGCTGGTGCTGATCGTCGAGAACAACCTGTGGGGATACTCCACCCCTGCCGAGCACCAGTTCGCGATCAAAGATCTGGCACAGCGGGCGATCGCCTACGGCATTCCCGGCGTGATCGTGGACGGCACCGATGCGTGCCAGGTGTACGACGCGTCGCACGAAGCCTGCGAGCGCGCCTGCCGCGGGGAAGGCCCGACGCTGATTGAAGCCAAGATGATGCGCATGAAGGGCCATGCCATTCACGATGCAGCGCAGTACGTCCCGCGTCCGCTGTTTGAGTATTGGCAAAAGCGAGACCCGATCGCCCGCTTCGAGGATTACCTGGTCAGGGTTAAGAAGTGGCTCACGTCCACGGAGAACCTGGCGCTGATCGATGGCGTGGAGACACAACTCGAGGCCGACCGCAATTTCGCCGAAGCCTCACCCCTGCCGGCGCCGGAAGCTGCGGCCGGCGGCGTGTATTGTGACGGAACGTGCCACGAGATCAAGCCGAAGTACGGGTTGAAGGAGCCGAAAGCGAAAGCTAGGGCAGTGAAGGCGAAGGCCAGCGAGGCGGCGGTGCACTTGAAGTAGCGCCTTACCGGTAGACTTCACGGCGGTGGCCGATGCGAATAACCAAGACAGTGACTTCCTGATGCAGGATGTCATAGACAATCCGGTAGTCACCAACGCGCACGCGGTAACCGGGCTCGCCATGCAGTTTTTCGCTGCCCGCCAGGTGCGGGTTCTCGGCGACTTGGTCGAGTTTGGAAAGGATGCGGCCTTGCAGTTCACGCGGGAGTTTTCCCAACACGCGGTCGGCAGACGGCCTCAAACGAACCGTATAGCGCATGGCTTGGCTCAGAACCCAAGCTTCTTCTTCACGGCCTCAAGCGGGATACTGCCCTTCTCCTTGCGCGCTTTGCGCGCAAGGCGGACGTCGATTTTGTTCTCGCGCTCTTCGATCATGCGTTCGAGAAAGTCATACTCCTCGATGGGAATGACAGCAGCTACCGGCTTCTTGCGGCGCTGTAGAACAAACCGTTCTCCCCGGTACGCGGTGCGGTTGATGACTTCGGCAAACTGCTGGCGAGCTGCACTCGTCGAAAGACGCTTAGCACTCATGCACATATTGTACCATTTGTACAGTTTGTAACAATATGCCAACTGTTACCTATCTCGAAGCCATCCGCCAGGGACTCTGGGAGGAAATGGAGCGCGACCCCGCCGTCTTCTGCATGGGCGAGGACATCGGTGTGTACGGCGGCGCGTTCAAGGTGACCGAGGGTTTCATCCACCACTTCGGTCCAGAGCGAGTGATCGATACTCCGATCGCCGAGGGCGCGCTGGTCAACGCGGCGTTCGGGGCGGCGCTCACCGGGCTGCGGCCGGTGGTCGAGTTCCAGTTCATCGACTTCATCGGCTGCGCCTTCAACCAGATCACCAACATGCTGGCCAAGTCCCACTATCGCTGGGGAGCGCCCGCGCCCATCGTGCTGCGCGGCCCGTGCGGCGGCGGTGTGCACGGCGGCCCCTTCCACTCGCAGAACCCGGAGATGTATTTCGTGCACACGCCAGGGATGAAAGTGGTCGCGCCCGGCACCGCCTACGACGCCAAGGGGCTGATCAAGTCGGCGATCCGCGACAACAATCCCGTGCTTTTCCTGGAGCACAAGTTCCTCTACCGGCGCATCAAAGAAGAGTTGCCCGCCGAGGACTATGTTGTGCCGCTGGGCCAAGCGCGGGTTGCGCGCGAAGGGCGCGACGTCAGCGTGATCACTTACGCAGCCATGCTGCAGGTCGCGATCGGGGCCGCCGAGACGCTGGCTAAAGAAGGCATCGAACTGGAGGTCGTGGACCTTCGCACCTTGCAACCGCTCGATCGCGAGGCGATCCGCAATACCGTGCAGAAGACCAACAAGGTGGTCGTGTTGCACGAGGACACGCGCACGGCGGGCATCGCCGGGGAAATCACCGCAGTCATCAACGAAGATGCCTTTGACTGGCTGGATGCTCCGGTGGTGCGCATCGCTTCGCTGGATACGCCGGTGCCATTCTCGCCGCCGATGGAGGAGTTTTTCTTGCCCAAGGTGGCGGACGTGGTGCGGGAGGCGCGGCGTCTGAAGTCGTACTGATCACGGTGTAGAGACGTAGCGTGCTACGTCTCCAACCAGAGCTGTGCAGAACGTCTTGTTCCGGAGGGAATGATGGCGAAGTTTATTGCCGGGATCGTCTTTACGGTTGTGGCGGTTATCCTTGCCGTGCTGATCTACGCTCGTGGCGGACACATGGCGGTCAACGCCGATGCCGCCCCCAGCAGGATCGAGGGCTGGGCGGCCAACAGCGCGCTCGATGCCGCTATCGAGCACCAGGCGCCGCATGTGGAGAATCCGGTCCCCAAGACCGATGCCAACCTGATCGACGGCATGAAGCTCTACGCCATGAACTGCGCCGTCTGCCACGGAGGCCTCGACCGCAAGCGGAACGTGCTGGGCGGTGCGTTCTACCCTCCGGCGCCACAGATCATCGTCCGCGGCCTGGATGATCCCGAGTGGCACATTTTCTTCGCCACCAAGCACGGCGTGCGTCTGACCGCCATGCCGGCCTGGGGCAAAGTGATGGGCGACAACGATCTCTGGAAGATCGTCGCCTTCGTGAAGACCGTCAACCAACTCCCGCCGGCGGTCGAGCAACAACGCCGGCTGGCGCTGGGAGGCAGCGACTGACGGCGCGGTTCCACGACGATTTATAATGAGCGCTTGGGATTAGACCGCCGGGCCCTCCGGCGGTTTCTCGCGAGAGGAAAATCATGCCGACTGATGTGATCATGCCCCAGATGGGGGAATCGATCTTCGAGGGCACGCTGACCAAGTGGCTGAAGAAGCCCGGGGACAAGGTACAGCGGGATGAGCCCTTGTTCGAGATCTCGACCGACAAAGTGGACGCGGAGATCCCGGCGCCCGCTTCCGGCGTGCTGAAGGAGATCAAGGTCGCGGAAGGCGCCACCGTGCAGGTGAATACTGTAGTCGGAGTGATCGATGCGGAGGGCGCCGCAGCGGCTACGCCCGCTCCCTCGAAGCCGGAAGCGCCCAAAGCTGCGGCTCCCACTCCGCCCGCCCCCAGCCCCCGCGCACCCCAGCCGGCCGCGGCCGTGGCTCGTAAGGGAGATGGCGCACGCCCGCAGTCTGTTCCCACACCCGAACCGGCCAGACCAAGGGAGGCGGTCGCGCGTCAGGCCGAGAGTGTCATCGAGTTCCCGTCGACCGAGGAGGGACAGCGTGTCCGGTCGTCGCCGCTGGTGCGGCGCATCGCCCGCGATCACAACGTCGACTTGGCACAGGTTCCGGCTACTGGCCTGGGAGGGCGCATCACCAAGGAAGACATCCTGCGTTTCGTGGAGCAGCATCCGGCGGGAGCTCCGCCGGCAGTGGCCGTCGGCGGGCGCCCTGGTCCGGCGGCAGCGGCGCAACCTGTGCCGGCAATGCCCGGCGCTGCTCTGGTACCCGTGCCCGGTGACCTGGTGCCCATGTCCACCATGCGCAAGAAGATCGCTGAGCACATGGTCGCGTCCAAGCGCACCAGCGCGCACGTGCACTCGATCTTTGAAATCGACATGACCCGCGTCGTCAAGCTGCGCGAGCGCGAGCGAGCCGATTGGGAAAAGCGTAACGGCGCGAAGCTGACGTTCATGCCTTTCTTCGCTCGTGCCGTGCTGGCCAGCATCCGCGAATGGCCGATCGTCAACGCGTCGGTCGAGGGCGAGAGCATTCGCTATCACCGCAACGTCAACTTGGGGATCGCGGTGTCGCTTGACTGGGGCCTGATCGTTCCGGTGGTGAAGCACGCCGAGGAAAAGAACTTCCTGGGATTGCAGCGCGCCATCACCGAGCTGGCGGAACGCGCCCGCAGCAAGAAGCTCTCGCCCGAGGACGTGCAGGGCGGCACCTTCACCATCACTAATCCTGGGCCGTACGGGCCGCTGTTCGGCACGCCCATCATCAACCAGCCGCAGGTGGCGATCCTCGGCATCGGCGGCATTTTCAAAACTCCGGTAGTCAAGACCGATCCCGAAGGCAACGACTATTTCGCCGTGGCCCACATTCTGCACGTGTCGCTGGGCTACGACCACCGCGTGGTCGATGGCGCCGTTGCCGACCAGTTCCTCTCCGTGGTCAAGAAGAAGCTGGTGCACTGGGATGAGGATATTGGGTGAGCGTCACCGCAGCAGATTAACCTGTCATGCTGGGCATGTGTCGTTACGTCCGACTCGCCTCGGCAAAACCACCGAGGCTCGCTCAGCATGCCAATGGAGGGAAGTCGAAAACTGCAGGCCAGCTACTGCATGAGAGTTATGGTTTGCCGGCGCCGGCGTAGTTGCGTATGAAACCCTCTACGCTGCGCACGTAGACGTCCGCGAAATCGACCACGGGACGCCGCTGCTCGATCAATTCCATGGCCT
>Ga0310038_10002950_pt1 | contig 12405 bp, 7 predicted proteins | sample Sb_taG_6_FD_200461 | JGI IMG/M metagenome (GOLD analysis project Ga0310038, IMG submission 200461) | Peat soil microbial communities from Weissenstadt, Germany - Sb_50d_4_PS metaG (v2) (version 2) | ecosystem: Environmental > Terrestrial > Soil > Wetlands > Peat | place: Germany: Weissenstadt... | reverse complement strand
AAGGACCCGGACAAGCCGCAGAACAAGCCAGCGGCCGGAAAGCCGCGCCCGGAAAACCATCAAGATCACTTATCCGCCAGCTGGCACATCAAGATAAGCGCCAGAATTTACGCGGTGGATCGAGGCTAAGGCAGCAGTTCATGACGAATTTTGCGATATCGTCTTTGCTGCAATGAAAATTGATCACCGGCGGGGTCTTGAGTCCGTCCATCCGATGCTGCTACTGTAGCGTCGCCTAAAGACAGGCCCCTGGCCTTGGGCCAGCGTTCGGTCCTGGCCATCCTTCTGATTGGTGCCCCTGAATCCTTGTCAAGGGCGCCGTCAAGCCCGGCTTCGCGTGTACGTGCGCCCGGCACCTCTACCATCCGCAGTTGTCCTGCGGTCACAGACGGGCTTGACGGCGAACTTGCAAGGCTTCAGGATCAGGGCACCGGAAGGATGGACCCTCTTGCAACCCGCGCGCCAGCGCTGGACCCTCTGGTGCTGCGTCCGTCTGGGCGGTCACCTCGGGTCCGACGCGAGCCGGGCGCCGCCGTGGCCCGGCAGGGCCTTAAGAGCGGCAGGCCCGGCTACCCGGAAGCACGTCAGGGGCCCCTGAAGGTGGGCCAGCCAGCCACGAACCGTCCGTGCGCCGCGTGCGGGAGAGTGCTCTCGTGCGTGGCGCTCTTCCATGTCTGGGCGCCAGCCCGCGCGGCGCGCTCGGCGCCCTTGAAAAGGTAAAGAGAGTTATCAGAGGCAACGGGAGCTAACAGGGAGCCAAGGGTGAGCCGACGGGGCCAACGGGGCCAACGAGGCCATTAGGTAAGCGGGGCCCAATCGGGCGGATGGTTCACGAGCAGGCGACTGATCAGCGGTGCCCTGAACAGGCACGACACAGCGCAACGCGCAGATCTGGGCGCGTATCGGGCATGATCAAGCGCTCGGAATCAACCTGCGGACCTCGGCCGCGCCTCAATCAGCGGCGAAGCCGGTCAGCCGACTTGAATGTCCCGGCGGTCGATGAGGCCCGCGTTCGTGCTGGTCAGCGCCCATATTGCCGCCAGTGTCTGGACCAGAATTGAGACCAGCCTGTTACCGCCGCTGAAGACAGTGTGGACGTTTTACCTGATCAGCGTGGCGGAGGATGCGAGATTCGAACTCGCGAGGGCTTGCACCCAACACGCTTTCCAAGTCTGCGGGTATGCGTCCGCCCCGGCCCGCCGCAGTCCGCCACCAGGGACGGCGGCGCCTCACGGCCGCCCGCGTACCGCGCCGAACGCGGGCGAATGAGACCAGAACTGAGACCACCGGCGGGGCAACCTGAGGTATCCCAAGACAAGTGGCTCAAGCCTAGGGTTCGCCCGGCGTCCTGAGGATGTGCCGCAGCTGACCCGCTGTGGCACTGTCGGCCGGGATGGTGGCCAGCGCGGTATTGAACTGGGCTAGCGCCGTGTCCTTTTCGGCTGGGTCCGCCTGGTCGGCCAGGGCGCGCAGCTCGCTGGCCCAGCCACCTGGGAGCTGCCCGGCAGGCCCGTCAAGCACCCAGGCCAGGATCATACGTAGCGCTCCGGCGAACGCGCGGCCGTGGACGAATGTCTCAATTTCCGCGCATGCCCGGAGCCGACCGGTGTCCCGGGCCGTGATGGCCGCGCTGGCCATGTCCTGGAGCGACTGCGTATCCTCCAGGCTCTCGTAGGCCCCGTCGACGCCTGCGGGGGTTCTGGCCAGGGTCAGCAGGGCCTGGTGGACGATGAGGGCAGGCTCAGGGTCCTTGGTGAGGTTAGCGAGCAGGCCGGGGATCTCCTCGTCCAGGAGTTCGGGATGGTCGTGGAGGAAGGCGCGGGAGGCCTCCCAGCTGGGTGCCGTGATCCATTCGCGGAGCGTCTCGCTCGCCAGCAGCGGCCGGTAGGCGGCATCCAGCCCGTGCTCACGGACCGCCTCCAATAGGTCACGATGCTGGCGGATCAGGTCCTCTGATGCCGTAAGGGCCAGCTCGCCGAGGACGGTAGGTGCCGCATCGGCCAGCAGTTGGCTGGAATGGTCTCGGAAGTATCGTTGAGATTCGGCCCACGTGCCGGTGTTGATCCAGCCGATCACCGTGTTGATGTGGTCGTCGGTGAGGTGGATCCAGCCGGGCATGGGGACGGTACTAAGACACTGCCACGCTTCTTGCGCGGTATCGGGGCGCTGCCGCCAGTGCCCGCGCAGCAGCCGCCGGGCATCTGCCTCCACCGGGCCGGGCACCCCTGGCGTTATCAGGACTCTCACCAGCAGTTTCACGCCTGCGTCCGCGTCCGGCCCGCCGAGCAGGTAGCCCGCGGAGGCGACGGTGAGGGCCAGCCGCGCGGAGTCCTCAGGTAGACCTGCGATCGCTGATTCCCACACCGTGGTGACCTCAGCGTCCCGGCCGGTTTCCGTCAGTCGTGCGCCCAGGTTGTTCAGTGCCATGGCCAGGTTGGGGAGGTAGGCGTCGGGGTTGGCTTCGGCGAGCTGGCGGTAGGTGTCGGCGGCTTCCTGGGCGGGGGCCAGGGCGGCTTGCCGCTGCCCGGTCTCGGCCAGCCGGTTGCCGAGGTTGTTCAGTGCCATGGCCAGGTCGGGGAGGTAGGCGTCGGGGTTGGCTTCGGCGAGCTGGCGGCGGATGGTGAAGGCTTCCTGGGCGGGGTCCAGGGCGGCTTGCCGCTGCCCGGTCTCGGCTAGCCGGTTGCCGAGGTTGTTCAGTGCCATGGCCAGGTTGGGGAGGTAGGCGTCGGGGTTGGTGTCGGCGAGCTGGCGGTAGGTGTCGGCGGCTTCCTGGGCGGGGGCCAGGGCGGCCTGCCGCTGCCCGGCGTCGGCCAGCCGGTTGCCGAGGTTGTTCAGCGCGCTGGCCAGGTTGGGGAGGTAGGCGTCGGGGTTGGTGTCGGCGAGCTGGCGGTAGGTGTCGGCGGCTTCCTGGGCGGGGGCCAGGGCGGCCTGCTGCTGCCCGGTCTCGGCTAGCCGGTTGCCGAGGTTGTTCAGCGCGCCGGCCAGGTTGGGGAGGTAGGCGTCGGGGTTGGTGTCGGCGAGCTGGCGGCGGATGGTGACGGCTTCCTGGGCGGGGGCCAGGGCGGCCTGCCGCTGCCCGGTCTCGGCCAGCCGGATGCCGAGGTTGTTCAGCGCGCTGGCCAGGTTGGGGAGGTAGGCGTCGGGGTTGGCTTCGGCGAGCTGGCGGTAGGTGTCGGCGGCTTCCCGGGCGGGGGCCAGGGCGGCCTGCCGCTGCCCGGTCTCGGCCAGCCCGACGCCGAGGTTGTTCAGTGCCATGGCCAGGTCGGGGAGGTAGGCGTCGGGGTTGGCTTCGGCGAGCTGGCGGTAGGTGTCGGCGGCTTCCCGGGCGGGGGCCAGGACGGCCTGCCGCTGCCCGGCGTCGGCCAGCCGGATGCCGAGGTTGTTCAGTGCCATGGCCAGGTCGGGGAGGTAGGCGTCGGGGTTGGCTTCGGCGAGCTGGCGGTAGGTGTCGGCGGCTTCCCGGGCGGGGGCCAGGGCGGCCTGCCGCTGCCCGGTCTCGGCCAGCCGGATGCCGAGGTTGTTCAGCGAGGCGGCCAGGTCGGGGAGGTAGGCGTCGGGGTTGGCGGCGGTGAGCTGGCGGTAGGTGTCGGCGGCTTCCCGGGCGGGGGCCAGGGCGGCTTGCCGCTGTCCGGCGTCGGCCAGCCGGATGCCGAGGTTGTTCAGCGAGGCGGCCAGGTCGGGGAGGTAGGCGTCGGGGTTGGCGGCGGTGAGCTGGCGGAGAATGCCGGTTATCGCCGTAGTGAGGGCGGCACCGAACAGGGCTCCGCTGATGGAGATCTCGGGCAGCTGGTCGATTGCCGTGTATGCGGTCTGCCGGAATTCTTGCGGGTCTTGCCGTCCGAGGCGGAGCAGCCCGTCCTGCAGCGGGGCGGGCTGCGGGAGGGTTGCGGCCAGGACCGGCGCGGCCACCGCGAAGGGGACGGGCTGGCTGGCGATCAGGTCGACGGCCTGTTCACCGACCTGGCTGAGGCCCGGGTGGGCAGCCGTGCGCAGGAGGGTGAACAGAACCCCGTAGGCGTCATCGACCGCCTCGGCCATGGCACCGATCTGGCCGAGCAGGCCTGGCTGCCGGGTGAGGATGGGGCCCAGGAGCAGCTCGGCGAGCCGGTCCGGCTGGACCGTTCCCAGGCCGAATCCGCCGCTGGGGAGCGGGTAGAGCGCGGCCAGCCAGTTCACGACATCACCGGCCCTGGTATCTGAGGCGAGCCCGCCGATGGCCTGCGCCTGGCTGGCATCGCAGGGTCCGAGCAGGATGATCCCGGCCAGGGCCCGTTCCAGCGCCGCCCACGCTTCGGCTGCGCGCTCGTCGTTATCGGCGCGATCGGACAACACGCCGGTATTGAACAGCCTGCGTTTGGCCGCGGCCCGGCGCAGGTAGCTGCGCTCGTGGCCGACGAGTTCGCGTTCCCCGAACGCCCCGGCCGATGCCTGCCCGGCTGCTGCGGCCAGCAGGCTGGTCAGGGCGGTGATCTGCAGGGTCAGGGCGTTCCCCAGCCGGGGATCATCCAGCCCGGGCGGCTGGGCTGCCAGCTGCTCAGCCAGGGCACTCCACGGCTGGCCGGGCACCCGCTCAGCCGGAGAATCTGGCAGCGCGGCCAGGTGACGGGCCAGGCCGGTCACGGCCGCGGCATAAGCCAGCTGTCGCGTCTGGCCAGCCTCGGTGAGCGGTGTCAGGCTGATCCGGGATGTGAGGTGCGGGCCGAGAGCGTCGGTCAGGTTATCCCACCAGGCCCCGGCCGTCCGGGACAGCAGCAAGATCCGCACCGGGTGAGCGGGCGGGCTGCTGGCCAGGGCATCGGCCAGGACGGTGATCTCCTCGGGCCGGGTCTCGGCGTAGTCCGCGACCAGCAGCACCGGCCGGGTAGCCTCCCGGACCCGCCGGGCCAGCTCCACAGTGGACTGCAACTGATCACGGCCATCCCCTGCCGCCGTGGCGGCTGCGCGGGCGACCAGGAAGCCCGCCGCCCACCCGGCCTGCCGAGCCCGGGCCGCGGACTGCCGGGCCAGCCGGGTCTTGCCCTGGCCGCCTTCCCCGGCGACCAGCAACACCGAAAAAACCTCGCCGCTGTCCCGCCAGGCCGCCAGCTGCGCCAGCTCCTCGGCTCGGCCGGTGAACTCCACCGCCTCCACCCCTGCGGCCAGCAGCGACCCGGGAGTACGAGCAAGAACCTGGGACACAGACGGCTGAAGGAAGTCGGCGAACTCTACCGCTTCGAGCGCCGGAGCCGTCCCGGTGTCCTCCGTGATCAGCCGGGCAAACCCTGGCTCGACAGCCAGCACGCTTGCGGGGACGGCATGCAACCGCCGATTCCCGAACTCCCGGTCATCCCGGGTCACCACCGCGGCCAGCAGGCCCTGGCAGAACACCGCCGCCCCCGACACCCCCGGCCACGCCCGGCCCGCTGCGGCTTCCGGCGCCGCCCTCTGGTCCAGCATGAACCCGCCGTCGGCCCCCACGCCCAGAGGAGGCAGCATCCCGCCGAGTTGCTCCACCCCCCGCCCGGACTCGTAATCAGCGAACTCCGGGTACCCCAGCCCTGCGTATGGCACTGGCCTGGATCCGGCGAACCAGCCCCATCGCACCAGACCTCCGCCAGTGAACAACTCTCCCTCGATACGCAACAGCGCGGCATCCCGATCCGGGTGCGCCCACACCACCACCGCGGCCACTCGCCGCCGCGGGCCGTCACCGGGATGGCCCAGCCAGACCTCCAGCCGCGGCCATGGACGGCCCTGCTCATCGGCGACCACGTGGCGGCAGGTCAGCACCAGCCGGGACCCCACCAGGTACCCGCTGCCGCCTCTGCGCTGCTGACCGGCTGTCCCGGCGCGGACGTCGGCTAGCCGCCGCCGGTCCACTACTGGTCCCAGCCGCGATTCTCGTCGCGGTGCACTTCGAGATTGCGGCCGCCGGTGGCCGCGTCCTTGATGTGCATCTTGAGCGTCAGCCTGTGAGTGTCGGCCCGGGACACCTTCCCGCCCGCCTTCAGCGTGACCACCCCGATGCTGCCCCCGGCTTCGGCGCCGCCCTCCGTGTCGAACTCGATCAGGAACTCGGCCTCGGCCTCGGTGATCTCGAACCGGAACTGATGGCCCTCGCCCTCGTCCTGTGCCTGCGCCAGTTCCTTGCGCAGCATCGCCAGCGCCTTGGCCAGCCCGATCGTCCCCATTCGCGCCGCCCCCCAACAAAAGAATGTCCTGGCTCATTGTGACAGCAACAGCACAAAGCCGTACCACTATCAGGGCAAAGCAGGCCCAGCCAGGCATGGCTGCCTGGCGGCCGGTGAAGCCCGCGTTTGTGCTTGTCAGCGCCTATATTGCCGACGGTATCTGGACCAGAATTGAGACCAGGCTGTTATGGCCGCTGACGGCAGCGTGGACGTTTTAGCAGCTCAGCGCGGCGGAGGATAAGAGATTCGAACTCTTGAGGGGTTGCCCCCAACACGCTTTCCAAGCGTGCGCCCTAGGCCACTAGGCGAATCCTCCGCCGGGTAGCTTACCCGAATCCGCCGGTGACCGGGTTGCGGAACATCTGGGTCCCAAGGCTGGCTACACTGGCCCCTGACCCCCCGCACGGCGTTTATCCCGCCAACCCCCCCAGGGCCGGAAGGCAGCAAGGGTACGCGGGCTCTGATGGGTGTGCGGGGGGTCCCCGATTACCGGTGAGGATGAGCTGATGGCAGCAGCCGCGTCGGAACGCGAGGACACGACCCCGGCGAGCCTGGCCCTATACCGTAAGTACCGTCCGGCGACGTTCGCCGAGGTGAAGGGGCAGGAGCACGTCACCGGACCGCTACAGCAAGCGCTGCGCACCGGGCGGATCAACCACGCTTACCTGTTCAGCGGGCCGCGCGGATGCGGCAAGACGTCCAGCGCGCGGATCCTCGCCCGCTCGCTGAACTGCGTCAAGGGCCCGACGCCCGAACCGTGCGGGGTCTGCGACTCCTGCGTCGCGCTCGCCCCTTCCGGGCCGGGCAGCATCGACGTGATCGAGATCGACGCGGCCTCGCACGGCGGCGTGGACGACGCCAGGGAGCTGCGCGAGCGGGCCTTCTACACGCCGGTGTCCGGGCGCTTCAAGATCTACATCATCGACGAGGCGCACATGGTCACCCAGCAGGGCTTCAACGCGCTGCTGAAGCTGGTCGAGGAGCCCCCGCCGCACCTGAAGTTCATTTTCGCCACCACCGAGCCGGAGAAGGTCATCCCGACCATCCGGTCGCGCACGCACCACTATCCGTTCCGCCTGGTCCCGCCCTCCGTGCTGCGGGAGCTGATGCAGGACATCCTGCGCAAAGAAGGCGTCGCGGTCGAAGACACCGTGCTGCCCCTGGTGGTGCGGGCCGGCGCCGGTTCGGTCCGGGACTCGCTATCCATCCTGGACCAGCTGCTGGCCGGCAGCGACGAGTCCGGGCTCAGCTACGAGCGCGCGGTGGCACTGCTCGGCTTCACCGACGCCAGCCTGCTCGATGAGATCGCGGACGCGTTCGCCGCCGCCGACGGCGCGGCGGTGTTCCGTGTGGTGAACCGGGTCATCGAGGGCGGGCACGAGCCGCGCCGGTTCGCGGCCGACCTGCTGGACCGGTTCCGGGACCTGATCGTGCTGGCCGCCGTGCCCGACGCGGCCGAGATCGGGCTTCTCGACCTGCCGCCGGACCGGGCCGAGCTCATGGCCGCGCAGGCCGGCAGGTTCGGACAGGCCGGGCTGACCCGGGCCGCCGAAATCGTCAGCACCGGCCTGGATCAGATGCGCGGCGCCACCTCGCCCCGGCTGCTGCTCGAGCTGACGTGCGCGCAGGTGCTGCTGCCGGCCGCCGCCACCGACGAGAAATCCCTGCTCGCCCGTTTGGAACGGCTGGAGTCGGCGAGCCGGGGAGGGTCGGCGCCGGTGCCGCAGGCCCCCCCGCGCGCGCCGCACTCCGGTCAAGACGATGATGCCGAACGGTCCCGAGGTGCGAGCCCCGCCCAAAGGCAACCACCCGAGCCCACCCGGTCGCCGGCCTCCGGGCCGTCGGCTCCGAAGCAAGCAGCCCCAGGCCAGCCGGCCCCAGGCCAGCCGGCCCCAGGCCAGCCGGCCCCAGGCCAGTCGGCCCCGGCCCGGCCTGCCCCAGTGCGGCCAAGCCCGGCCCAGGCAACCCCGGCCCCAGTGACCCCGGCCCCCGCAGCCTCGGCTCCGGCGGGCGCAGAGCGGCGGACGCCGGAGCCGGCGGCCCCGCAGGAGCGAGCCGCTGGATCGCCGGGCCTGTCCGCGACCGACTCACTGCGGCAGAACTGGGACGCGGTCCTGGAGGCGGTCAAGCAGGAGCGGCGGGTCGCCTGGATGCTGCTCAGCAACGCGAGCGTGCTTTCCCTGGCGGACGGGATCCTCACCTTGCGGTTCCCCAGGGACGGGGACCTGAAGGGCTTCAGCGTGAGCGGCCACGACGCTGTCCTCAAGCGGGTGCTGAGCGCCAGTTTCGGCCTGAACGTGACGGTTAAGGGGGTGGCAGGCGGGGACGCCCCTGCTGGCGCGCCGGGCGTGCGACCAGGCAGCGCCGTCCCGGCCCGGAGTCCCAGCCGTCAGCCCCCGGCCGCGACACCGGAATTCGCCCCGCCGGAGCCCGCCGGGTACGACGACGAGCCGCCGGACGACATGCCGCCCGATGAGATGTCGCCCGATCAGATGCCGGCGGACGAGCCGTCACCGGATGACCGGCCGGTCCGGACAGCCGAACTGACCGGGATGGACCTCATCCAGCGCGAGCTGGGCGGCCAGGTGATCGGCGAGATCGAAGGTTGATCAGGTCTGAGCGGGTAGGAGCCGGCATGCCTGATTGGCTTAACCGGACCCGGCTAGTCGTAGGCTCTGCGTAGGAGGGCGATGTGGAACCCCAGATGGACATGCAGCAGCTGTTCGCCGCGGCGCAGCAGATGCAGGAACAACTCATGACTGCCCAGCAGGCGCTCGCGGACGCCGAAGTGACCGGGACGGCGGGCGGTGGCCTGGTCAAGGCCACGGTCAACGGCCAGGGCGAGCTGATGGACCTGACCATCTCGGCGGCTGCGGTGGATACCGACGACCCGGAGGAGACGGCGCGGACGATCGCCGACCTCGTGCTCGCGGCGGTCCGGGACGCTTACCGGTCGGCCGAGGACCTTCAGCAGCAGCAGATGGGACCGTTCGCCGCGGCCATGCAGGGCGGCGGCCTGCCCGGCGGCCTCAACCTGCCGAGCGGGCTGGACCTGTCCGGCCTCGGAATCGGCGCTCCGGGCGGGTACGACGAGGATTCCGACGACGACACCGATGAGCCGGAGACCGGACCTAGGGCCTGACGTGTACGAAGGGGTTATCCAGAACCTCATCGACGAACTCGGGCGGCTGCCCGGGGTCGGTCCTAAGGGTGCCCAGCGGATCGCCTTTCACCTGCTGGCCGTGGACCATGCTGACGTGAGGCGGCTGGCCGACGCGCTGATCGAGGTGACCGAACGGGTGCGGTTCTGCCGGACCTGCGGGAACGTGGCGGAAGCCGACGAATGCCGGATCTGCCTCGATCCCCGCCGTGATTTCTCGGTGATCTGCGTGGTGGAAGAGCCCAAGGACGTCGCGGCGGTCGAGAAGATCCGCGAGTTCCGCGGCCGCTATCACGTGCTCGGGGGAGCGATAAGCCCCATCGACGGGGTCGGCCCGGACGAGCTGCGGATCAGGGAGCTGCTGGCGCGGCTATCTGACGGAACGGTGACAGAACTAATACTTGCCACTGATCCCAACCTCGAAGGCGAGGCGACGGCCGCCTTTCTCGCTAGGCTGGTTAAGCCAATGGGCTTGCGGGTGACAAGGCCCGCGAGCGGACTGCCGGTGGGGGGCGACCTGGAGTACGCCGATGAGGTGACACTGGGCCGCGCTTTCGAGGGACGGAGACTGCTTGATGTCTGAACCGCCAGCTCAGCATCATCTTAAGGGGGGCGAGTGGCGGCCGCTAGCGGACCAGATCGCGGCGAACGTGAAGAACTTCGTCGACGGCGTGGAGGCGCTATCCCGGGGCGGCGGTGACGAGACGGTGCCGCTGCTGCTGCTCGAGGTGTCCCAGATACTGCTCGCCGGAGCCCAGCTCGGCGCCAGCCGCGATGTGGTCCCGCGCGGTAACTGGGAGCCCGAGGTAGGCGACGACCCCGACCTGGACGCGCTGCGCGCCGGCCTGGCTATCCGGCTATCCGCGGTCGACGAGTACGCCGAGGTGTTCGACCCGTACGCGGACACCTCCTGCCTGCCGTTCCGGATCTCGGACGACATCGCGGCCGTGACCGCCGACCTCATCCATGGCCTCAAGCACTACCAGGCGGGCCGGTCGCTCGAGGCGCTGTGGTGGTGGCAGTACTCCTACTTCAACCACTGGGGCACCCACGGCGGGGCCGCCCTGCGGGCGCTGCACGCCGTGGTCGCGCACGCCAGCCTCGACGTAGCCGAGGAGAGCACTCTATTAGCCGGGGGGACGACCCCCCAGACCCCCCCGCTCCTGGGGGGACCCATCCCCCCAGACCCCCCTTGGGGGGACCGGCCCCCCCGGACCCCACTTGGCATAAACTCAAGCGTTCATCCACGACCCGGGGAGGTGCGGCGCGGCCGTGGCGCTCGTGGTGCAGAAATACGGTGGTTCGTCGGTCGCTGACGCGAACGGCATCAAGCGGGTCGCGCAGCGGATCGTGGCCACCCGCAAGGCCGGCGACCAGGTCGTGGTGGTCGTCTCCGCGATGGGTGACTCGACCGACGAGCTGATGGACCTGGCCAGCCAGGTGAGCCCGCTGCCGCCCGCGCGTGAGCTCGACATGCTGCTGACCGCCGGCGAGCGGATCTCGATGGCGCTGCTGGCCATGGCCATCGCCACCCTCGGCCTGGAGGCGCGCTCCTTCACCGGATCCCAGGCCGGCGTGATCACCGACGCCGCGCACGGCCGGGCGCGCATCATCGACATCAAGCCGGGGCGGATCGCCGACGCGCTGGCCGACGGCGCCATCCCCATCGTGGCCGGCTTCCAGGGTGTATCGCAGACGACCAAGGACGTCACCACGATGGGCCGCGGCGCGTCGGACACCACCGCGGTCGCGCTCGCCGCCGCCCTGGCCGCGGACGCGTGCGAGATCTACACCGACGTGGACGGGGTCTTCACCGCTGATCCCCGGATCGTACGGTCCGCCCGGCGGATCCCGCGGATCAGCTACGAGGAAATGCTCGAGATGGCGGCCTGCGGGGCGAAGGTGCTGATGCCGCGCTGCGTCGAATACGCGCGGCGCTACGGGGTGTCCATCCACGTGCGGTCGTCCTTCACCAACCGGAACGGAACGTGGGTCATGGGGCATGCGAACGACAGGTCGGAGGAAGCCGGCATGGAGCAGGCCATCATCTCCGGGGTGGCGCACGACCGGGGTGAGGCGAAGATCACCGTGGTGGGCGTGCCCGACCGGGTGGGCGAGGCGGCGAAGATCTTCAAGGCTGTCGCCGAGGCCGGCATCAACATCGACATGATCGTGCAGAACGTCTCCGCCGTGGCCACCGGGCGGACCGACATCTCCTTCACCCTGCCCCGGGACGACGGTCAGAGCGCGATGACCACTCTGCAGCGCCTGCAGGAGCCGGTGGGCTTCGAGTCCCTGCTCTACCACGACCGCATCGGGAAAGTGTCCCTGATCGGCGCGGGCATGCGGTCTCACCCGGGCGTGACCGCGAGGTTCTTCAGTGCGCTGGCCGACGCGGGCGTGAACATCGAGATGATCTCCACCTCGGAAATCAGGATCTCGGTGGTGGTGGACCAGGACGAGGTGGACGTGGCGGTGACCGCGACGCACCGGGCCTTCGAGCTCGACTCCGATCAGGTCGAGGCGGTCGTCTACGGGGGGACCGGCCGGTGAGCGGGAACGCGGCTCCCGGCGTCCGGCCGGCCCTGGCCGTGGTCGGCGCCACCGGCGCGGTCGGCACGGTGATGCTCGACCTGCTCTCCACCCGGGAGGACGTCTGGGGCGAGATCAGGCTGATCGCCTCGCCGCGTTCGGCCGGGCGGCGGCTGACGGTCAGGGGTCGCGAGACCGAGGTGATAGCACTATCGCAGGACGCGTTCGACGGCATCGACGTGGCCATGTTCGACGTTCCCGACGAGGTCTCGGCCACCTGGGCGCCGATCGCGGCCGGCCACGGCGCGGTCGCCGTGGACAATTCGGGCGCGTTCCGGATGGACCCCGAGGTCCCGCTGGTGGTGCCGGAGATCAACCCGGAACAGCTGGCGAACCGGCCGAAGGGGATCGTCGCCAACGCGAACTGCACCACGCTGTCGATGATCGTGGCCGTGGGCGCGCTGCACCGGGCGTTCGGGCTCACCGAGATGGTCGTCGCCTCCTACCAGGCGGCCTCGGGCGCGGGCCAGGCCGGCATCGACG
>Ga0310038_10002938_pt1 | contig 12434 bp, 8 predicted proteins | sample Sb_taG_6_FD_200461 | JGI IMG/M metagenome (GOLD analysis project Ga0310038, IMG submission 200461) | Peat soil microbial communities from Weissenstadt, Germany - Sb_50d_4_PS metaG (v2) (version 2) | ecosystem: Environmental > Terrestrial > Soil > Wetlands > Peat | place: Germany: Weissenstadt... | reverse complement strand
CGGACTGCCATTTGGGGTAGTAGGCCGCCATGCGCGCTGCCGAATCGGCATGCGCCCAGATGGGGATTCCTGCGCCGCCATAAACCGAATTGCCCAGGGTGTGGTCGAAGTGCCAGTGCGTGTTGAGCGCGGCGCGGACGGGCACTTGAGTGACCGTGCGCAGCGTTTCCAGTTGAAATGTCGAACCGATGGTCGTCTGAAATCCCTCGACCATGAGCGCCGCATCGCGGCCGATCAGGAAGCCGCCATTCGAACGCGTCTGCAAGCCCTTGGAACGGTCGGAAATCAGGGCGTACAAACCGTTCCCGACCTTTCGAATAGAGGCAAAACCTTTGTCGGCGATCGGCTGCGCAGCGATGCGCGGATCGTTGGGCAGCGCCTGCGCCAGCGCGGGCAGTGGCGCGAATCTCGAGGCGGCATACAGCGCGCTAAGCGATGACGCACCCGCAAGGAAACTACGCCGGGAAAACGGATTCGAATAATTGTTCATGGGGATCTCCAAGAATCTTGAGGAAGCATACTGGTTTCATTGTCACCGGGCAACCGCGTTTTAGGAGGCTTCGGTAAAACTCTGGCGATTGTCATTCCGAGCGAAGCGAGGAATCTCTCTTCGTTTGCCAAAAACCTACAGAGAGATTCCTCGCTTCGCTCGGAATGACAAAATAAACATTATTTTCGCAAGCTGTTAGGCTTTGGCCGGCTTCTTGATTCCGTCGTAGAGGATGATAGAAAGTACGACAAGCACCCACCAGGGAAATACTCCCATCCCGGGAATCGCCTCCATCACAAGTCCCGGCAGCAGAACCCATCGCCGGCCGAAAATCAAAAAAAGAATGAAGGCTGTGGCCAGATCGAGAGCCCACTGGAAGGGCGGGGCAAACGTAAGCCAGATGGAGAGGACATCCGAAACCGCGGCCACGCTGAAAGCAATCGCCATTTGCGCGCGGGTGTGGCGCTTGAATGGTAAGGTGGGCTCTGCCGGGTGCAGGGTTATGATCTTTTCAGTTTCCATCAAGTGTCTCTGAACGCAAACCTTCCATCCGCCTGACGAACTTCAAATGATCGTGCCACGACCGCTTCCAATCCGCAAGTAAGGGAGTTCACTTCACAAATTGGGCACAACGGCATCGGAATCCGGTGCCTCTGGAAACAGTGTTCTGCTATCATTTTTCTTACCGCCCTACTTGAATCGGAGGTTCAACGATGAGGCACCAAGCCTTGGCACGCTATCTTATGCTCGCTAGTGTTCTTACTCTATTTGGTTGCCGCACTTCGGGCACCTCTCCCGATCCAGGCGTCTCTTCCAGCGGGAACACGGCGAATACTGCTGCACCATCCTCGGCGAATGCACCTGCACCCGAGGCGTCCAGCGCGGAAAAAGCCCCGGAATCCGTTCCTCTACCTGCTGTCGCCCCCAAGCCGATTGTCGTTAAGGCGGGCAACAAAATCGTGATCACTGCCGACGAATCCGTCAGCTCGAAAACCAGCAATTCGGGAGACCGCTTTGACGCTTCTATCGCAGAACCCGTTGTGGTCGGCGATCGAGTGGTAATTCCAAAGGGAGCGAAAGCGACCGGAACAGTGACGGACGCCAAATCCGCGGGCAAGTTCAAGGGAAACGCGGCAATTACGGTGACCCTCAGGTCTGTCACGGTGCACGGAGAAGAATACCGGCTGAAAACGACTGAAGTAACCGAGTCCGGCAAGGGACGCGGGAAGCGCACAGCAGTCGGAGCAGGAGGCGGAGCGGCTGTGGGCGCCTTTATTGGCGCGCTTGCAGGAGGCGGCAAGGGCGCGGCGATCGGAGCAGGGGCGGGAGCCGGCGCAGGCACTGCGGGCGCTGCGTATACCGGCGACAAGGACATCGTCATTGCTCCCGAGACGAAACTCACTTTTCAATTGCAGGAACCGCTAGAAGTGCGAAAAAAGTAGCTTAAGTCGATTTCTATCCGTCATTTGCCGCGGCGGGTGGCAAGTAGTTCACCCGCCGCGCGATTTTTCTCCGTGATTTCAGCAGGATGTGTGTTATACTGCGTTTGCGCTTAATACATCGGTTGTTTGGTGTGGTTCCTCTGGTTCGTGTTCGATTTGAGATAACCCCGCCTTTGATTTCCTCCGTGAGTCTTCAGCGTAATTCAAACTAGGACTGGCCATGCCAGTTGCGTGCCCGCACGGGTGCAGGCTCCATTTGAGCCAAGCTGAAAAAACGTGTGAATGCCGCGACGGCTCCCGCCAGCAGAAAAGACAAAGTAGAAACATGCAGAATTTTTCAGAACTAAAGATTTCAGATTACACAAAGGAGCGGCTGTCATTCGCGAAATTTGCGACGCCGACTCCGGTCCAGGCCGCGGCGATCCCGCAGGCGCTGGAAGGCAAGGACGTGCTCGCGACCGCGCAGACAGGAACCGGCAAGACGCTGGCGTTCCTGATCCCGATCATCGAGCGCCTGCTTGCCTCAAAAGCGAAGGGCATCGAAGCACTCGTGCTCGTTCCCACGCGCGAGCTGGCCATGCAGGTCGTGGATCAGTACAACGCGTTGCGCGGGAAGCAATTATCCCCCGCTGCGCTGGTCGTAGGCGGATTGCCCGAGGCCAAGCAGCTTGCCGCGATCCGCGCGGGAGCACGGATCGTGGTCGCCACTCCGGGACGCCTGGAAGACTACCTCGGCCGCAACCTCTTCAATTTTCGCGGGCTGCATGTGCTCGTCCTCGATGAGTCCGACCGCATGCTCGACATGGGATTTCTTCCGGCGATTCGCAGAATCGCAGCGGTGCTTCCCAAGGAGCGCCAGACGTTGTGCTTTTCGGCGACGCTGGAGGCTTCCGTCGTGCATCTCGTGAAGGACTACATGAGGAGCCCGGTGCGTCTCGCATTCGGTTCCACACTGAAGCCCGCGGACAATGTGCGCGTCCAGGCGTTTGAAGTTTCGGGCGCCCACAAGCAGGATTTGCTTCAGCAACTGCTCGGGAAGGAATCCGGGCGCGTCCTGGTCTTCGCGCGCACCAAGCGCGGAACCGACAAGCTGGCCCGCAACCTCATCCGCGAAGGATTCGCCGCCGCCGTGATTCATGGCGACCGGTCGCAATCCCAGCGGACCGCGGCTCTCTCGGGCTTTCAACAGGGACGCTATCGCATCCTTGTCGCCACGGACGTCGCGGCTCGCGGCATTCACGTGCAGGACATCGCGCACGTCATCAATTACGATCTGCCGGAAATTGCGGAGAACTTCATTCACCGTGTGGGCCGCACAGGCCGCGCGGGCAAGAGTGGAGTTGCTTCAACTCTCTTCGGAAGGGAACAACGGTCGGAATTGATGCAACTCGAGCGCACGCTCGGCATCCGCATGGAACGAATGCAGGCCGACACCAGCAAATTTCCCGAGAGGCCGCAACCCGGCCCTGTCGATCTGGGACGATTCCAACCCACTCCGATTTCCGGTTCGATCGCGGGGATGGTTCGCCTTCCCGGCGAAGTCTTGCAAGCGCATCTGGAAAACTAACTTCAACCATTGTTTGCCGGAGGACTGTAAATCTGATCAGTCCTTCGGCATTCAATTCCGCATGACTTGATAGGCAGCGGAAAAAATTGATCTATTTTGTCATTCCGAGCAAAGCGAGGAATCTCTCTTCGGTTTAAATGCAGCAAAAGAGAGATTCCTCGGCGCGCAGCGCGCCTCGGAATGACAAAAATTCAAGTTATTCCGCAGCTTGTTGATTCAATCCCTCAGACCAGTTGGAATTCCTTTCCGCACGTACCAACATTCGCCGCTGCACACCCAGCTCTGTTTGAGTTGTCGCACCGCCTCCGGGGATCTTACATCGGGATTTTTTCCAATGCGCAGTGATCGGGAGGCCGTCCCATGGAGAAGCATTTTTTACTTCGACAGGATTGCGTCGGCGCGATTCTGGGCACGCTCGGTCTCATCGCGATCGGATGCGCAAGGCTCAGTTCGCCCCCGCCATCCTGTAGCTAAATACGCCAGTTTCCGATAAGAGGACTTCTCGAGACTTGGCTGCCGTTATCGGGAAACCCGATTCGTGTTAAGGTGGGCCACATCTGGGCGATTTCCCTCAAGCACCAATGCCAGAAGGAGTTCAACAACCATGCGTGATTCGGTACAGACTTCCACTGATGTTCCACCAGCAGTAGGCGTACGGCGACTCATCTTTGGCCATCGCGTCGCCCAAGTCATAACCACTGCCGCGCAGCTCGGACTTGCTGACCATCTCAGCGACACACCGCAGAACGCTGCGGAACTGGCCTCTCTGGTTCACGCAAACGCGCAGGCACTGCACCGATTCCTGCGAGCGCTCGCCAGCATCGGGATGGTGACGGAGGCAGAGGACGGCAGCTTTGCACTCACGCCACTTGGGGCGTGCTTGCAGGTGGGCGCATCGAGTGACATGCGTTCCTGGGCTCTCTTCGAGGGCGCGGAACACTTCCAACGAGCGTGGAGTGACTTGCTGTACTCCGTACAGACAGGCGAACCGGCGTCCACCCATGTCTTGGGGATGGATGTCTCCTCATATATGAAACAGCATCCGGAAGTGGAGCGTAGCTTCTCGCAGGCAATGGGCGCCTCTGCGACGCTGGCGGCAGAGGCGGTCGTCAACGCGTATGATTTTTCCCAAGCGCACCAGATAGTTGATGTTGGCGGCGGTCACGGCATCTTGCTCGCGGCTATCTTGCAACGCCATTCCGCAGTGCAAGGCGTGCTGTTTGATATGGCCGCCGTGGTCGAGCGGGCCAGCCAACGGTTCCAAGCGGCTGGTCTCAATACACGCGTCGATGTCATCGGCGGCGACTTTTTTGAGGATGTGCCTGCGGGCGGCGATGTCTATATTCTGTCCCGGGTCCTAATGGGATATGAGGATGACGGCTGTGTGCAGATCCTGCGTAACTGCCATAAGGTCATGGCCGAGCACGGGCGAGTACTGATTATCCAGCAGGTGATGCCACCACAGGGCAGCGGTGCTTCCCGCGAATTACTATTTGAAGGAACTATGTCGGACCTCAATATGCTGGTGATGACGGGAGGCTATGAGCGCACGGAAGCACAGTATCGAGTTCTCCTCGAAGCAGCAGGATTCAAGCTGACGCGCTTGGTGCCGACGCGGTCACTTATGAGCGTACTTGAAAGCAAACGAGCGTAATACCATCTCTCAGACTACGGAATCTGGATAGGGCCTGAGAAACGGGATTCCCGGAAACTGAGATTGGCTCCATTCCGAGAAGAGGGAATGTGCGGCAGCCGGCTTCTATTCGCGCCGCCGACCGAACGTGTAGATCAAGTTGAGCGTCGTCCGCAAGTTGGTCTGCCCCTGAATCGCCACGTTGGAATTGAAATAGGAAGTGCGCAGGTACTCTATTTCCGGCCGCAGCGACAATGCTTCCGACATCCGGAATTGAAATCCCGCGCCGCCCTCCCACGCAAAGTGGTTCACGAATCCCCGCACCAGGGTTCCGTCGTTCTCGAAGTTCACTCCGGTCTCTCTCGCTCCGCCCGCCAGCACCTGCGCATGGAAATCGAATTTCCGCCGCCGAATCGGGTAGAAAACCGGCCCGCCCATGTACGTCAAGATGTCCGCGGCGCGGCCCGTCTGAAACGCATCGAAGGAACGCGAATACCCCACTTCCAGTTTCGCTCCAAAGTGCGAATTCAGATCCCCACTGGCCGAAGCGACGACCCCTTTCATCGCCAGGTTGCCCTGCGAGGGCACGGTCGACTTCACATACGAGTACCCGATACCCCCCTCAAAAACCGGCGCGACCCCCGCAATCACCGGCCCCTGCGCGCGCACCTGCGACGCCAGTCCCAACGTGACCAGCAGGAGCCAAATTTTGAACATCGTTCTCATAAGTCGGGCGCCTCTTCTTGTTGTTCAGGCACTGCTGTTTGCTATCGTGCAAACTCGTCCACGGCTAGCCCAGGAACCCCAGATTGCCGGTCGAAAAATTCACGAGGTTCGGGAAGATGGACGGCAGGTTCGCCGCACTGACTCCAAACCACGTCGCCAGCGTCGCCGCATACTGGTCCAGCGCTGTCGTGGGGATCCACCGGCCATTCTGGTCGGCGTCGTTCGGCCCGCCCAGCGCCAGTGTCGGGAAAGTTCCATAGATCGCATTGCCTTTCACCGCGCCTCCCAGAATCATCTGGTGGGCTCCCCAAGCGTGGTCCGAGCCGCCGCTGGAGCCCGGCTCCAGCGTGCGGCTGAACTCCGAAAGCGAAAATGTGGTCACTTGATTGGCTACTCCCAGTTCCTGTGTGGCTTGATAGAACGACGACATGCTTTTGCTGACATCCGAGAGCAACTGCACCTGCTGCGGCAGTTGGTCCGCGTGCGTGTCGAATCCGCCCACAGCGCAGAAGAAGATCTGGCGTTGTACTCCCAGGGCGCTTCGCGCGGAAATCACTTGGGCCACCTGCTGCAATTGTTGTCCCAGATAAGAGCCCGGGAATAGTGTCTGCAACGGCGGGATATTCTTCAGCGCATCCGAGAGAACCTGCGCGAACTTCACCGCTTGTCCCGTAACCGAGTTCGCCGCCTGGACCATCGACAAGCCGCTGTCGAAGGTCAGCAATTGCTGAGTCGCGGCATACCGGGCTTGGGATGCGGCCGACGGATCGAATCCATCCAGACCTGGCGGCTGGCCAGGGTCCATCGAGAATGGCCTCGTGCTGATGCCGGTGCAGAAGACGGGACTGCCGGAGATCGAGAGAATCGGCGGAAACTGCGCGGCGGCGTTGAGCGTCTGGACATTGTCGGCGACCTTGCCGGCCCAGCCGGATACCGGTATTCCGGCGAGTTGCGCGCTCTGCCACTGGTCCTGCTGGTCGGAGTGCGAGAAAAGATTTTCCGGCAAATTCTGAAACGCACGGTAGGTCGCTTGCGTCGTGGGCTGCACCAGCGTTCCCACGTTCGCAATAATCGCCAGTGATTTTTGACTGTTGAAGTACCCTTGCATCTCCGGCATGTTCGGGTGCAGGCCGTAGATCGATTGCCCATTCATTTGCAGCGGCAGCAACTGGCTTTGTGGCAGCGCCAACACACTGCGGGCTTGCAAATACTGGGTGTACCGCGAGTCGGTCGGCACCAGCATGTTATTGCTGTCATTTCCGCCAAACATGAAAATGCACACCAGCGCTTTGTAATCCGTCGTGCCTTGCGCCAGCGCGCTCACCAGCCCGAGTTTGCTCAGTCCGCTCACCAGGCTCGCGCCTGCCGCCGAGCAGCACGCCAATCGCAACATGTCTCTTCGTGTATGCCGTGTCATCTCTCGCTCCTCTGCCTTAGTGCTGCACCTCGTACATGGACGACGAAAGGTAAAGATAAATCGCCGCCTGCGCCTGGGCCGTCGTGTTTGTGGGATCGACGGCCCCGACGGCAGTGAGAATCGTTTGTTTCATTTGAGTCGGCGTGCTTCCGTGCAGGAACAGTGTGTCAAGCCATGCCACCATCTGGTCCGAAGTGCCGGCGGTAATCACGGGACTGAAATTCAACGTCGTGTTCTGTCCGAGGGCCTGATACACCGCTGCGTTAATGAAGTTCATGCGCGCCAGGCTCGTGTTCGTGTCGAAGATCGCGAACTCGGGTCCATTCAGCGTGGTGCCCGCAATCGGATTGGCAGGCGGGAAGAAATTGAACACGGTCGCCGGGTTAAAAAGGTCTTGCGACATGTTGGAGCTCCAGTTCGCCAACCCTCCCGCGTCGGTCTTGGCGTGGAATGCCCGCGCAATGCTTGCGATCAGCACCACTGGCTCACGCAGCTTGCCGTCTGTCACAACAACCGTCGCCGGGTTGTCGCCACGCCGCGCTTCCGGATCCAGCAGGATCGCCGCGACCATCGCCTGCATGTCGCCGCGTTTCCCTGACCCGTAGCTGTTAAACGTCCCGGTGTTGAAAGCCGTGGCCACGCGCTGCACGTACGCCGGGCTGGGATTGCTGGTGACCAGGTGCTCGATCATCTGCTTGGCCACGAACGGCCCCACGTTCGGATGATTGAAAATGATTCCCACGGCCGCCGCCAAATCCTGCTCCGCGCTGCCGCCCGCCGGAATCGTTTGCCCCAGAATCGTTTTTTGTCCGGAATCGTGCAAACTTTCCACCGCCACCATCGGGCCGCCGTAGAATTCCGGATTGTGATTCTGCGCCGGCTTGCCCGGGGTCGGCGGAAACGTCCATCCGGTGAACGCGCGGCCCAGGTCCATGACGTCGTTCTGCGTATATGTCGGGATCGGATTACCGCTGCTGTCCAGCACCGGCGTTCCGTCCGGATTCAACTGGTTCAATCCCAGGCAGAACAACTGCATGAATTCACGCGCGTAATTTTCGTTGGCGTGCTCACCGGGCGGCGGCGCGTCGTTGTTCACCATGTTCAGGAAATTTCCCATCGCCGGAGTCAACGTCACATCCGTCATCACATTCAGGTAATTTCCCAGCGCATCCTTGCTGAGTGCGCGCAGATAATTCGTGTACCCCAGCGGGTCGTTCACCGTGTTTGCGCTTACCACCCAAAGTTCGTTCAGTGCGAACGACGTGCGAGCGCGCAACTGGTCCCCACCGGCAATGGCATTCAGGAAAAACGTCTGCTGCACATTGTTGACACTGTCATTTGGCCGCGGGTCCGGATAGGGTGTGACCGTCGAAGAGAACTGGTTCTGCAGGTACGTATCAAAGCCGGTCTCATGCACTTGATTCAGATATTCCAAGTCCGGCCCGAACGAAGACTCCTCCAGGAAACGGACCGCCGCCGCCGAACTCACGGGCGTACCCGCGGTCGTCACCGTCACATTCAGTCCGTTGGAGGTTCCGCCGCCCGGGGCGGGGTTGGTCACCTGCACGGCAACCGTGCCAACCGCCGGCGCGTTGCCGATCGCGGTGATCATCGTCGGAGTCACGTAGGTCACCTGCATCGGCTGCCCGCCAAACGTCGCCGAGGACGTGCTCACAAATCCCGTCCCATTCAGCGTGATCTGAAAGGACCCGAGTCCCAGAGTCGAAGGAGTGATTGACGTGAGTGTTGGCACCGGATTGATCAGCGTCACGACGGCGCTGTCCGATTTCGCGGGATTCGCGTTGCTAGCCGCCGTTACGGTAACGCTTCCGAGGCCCAGAATATTGTTCGGCGCGGTGTAATTGCCCGAATCATCCATCGTGCCTACCGCGGTGTTTCCGAAGCTCACTCCATTCACCGACCACGTCACACTCAAATCGATCGATCCCGTCACCGTCGCCTGGAATTGCTGCACGTTTCCGGCCCCAAGCGTGGCGGTTTTCGGAGAAACCGTCACGGTGATATTTGAGTTCGGGCCGACCACCTGCACGTTGAACGGCGCGGAAGTCGAGCCGCCTGGATCGGGATTGACCACTGTGACCGGCACCGTGCCTACTTGCGCCAGCGTGGGTGTGCCCACGGCGATCAGTTGCGTCGGTGCAATGAAAGTCGTGCTGAGCGGCACGGCGCCGAAGTTCACGATGGAACCGGGGGTGAATCCGGTTCCGTTTACGGTCATTTCAAATTGCGTGCTCGCCGTGAATGTCGTGGGTGTAATGCTGCTGATCACCGGTATCGCATTTTCGAGCGTAACCGTCGCGCTACTCGACCGCGTGGGATCCTCCACGCTGGTCGCGGTCACCGTGACCGTGTTCGGGGTCGGCAAAGTGAGAGGCGCGGTGTAAGTGCCAGTTGCCGTGATGGTGCCGATCGTGGAGTTGCCGCCGGCCACGCCGTTTACCGTCCAAGTGACGCTCGAGTTCAAGGCTCCGGTCACCATGACAGTAAAAACTTGTTGATTGCCGGTGCGCACCATGGCCGTTGCCGGCGCCACCATCACAGCGACTCCGCCCAACACCACTAAGTTCAAGCCAGCGGAAACACTCGCCCCGGGGGCTGGGTTATGTACCGTGATCGTCTGTGTCCCCTCTTGCGCGCTCGTTGCTGTGCCCGTTGCCGTCAGTTGTGTCGATGAAACATAAGTCGTCGTGAGCGCGGTGGCGCCCATGTATGCGACCGCACTCTGTGCGAAATGCAACCCGTTCAGCGTTATCGTGAAAGTTCCTGGAGGGACGCTCAGTGGCGCCAGGCTAGTCAATTGCGGCACTGGATTATTCAGAGTGGCGCTGGCGTTCCCGAGTCTGCTGGTGTTCGACGTTTCGACCGCGCTGATGGTGATGGTATTGGGCGCCGGCGGAAACTCCGGCGCGGTGTACATTCCGTTGGCGTCAATGGTCCCCAATGTCGCATTTCCGCCCGCAATTCCGTTGATCGACCAGTTCACCGCCGGCTTCGACCCGTCACCTGTTTTCGCGGCGAACTGTTGCTGCGCGACACCGGGGATGGTCGCGCCCGACGGTGTCACAGTCAACGCTGTCAGCCCCGGTCCACTCCCTGCTCCCGGGTCGCCCGGTAGAATTGCCTGGGCGCACCCGCCGAGCAACACCGCCAGTGCAGCTAACACCACTAGTGCGGAACGCTTCACGGTTTCTCCCCTGTCGCTTCCCAGCCTGCTGGCAGCACTCCCCCCGAGACGTCAATTGCGCCGGGCGTTTCAAACTGCGGTGAGACTGGTTTGGGGAGAGTACGGGGATTAATCGACGGGCGCTACTGGACGCACGATCAGATTCGGAGCACCTGTTCCGCTGTACCTGTAATGTTCGAGTTGCCGAAATTATTTGGAGGAGGCGTTAACCAGGTCGATGACTGTGAAGTTCCATGGCTTTTGACTTACATCGAGGCGGGCGATGGTCACCGGCAAATCGAAACGGCGCGGGCCTGCGCTTCCCGGATTGAGAAACAGGACGCCGCCGTGTTCCGTGCGGGAAGGCTTGTGCGAATGTCCGCTCACGATGATGTGAAGGCCCGCGGCGACGGGATCGAGATCGAGCGCGTGAACGTCGTGGAGAACGTAAATCGTTACCAGGTCCGTCTCGATGACTTCGGTTTCGGGCAGGGCCAGCGCCCATGGGTTCGTATCCACATTTCCGCGCACGGCAAAAACCGGCGCGAGAGTCTTCAGCGTTTCGAGTATTTCCGGATCGCCCACGTCGCCGGCATGAATGATCAGGTCCGAACCTTCGAGTGCGCGCAGGGCCTGCGGCCGCAGCAATCCATGCGTGTCCGAGATCAGGCCAATGGTTTTGGGATTTCGGCTCATGATTTTAGAACTTGCAGAGCGTTCGATTCTGCCAGGTGGGTACGCATTTTCATTTCCCGCCGGTGAAATACAGACCGCCATTACCCGGATCATTCCACCTCATGGTAATGGCGGGATACATTTTTTGCCAATGCACTGGCACAGGAAACCCCACGCGCCCGCTCATTGACTGACTTGCCGTCAATTACGAATCCTTGGTGAGGAATTCGGATTGGCCCGATCATTCCTCGATGAGATGCCAGGGCCTCATGAATGTTGGTGAACAAGGCTGGCCGGGACGGGTAATTCTGGAGTACGATTCAGGGATTCAAGGTTGCGAGGGTTGCGGGCCGAACCTCGATTTTATTTAATAAATGATTTAAACGCGTACGGTTCACCGATTAGGAGCTGCCATGCGACGAATATTAAAAATACTGGCATTGATGAGCGCGACGATTTTCGTTGCCGCATTCGCGCATGGGGCGACCATTGCCGGGACGGTGAAAGGGCCGGACGGCGCGCCATTCAAGGGGGCATTCGTTCAGGCGCAGAACACCAAGACCAAGATTACCGTCAACGTGCTGTCTCACAAGGACGGCGGTTATCGAGTCGAGGATTTGCCGGCCGGAGAATATGTGCTGCGGATTCGCGCCGTTGGGTATCAGGCCGATCCGCGCACGGGCGTCATGCTGACGGCGAGCCAATCAACGTCGATGGATTGGGCGCTGAAGCCGGGGACAGTGCGCTGGCGCGATCTTTCGCTTTATCAAGGCGAAAAGTTGATACCGAACATTCGCGGCAAGGAGATGGTCTTCGGCCCCACGTCCAATTTTCGCGACGCGCCCTGCCAAATCTGCCACGGCTTTCAAACGCGCATGGCTTCCGTAAGCCGGGATCTTGAGGGCGCGAAGGACCGCGTGGACTACATGCGAACCAGAATGCATTACCTGCTGGGAAGCATGGTCAATGATGAGCAAGCCGAGAGGGTGGCTTCCTTCATTGCCGGTGCATTCGGCCCTGACTCCGAGTTGCCGAAGTCTCCCGCGGATTTGCCGGAATACAAGAACCTGGTGCGGACATTTGACGACGACGCGATGAACATCGTCTACGTCGAGTACGATTTGCCTGGGCCGAACCGGATGCCGTGGAGCGCCGCGCCGGACAAGCAGGGCAACGTCTGGATGCCTTATTATGGCGGCGCGAACAAGATCGGCAAGCTCGACCCGGAAACGGGGAATGTAAAAGAATACGATGTGCCCAATCCAAATGCCGTTGGAATCCATTCCGCATATCCAGGGCC
>Ga0310038_10002920_pt1 | contig 12470 bp, 10 predicted proteins | sample Sb_taG_6_FD_200461 | JGI IMG/M metagenome (GOLD analysis project Ga0310038, IMG submission 200461) | Peat soil microbial communities from Weissenstadt, Germany - Sb_50d_4_PS metaG (v2) (version 2) | ecosystem: Environmental > Terrestrial > Soil > Wetlands > Peat | place: Germany: Weissenstadt... | reverse complement strand
CCGGAACCGCCAGCCCCGGGCGGGCAAGCGGACCACGCGCAAAAACACCCCATGGAAACGGACATTAAGTGATCAACCACCCGGCGACCTGCAAAAGCTTGACAGGGCCGTTTCATATGAGGAGTCCTGGGCCCCTGCGCCCCAATTTGTTATATATAGGATGGCGCAGTAGATGCGGGATGGCTATAATGTTCCGCGCAGTCGGCGAAGCGGATGAGTTCCTGCCCCGAATGGATTTGCCGGACTTGGCCACACTGAGGCAGTTTCCGCGTATCCCATTCATCACATCGGTCCGGCTCAGGGGGGCGTCATGCTGAGTTCAGGGATCATTGATCTAGCCATCGGGCTGGCCTTTTTCTTCGGCGTTACCGCCGCCCTTGCCTCTGTGGCCACCGAGTTGATCTCACGCTTCCTCGGGCTGCGCGGGGCATACCTGCTCGGTGGCCTTCGTGAGCTCCTTGACAGCGAGCAGGTCGGGACGGACCTGACCAGAGCAGAGAAGGACTACGACGCCTGGAAGAACATCGTGACTGGGACCTCCACCGAAGAGAAGCCGCAGTCTGCAACCGGTGCGGTGCTCGGCAGCCCGATCCTGCGCAGCCAGGGAATGGTCGGCGACATCACCAGCCGGAAGCTGCTCGTGCAGGCAAGCAAGCCGGACCGCCCTAGCGTGAGAAACATCGAGCCCAAGAAACACGCGCCGCGCAGCAACCGCCGGAGCCCGCAGAAACGCGCGCCGCTCAGCGATCTCCGGAGCCTGCCCGCCTACATTTCCCCCACGGCGTTCGCTGATGCGGTCATCGACTTGCTGGTGCCCAAGCCCACCGCGCAAACCACTCCCGCCGGCCAAACGACCGCCACCGGCCAAACAACCTTGGATACCGTCAGGCAGTCCCTTCAGAAGATCATGAGCCAGGACCCGATGCCTGCATACATGGCGCCGCTGATGCCGCTCATGACTTCGGTCAACACGCTGGTCACCACCGCTGAGGACGACATCACGTCGGTCCGCACCTCGATCGAGAACTGGTACAACGACCACATGGACCGCGTGTCCGGCTGGTATAAGCGGCACGTCGCCTGGTTCACGATCATCGCCGGCGCGATCCTAGTCATCCTGCTCAATATCAACGCGATCACCATCGGGCGCGCCCTGTACAGCAACAGCGTCATCGGCTCGGCCGTGGCCACCGCGGCGGGGAATCGCCCACCCTGCACCACGGCGGACTCGACATGCCTGGGGCAGCTCCAGACCGACCTGGCGACCGTGGCCCAAGCCGGGCTGCCGATCGGCTGGGCCACGGTCTCCGCCTGCGCCGACGCGCGCCCGGCCTGCAACTGGTGGCAGGCGCGGGGCATTACCAGTACCACGGGCAACTCCGCCTGGCAGATCCTGCTCGTCGTCGTCGGCTTCCTGATCACGATCGTAGCGCTGACGCCCGGCGCGCGGTTCTGGTTCGACCTGCTGGGCAAGCTGGGCACCCTCCGCTCGACCGGCCCTAAACCCACCTCGTCCTCGAGCTGACCCACCCACATCGGCCGACGTTCAGCCTTGAGCGCTACCACCTCGTCCAGCCCGGCCGCAGGTCGTCGGCGAGCCCGCCGGGGTCGGTGACGGCGAGGGTGTCGGTGTTCATGCCGATGCAGCACGTCCCGTCGTGCGAGAGCAGGGTGATCATCGGGCCGCACCCGGGCAGCGGGCCGAACGGGTACATCCCCGTGATCCGTGAGCCCGCGATGTACACCGGGTAGGGCACCCCGGGGGATGCTGGACACCTGGACGTCGTTGGTGCTGGTCAGCCGTCCCGACACGACTCTGACCAGCCGCGCGGGCAGCCAGCCGCGGTCGCGCCCGAGCTGGCCTGCAGCTGCCAGCCTCTCGCCGCCGGGCAGAAAGAATGATCTGCACGCCGCCACTCACGCCGTTGAGCCGACCCGGACAACGCACCGAGTCGGCGATCGATCTGATTTCCCTACCAGAACGTTGGAAAAGGCTGCACGGCGATCGTCAGCAATGTCGAGAGCATGAGTGAGTATTCCATTATGTGCATAGATATGCACGTGGATGACGCACTCATTTCGGCATAACATGCATGTGAGTGAAAGCGCCGTGACTCTGGCGGCCGTAACTTCCGAGTCTATCTGGCGGTGGCCGCCTTGAAACCTGGCCACCAGCCCAGCCGACACCCGTGCGCAGTCTTTCACCTCGATGCCCGCGCCCTGGCCCACTCCCCGACCGCAATGGTTCAGCCCGCTCACCGAGGCCCTGCGCCCAGCCGGCCGCCTGCCGCCGCCTGCCTGCTGAGCGGCAGCCACGCAGCGCGCCAGACTGTCACGCAGCGCCCGGGCATGCCCGGCGGTCCGGGCGATCTCATACCCGGTGCCGTCCAGGCCGGCGCGGACGGTGCCGTCGCCCCGGACTGCCATCACGGTCATCGATCAGCAGGACCTCCACCCGCTGAGCCATCCCTGCCTGTTCCCTTTCACTGGCCTGGCGCTGGCGCACCGGCCTAGCCAGGTCAGGCCGTATAAGCTGCAGCAACACCGGAAGGCCCGGGCGCTGAAAGCCGACCCTGGTTGTCGCCGATAGCGGCACGCGCCATGACCTGAGGCTAACGACTGCTCGCCAACGCTAGCTGCGCCACCGGGAATGGCACGAGGCTCAACGATACGAGGGGGAAGCCCACGTGGCTGTGCCCCGTTTCTGCGGGCCAGAAGGGTGGCTGTGCGGCGGGCCGGGCGTTGACTGCCCGGCGGCCCGTCATCGACCGGCGTGGTCACCTCGCCGCCGCCCGCCCCGCACCGCTCGGCCGCGAACCGGTGCAGCGTCCGCTCCGCCACCACCACGCCCTGCCGGGCCAGCAAGATCCCGATCTTCACCACCGGCACCCCGCCCTTGACCCACGCGGCGATCTCCTCCTGGCGGGCCTCCAGCTCCGCCCACCCCTGCCCGTGCCCGTCCGGCCGCACCGGCCGCGCCACCGACACGACCTGCCCGATCAGCTCATCGGTGAGCTGCCCCTCACCTCCCTCGCGGGACAGGCCGGCCGCCACCGCGGCCCGCACATACCGTCTGCTCGTCTTGCGGTCAACGCCTGCCTGCGCGGCCACCGCCCGCTCGCTCTTCCCCGCGAGCCAGGCCCGCAGCGCTTCACGGATCTCGATCACTGATACCTCCCGGAACACCATCCCGGCGACCTCCAGTCGCTCGACTGGCGAAGATCAAACCGGGATGACACCGGACAAGCGGCGCACCACGCCGCTGGTCCAGTTACTGGCGACCGGGTGTTCCCATGCTCATGGCGGAAAACCCCTCAACCTGGTCCCATGCCGCTGGCGGATGACAGCAGCGCGGCCGCTCCGCTCGGATGCTGCGCGCCGACAGCTGTCCGTGATCGACCTGAGTACCCAATCGCGCATGGTACTAAGGGTTGGGTTGTTCAGCCTCGGTTGTCTTGTGGCCTAGCGGACGCAGCAGGCCTCCCGGCACGCGAAGGTGCCGACTTTCGTGCCGACAGGAGGGACGTCGGGCGTTGCACACGAAGGGAAGCGTGATGCGGTACTGGGAGCGCGTGCCGTGGACCTGGGTGGCAGTGATCGCTCTTGCCCTTTGTTTGGCAGGTTTTGCACTCTTTGCCGTCCCGTCAGCGCGGGCAGCTGGCCTGTCAATGTTCTCTGCGGGGCTGATACTTCTCATGGTCGTTGGCTTGTCCACTTCCCGGCTCGCCGTCAATCGCGTGCTGATACAGTCACGGCTGCGGCTTGTCTTGACGTGGGCATGGCGAACTGCCGTGGCTGGCCCCGTTTTGATACTTGCGGCCTATTCGATGCGCGCTACTCACCTTGCCCGCCCCGTGGGGCCGTACTTCTTTCTGGCTGGCCTAGGCTTCTTTGTGGTTGGCTTGTCTGTTTGCGGATTGGCGTTCATACGCCTGGCCCGAGGCTCGGAACGGCTATCCATATTGTGGGCTTGGCGTGTAGGCATCCTGGGTGGCCTGTTGCTCTGGGCCGGGGCTGTGATTTACGTGACCACGGGAGCTCATGGTTTGGGCGCAGGAATCTCTGCGGCGGGATTGGGGATTATATTCTCTTCATATTACGTATACAACGCAGTCGATTTCGCGGCTAGGCTCAGCCAGGCTACTAGTTGGACAACAACCTGGCTGCTCATCCTTTTGTTTATAGGTTTTATTGTCCTGTTCCCGCCATTTATGATCTTTCTGGCTACTAACGGGAAGGCAGCATCCTTTCCTGCCAGCCAAAACATGGGGGTCGTGGTTTGTAGTATCTTGCTACTGGCGTTCATCCCGTTTCTTCTTGTTGGTCTTCCAGAAATCTTGCGTAGAAGACTATCCTGGGATCAGACAGGTTCGGATCAGACATCAGGTTCGGTCAAAAATATTTTGCTAAGCTGGCTGGCGGTCGCTGCTGCGCTAGCTACAGCTCTTTACGTAATGCTGCTACATTTCTTCAAGGGACCTCTCGCTAGTGTGCCGATAGGTCCGCTGTTTGTTGCACTGCTGGCGACTCTCGCGCTGTTGACGCCCTTCTACAAACTAATAGCAGCGGCTTGCCTGGAAAGGGGTGTAATGGACATCGTTCATCTGACGCATTGGCGTACCAGTCAGGCTCGGACGTTGCGCAAGCTTCGAACCGAGTGGCGTGTACCGAGCGTACGGAATAGTAAGCAACCTATTAATCAGGCTGAAAGAGATATAGAAGGTGATCCAAATCGGGTGGTACATGATTGAATCTGAGCGCCGAGGGATAGCGATGCAGTGAAACAGTGATTTTCGGTGATCTTTCCCCTGAGCCCGCCCGGTGATCCCATCGATGCGAACTAGTGGCAGGACGGTCAATAAAGGTCATCCAAGCAGGTCACAGAGTTTATATCGGATCATCGTGGACACGTGTGGGCGATGCGGTTGCTGCCGTTTGCTGCTGCCATATGCGTGGCGTCTGGGCGGCACGCCTGAAGCCTGATTAGATTAGGTAGGCGAGGGATCCGTGTACGTCGTTCCCGCTGTCTCGACGTCCTGGTCTTCGCTCACGCTACTGCCTGTGCCGCTCGAATACTCGATTGAGTTGCTGACCTGCGCTATCGGCAGCAGGCCTGGCGCGGTGATGGTTGGCTGGCCGAGTGCTGCTCCAGATCGTCTACTTGCTGGTTCGCCAGGTACTCGGCCTGGCTATCCTGATGTTCCGCGGGGACGGGGCGAAGGAAGCTGAGCTGCTGGTGCTCCGGCACGAGAACGCGGTGCTGCGCCGTTACGCCGCGCGCGTGCGGTACGAGCCGACTGACCGGGTGTGGTTCGCCGCGTTGGCCCGGCTTCTTCGCCGCAGGCGCTGGACCGGTCTCTTCCCCGTGACGCCGGCAACGCTCCTGGCCTGGCACCGCAAGCTGGCCGCGAGGAAGTACGACACCAGCAGCCGGCGCAAGCCTGGCCGTCCGCCAATAGTCCGGAGCATTGCTCGCCTTGTTGTCCGGCTGGCGAGGGAGAATCCACTGTGGGGATACCGCCGGATCCATGGCGAGCTAACGAAACTCGGAGTGATGGTAGGGCCGTCCACGGTGCGGGAGATCCTGCGTGTTGCGGGCATCGATCCGGCGCCGCGCCGGTCAGGCCCGACCTGGCGGCAGTTCCTGCATGCCCAGGCCGCCGGGATCCTCGCCGTCGACTTCCTGCACGTGGACACCGCGCTCCTTAGGCGACTGTACGTCCTGGTGTTCATCGAGCACGGTACCCGCCGGATGCACCTGGGCGGCGTCACCTCCAGCCCGACCGGCGAGTGGACGGTGCAGCAGGCCCGCAACCTCGCCCTCAGCCTCGACGAGCGGTTCGGGGACATGCGATTCCTGATCCGCGACCGCGGATCGAACTTTACCCGCTCGTTCGACGCCGTATTCGAGGCCGCCGGGACCAGGATTCTGCGCTGCGCTGCCCAGGCGCCGCGGATGAACGCGATCTGCGAACGCCTCGTCGGCACCCTGCGCCGCGAGACGCTGGACCGCGTGCTGATCCTCGGCGAGGCGCACTTGCGCTCCGTCCTGGCCGAGTACCAGGCGCACTACAACAACGCCCGGCCGCACCAGGGCATCGCCCAGCGCATCCCCGCCGGCGAACGTGACGCTCACCGCGCGACTCTTCTGACCGATATCGATACAGGGCAGATCCGCCGAAAACCCGTCCTGGGCGGCCTGATCAACGAGTACACGCACGCCGCCTGACGCCCGGGAGACCCGCAGGTCACCTACCGAATCCTATTTTCGAGCGGGACAAGTCCAGCCAGCGCCACGGCCGCAGTCAGGTCCGCGACGATCTTGGACGGATCGTGGGCCGTCTGCGGCGCCCGCCAGCGCGCCAGCCGGTTCGACAGACCTTGGCCGAGCCGCCGCAGTTAAGCACGGAACCCGGGGGCTACCAGCGGCGACGAGGGCCTATACGACGCAGGCGGATCCAGGTGAGCAACGTGAAGATCAGCGCCAGCCCGATCATCATGCCCATGTCGCGCAGCCAGTTGGCCGAGGTGTGCTGCCATAGCGGGTCGGTGACCGCCGTGGGTGGGTTAAGCAGGTTGAGATTAGCGGTAGACGCCACTGCGCCGAATCCCCAGCGGGACGGTGACAGCCAGGCGAGCTCAGAAAATCCTGCTTGCCCAGCCAGTGATACGACGCCGCCGGACAGGATGACTTGAATGATGGTGAGCAATACGAGGAGGGGCATCGCCCTCTCCGAGGTGTAGACCACGGCGGATACGAGCAGGCCCAAGCACATCGAGGCTAGGGCGAGCACGGCGACGCCCAAGAGCAACTCAACTAGCGGAGCGCCGGCCAGGAAGGCACCTGAGGGCGGCAGCGGCCGCCCGGCTAGTCCGACTAGCACTAGGACAGCCGACTGCACGACGACGACGCCGCCGAGCACCGCCAACTTGGAGGACAGGTAGGCGCCTGCCGACAGCCCAGCTGCGCGTTCTCGGATGTATATCGTGCGTTCCTTAACCAATTCCCTGACCGAACTGGCGGCCCCGACAAAGCAGGCGCAGACGACGAGCACCAACAGCGTTGTGCTGGCGTTCGGGTTGTTGTGAAGGCTCCTGGCTAGGCCCTGCGACGATCCCACCAAATGGATCAGCACGCCCAGGATGACTGGTAGCAGCCCAATGAGCAGCATATAGCCGCGGTCCGCCGCGATCACTCGCATGTATCGGCGGGTCAGCGTGCTCGTCTGCCGCAGCGCGCCGCGCCGCTGCGGCGGCGGAGCGGCCGGCAGCTCCAGGTCGTTGGCCTGGGCGGGCGGCTTCGGGCGCTGGCTCAGCACGTACTGGGCGTGAGCCGGGGACGCGGCGTACTCGGCGGCCCAGTCCCGGTCCGGGTAGCGCTCGAAGGCCTGGAACACCTCGGCCCAGCGGGTCAGGCCGAAGTATTTGAGCCCCTCCTCGGGCGGGCCGTAGTAGGCCACCCGCCCACCGGGGACCAGGACCAGCAGCCGGTCGCAGGTGTCCAGGTTCGCCACGCTGGCCGTGACCACGATGACCGTCCGGCCGTCGTGGGCCAGGTCCCGCATCTGCTCCATGACCGACTTGTCCAGGCCGGGGTCGAGGCCTGAGGTGGGCTCGTCCAAGAACAGCAGCGATGGTTTGGTCAGCAGCTCCTGCGCCACGTTGACCCGCTTGAGCTGCCCGCCGGACAGCCGGTCGGCGCGCGTGTTGGCGTGCTTGGTCAGGCCAAGCTCGCCCATCACCTCGTCGACCCGGCCGTCCCGCTCATTGGCCTTGGTGTCGGCGGGGAAGCGGAGCTCGGCCGAGTACTGCAGCGCCCGGCGTGCCGTCAGCTGGGTGTGCAACACGCTTTCCTGTGGGACCAGGCCGATCCGGTAGCGGAGCTCGGTGTAGTTCTTGTACAGGTCTCTGTTGTCGTAGAGCACGGTGCCGGTGTCCGCGGGGCGCATGCCGGTCAGCGCGCCGAGCAGCGTCGACTTGCCCGCGCCGCTGGGGCCGATGACGCCGAGCAGGCATTTCTCCGGAACCGGGAACGTGACGTGGTTCAGCAGCACCTTGCCGCCGCCGACCTTAACCACCAGGTCCTCGGCGCTGAAGCTGACCTCGCCCTCGTCGACGAACTGCCGCAGCTCGCCGCCGGCCAGCCGGAATGTCGAACTCCCGATGCTGATGATGTCCGCCTCACCGATCACTGCGGAGGAGACCCGGCGGCCATTGACGTAGGTGCCGTGGTGACTGCCGAGGTCAACGATCTCGTAGGTGCCGTTGGGTGATTTGCGCAATTCGGCGTGGTGTCGCGAGACGTCGAGGTCGGGGAGGACCAGGTCGTTGTCGGGGACGCGGCCGATGCGCAGGGCCCTGGCTGGCAGCGGCGTCCGCGATGTCGGACGCCGGTCGATGCTCGGCAGCCTCGGGCCGGACCCCGGCCCGACTACGGTCTTACTGAGGTAGTGGGCGGAGAACCCGCGCGAACCATCATCCGATCGCCATTCGGGTACGGCTTTGAGTGCTTCTTGGACGCCTGCTGCCGCCGGGAATCGGTCGTCGGGCTGAAGTGCCAGCATGCGGGCCAGAACTTGCCTGAATTCGTCCGACACGGGCAGCGATGAAACATCGACCTGGCTGTTAATTACCGAATACATTATCTCTGCTATGTTATCGATATGTTCCCAGGGAGTTCGTCCGGCCAGGCAGTAATACAGGACAACACCGAGGGCGAAGAGATCTGATCTCGGGTCTGGGTGAAGGCCTTTAAGCTGCTCGGGAGCCATGTACATTGGCGTGCCCACCAGGGCCCCTGTGTCAGTAAGAGCTATGGACGCCTCCAGCGCGCGGGCGATACCCAGGTCAACGATCACCGGCCCGCGGCTATCCTGCATGATGATGTTCGCGGGCTTCAGGTCTACCCTCACGACCCGTTCCCTGGCTAGGTAATCCAGGGCTCCAGCCAGCATGTGGCCGACCGCGGCGACCTCGGATGGCCGCATCGGCCCATCATCCGCTATCAACTGCTGTAGGGTCGGGCCTGCGAGCAGTTCCATTACCAACGCAGAGGCGTTATCTGGAATGGCTACGACATCGTACGTCTGGACAATCTGAGGGTGCTGGAGTCGCATTGCGATGTCCGCCTCGCGACGCAATCGTGCCAAAGCCTGAGGGTTACTGTTCATGGCGGCGAGCGGCACCTTGACCGCGACAGATCGGCCGGTGAGCTGATCCAACCCTGCGTATACCGATCCCATGCCGCCTTGTCCTAGCAGAGTGAGCAATTCGTAACGTTTCCCGAGGACCTTGGCGGCTGGATCTGGGGACGGGGCTACCGGTGCGGAGTCCGGCGCCGACGCCGATGCCGCCGGCCCCCAGTTGGTGACTGGTCCGACCAGCGACACCTCCACCACTCCCCGCTCCGACTCGTTCCGCGCGGCGAACCCGAGCAGCGAGGCTCGGACTGCCTCGGCAAGGCGGTATACCTTGTCTCTTGACTCCGCCACATCCGCGATCACGGTCATCGACGGCCGGTTCTCGCGCACTACTTCGAGGATCTCGCGCTCAGCGAGGTGATCGAGCAGTCGCTCCACGTTCCGGCGTGAGATCCGCAGTAGCGGGTCAAAGTCTGCGTCGGTACCTTCACTCCAGAGTTCCGCCGCGGTAAAGGGCTCTCCCTCGCTTTGCAGCACCCAGTCCACCACGTAATAGCCGCCGAGCCGCCACCGGTCCTCGTCGATCGGCACCGGGAACAAGCGCTTGTCCCCGTTCTTCTCGAAATACTGGCGCATGATGGTCTCGAGCTCTGCATAAAAGGCCACCCGGTCAAGATCCTGGTCACTGACAAGCAGGCGTGGGCGACTTCCCTCCCAGACCACGAAGTCGTTGAATTCCTGGAGCAGACGACGCGGTACGCCTCGGGCCTTAAACCTCAGATACTGCACCAGCGGGTCGCGCCCGGGAATGGGAGAATTACCGCTGAACATATCCTCGGCCAGCAAGTCAGCCGCATCCCAGATACACGGTACGTACATCCGCCAGCCGAAAACACTCTCATACACGCCATTTCCGCGAGCGGCATCGCGGACGGCACGGTCGTGCAGATCCGGGCCCGCGACCACAAGAAAATGCGCACCCGACGCAGTCAGAACGTTCTTTATGCCGCTCAGGAGATCTTCGATGGCACCCAGACCTGCCTCATCTACTGTCAGCTTGTCGACCTCATCCAAGACGATGACCAGATGAAGCCGAGGTCGCTCCTGGCCTCGTCTCAGCTTCAATCTCTGCAGCAGAGATGGACGTAGTTCCGCGATACTCGTCAGCTGGTCGACCAGCGCTACGATGCGCATCAGATCGTGTTCCGCATCGGTCTCCGAATAGGCCAGGAACGAGGCCTCGGTTGCCATGGAGTGACTGCGTTTGGCCGACATGGAGATCTTGGGTACCACGAACTCCGCCACCGACCTGATGCCCTTGCCCGAGCCGGCGCCCATGTCCACGCCGGCCGATCTCTCATGCGCCTCGGACTGTGTTTCCTTGAACGACAGTGAGGTGCGCATGTACGCGACGATGAGCGCATGCCTGGTGGTCGGAGGAAGCCGGTGCAAGGCCCCGGAGTCGCTCAAGGTCTCGAACACCCGGCGGACGATGGCGAAGAGCAACCGTTCGGTGGTCGTCGAACGAGCCACGCTGAGCCATACCGGAAGAATCTGATCTGACGGCGGACTTTCGGCGTCGATCTGGTCGAGAGCCTTTCGCACTAGCGTCGACTTCCCGACTCCCCGGAAGCCAGTGATGAGGAAGGCGCCTCCGCGGGAATGCAGAATCCGGCTCTGCAACTCTGTGACCAGTTCCTGGTTGCCGAGTGGGGGCAACACGTCCTCATCCGCCGACAAGGGCTCGTGAACGTAGCGGAATGAAGCCTTCAACGGAATATTCAACAAGGCGGCCTGCCCCTACTGCCGAGCCTGCTACAGATGGTAGGACTGGCACCACGCGAAGCGCAATCGCCCATGTTCGATTCGGCAGGCACTGGTGAGATGGGCGCGTCAGCGTTAGCATCCCGGCCGAAATGTATCACGAATAAGCGCAGGGTACTTCGTGCATACAGTATTCAGCTTTCTGGCGGTAGCCGCGACGGAAAGACCGCTTTCGCGGGCGCCGGCAACCCTGTCCATTGAGGGCTGCGGCAGGGACCGCCTGGTGACGATGTGGCGGGATGACCTGTCTTGACGAAGGGCATTCCCCTCGCTCACTCTTCGGCAGATAGGCTGGTCATCGCTGCCCAGCGCAAGAGACGGTCGACCTGGAATGCTCTGATCCTGGCCGCCCACACTACTGGGGAGCCAAGAAGCGAGCCATTGTCGTCCGACATGCGGCGTCATAGAGTGCGCAGAAGCGTCCGAGTTCTATCGGCTACCAGGCATAATGCCACAGTGAGCTCTATAGGGCGGCAGGGGAAATCTTGTTCGTATCGAGGTCAGCGCTTCTATCGCCATAGCTCCACCGGCACCTGACCCGGCGGCTGTAGGTGACCTGCTGCGGGCCGGGTTCGCCGTGGTGCGGGCGCCTACCCGGCTGATGGCCGCGGCCCGGTGCGGCGGCCGCCAGCCGGGTAAGTCCGACCCGATCGACGCCCCTGGCGGTGGCGCACGCCGCGCCGCGGGAGCCCGATCTGCCCGCCGCGTGCCTGGACGGCCCGGCCAGGACCGTCAAGCTGCTGTCGGATCACCGCCAGGACCTGATGGCCGAGCGGACCAGGGTGTGCAACTGGCTGCGCTGGCACTTGCACGAGCTTGATCCCGCCCTGGCAGTCCCGCCCCGAGGGCTGCGCCGCTACCACGTCCTTGACGGCCTGGCCGCACAACTGGCCGCCACGAACGGCATGGTCGCCAGGATCGCCGCCGGCCTGGTCGCCCGCTGCCGCGAGCTGACCGCCCAGATCAACGACCTGGAGTGCGAGCTGGGAACCCTGGTCCGCCAGCTGTCTAACGCCGCCTTCCGTGCCCTTCTCGCCGACGAGCACCGCCACGCCGCCGCGGACACAGCGGCTTTGACGTAGGAGCATTATTCGGCGCGGAATTACCTCCTGGTAGGCATGCCTGCCGCCCCGGTAACCCTGGGTCATCCGGAGAGTGATCCCAAGCACCCAGAGGGTGGAGACCTGGGTGCCCGTGTCAGTTGGCCGCAAGTCAAGGGGCTCTTGCGAGCCCCACAGAAACCCACAAGACCGCGACACGGCGGCCGATCCCCACAGGAATCCCACGGACGAAACGGCACACTCCGGTACACTTGTTATGCGTGTTAAAGGCACGGAGAATAGCCGGTCAGCAGTGTAGACGCACGGCGAGCTGGGCTGTTGGAGCCTTTCCCAGGTAAGTGCTCTCAGGATGATAGAACGCCTGAAAAGCGGAAGCTCAGTCAGTGAGCCATTTTCATCCTGCGTTTGCCTCGCGGATCTGCAATGCGTGGATGGCCTTGGCGAG
>Ga0310038_10002916_pt1 | contig 12475 bp, 7 predicted proteins | sample Sb_taG_6_FD_200461 | JGI IMG/M metagenome (GOLD analysis project Ga0310038, IMG submission 200461) | Peat soil microbial communities from Weissenstadt, Germany - Sb_50d_4_PS metaG (v2) (version 2) | ecosystem: Environmental > Terrestrial > Soil > Wetlands > Peat | place: Germany: Weissenstadt... | reverse complement strand
GGAAAAGATGCGCGAGGTCCGGCCCAACCTGAAGGTGGTGATGCTCTCCTGCGTGAGCGACACGCGCAAAGTGGTGCAGGCCATCCGCTTGGGCGCCCAGGATTACCTGACCAAGCCTTTCAACAAGACGGAACTTGACGGTGTGCTGCGCCATTGCTTCCAGAACCAGCAGACGCTGGAGGATGCCTGCGCCGAAGCCGAACCGCTGGGAGACGACCTCTACTTCGTGGCCGCCAGCCCGGCCATGCGCCGCATCCGCACCCAGGTGGCCCAGGTAGCCAAGGTGGATGTGCCGGTGCTGATGCTGGGCGAAAGCGGCACCGGCAAGGAAGTGGTGGCCCGCCTGATCCACAAGATGTCGGCGCGCGCCCACCGCACGTTTCTCAAGGTCAATTGCGCCGCCGTTCCCGCCGATTTGCTGGAGAGCGAACTGTTCGGATACGAGCCCGGGGCCTTCACCGGAGCCAACCGCGCCAAGCCCGGCAAGTTCGAACTCTGCAACAAGGGCACGATTTTGCTGGATGAGATTGGCGAGATGCCGCCGCTGCTGCAGGCCAAGCTGTTGCACGTGCTGCAGGACCAGACCTTCTCGCGCCTGGGCGGACGCTCCACCATCAGCGTCGACGTCCGCATCCTGGCCGCCACCAACATCGACGTGCAGGCGGCGCTGGCCAACCGCAAGCTGCGCGAGGATCTCTACTACCGGCTCAACGCCTTCACGCTGCAGATTCCCCCGCTGCGCGAGCGCAAGGAGGAAGTGCCCCTGTTGCTCAAGCACTTCATGACCCGCGTCGCCGAGCGCTACGGACGCCCACCCCTTCCCTTCTCCCCCTCGCTGCTGGAGTCCTGCCTGAAGCACAACTGGCCAGGCAACGTGCGCGAGCTGGAGAACTTCGTGAAGCGCTATCTCATCCTGGGCGATGAGGCGCAAGTCTCCCGCGAACTCCAACCCGAGGCCGCGCCGGCCGACAGCGCCCCCAAAGCGCAGGATGCGCACCCGGGCGGATTGAAGTCGCTGGTGCGTGGCCTCAAGGATGAGGCCGAAGCCGAAGCCATTGCCCGCACCCTGGAACAGACCAATTGGAACCGCAAGGAAGCCGCCCGCATCCTGAACATCAGCTACAAGGCCCTGCTGTACAAGACACGGCAGTACGGCATTGAAGGGCCCGGCCGGCAAGCCTCGCGGGTCGTTACCTCCGCCTGAGCATCGCTTCCGACATCGGTAGAGCTGCGAGCCGCCGCTACCGCCGCCGGGATAAAGCTGGTTCTCTAGCTGTTACTGCTGGCTGGCAGCAACGCCCCCAGGCGTACAATCTCTCGGGGGTGGGGCGTGCTCGCGCGCTCGGAACGAAAATCAAGAATCTGGTCCGTCGTGCGCGTCTCCAGCGGCAATTTCCTGGAGATGTACGACTTCATGGTGTTCGGCTACTACGCCTCGGCGATAGCCCGCACCTTCTTCCCGGCGGGAAGCGAGTTCGCCTCGCTGATGCTGTCGCTGATGACCTTCGGGGCGGGATTTCTCATGCGTCCGCTGGGCGCGATCGTGCTCGGAGCCTACACCGACCATCGCGGCCGCCGCGCCGGCCTGCTGTTGACGCTGGCATTGATGGCGGTGGGCATCCTCTCCATCGCGTGCGTGCCCGGGTACAAGACCATTGGCATTGTCGCGCCGCTGCTGGTGGTCTGCGGACGTCTGCTGCAGGGATTCTCGGCCGGCGCCGAACTCGGCAGCGTCTCCGTCTACTTGTCGGAGATCGCCACCCCGGGACACAAGGGCTTCTACGTGAGCTGGCAGTCGGGGAGCCAGCAGGTAGCGGTGATGTTCGCGGCCTTGCTGGGAGTGATCCTCAACTCCAGGCTTTCGACGCAGCAGATGGCAGCGTGGGGATGGCGATTGCCGCTGCTGATTGGCTGCCTCATCATCCCGGTTCTGTTCGTGCTGCGCGGGTCGCTGCAGGAAACAGGTGCATTCCTGGCGCGCAAGGTGCGTCCCAGCACCGGCGAAATCCTGCGCTCGCTGGCCGAAAACTGGCGCGTGGTGGCGATTGGAACCATGCTGACCACGATGACCACGGTCTCGTTCTACCTGATCACGGCCTACACTCCGACCTTCGGCAGCACGGTGCTACATCTGGCCAGCATCCACAACCTCATCGTGACCCTCTGCGTGGGCGCTTCGAACCTGTTGTGGCTGCCGGTAATGGGAGCGCTTTCGGACCGCATCGGGCGGCGGCCGCTGTTGCTGGCGTGTACCGTGATGGCGCTGGCCTCGGCGTATCCGGCGATGTCGTGGCTGGTGGGCGCGCCGTCGTTTTCGCGGCTGCTTACGGTCGAACTCTGGCTATCGTTCGTGTACGGCAGCTACAACGGCGCGATGGTGGTTTTTCTGACGGAAATCATGCCGGCGAAAGTGCGCACCACAGGGTTTTCACTCGCCTACAGTCTGGCCACCGCCGTCTTCGGCGGCTTCACCCCGGCGATTTGCACCTACCTGATCCACGCGACCGGAAACCGCGCGGTCCCGGGACTGTGGCTGTCGTTCGCCGCGGCGTGCGGATTGCTGGCAGCACTCTTCGCCCGGCCCTACGAAGAACCGGTCGCCGCTGCGCTGGCCTCGGAGCCCGAGGGCGCTTAGCAATCCGTCAGAACGAGAAGCGCACCCCGAGCTGGATGTCGCGCGGTCCTCCGCCGCCCAGGAAGGGATTACCCGAGCCCACGTCCGGCGTGGCCGTGATCGCCAGGTTGCCTTGAGGATGGCCGTTGGCGTCGGGGTTCAACCCGTTCAGCGCGTCCACACAGTAACAAGGCAACTCCGGATTCGAGAAGTTTGGGTGGTTGAAGATGTTGAAGAAATCCGCCCGCACTTGCATGGTGACACGTTCACCGAGCGGCGTGTTCTTGGCCAGCGAGAAATCGAAATTGCGGTAATGCGGTCCGGTGAACGCGTTGCGCCCGACGTTGCCGAAGTGCTGAGTACCGGGCACGCATGCCTGCGTGGTTGCATCCCAGGTGCAAGGCACGGAGAATGCCTGCAGGTTGAGGATGTTTCCCGGCATCGAGGTGCCCGCGTAAGGATTCCCGACCAGGTCCAGCCGGCCAAAGCCCTCGCCGCTGCCGTTGAAGTCACCCTCAAAATAATAGGTCGGATCGTAGGGCGCGCCGCTGGCGAGAGTGAGCACTCCATCCAGCGACCATCCCTTGGATAGCTTGGGCATCCAGGCGCTGCCGGGAATCTCGTAGTGGTAATTCCAGCTCAAACGGTTTCGCACATCGAAATTGGAATTGCCGCGTTCGAGGTCGGGGCGATAGCTGTTGTCCGGCTGCGATGCCTGCGGCACGAAATCCAGCCCGTCGCTGGCGTTGTCGATGGAATGCGACCAGGTGTAGTTCACGGTCGAGGTCAGGCCGTGCCAACTCTTCATGGTCAGCACCGCCTGCAGCGAGTTGTAGCTGGAAGATGCCGAAGATTGGAACTGGTTGATGTAGCCGAAAGCGGGATAAGGGACAAGACCGGTCGCGGGATTGACCTGGTTAATGTCGAGATAGCGGAACAGCTTGCGTCCGGCTGAGCCGACATATCCAACCTGCAGCGCCATGGGCCCGGTCAGTTGCCGTTGCACGTTCAGGTTGTACTCGTAAACGTAGGGCGTGCGCAGGCGTTGGTCCACGCTGAAGACGTCGCTAGCCGGGTTGAATCCGGTTGGAACTCCGACTGTGGGTAGAAACACGGGCACGCCGGCGGTGATCACACCGCCGGTGGAGGCTGCTGGAGACCCGTTGATGTTGATGACCGACGGACCGATGGCGTTGTAAGCGGGTCCGGGACAGAACGTGCAGTTATACGGCGCCTGGCCGAGGAAGAAATCCTGCGAGAAGGCGTCATAGTAGATTCCCGCGCCAGCGCGCACCACGGTCTTGCCATCGCCGGTCAAGTCGTAAGCGACACTCATGCGCGGCGAGAAGTTGTTGAAGTCCTTGGGATAGAGCTGGCTCAGGCCCGGGCTGCCCACCTGCACCAGGCTACCGGCCCCCGCCGGATCGAAGATGCTGAAGCGGTTGTGCTCTTCGTGGATCACCCCGAAATAATCCCAGCGGAGCCCGTAGTTAACGGTGAGCCGGCGAGTGAGCCGGAAGTTGTCCTGGAAGTAGAGGCCATAGTTGTTCTGGTGGGTGACGCGGTGCGTATCGCCCGCTGATTCGTTGCCGCCGTCCACGGTGCCAGTCAGGAAATCAGCCAAACTATCGAACTCAAGCGCCCCGCGAAAATGCGTATCCTGGAATCCATTGATCGAGGTGCGGCGGAACTCGATGCCGGTTTTGAAATTGTGCTTGCCGTGCGTATAGGAGAGGTTGGTGAAGTACTGCCAGTTGCTGTCTATGCGACCGCGCGGCTGGCTGCCGCCGTTGCCCAGCGAACTGATGCCGGTGCCCGGAAAACTGATCTGCGGCAGCCCTCCGAACAGCGGGTCGCTGTTGTTGACGCTGACCAGCCCGATGCTGGCGGGACTGAAGGAGGCGTCCTGCGGGGTGAAGGTCTCGAAGAAGCGGTTCCAGCCGCCGCGGAATTCCATCAGCAAATTGCTGGAGATCACGTGCGTGTACGAAAGCGACACCACTTGCACTCGCGTGGGAACAATTGTATTGAAACCCGGACCGACAGCTCCCTGCTGCAATCCGAGCGGAAAGTTCTGGGCACTGTCGCCGAAGAAGTAGCGTCCCGTAAGCAAGTCTTTCTCTCCAACGTGGTGGTCGATCTTCCCAATAACGCTGTCCAGGCTATTGAAGGCGTTGTTGGTGGCCTGAACGGTGGCGACAGCGGGATTGGCGGGATCGCCCGCCGGCAGCGGCACACCCCACGGACTCCGGGCGAGAAGCTTGGCAATGACCGGATTGATCGTAACCTCCTGGGCATTGATCAGCGCCTGGGTGGGTACGGTGATCTGGTTTGGAATGCCGACGCGCTCACGCTGCCCTTCGTAGGATGCGAAAAAGAAGGTACGGTCCTTGACGATCGGTCCGCCAACGGCACCGCCAAACTGATTGTTGAGGAACAAGTCTTGCGGCTGGTCGGTGGTGTTGAAGTAATTGCGGGCGTCCAGGTGATTGTTGCGGAAGTCCTCGAAGCCGGAACCATGGAGGTGGTTGGTGCCCGACTTGGTGACAATGTTGACGATCGCACCCGAGTTCCGGCCATACTCGGCTTCCGTTCCAGAAAGGATTCCGAACTCGGCCACCGCATCCAGCGGGAGGATGGTAGCGGGCACACCGAACACCCCGCCTTCGTTGACGGCAGGATCGTTGCGGTAGCCGTCGTTCATGTCGGTGCCGTCAAGCAGGTAGTTGTTGGAGCGGCCGCGGTTGCCGTTCATGCTGAACAGGCCGAACGACCCCGGCGATTCCGAGACGGCGCCGGGATCGGCCGTCGCACCGGGCACCATGGTCAATATCTTGGAGAAGTCGCGGCCGTTCACCGGCAACTGCTCCACCTGCTTGGCTTCCAGGGTGCCACCCAGGTTGTCCACGGTGGTTTCGACCAGTGGTATCTCCTCGTTCACCACCACGGTCTCTTTCACGTCACCGGGTCGGAGTTGCACGTTCACACGCTCGCGGGCGGAAACCCCGACGTGGATGCTCTGCACGGTCGCGGTGCGGAAGCCACCTTTGCTCGCCGTCACTGTGTAGTCGCCCAAGGGCAGCTCGGTGATGAAGTAGAACCCCTGGTCATCGGTCTGGGTGCTGCGGGCCAGCCCGGTGTCGGCGTTCTGGGCGGTCACCTGCGCCTGCGCAATCGCCGCCCCGCTACTGTCGGTGACCGTTCCCTCGACGCCACCGCGAAAGGTCTGGGCATACGACGCACACACCAGGGCCACCATGGCGATCAGAGCGCATCCGTATTTCATGATCGTTTCTCCGTATTACGTACTGTTTATCTATTGAAAACCGAGCATTGTGCTCTGGAACCCTGGCAGGGTCAAGAACCAAGCACGGCGCGACCGATTCGCCGGGACGCCCTGCAACTCCCTTCTAGACAAAACCTTCACCTGGGTTCTACCGCACTAATTGTGCAACCGTTCTGCAACCGCTTGCACCAGCCGCGGGCGGGCTCGCCGCTGACGGCATCGCGGATCCGGCGAAGCGATTGAAAATGCTGGGTCATCTGTAGGCCGGCGCAGTCCCGCTGGCTGGCACAGCAATTGCTGAAGAGCACCATCAGCCGAGACTTGGGTTCCCAGGGTGGACGGCGCCGAATCAACCCGGCTAAGGCCAGCCCTTCAGTCCGCGCCTACGCTTCGGAGACCGCGCAAGCTCATGCGGGAAAAGGCGGGGCAGCGGACACTTGGGATTCTTGGGTTCGCGGGTGCGGCCCGTTTTTCCGAATCGCTGGTTTAGGCCGTCCACCTGGGGTCCTGAGTGCGGCGATCTCCCCCACCAAATTTCCTCCCCGGGTGAGTGGAGCGACGCTTCACCCTCATTCTTTTCGCTTCCCTTGTTTCCGATACGGCCCTAGCCAATTGGCCCTCGCTATCCCTGCGAGCGGTTGGGCATGCTTCACAAAAATGGAAAAGTTTTTCGCTCGCCAGTCCGGAGAGCGCGTCCATGCCGCGCCTTAAGCATTGATTTCTATATGAGTTACAGCCGCAAGCGCCCCGTTAACCCGGGCCTCTTGGTTGGCACTCTGGTTGCTCTGTCCGGAGAATGTAAACCCTGGAGGCTCTCTTCAACGGGATAACTGCAGGCGGCTTTCCGGCACACACTAAGCCTAGTGGAGAGGTCATGGCACAAGCTCAAGCAGAGCGCCGGGGAGAGCAGCGTTTTCCGCTGCGCTTACCTGTTGTAGTGAAGTCGATGCACGGTGGAGTCCAGGAAGAATCTTCGCTCACTCGGGACGTCAGCGCACGCGGCGCCTTCTTTTATCTCGACGGCAAGCTGGCGGAGGGCACGCCGGTCGAGCTGATCCTCACGCTACCCGCCGAGATCACCCTCACGGACAGCATTCGAGTGCGATGCAAGGGTAGGGTGGTGCGGGTGGTGGGCACCACCAATGGCGGCAAGACGGGCGTGGCGGCGACAATCGACCAATACGATTTTGCGACCGAAAGTGATCCGCTTTACTTCTAGCCTGCATTAGCGCCGCTGCTGTTCCGGCGGCGGCACTCCTTTTCCTCCACAACCCCGAGTATGCCGTTGGACATGGCCGCGTCTTCCGGCTAACATCCTGCGGCGAAACCGCCGGACGCGGTTGGACTCGGAAGCCGATCCATGCGACTGGTCACCTTCGAAGATGACAGTAAGCGCCTACGCGTGGGAGCACTGGCTGGCAACGAGAAGATCGTCGATCTCACTGCCGCTTGCGCCCTCTACTTGCGCGAGGTGGAAAACGAGACGGCGTACCGTCAACTGGCCGGCGCGCTGGCGCCTGCCGACATGCGGGCCTTCTTCGCCGGCGGCGATCGCAGCCTGGGCACGGCACGAGCCGCATTGCGTTATGTGATGGAGGAGCCGCCGCCGGTCACGGGGCCTGCGGGCGAGCCTGTCTTCTTCGCACGGGAGGCAGTCACGCTCAAGGCGCCGATCATCCCCAGAAAGTTCTTCCACACGGCCGGCAACTTCCGCGAACACCATGCCGAAGCGCAGAAGGCCGGCTTCTCCCATCCCGTGCTGCCATGGATCGTCTTCTTCCAGAACGTGGACGCCATCATCGGCGACGCCGAACCCGTCATCTATCCCAGCCACCTGACGCAGGAGCTGGACTACGAGCTGGAGCTGGCCGTCGTGATCAGGAAGCCGGGAAAGCACTTCAGCGCCGAGGAAGCCGCGGACTACATCGGCGGATACGTGATTTTCAACGACATCACTGCGCGCGACATCCAGCGGCAGGAGATGAAGTCGGGCGTGTTCAGCTTCTGCAAGGGCATCGACACCTTCTGTCCGCTGGGGCCCTGGATCGTGACCGCCGACGAGATCCCCGACCCGCACAACCTGGCCATGGAGCTGCGCGTCAATGGCGAGCCGCGGCAGCGTTCGCACTCCAGCAAGATGTCGGTGACCATCCCGGAGATTCTCGCTCACTATTCGCCGATGGGTTACAGCGCGGGCGACGTGCTCTCGACCGGCACCATCAGTGGCGTGGCCGCGTTCAGCGGCGATCCCAAAGCCTTGTATCTCAAGCCGGGCGACGTGATGGAGTGCAAGATCGAGAAGATCGGCGTGCTGCGCAATCCGGTGATCTCGTGGGAAGAGGCGTATGGAAAAGTGGGAAGTGGAAAGTGATAAGGGGGATTGGAAAGTGACAGGTGAAAAGTAAAAAGTGAGAAGTGTCATTCCGAGCGCAGCGAGGAATCTATTGCTTTTCTACTACCCATCTTTTTTCCTACTTACCACTTTCCACTAACCACTTATCACTTGACCTTTGGCAGCACGGCCTCGCCAAACAGCCGCGCCTGCTGCTCGCGATCGTCGCCCCAGATCTCCAGCATGATGTTGGTGCAGCCGGCGGCACGGTATTCCTCGATGCGCGCGATACACTCGTCCGGCGTGCCGGCGATGGCGTGGACTTTTTCGAGGATCTCGTCCGTCACCGCGCGGGCTGCGGCTTTGCGCCCGCCGCGCTCCATGGCATCGGCGATGGGCTGAAGCTCCTCGAACGTCAGGCCGGCGCACTGCAGCAGCACGTCGGCTGAGCCGCGGATGTTCTGCACTTTGTTCGCCAGGTACATGGCCGCCATCTCGCGAGCGCCGTCCTTGCCCTTGCGCGAATCACGGTGAATGGAGCCGACAATCACCGACCCGAGGTCGACCGAAGACGGATCGCGCCCCGCCTTGCGCGCGCCTTCCTCCATGTTCTTTCGAGAATACTTCACGAACTCGGGCGTGGTGATGGAAGCGGTGAGCAGGCCGTCGGAAATTTCGCCCGCCATCTTCTGGAGCACCGGCCCGGTGGCGGCGATGTACATGGGCACCGACGTGCGGGGAACGCGAGCTTCGGCGCTGAGCGCGGGAGCGTGCGCCTCGAAGGCGCGGCCGCGATACTCCACCGCACCTCCCGCGAGCATGGCTTTCACAATCTCCATGGCCTCGCGCATCACCACCGCCGGACCGACTTCTTTGCCTTTCTCGCCCTCGCCGATTTCCTTCATGAAGATTTTCGACGCGCCCAGACCGAGGATGAAGCGGCCGTCGCCAGCGGCCTCCTGCAGCACGCGCGCTTCCATGGCAATCTGCACCGGATGGCGTGTGTACGGCGAGATGATGCCCCAGCCGATCGTGATGCGCCGGGTCTCGCGCGCGAGGATGGCTGTCATCGCAGTGGAGGAGCGCGCTTCCATCGCGTGCTTGCGCCACCAGGGATACGCTTCGGCGAGCCAGAAGATGTCGAACCCAGCGGCGTCACAGGCCCGCGCCATGCGGACAGTCTGCTCCAGCGGCTCCATCGAGAGCTGCAGCACGCCGATGCGAAAGGGGACAGGTGCGCTCACGGCTTTGTCCACGAATGCTCGAGTCCCTTGACCAGTGCCCACATCACGCGATTGAGCGGCGTGGGCACGCCGGCCTTCTCGCCCCAGTGAACGATAGCGCCGTTCATGAAGTCCACTTCCGTCGTGCGGCCGGCCTCCACGTCCTGAAGCATGCTCGACTTGTGCTTGCCCGGCGCGCTCGCGCCCTTCAGCACCAAGTCCCAGGGATCGCCGTGCAGTTCGATGCCGAGCGCCCGCGCCACAGACTTGCCCTCTTCGATCAGTGCCTTGAACAGTTCGCCCGTGGGCTCGAAACGAGTGGCCGAGCCGTGATCGAGGCGGGCGAGCGCGCCCACGGGATTGGTGGCCGCGTTGAAGATGAGCTTGGTCCACTGGGCGCCGCGGGCATCGGGTAGCGCGATGGTGTGCATGCCAGAGCGGGTGAGTGTGCCTGCGAGTTCTTCGACCACCTCCATGGGTGTGTGCGACGGCTCGAACGGCCCGATCCAGGTGTCGCCTTTGATGTCGTAGCCGACGTGGCCGGCGGAGATAAGATGTCCGGCAGGAAATGTGGTGCCGCGAATCACGTACCTAACGTGCTCGGCGATGATCTCCTCGTTGCCGACGCCGTTCTGCACCGAGCAGACAGCGCTGGGGTCGTCAAAGATGCGCGCTGCCTGCTCGATCGCCCGTCGCGTGTGGATGGCCTTGGTGGCGACAATGCCGTAGTCGCAGCGCGGAATCTGCGCGGGATCACTCGCAGCGCTGAGGCGCGCGGTGAACTCCGCAGCGCCGGAAATCTTCAGGCCGTCGCTGTTGATGGCCTCCACGTGCTCACGGTTCACGTCGTAGGCCCAGACCTCGACGCCCTCCACCCGCGCCAGGTGCGCCGCGAAGATGCCGCCGACCGCGCCGCAACCGATGATGCAAATTCTCATAGAGCACTCAGCAGTCAGCAATCAGCATTCAGTCCTCGGCGGATTAGCTGAGTGCTGAGTGCTGACTGCTCTCCTTTCGCTGCCATCAAAAAATCGCCACGGCACATCGCACAGGTTCTCACCCTCGGTCTTGCCGACGCGGTAAGTGTCCTGCGCGTAGAGGCACACCTGGCCATCGCGATCCACCACCTGCGGGTGCAACGACAGCACCATGTTCTCGCGCAGAACGACATCGGTGTTGGCGCCGATTGCGGGATGCTCGAGCATGGTCAAGCCGATCGAGTGGCCCGACAGATGGCCGAGCGCGAAGCCATGTCGCGTGAACGTGTCAGCGACGGCCCGGTGCACAGCCGAGGCCAGTTCACCGTCGCGCATCAGCTTGCGCGCGGCTTCGAGCGCCTCAGGATAGGCCTGCTTCATCGCTTCTGTCCGCGGGCTCGGCCTGCCCTGGATGAGCGCTCGGGAGAACTCCACCCAGTAGCCTTCCGCACCATGAAGTACGCCTCGGCCTCGCCGTGCGCGCCGGAGAGCACGATGTTCATCATGCGCGGGCCGGCGCCGCGCGCGAAAAAGCGCTCCACTGCGGGCGCCATGATCTCCGCCTCGGTGCGCCCCGGGCGGTAGCTCTCGACCATCGCCCAGAAGCCGTCGAGGATGATATCCATGCTGTCGCGGATCTCCGCCAGCTCTTCCTCGCTCTTCACCGCGCGCGCCACGTCGAACTCGAAGTCGAACGGCACCAGTTCAACCGCGCCTTCCATCTCGCGGAAGTCACGCACCGCCATGATGAAGTCCAGACCATAGACAGCGAGCCGCTTCCAGCGCCGCGCGCCTGCCTGCTCGCGCAGCCAACTGCCGGGAACCTCGGCCCAGACGTGCTCGCGCACCCAGGGCTTCTTCTTGTCGCCGATCCAGCGGGCCTCGCGAGGGAACAGCAGCGTGGGATCGCCCTCCATCGGCAGCAAGACATAGGCGTAGCGGTGGACGATCTCGAAGCCGGAGACGTAGCGCACCGCGCCTTCGAAGCCAGCGTACTGATTGCCGCAGACGAGGAGCGCATCAACACCCTGCGCGGCCATGGCGGCGCGCAGGTTGCGGTAGCGGCGCTGGATCTCGTGTTCGCTGGGAGTCATTTCATATCCACCACGTGCGCTCCGCACAACTCAGCCGCGGTCAGAGCGTAAATCCTGGTGATGTCTACCAGCGTCTTGATCGCGACCTTCTCGCCCTGTTCGTCGCGCGGGCCGCTCGACGGACCGTAGTTCACCGTGGGCACGCCCTGTCGCGAAAGCGTTGACGCATCCGAGCACCACAGCACGGTGTCGCGCTGGGGCGGCGCGCCCATAACGCGCGCCTGGGTAGCCTCGATCGCCCGCACCATCTCGTGATCCTCGCGGATGGTCGCGCCCGGAACCGAGACCATGATCTCGAAATCGATGCCGTAGTCCGGAAACTGCTGCTGGAGACGCTGTATCAGCGCCTCGATCTCTGCGCGTGCGTCGGCCATGTCCATGGTTGGCGGTACGCGCACGTCGAGGAACAGATCAGCGCTAGGCGGCGTACGACTGGCGCGCCAGGGATCGCCGGCGCGCAGGCATCCGAGGTTCACCACGCCCTCGTGTCCGGCCCAGGCCGCCTTCTCGCGCCACTCGGCAGACCAGTGCAGTACTTCCTGCATGACGTCGTGCATGCGATTCAACGCGTTCTGCTCCGCGCGGCCCTCCGCAAATGCTGTGTGGACGTAGATGCCTTTAGTCGAGATTCGCGCCCACAGCGAGCCGGCGTGCGCCAGCACCAGCTTCATGTCGGTGGGTTCACCAAGGATGCACATGTCGGGCAATCCGCCCTGGGTGACGAGGTGGCGCGTGCCGACGCCGTATCCGCGGTACTGCCGGCCGGTGTGTCCGCCCCACTCGGTTTTCTCGATTTCGCCGACGACGGCAGCGATCATTACGCTGCCTTCGAGGCGCACGCCGGCTCGCTGCAGCGCCTTCACCGCTTGCGTGTAGCAGACGAGAGCGCCTTTCATGTTGTAGATTCCGAGCCCGTAGATCAAGCCGTCTTTCACCACCGCGTGCGGCT
>Ga0310038_10002913_pt1 | contig 12479 bp, 15 predicted proteins | sample Sb_taG_6_FD_200461 | JGI IMG/M metagenome (GOLD analysis project Ga0310038, IMG submission 200461) | Peat soil microbial communities from Weissenstadt, Germany - Sb_50d_4_PS metaG (v2) (version 2) | ecosystem: Environmental > Terrestrial > Soil > Wetlands > Peat | place: Germany: Weissenstadt... | reverse complement strand
AGAGTGGCGATCGGGGGACCAAAGCCATGTTTCTTGCGAGCGTCCGCGCTAGACCACAGGAGCGCAAACGATCGCTCCCCGGCGATCTCTTGATCCCCGATGCAGCGGCCACCGTCATGCATGCGGTCACGATCGGCGCGCCGCCGGAGTGTGTATGGCCATGGCTGGTGCAGATGGGGTCGGGGCGCGCTGGTTGGTATAGCTACGACTGGGTAGACAATGGCGGCCATCCAAGTGCGACCGAGATCATTCCCGCCCTTCAGCACGTCGCGCCGGGGGACGTGCTGCCGTCTCTGCCGGGAGTAAAAGACTCGTTCATTGTCGCCGATGTCCAGTCGGGGCGTGATCTCATCCTGAGCGTACCTGCGGCCGGCGGAGGTCTTGTGGTGAGTTGGGAGTTTTTCCTCGAACCGCTCGCTCAACGTCGGACGCGCCTGCTGGTGCGCGGACGGGTCAGCTCGCAATGGCCGCCGGTGGGAGCGGCCAAACCGGCTGCCTCTCCGCGCCCTATCGAACACGTCTATGCGTTGCTCGCGAGGCTTCCGCGCTGGCTGATGGGGCCCATCGCACTCTTCGGCCACGGTATTATGCAGGCGCGACAGCTCCGGGGGATTAAGCGTCGTGCGGAACGAACCAACCTCTAGCGGCAGCGCGATTTGGAAGTCCCTTTGCCTACGCGCTGGCCAGCTCCACTGAGCCAGTGGAGGATCAGCCACATCTTTCCCCTTAACGAAGGGAGCGAGGCCGCGGGATCTCGTTCTGCACCGACAAGCTCTAGCCGCCCAGACTCAACGCGCTGCGCTCGCGCGGCGCAGCGAACGAAACCCAGACTCGCACTACGTTCTGTGTCAAGCACAATGCGTCGCAGAGGACGATCCGCACATGAAAGACAATCAGCCTGAAGGAAGAACCGGGCAGCGCACCTGAGACGCCAGCCCGATGCCGACTGGTGAAAGGTGGGCAAACACCAACCGACGCACGCCCCTCGAACTAAATCGTTCCGCGAACGCCCATTGATCCGGGAATTACGCTCTGATTGGTAACGGCAGGAACCCGCCAGTGATGGCCGTTCGCATGGCGGGTCGTTAGTGTCAGCCTAGAGAACTGCTTAGCGAAGCCGAGTAAAATCCTCTCTATTGCTCCGATCTTCAACAGCGATCCGCCAGGGGTGCATATCGAGCTTCTCTGTTCGCTCTGTGGTGAAACGGATGGTCTAATGCTGAACTTAGACGAACCAGGTGATTTGTCATGGCTACGGCGATACGACTTCTATTTCGTCTGTGGGGGTCATCGCCATTTGGGATCAAATTAGATCACAACCCTTGTATCGCGACCGACGATCCTCAGCTCATGGGGAAGTAGAATGAAACCGCGTCACGCTCTCACGATGACGCGTTGCCCCAACTGCGGAGCGCGAATCGTTCCCACGCCGAGAGAACTCAAGCAGTGGCGCTTGGCGGCCAAGTTGAGCCAGCGCAAGATCGGCGCAATCCTCAAGGTCAGTGCTTCGCACGTTGCCTATTTGGAGAACGGCAAGCGATCACCAAGCGGATCGTTGATCGAACGGTATCGGAAATTCATTCGGCCATGAATCTTCGGCCACGCCGCCGCGCTCGCGGCTTGTATGCGACATTTGCGCGATACGCGCGCATGAACAGAATTACGTCAAGTGAGACTACAGTAGCGATAATGATTTCTGCCAGCATTCGCCGTACATACTCGCAGTCAACTATTACAGACTGTATGTTAACAAAAGCGAGACTCAAGAAGCAAGGGCGTGTTGCTCTCGCGGCTCTCTGCTAGAACGTATAGCCATGAAGCCCCGCCACGATGCCACGCCCAGCCCGATCATGACGGTTGCTGAAGTAGCCCGGTATTTACGGATTCATCAAAGCACGCTCTACAGACTGATTCACCGGAGTCAACTCCCATGTTTCAAGATCGGTAGCGACTACCGTTTTGACAGGGACGCAATCGAAAAGTGGATGGCTGATCGACAAGTGAAGGGTTGATCCCAGGTGCCGAATAAATGACGGGCCAGCACACCGAGACGCTGGCCCGCCGGCGACTGGAGGGGGAGAAAATCCAGTCAGCCTCTCGTTCCCACTCCACCTACCTACCAAATTGCCGCGTGAGCGTCTATTGGCCTATACTTTCGCGAATCGAGGTCTGTTGGCTGGAATTGAGCTTTCTACCCAGATGCTGCTTCTGCGGAGGAATTCTCTGGTGGCCCTTCGGGATTGTTTTCTACCGAGGGTATACCGGTTTACATTTGGCGCACCGCGCTTGCCGAGCCAAATATATGGCACCCATACGCAGAGTGTAACCAACTCTTTCCCCATGTATGCAGCTATTAAATTCCGGCACTTTGTCAAGTTCACTGAGTCAGCTATATCAGTGCCCTAATTTGGGTATTGAATCACTTGACACACAATGATTGTGTGTGTACTATCTCAGCATGAACACAAGAAACCCAGTCGATTTGCTTGATGCGGTTCGCTATTTCGCGGACCCGAATATCTGTCGCCAGTTCCTTGCTGATGCCCGCTGGCCGCACGGCGTAACCTGTCCGCGCAGAGGATGCGGAGGTAAAGAGGTGTGGTTCATCAAAACGCGCGCTATCTGGCGATGCAAGAAATGCCTCAAGCAGTTCTCCGTAAAAGTCGGGAGCATCTTTGAGGATTCACCGTTAGGACTGGACAAGTGGCTACCGGCAGTATGGCTACTGACTGCGGCGACTAAGGGCTATAGCTCGCATCGCTTGGCAAAGGCTCTGAGCGTCACCCAGAAAACCGCTTGGTTTATGCTACATCGGATTCGCTTAGCTATGCGAGTGGGCACCTTTGAAGCGCCACTATCGGGCGAAGTGGAAGGCGATACGACCGGGATAGGTGGTAAGGAAAAGAATAAGCATCTATCCAAGCGGTTGCATCGCGGCACAGGCAATGCTGGAAAGGCAATCGTATTCGGTCTGCTATCACGGCATGGACAGGTGCGCGCGAAGTCTGTTCCGAGCGAGCGTGCGGAAACATTACAAGCTGTGATCCGCCGCAATGTCGCATCTGGCGCAATCGTCTATACGGATCAGGCCGCTGCCTTCCGTGGGCTAGATCGCGATTACGCGCATCAAGTTATCAATCATGCAGAAGAGTACGTGCGCGGCAACGTACATACCAATTCGATTGAAGGATTCTGGTCGCAGTTCAAACGGACGGTCTATGGTACACATCATTTCGTGATGCCGTGGCAGTTAGACCGATACCTCGACAACGCAACCTTCCGATTCAACTATCGTAATCTCACCGATGGCGCGCGGTTTCGTTTAGTCTGTGCGCAGACGGATGGACGGCGGTTGACTTGGGAAACACTAACACAGGAAAACCACGATGAAACCGTCGGATAGAAGATTAACTTCCGAGCGTCTTGAACTGAGCAAGGAAATTAGCAACCTGCATTTCAAGCTCTCCAAGCTCGTCTACAACAGGACTCCTGTCTTCGAACGCTACCTCAACAACGACATCACAATCCACTGTCACGGAGATTGTGTTGGGGCGATCCCAGTTTGTTTGGTCTTCAGGCGTCGGATAGAGGGTTCTTGCATCGTGCGTGAGCTTAACGAGTTCGACGTGCTTACCTCGATTGGAGAGTTCTCCGAGAAGATGCGCCCAGTGGCATCCATTGTAAGGTTGTACCCGCTCGATCAATGTGACGTGTTCGGCGCTGATGCCGTGAAGAAGACGGGGCCGCTTTTCCCAAAAGATGTCCTTCTTGCTCTCGATAGGAAATTGAAGGCTTCTGGGGACGTTCTTCTTCGACAAATCGAATCGCGCGAGTGCGGTAACCAGGTAGTTGAGCGCTGTCCGAAGGTTCTGGATAACGTCGTCGATCACAACTTGGACCTCTCCCGCTTCAACTTCGCCGAGCGTCTCAAATTCGCTGTGGAAGGTGTGGAGAGGTTCGGTCCAATCATCTCGGTAGAAGGTAATCGACTTGGTTGTTGTGTGCCGAAGGCTCTCAACCAGACTTTCCAGTTCCGTCAAATGTTTGTGTGCCCGCGCGAGCCTCAACTCAGCATCGCGGAACGTCTGGAAGAACAACCATCGGCCCGTGGACACTACGGATGACCTTTGGGAGAATCAAAAATTATGAGCACCAACGGTAATGGCAGTAGCCGACACAAACCGAAAAACCTCGCCAAGATGAAAGCGGCCTTGAGAAAAATCGTCTCCGTACCCAAGGCGGAAGTCGATGCCGCACTCGCCAAAGAGCGAGAGCACAGGCGCGCCCGAAAACCCTAGTATTTGTTTCAACTATTCAGAACGGAAAAGTATCAGAAGATGACTTGTGCGTCAAGTAATTCAATACCCTAATTTGATCCCAAATGGCGATGACGCCCGCAGACGAAATAGAAGCCGTATCGCCGTAGCCATGACAAATCACCTGGGTTGTCTAGGTTAAGCATCAGACCATCCGTTTCACCACAGAACGAACAGAGAAGCTCGATATGCACGCCTGGCGGATCGCTGTTGAGGATCGGAGCAATACAGAGGATTTTACTTGGCTTCACGACGCAACTCTCTGAGCCGACCATATCGATCCGCCACGTGAACGGCCATCACCTGTGGGTTCTTGCGGTTACCAAACTGACCGTAATTCCGGGTTGCCGATGGACGCTCGCGCGGCGATTTAGTACAAGGGGGGGCTGGCTGGTGTTTGCCCCCCTTTCACCGGTCGGCGTTCGGGCTGGCGAGTAGACCCGCTGGCCCGTTCTTTTTTAATTTCCCGTTGATGCGAAGATGTTTGTTCCTGTGTGTAGTTCGTCGGAGCGTTCGTCCGCCCCTGAGCGGGAAAACGTGGTGCCCGCTCCCGCCTACCCAGTGGTCGAGAAATTTCCTTCGCTCGCCCCCGGAAACAGCCGTACACGCCCCGAAACCACCGGCGCTGGGCCTCCGCGCGGGCCTTACGATGCGGCCAGTGCGAGTCGGCAATGATTGAGGCGAGAAGGCGGCGATGGGCCGTGCCCAAAACGGCCCTGCCGGAGATTGGTGTCGCAATGGTTGAGAGGACTCGAACGGGCGACCTGCTGATTACGAAACGAAAGGATCCCGCTATCCCAGCCCAAACCAACCAAAACAACCCAACCATTCCCGAAACTTTTTCTGACACGACCGGGATCGTTTTGTACAACGCAGGCTGCTGTTCCCGCACAAAACCCGCACAATGATTGTTGACCGTCTCGCGGGCCCTGACACGAAGTTGTTAACGATGCGCTGGATGCGCCTCTCGATCACGATCAGATTCGCAGCGAATCGACATCGCGCTCCGGCTGACGCACATCATGAGCCAGCCCTAGCGACGGTGTTTAGGTTTAACAGTTGGCGTAAAGCCCTCGGCTTCTGTCGGGCAAGTGCATGCACCCTGGAGGCTACCCAACTTAATGATAGCGGCGCACGCTTCCGGTAGTTCATAGGCGTCGTACTCTTCCTCAGGTTCGGCCCCAATCTCAAGAACACTTTCGGAATCGAACTCCGTTTCGGTTATCTGGGTATTCTGGATGTGGTCGCCCCAAGCCACGAGTTGGTTACTGGTCACCGTGCCGTCGGGGTCGCTATCGGCAGGCACGGCGGTTGGATCGCAGCAGACCTGCGTATTGGAGTCACACCCGATATAGCCGCGTGGGCTAGCTGGGGGAGTCGTCGCTGGAGGTGGAACAGCATTTGGAAAGGTCGAAATAATACGGATAACGCCGTCCTGGAGGAGTTTCCCCAATGCCACCGGGTTCCCGGCCAATTGGGTTGTGATGTTGAGGGTCAACAGTCCATCCGCCGTCACCGGGCATCCGCAGCAGGCCTGGAGCGATTGCTCGGTGTTAAAGACGTAGATCATCGCGCACGTTTCGCCCTCTCGCGCGGCGGCGGTGGTACCGGTCGTATCTCCCTCCTGGGGAGCGATGATATTGACGTAGGCCGTTCCGCCAGTGGTTTCGGCGTTGCTGAAATAATTCTGCAACTCCTGAACCCTTGGGTACACCTCCTGAGCGAAGGCCGGGGTTGCGCCGGCCACGATGGCGGCGAGCATCGCCGACGCCACGAGCATTGTCCGCACGAAGCTGCTGATATACATAGTCCCTCCCCGACGCAGGTGTCAGTCACACCCTACTGCGCAGCGATGCATACCACTGGGTCAACTTATACGCAACTATCCGGTCGCATACGGAGAAACGGATCATCCACCGCGTGCAGCTTCATCTCTTCGGCTACTAATCCCTTGGCAGCGCGGCGCCATCAGATACCAGCCCACCAGCGCGAGCGCAGCGGTGTGACGGAGATTCATTTCAAGGAAGTCCAACAGTACGGTCCTAGACAGACCCCCACGCAATTGTGAGCGGACGCTGAAGTCACAATGCCCTTCTTGTTGAAGTGAAAAATCTCTAGACACGTTCCAAACGGATAGTCGGCGGGGTTACGACCCCAGGGCTGGTACCAAACGACTGTTCTCCCATCGCCGATATTAATCTCTCTGTCAGGTGGCCCGAACTCTTCTATCAGCTTGTCGCGTGGCTGGCCCACCTGATGCTGCATTTTGCCATCCAACGTGCGGCACCCAACACACGAAACAATAAGCAGAATCCAAACAAGAACCAGGCCTTTCATCGGCTGACCTTCCCACGCACGCGCAAAAAACGAGAGCTGCCCAAGTCTTTCGGCAGGACTCGGCTCGAATCACGATCACCGTTTGCGCTTCTTCTCGAATATCAGCGCCGTCAGCGCATCACCGCTGAGGGTCACGACCCTTCCGCTTTTGTCATATGTCTGGTCTGAGAAACGATTGTAGCGCCCCACAAATGTGCCGCCTGCATCGTGAGCACGAGAACTGTGGTCATCTTCGTCAATCTCCGAAAACGCGCGAGTAAGCTTGCTTTTCTCTGACGGCAGACGCTCGTATGAGACCTCATCTTCATGCGCCATTTTGGATTTCTTTCCCGTTAGAGCTGGGGAAGCCCCCGGGGGGAATTTAATCGGCCAGCTTCGCCTCTCCGGGGAGTGTCGCCCGAACAGTGGCCTTCAATTGTTCGCCAGCATCGAAAAGGCCCGCCTCGGTCCAGAGGACGGTGTGGCAATGATTCGTGTCGAAGTGCGTTCTTTGCGTTTGGAAATAAGTCTTCTCGCACGTATAGATAACGGGCCGTCCTAGACCCTCCGCGAAACCACTCTCCCAATATGCGCCGGGATTCCCGTTAGTCAATTCACAGATCATAAACCGCGATTTCCTGATCTCGACGCGCAAGCGATCGTCGATCAGGCCAGCCGGTGGGTTGTCGATGATGCGTCTTAGGTCGAACCCCGTTCTTGAAACGGCGGGCTTAAAGCACTCCGCGAACACGTGATCGAGCACTTGATCGCCGAACGGCATCGCCATGAACGCGATGGGACCTTCCGAGTGCGACCTTTGCAATTCAGCGAACCGTTTCCAACCCTCGAAGGTCAAGCGTACGCTCCGAATCTCGTTCCAGCGCTCGCTCGCTGGGACGCGCGGCGGGACGCTACCGAGTGGCTCATTAACCGAACGAACTCTTGGCGGAAACCGCAGAAAACCGCTTCTCTCAAGCTCGCCGGCGAGATACCAGATTCCTCCACCGTTGAGGCAGCCTACGATCGGTACGAGTTCATCTGGAGTGAAGGGAATCTCCCCTCCGGGATCTTGTCGTAACTCCAAGTGTTCGCCGACATAGCGAACGAGGTTATCGGCCTGCTCTTCGGCGCCTGGCAGCCGTTGTTCCGATACGATTTGTTCGACAAGACGACACTCTATCAGCGGACGCTCTTCCTCGGTTGCCGGTGTTTTCCTTGTCCAGTAGGTCAGAAGCGCCCTCATCCACGATTTATCCTGGCTCAGGCGCTTAATGAGCGCGGACACACTGGGGACATTCTGCTCGAAAATGTCGAATACGCCGCAGTGTGAACAGGTGAACCGGGACACGCGAGCGTAGTTGTATCGGGTGAACGGCGTCGTTAGTACCTCCACGCGACCCGTGCAGATTGGACACTGACTTTGCGCTCCATTCGACATCTTTCTTCCCCATTCTTCGCCTTCTCTTGGTAGCGAGCAAAAATGGAATCGCCCTCGAAAGCCCGATCCTCCCCTTATCTTTTATCGTTCATCGAATCATGGTCGCAACGTACCAGCGCAGCGAGCGTCACCAGTGAGAGCGCGGCGGAGCGAGACTCGGTAGCTTGCACAGCGTTCCCGGTGGCCGGCCACAGCACTTTTGCCGCTACCCTTTGACAACGATCGGCGCGCCTGTGTGTGGCGAATTACTGATTTCCCCAAGAATCAGCAATTCGCCACACACAGGCAGAGAGACGCGGGCAATCGGCGACGATCCCCCCGGCCCCGAGGCCGCGCCGATCGCGTCGGCGTGCGATGACCCTCGGAGCAAAATGTCCGAGGGTCATTCGTCTATCCTGTGCTGCCCTTCATGGGCCGGATATGGACGGTCTGGTCCTCTGCGCAAATTGCGGTCGCCGGCTGCTGAGGAACTGCCGCGATCTCGCTGTTTGGGCCAATGTCCGGAAGTGTGGTACCTAACCTGCCGGTCGCACAGTACCAGCGTCGGAAAAGCGAACGCTCAACGCCCTGATCAGGGAGGGCTGCAACGATGATTTCCCTCAATGACTATACCTCGTGCGACGGGCTGGGCCTTGCTGAACTCGTTGCCCGCAAAGAGGTGACGCCCCAGGAACTCACCGAAGCCGCACTCGCGGCATCGGCGAAGGTTAATCCTGAAATCAACGCCGTGCTCCAGACTCTCCCCAACGAGGCCCAGGCCGAGATTCGCAGGGGTCTCCCGGCAGGCCCGTTCACCGGAGTTCCCTTCCTGATCAAGGAGCTGATGTTGCACGCGAAAAACGTCCGCTGTGACATGGGCTGCAAGCTCGCCCAAGGATTCGTTCCGAGCGAGGACAGCGAGTTGATGGCACGCTTCCGGCGCGCCGGTCTGGTGCTAGTGGGAACCACGCAAACGCCGGAGCTGGGTTACAATCCGACCACCGAGACCCGACTCTTCGGCCCGGTTCACAACCCGTGGGATTCCGCCCGCAGCGCCGGAGGATCGAGCGGCGGCTCGGGCGCCGCGGTGGCCGCGGGGATAGTCCCGATGGCGCATGGTAACGACGGCGGCGGCTCGATCCGGATTCCCGCTGCGTGCAACGCCCTGGTCGGACTCAAGCCTTCGCGCGATCGCACACCAACCGGTCCCGACTACGCGGATCCGCTCTGCGGGCTCGCGATCGAATTTGCGCTCACGCGGACCGTGCGCGATTGCGCGGCCTTGCTTGACGCGGTCGCCGGCGCCGACGCCGGCGCGCCGAGTCTTCCCTTGCCGCCCGCGCGTCCTTACCTGGAGGAGGTGACAACGCCTCCGGGCAAACTGCGCATCGCATGGACCACCACGCCGGTCTCCGGTTCGAAGATCGATCCCGAATGCGAACAGGCGGTGCACGAGACGGTGAAGCTTCTCAAGGACATGGGACACACGCTGATCGAGGATCGCCCGCAATACGATTGGGACGAGTTCCTGGAAAAGGTGCACGTGATCTGGGCCGCGTTCAACGCGCTCTCGGTGGATTTTGCGGCGGCGGCGACCGGGCGCGAGATCGGGCCCGACACTCTGGAGGCGGTGACGCTCGCCTGTTACGAGGACGGCAAGCGTTACTCGGCGCTGGATTTGCTCGACTCGATGGCACACGGCAACCGGATCTCGCGGCTGGTCGGCGCCTTTTTCCGGAACGTCGACGTGATGGTAACGCCGACTATCGCGCGGCTGCCCGCGCCGCTCGGGGAATTCAATCAAGATCGCAAGGGGATGACCGCGAAGGAGTGGACACGGCAGGTTTTCACCTACTGCCCGTTCACTCCGCTGTTCAACACGACCGGCCAGCCCGCAATCTCGCTGCCGCTTTACTTCAGCGGCAGCGGAATCCCGGTCGGAGTGCAATTCGCCGCGCGCATGGGAGAGGAGGCGACGCTGTTCCGGCTCGCGGGCCAGCTAGAGCAGGCGCGCCCGTGGGCGAAGCGCAAGCCGAAGCTGCACGCCTCGAACGCGTAGCCAGTACGGAGTAGCGACAGATCCAGATTCTCCGTGATCTCGAATCAGTCCGCCTCAGAACCGGCTGCCACGATGCCGGCACGTCGAGGCCCAGGCCGCCGGACACGGGCGTTCAGGCAGGAGGTGCGGGTCCTGTCGGAACCCGGCCAAACCGCCCGGCCAGCGCCCCGGAGGGTAGCATCGGATCTTAGGACTTAGGGTCGTCGTCCGCCTCGGTCCACCGTGTGTGTGGCGAATTACTGATTTTCCCAAGGATCAGCAATTCGCCACACACAGGCGAGCGGATCCGGGACAAGATCGCCGCCTCCAAGCGCAAGGGAATGTGGATGGGCGGGGTGCCGCCATTGGGCTACGACGTCCGCGATCGCCGACTGGTGGTCAATCGAGCCGAAGCCACGACGGTGAAACACTTCTATGAGCAGTATCTCGAACTCGGTTCCGTCCGGCTCCTGAGAGGCGATTTGGAGCGCCGCGAGATCGTCTCCAAAGTCCGGGTGTCGAAAAACGGTGTGCGATCGGGAGGCCGGCAATTTTCGCGCGGGGCTCTTTACGAGCTGCTGTCGAACCCGATCTACCTCGGTGAAATCCGCCACAAAAGGGAACGCCATCCGGGGCAACACCAGCCGATAGTGGGCCGCGAGCTCTGGGAAAAGGTCCAGCAGCACTTGCGCGATCAAGCCGCTGAGCGTCGCAAACGCCCGACCAAGGCGCCGCCCAGCCCGCTTGCGGGGAAACTGTTCGACGAGAACGGCGAACCCCTATATGTGCAAGGCGCGGTAAAAGGCGCGCGTCATTATCGCTACTACGTCTCGCGCGGATTGGTCAGAGGTTCGGTACAAGATGACCAGCGCGGGTGGCGCGTAGCTGCACCGGAGCTTCAGCGGGCCGTTCGCGCTGCGACTCGGCAGATTCTCGGAGATGGAGCGGCAATCGCCGGAGCGATTGAGGAGTTCGACATCGATGCGAGCCGATTGCCTTCGATATTCAAGGCCGCCGAAGCCTGGATTCAAAGCCTGCGGTCGGAATCGGAAGCTGCATCAGTACTGACCCGACTGATCGAACGCGTTGGACTCAAGCCGAACGGCATCCAGGTTTCCATCAAATTGCCGATCCTGATGGGATGGACCGCTCCCTACTGATAACGGCCTCAATGGGCCAAGGTGGTACGTTCGACCACCAACAATCGAAGCAGGGAGGGTCCGAAGATGCAGGTTACTACGGTCGGGATCGATCTGGCAAAGAACGTGTTCCGTCTTCACGGTTGCGATGCACAGGGCAGGCCGGTGTTGCGCAAGCAACTCGCGCGGCGGCAGCTGCTGAGCTTCGTCGCCAATCTGCCGCGGTGCCTGGTGGCGATGGAGGCATGTGCGAGCGCGCACTACTGGGCGCGCGAGATTGAGAAGCTCGGTCACCAGGTGCGGCTCATCAGTCCCAGGTTCGTAAAGCCTTACGTCAAAGCCAACAAGAACGACGCCAGCGACGCCGAGGCGATCTGCGAGGCGGCGAGCCGGCCGTCGATGCGCTTCGTCGCGGTCAAGAGTACCGCGCAGCAGGAGGTGCAGGCGGTCCATAGGGTGCGCCAACAACTGGTGAAAACCCGAACTGCCCTGGTCAACCAGGCGCGCGGACGGCTGGCGGAATTCGGCATCGTGGTCGCGCAGGGAGTTGGGCGCCTGCGCCGCGCCCTACCGACGATCCTCGAGGATCGGGAAAACGGGCTCAGCGGAGTGATGCGCGAGCTGCTCGGAGAGATCGGCGAACGTCTGAGGTTCATCGATGATCGCCTGCACAAGTATGACCTGACCATCCAGCGGCTCTTCCGCCAGGATGAACGCTGCCAGCGAGTGGCCGCAGTTGAAGGCGTGGGTCCGCTGGTCGCCACTGCCCTGGTCGCTGCGGTGGGCAACGCCACCGACTTCAGAAGCGGGCGCGAACTGGCGGCCTATCTCGGACTGGTTCCGCGCCATCGCGCCAGCGGTGGGCGCACGGTGCTGCTCGGGATCAGCAAGCGTGGCGATCGTTACCTGCGCACGCTGCTGATTCACGGTGCGCGCTCGGCCCTGCTCCGGATCGAGCGGCAACGCAGTGCGCGCGCCATCTGGGCCGCGCGGCTCAAGCTTCGCCGTGGATCTAATGTGGCGGCGGTTGCGTTGGCGAACAAGAATGCGCGAGTGCTGTGGGCGCTGCTCAACCGACACCAGAGCTATCAACCAGCGCCGTTTCCCGCCCGCGTCCCCTAAAGTAGTTGAGGGAACGGCGGGCGGAAAACGGCTTTACCAGCCCTGAGATTGCGCAGGCTGTAGCGGAGAGCATGATGGCGAACCGGTCGGAACCGGCACCTTCTCGAACCTGGCCACACACAAGGCCTTCG
>Ga0310038_10002904_pt1 | contig 12501 bp, 5 predicted proteins | sample Sb_taG_6_FD_200461 | JGI IMG/M metagenome (GOLD analysis project Ga0310038, IMG submission 200461) | Peat soil microbial communities from Weissenstadt, Germany - Sb_50d_4_PS metaG (v2) (version 2) | ecosystem: Environmental > Terrestrial > Soil > Wetlands > Peat | place: Germany: Weissenstadt... | reverse complement strand
TTGGTGCAGGCGAGGGGAACTTCTAAACTCCACCTGAGGGACTTCTAGGGACGTCTTCTGGTACGGTCGGGAGTGTCCTCGCGATCCGGGAGGCGCCAACGGTGAACGAGCCACTGCGCCGGGCCCTACTGCGGGCGCGGCTGCGCGAAGACGACATCGCCGCCCGCCTGGGCGTGGATCCCAAGACGGTCCGGCGATGGCTGAACGGACGCATGCCATATCCGCATAACCGGGCCGCGATCGCTGAACTCGTCGGCGCGGACGAGGCCGAGCTGTGGCCGGATGCGGGTGGGCTGCTGGCGGTGCGGAGTCGGCCCGAGGAGCTGGGGACGGTTTATCCGCACCGGTGGGCTGTCCCACGGGAGGTCTGGGTTCGGCTGTTCGGATCTGCCGAGCGCGAGATCGCCATCCTGGCTTACAGCGCGTTGTTCCTCGCCGAGGATGCTGGGATCCTCCGGATTCTCGCCGAGAAGGGCCGCGCGGGCGTCACCGTGCGGATCGCGCTCGGGGACCCCGACGGGCCGCATGCCGCGCAACGCGGCGAAGAGGAAGGCATTGGCGACGCCATGCCCGCCAAGGTCCGCAACGCCCTCACGCTTTACCGGCCGCTCACCGCGGTCCAGAACATCGAGATTCGCCTCCACCGCACCGTGCTGTACAACTCCATCTACCGCGCTGACGACCAGTTCCTGGTCAATCAGCACACCTACGGCATCCCAGCCGCGCAGGCACCCGTGTTCTGCCTATGCGATACCGACGGGGGCGAGATGACCGCCCTCTACCTCGACAGCTTCGAACACATATGGACTTGCGCTGCGCGGCTCGCATAGCATCGCCGATCAGCGAACGACAGTAGGCAAAAAACGGTGGTTTACAGTGTTCATGCCCTTAACACACCGTGGTAGACGAGGGGTGAGGTACCCGACTACGTCAGACCGGACATCGGCAACCGACTGAGTCAGCCGCTCAGATACAGGGGAACACCGTCTCCGGTGTGGTTCACATTGTGGCCGACCATACATGCGGTACTGGGACGACGATGATGAGACATCCTCTGCGGCATTGCGGACAGCCGCCAATCGCGGCGTAGGTTCTTTCGAGAGCCATAGTCAGCACACCGCCTGTTTAAGGAATTACTAACTGACCGGCTGTCTGAAAGTGGTTGTCGATCGATGAGGTGGATCGGCAAGGAAGTCGAATACATACAGCCCTGCCCAGCTTGCGGCTGCCACGCCCGTCCTACCAAGCCACGAGAAGGCAGAGAATGCATGGTCGACACGCATCAGCGTTTGGACCTGTCCTGTAGTTGGATCCCAGATCCTCATTGTCCCTTCCTCGGTTGTGGCCAGCCAACTACCGTCCGGCGAAACAGCCGCGGCGCTTACGTGACCGTGCTGGAGAGCAAGGACAGCGCGCTCTCGCCCCGATGGCAAATCCCAGATTCGAATTGCTCCTTCCTCGGTGGTGGCCAGCCAACTACCGTCCGGCGAAACAGCCGCGACGCCCGCCTTACCGCGATGGACGCCAAGGACAGCGCGCTCTCGCCCCGATCTCGGATCCCAGATACGCACGGGACCGTGGTCATCAGTAGTTGCTAGCCAAACGCTATCTGGCGCAATAGCCGCAGCGCGAATCGCACGTTTTCGGCAGGAAAGAGTGCTACGCGGCCTTCCGGTGTGAGCATCAAAGATACGCACTACGCCACGACTGTCAGAGGCAAGCCACTGGCTATCCGGCGCAACCATTATGGCCTCGCTCTGGTGACCGACTATCGTCGCTCGCTCACGTCGTGTCCTTGTATCCCAGATCACCACCTTGCCACCAAATTCGCGAGCAGCCAACCACGTACCATCTGGCGCGATCGCAATACTGGAAACCCTGGTACTGGTTGCAAGGGCGGGCTTAACAGTGAATTCTTCCCGCTGCACTCCGGTGGTACCATCCCAGACCCGCACAACACCCTCGCCGTCGCCCGTAGCCAGCCAGCTGCTATCTGGCGAGATCGCCATTGCAGTTATCTTGCGACGACTTCCGTATTTGACACTCGCTACGCTTGCGCGCCACTGTCCGGTAGCGGTTTCCCAAAGTCGAATTACCTGGTCATCGTCACAAGTCGCCAGCCAGCTGCTATCTGGTGCGATCATCACTGTGGTGATCTCATGTATCTTCCCTTGCTCATCGGTGCTAGTGATAACTGCGCGTTCAGAACCTGTAGCAGCATCCCAGATTTGCAACGACTTGCCGCCGATCGTTGCTAGCCAATCGCCGTCCGGCGCGACCCTCATCGCGACCGACGCGCGACTACGTGGAGAGGGAGAAGCGCGATGCTGCCCCACGGCTACGTCCCAGATTCGCACTGTTCCGCCCTCGTCGCCGGTTGCCAGCCACCTGCCGTCCCCAGCAACAGCAACAGCAGTCACCGCACGGTTATGGCCAGCCAGAGCAATGCGCTCCGTCATGGTGGCCGCATCAAGAACCCGCACCATGCCGTCGGCTCCTCCCGTCACCAGCCAATTGCCGTCCGGAGTGACTGCCATCGCCTTCACTCTGAGGCTACGACGGTCGCTGGGCGTGCCGATCGCCTGCCCAGTAGAGGCATCCCACATCCTCGGTCGGCCATCGCTGATCGTTGCAAGCCAACTGCTATCTGGTGCGATCAGAAGCATGCTTACCCTTCCATGATGAGCAGGAAGAGAAACGCGCGCCTGGCCCCGAACTGCATCCCAGATTCGCACCAAGCCAGTGTCGCTTGTTGCTAGCCAGTTACCGTCAGGAGAGATCACCACTGTACTGACACGCCCGCGGTGGCCAGCGAGGGTTGCTTTGAGACGCCCGGTGACAGCATCCCAGACCTGAGCCTTGCCGTTGGTGCATCCGGTCGCCAGCCAGCTACCATCAGGCGCGATCGCGACGGAAACTATCTGATGACCTCGATGGCCAGTCATCGTGGTCCTTAGCTGCCAGGTGATCGCATCCCATATCCTTACCCTCCCTCCGAAACCGCTCTCGTCTACTGTGGCCAGCCGAGTACCGTCTCGGGCGATCTCGACGCTGACTACCTGGCCGTGGTGGCCAGCAAGAGAAACTTGTTCTTGCCCAGTAATCGCGTCCCAGATCCGCGCTACTCCGTCGGTGCCACCTGTGGCGAGCCAACTGCTATCGGGCGAGATCGCCATTGCCATAACCTGGTGGCCACGATGCCCGGTGAGGGTGGCGCGCGCCCGTCCCGTGGCTGCATCCCAGATTCGCACAGTACCGCTGCGATCGCCCGTGGCCAGCCAACTGTCATCCGGTGCAATCGCCAACACATCTATCGAACCGTCATGGCCGGCTAGGACGCGGCGGAGGGCTGAGTGAGGTATGTCCGGCAGCGGCCATCGGTTGACCAGCCGAGGCCGATTCGGCAACTTCCGCAATTCAGCTACTTGCCGCTCCCATTCCGGATTGTCGGCCACCCTGCTGTACAAGACGTCCACTACGGCTTCCGTCGGCTCCGTAGGCGCCAGCAAGTGAGCCGCACGTGTTAGCGAGGTGCGGAGCCTGGCAGCAGAAGGCGTACCCACGAGCGTAAGGTCAGCTGCAGGGCCTGCAGGACCGAACTTCAGAAGCCGCGCCCCCACCCATCTCAAGTCGCCAGCCAAATTCTCAGCTTCAGCCTTTCGACCTGCGTCCAAGAGGTGCTCAATGAGATGATCCCACATGTACCGATCATCCGAGCCCAGTTTCCACCACATTACCTCCGCTGGCTTGTGCGTGTTACCGTTCGAGGTGTCGACCGGTAGGTCCGCAGTGATGGCGTTTAGAAGCTGTCCGTTCAGCGCAGCTAGTTGATCGGACCCCAACTCACCGCGTAGAAAATCGCGGACTACGTCGTGGAGCATGAGCCCGCCGAGCCTAACGGGATCGGAAGGCATCGAAACCAGAGCCAATTCGTTCAGGCGACTGCACAACCGAGCCGCACGCAAATCATCGAATCCGGCAGTGACATTCCATAGCCGAGCAACCAAAATGAAAGGAATAATCTCATCTTCAGCGAACAAGCCCAGTTCCGCGAAGCGTAGTGCGTCCTCCGGACTTAGCAAGCTCGTACTCGCTCCAATTGTCGCCCGCACGGCCCGGGCACGCTCTGCGGGCACTCCTACTCGCAAGGCCTTGCTATCCTCACCCAGCAGGTCGTCGACTACCGCTGGGCCGGCCGCTCGTAGCCGCTCCAACAACTGGACCCCCGCAGCGCGGACATTCGCCCCGCTTCCCGCAGCGTTAGCCAAGATCTTGTTGACTAGGCGCAGTAGTAGAGGCCACCGTCCTGTGACGGCAAGCAACCCGCCCGCCACCATCGGATCCAGCGGTGGCAGTCCAGCCATCAACAGCTTCCGCGCCTGTTCTCCTGACATCTGGTCAACCAGCACTGCTTGCGTACGTGCACCCAGCAATCCAGGGACTCGGGTCGTGACCAGCCGCGCACATCTCCGCGCGCCGCTTGTGAACGGTGCCAGTTGTTCTGCCTCCCATACGTCATCGATGACCAGCAACCGTTGTGGACCAGCTTCGAGCAGCATTCCCAGTCGGCTGCCCGCAATCTCCGGATCTGTGAATGTAGCCTCCTCACCGCTTACGAGCTTGATAACATCGTTCACCTTGGCAGCCATCGCTGCCGCACCCCGGATGTCCCTTCCTATCGTTATCAGGTAGACCCCTCCGCGGAACCGGTGTTGCACTCGATGGTCAGCGCACACTATCCGCGCCAGTGTGGTCTTCCCGAAGCCACCTGCGCCGTGCAATCCAGTGGTAATAGCCACAGTCTTACCACCATGGCCCAGCAATGCCGACACCACCTGCCCTGCTTCTTGCGGGCGGTCAACCACCCATTCAGGCAATACAAGCTCAGGTGGTACTTGCACTCTTGGCGACCTGAAAATCAGAGGCCAAATCGGGGCTACAAGGCCGGTCACCAAGCTCAGCACGCTCGCCCACAAGCTCGCCTTAGCCAAGCCCTGTCCCGCCAAGAACAGACCAAGAAACACACATGCGGCTACGCTCAGGGCAGCCGCGAAACCAGTGATGATCTTTGCTCGCCGGGACATAGCTTATATTTATCACTAACCGCGACCATTTAGTCGCTAATCGGGGTGCGCCGTGCCGGAATCGCTCACATGGGCCTGACCTGCGGCTTTAGTACTACAACAGCGGCTCGGCGTACGTAATGCCATCTGCAGGCGCTGGCCTTGCGCTAGCGTCCCCAGTCTGACCAGTGCTCGTCGAGTGCCCTGGAGCAGATGGCGCGAGTGTGAAGGTTGAACAGGCGGCGGGCTTCGGCGGCGATGACTGATACTCGGGTACGTCCAGTGGCATGTGATCAGCCGACGCTGCCAGCCAGCAGCGTGTCCGGCGACCAGCCGGTGGGCGCACAGCATGGCCGACAGCAGCCAGGCTAGCGTCGCCAGGACCGCCCGATCGGCTGCCACACTACGCCACATACTCGCCAGAAGATCGTAAATAGCGAATAAGACAGTCTTGTCAACCGGAGGCATTGGCCGTCCATCACGGCCGCCGTCTTCAGCAGTCCCTAAATGGGCGGTAACCGCAGCGTTGCCTGACCACCTGAAGAACCGATGTAGCTGCCGCTCTCCTTTAATTTCTTGTTTGTCCTGGTAACCGGCCCTTCCCGCCCCCCGCTGAACTCTCCTGTGTTGGCTGCTGCCAGCGATCTTGCGCTACCCGCCCCGATCATGATCCATATCCGCGCAGACCGTTGCATTGATCTAAATGATCATGGTCAGCTCCGCGGCCGCGTGATGTGGAAGGAGGCAGCCGGTTGGCCGTGGTCGTTACCGTCGCCAAGGGCTACGACCTCGACTACATCTGGAAGACCCAAGGGCAGGCCAGCGCCGCACGCACGCCCGGCGGCTATTACATCAACGCCGCGCAGGCCGGGGAACCGCCCGGGCGGTGGTGGGGACCGGGAGCGCAAGCGCTGGGTTTCACATCCGGGCAGGTCGTTGAACGTAAACCCTATGACGCCGTCTACCAGCAGCGCGAGCCGCGGACCGGGGCCACGCTCGGCCGGGCGCGCGGCCGCTACGCGACGTTCGCCGACCACCTGGCCCAGTTGAGGGCCGCCGAGCCGCATGCCACTGCTGAGCGGGTGATCGAGCTGGAGCGGGAGGCGGCGCAGGTGACGCGGCAGCCCGCTGCCTACACCGACGTCACGGTCTCGTTCTCCAAGTCGATCTCGGTGCTGCATGCCTCGATCCGGGAAAACGCGCGCCGGGCGCGGCTGGCTGGCGACGGGCGGGCGCTGGCCTACTGGTCCGGCCGGGAGCAGAGGTTCCAGGAGGTCTTGCACCGGGCCAACCGGGCCGTGCTGGAGTACCTGCAGGAGTGGGCCGGGGTTACCCGGACCGGGTATCACGGTGTCCGGGTGGACGGGCAGGAGCCGGGCCGGTTCGAGGAGGCGGGCCTGGTCGTGACGTCGTGGCTGCAGGGCACCAGCCGGGACGGCGATCCTCAGGATCACGTTCACAATCAGATCGCGCGGATCACCCGCACCGTTCGGGATGGTAAGTGGCGGGCGCTGGATACCGCGAGCCTGCGCGCGGTCCTGGGCGCGCTGCAGGGTGTCGCGGCGACGGCGGTGGAGTGTGAGCTGACGCGGGAGTTCGGCGTGGCGTGGGTGCCGCGCGCGGACGGGCGCGGCAACGAGATCGCCCGTGTCACGCGGGCGCAGATGGACGCGTATTCCACGCGGACCGTTCAGGTGCACGAGAAGGAACGCGAGCTGGCGCAGGCGTGGGAGCGGCGCCACGGCCGCGCGCCGACCTCGCGTGAGCTGCTGTACATCGCGAACGACGCCACGCTGCGGTCGCGCAAGGGCAAGGACGCGGCGCACGTCGACTGGGACGCGCTGGCCGCGCGGTGGGACGCCACGCTCGGCGGCCAGCTGGCGGGCATCGCAGTCACGGTGTCGAACGCGCGCGACCCAGACGCCACCGCACCAGCAACCGTCGATGACCCGGCTCCGCTGCCGCGCGAGGCACAGGCCCAGGCAGTGCAGAAGGCCCTGGCGCTGGTGTCGGAGAAACAGTCCGCCTGGACCCGGCACGACCTGATCAAGCAGCTAGCCCTGGTGATGCCGAACGAGTCCCGGCGGATGAGCGCGCAGGCGGCGCGGGAGCTGCTGCTCGGCTTGGCCGGGGAGGCCCTGTCCGGCCGGATGGGGGACGTGGTGTGCCTGGAGGCACCCGAATGGCCGCCGCTCCCGGCGTCGCTGCGCCGGGAACTGGACGGGCGCAGCGTCTACATACGGCCCGGCACCGCGCGATACGCCACCGCCGCGCAGCTGACGGCCGAGGAGCGGCTGGTCGCGCACGCGCAGGCGCGGCGGGCGCCGCGGCTGCCGGGCGAGCTGGCGGCGCGGCGCCTGGGCGTCGACGCGGAGCTGGCGGAGGCGCAGCTGCGCGAACGCGCGCAGGACGCGCATCAGCAGGCGACGCGCAGCGGGCTGCGGCTGGATCAGGCGGCGGCGATCTGGCACGTGCTGACCTCGGCCCGGACTGTCGAGGTGGTCACCGGCCCGGCCGGGACGGGCAAGACCCGGGTGCTGGCCGCCGCCGCGCGGGCGTGGGGCGGCCCGGTGCTCGGCACCGCGACCTCGCAGAACGCCACCAACGAGCTCCGCACCGCCGGTGTCCGCGTCGCGGCGAACACGACCAGGCTCCTGGCCGATCTGGCCAGCATCCCGCCGGGCTCGCTGATCGAGGTGGACGAAGGGTCGATGGTGTCCCTGGCCCATCTGGCCGCGCTGGTGGAGCACGCGGCGCGCAACGGCTGCAAGCTGGTGCTGGCCGGCGACCAGGAGCAGCTCGCCGCCGTGGAAGGCGGCGGCGCGATGATGCTGCTGGCCGACCGGCTCGGGTACGTGCAGCTGGCCGAGCCGGTCCGGTTCGGCGCCGCCTGGGAACGCGAGGCCTCGCTACGGCTGCGCCGCGGGGACGCCACCGCGCTGGACGACTACGACCAGCACGGCCGGATCCGCGGCGCCCCGCCCGAGCAGGCCATGGACCAGGCCGTCCATGCCTACGTGGCCAGCTACCTGGCCGGACGGGACGTGCTGCTGATGGCCGCGGACTGGGCCCGGTGCCGGGAACTGTCCACCCGGATCCGCGATGACCTGATCCACCTCGGCCTGGTCGAGGCCACCCGGGCCGTGCGCATCGCGGAAGGTGCTGAGGCGTCGGCCGGAGACCTGATCATCTGCCGCCGCAACGACCACCGCCTCGAGGCGGGCGAGCCGGGCCGGGCCCTGGCCAACGGGGACATCCTGCGGATCGAGGCCATCACCAGCAGCGGCCTGATGGTCCGCCGCCTGCTCCAGGCCGACCCGGCGACCGGGCAGCGGCGGTTCACCGAACGGGCGTTCTGCTACACCGGCTACCAGTCCTCTGACCTGGCCTATGCGATCACCGGGCACTCCGCCCAGGGCGCCACCGTGCACACCGGGATCGCGCTGGTCACCGGCACCGAGGACCGGCACTGGCTGTACCCGGCCATGACCCGCGGCACCGACGCCAACCTGACGTTCGTCTTCACCACCCCGCCGAAGACGGCCGACCCCCAGCCCGGCACCCGGACCGCTCCCGAACTGGAGCGCTACGAGCGCATCCGCCGCGAACGCCAAGGGTTCCTGCCCGCCCAGCCCGCCGCCGGGCCAGGCAGCCCGGACCCGCGAGAGCCGATCGCTGTGCTCGCCGACGTGCTGGACCGCGACGGCGCCGAACTATCCGCTTCGGAGACCAGGCGGCGCAATCTGGCCAATGCTGACCACCTGGGCATCCTCAACACGATCTGGGCCGCCGAAACCCGCGACGACCGCGACGACCGGTACCGCGAGCTGGTCATGACCGCGCTCCCAGCCGACCACCGGCAACCGCTGTCCCACCAGTCCCGGTGGCTGTTCCGGACCCTGCACGCTGCTGAGCTAGCCGGGCTTGATCCCGCCGAGGTCACCCGCACCGCGATCGCCTCCCGTGACCTGGCCGGCGCCCGCGACATCGCCAGCGTCCTGGACGCACGGATCCGGCAGCACATCGACCCGCTGCTCCCCCAACCGCAAGGTCCTTGGACCGAACGGGTCCCCCAGCTGCCCAACCTCGAGCACCGGGCGTACCTGGCGGAGATCGCCGCCATGATGGACGACTGCAAGCAGCGCCTCGGCCAGCACGCTGCCCAGATCACGCCCGCGTGGGCTTTTACGGCGCTCGGCCCGGTGCCGGATGATGCGGCCATCCGGCAGGAATGGGAGCGCAAGGCGTCCTCGATCGCTGCCTACAGGGAGATGTACGGCTATGACGACCCCGGCGACCCGATCGGCCCTGAGCCCACCCGGGACACGCCGGATCAGCGGGCAGCCTGGCACGAGGCCTTCCTCGTCCTCGGCCCGGCCGGCCAGCCTGACGTCCGGTCCATGCGTGATGGCCGGCTGTGGCTGATCCGGGACACCTACGCCGCCGAGACCGCCTGGGCTCCCCGCCACGTCGGCCGGGAACTGCGACTGGCTCGGCTCGGGGCGGCCAACGCCGACCTGGGCGCTATCCGCGCCGCCGCCGAAGCCGACGCCGCCCGTAAGGCCGGCGACCATGCCCGCGTTGGTCGGCACGAGGAACTGGCCGCCTCCTACCGGGCAATGGGCGACCGCTATCGGCAGCAGGAAACCCTCTTCACCCAGACCATGACCGACCGAACGGAGTGGGAGCACGCCACCGAACACTCCCGCCGCCTGGCCGTCGCCGCCGACGCCGAACTGCGCCGCCGCCATCCGGAGACGAGCATCGAGCCGCTGCACTCCGCTGAACCGGCCCCGGCCAGCGACACTGACCGCGAGCAGCTGACCTTGGCTCCGGACCAGCAGATCGGCGAGATACTTGCTTGGATCCGTGACCTGGCCGCCCAGCGCCAGGCGTTCCGCGAGAAGATCGAGGAATACCAGGGGCTGATGGTGCCCAGCGAAGACCCGGACTGGGGCGACCTCGGCCAGGCCTTCCCCGCCTGGCGGGCACCCGGCCGGGATGCGATCTTGCAGCCTCCTAAGCCACAGCTCACGCCTTCAGCCAAGATCCTCGCGCTTGCCGCCGAGCGTGGCATCGAACCCGAGGCTGCTGACTGACCCCCAAAACTGCCAACCCCCGAGTGTGCCCGCCAGCGGTAGCCCATATGGACGTGGAAAGCGTCGTCAGGGAGACAATCCGTCCCCACCTACCGCTACAAAGCACGGTCCAATTATTTCCATCGGGAATGAAATCAGTCGTCCTGCAGGTTGGGTTCCGCGTCTTCCCGAAACTCTCGAGCAATGTCAACTAGTGATCCCTTACCTGGCACATACCAGTACAGCGTCCCTTGGACCTGCTGATCATTCCCCATGGCTTCTCGCCGCATCAAACGGACCAGGCTCGTGGGAGCGTACGCATTACCGTCAGCATTCCAGATTAGAGGCCTGCTTTTATTGTTCTGCCATACGGCTTTGGCGCGTTTCGGCTCCTCATCGATCCATCTTGGCAACTGCTTACGTTCTGAAGTGGTGACTGGGCGGAACTCCAGGATCGTGCCGTCGACTATAGCGCCCGAATCGACAATTGCCCGCACTGCGCGAGTCGGCTGACCGACCGTGCTATCTGGCTCTCGGTCGACCCGAGACTCTGAGTAACTAGGCGGCTCATCGCCACTGATAACACGCTCGTACAGTCCCTTGGTTACCAACTCAACGCGCTCAGTGGTACGCACAGTCGTGCTTAGTTGGCTGTAACGGCCATACGCACCGTCGATCACAACAACCATCCAGCCAAGTGCTTTTCTCACACGTTCTCTTACCTCGGCCAACCGCACCTCCCAGGCCGCGGCCGCAGCATCGCCCTCGGCGTCAATGTCACCGGTTTCCATTGTCTGGAAGAGCACATGTGTGAGAAGCAGGTCGCCGTGTGCAGCAGCACCAGCGATACGACCAACCAAGTTCTCTCGTTCCTCGGCGAGTGCATGACGCACCGCCCGCAGCAAGCAGACGCACCGCCACACACGGCATGCGCTGGGTCTTTCACCAAATAGTGAACTATAGTAACGATCCTCCCATAGAACGGAAGCGTCACGTTTGGCTCTCGCAACAAGCTCACTAGAGGGTTGCGCGGCGGCCAGCGCTAGGGCTGCCTCCGTCATTGTGCAGCCCTGATCTGGTGGCGGCTCCGGCTCTCCACGTTTAATCACGTAGTTAAGTCCCAGGGACAATGCAAAATCATGGCGCAGGTCAGCCTGTTCAGGCTTGCGTGAACGGAAATCCCTCTCTTCAGTCGGGTTCTGCGTGTTCGCGGCGATAGTGATTCTGTCGCCGAAGCCTTCGGGTGTTTCCTCCAGTGAAATAATTCGTACCAGCACCCGGCCGGCGGCCGCTTTGCTTGGCTTTAGCTGTATCGCCCGATAGACGGCGCTCACAGTTTGCGCGCCATTGATTACGCTCGCGCCTTCCAGGCGGAATGTCGCATTGCCGCCGGCGATTGGAGCACCCTTACCGTACTTGCGCATCCGGTCACAGATCAACGTAATACCATTGCTCAAGTACCAGAAGTACTCTGGCTCTCTAATCAAAGTAGTTCGGATTTTCTCGTTGACGTCGCTAATATCGAGGGCGTCCCGGATGTTGCGAGCGGTAAGATGCCGACCATATCGACCATACCATTCGGCGATCTCCTCGGCAGAGACGGTGCCGTAATAAGCCAGGAACGGCTCTGTAACCTTCCCTACGCTCTGGACTTGAACGTTGAGGTCGACCTTACGTTCAGCGTGATCACCAAGGATCTCGCGATGCAGATCCCGCAAATTGATAATCTTGTAGTCTACAAGGTCATCGTCGAGATTATGCTTACCAATTTCTTCCTCTAGGAGCGCCCTAGTATTAGGATGCAGATCGTTGCCAGTGGCCAAGGCCAGCACAATAATTACCTTAGGAGAAGGGCTGTTAAGTGCGGCGTCTATGTCAGCTGCGTGCCGATCAATCTTGCTTCCAAAGCGATCGAATTCTAGCTCCAGCAGGTAATCGAGGCCACGCATAATAGCCGAGACGTCCGCTTCGCCAAATCCAGCGGTTCCCTTGTGGCTCCATTTTGCTTGTACCAGGATGAGATGTTGACGCTCTCCACGCTGTTCAACCGCGACCGCGTCGATCCCCCGGTCTGTAGCGCAGTCAATCACTGCTCGGGCGGCGGCCTCATCCGAACAGCCGGTTTCCATCTTCACCGCGAGCGCGGCGACCGCTCGGCTAAGGAATGCCTGCTCCTCATCTGGCCGTCCCGTCCAGTCGGACATGTCGATCAATCGCTGGAACCGCTCACTGATACGGCAGCTGTAGTTCGTGACCGTGGGGTTGTTGCTGCAGGTCAGGGCGGATGACCGCGTAGAGATGCGGCTGCCGCGATCATGATGGGTTTGTGGAACACGATCAAGACGCGGCAGTCGCTGCTG
>Ga0310038_10002901_pt1 | contig 12511 bp, 12 predicted proteins | sample Sb_taG_6_FD_200461 | JGI IMG/M metagenome (GOLD analysis project Ga0310038, IMG submission 200461) | Peat soil microbial communities from Weissenstadt, Germany - Sb_50d_4_PS metaG (v2) (version 2) | ecosystem: Environmental > Terrestrial > Soil > Wetlands > Peat | place: Germany: Weissenstadt... | reverse complement strand
GACTTCCGCCTCGACCACGGTCGCGATGAAACTGCCGAACGACGGCTGGACACTGACGCCGCGGCCGGTGCGCGCCGGCAGCGGCTGGCCCCAGCCGGATTTCTCGGCGACCAGATCGAGGGCGGCTTTCAGGCGCGGATTGTTGTCGAGCATGCCGCGCCGGAACTCGACCGGGTCCTTGCCGGCTTTGCGGGCCAGCTCATCGATGAAGCATTCGATGGCGAACACGTTGTTGTTCGGTCCGACGCCGCGCCAGAAACCGGTGGGCACCGCCGGCGGCTCGGCGCGCACGTATTCGACCTGCAGATTGGGAATATCGTAGGGCATGTCGACGGCGCTATCGACGGCGTCGATGTCGATGCCGTTCTGGAACGCCGCCGGCAGCCAGCGCGCGATCACGCCCGAACCGGTTATGCGATATTTCCAGGCGGCAATCCTGCCGTTCGACAACACCGCGGAAATCGTGTCGCGATAGACAGGACGATAGACGTCGTGCCGGATGTCCTCTTCACGGAACCACATCACCTTCACCGGACCGTCGACGTGCATGGCGATGCGCACGGCCGTCGCCACCATGTCGGCTTCGAGCCGGCGGCCGAAACCGCCGCCGAGCAGATGATTGTGCACGGTCACCTTGTCGATCGGCAGACCCGCCGCTTGTGCCGCGTAGGACTGGCAGCGCGTCATGACCTGGGTGCCGGTCCATACTTCGCAGGCGCCCGGCGTCACGTGCACCGTGCAGTTTAACGGCTCCATGGTCGCGTGCGCCAGGAACGGCAATTCGTATTCGCCGTCGATCCGCTCGCCCTGCGCAAAACCCTTGGCGATGTCGCCGACCGATTTGGCGACGACACCGTCCTTTTTGCTGGCGGCGCGCAGGTCGTTCCAGATATCGGCTGAGCTCAAATTCGCGTAGGTGCCCTCGTTCCAGGTGATGATGAGAGCATCAAGGCCCTTCTTGGCCGCCCAGGTGTGATCACCGACAACCGCGACCAGATCGTCGAGCACGACGATCTGGCGTACGCCGGGAACGGCCTTCGCCGCGCTGTCGTCGACATGGGCGACCTTGCCGCCGAACACCGGGCACTGCAAAAGCGTCGCGAACTTCATCCCCGGCAACATGGCGTCGATGCCATAGACCACCTTGCCGTCGGTCTTGTTCGGCGTATCGAGCCGCTTGAGCGGCTTGCCGATCAGGTTGAAATTTTTTGGATCTTTGAGCGGCGGATTCTGCGGCACCGGAACGCTGCCCGCCGCATCCACGAGATCGCCGTAGGCCAGCACCCGCCCGCTTGCACTGTGCGTGACCTTGCCGTTCGACGCCGAGCAGCTCGCCGGGTCGACCTGCCATTGGCCGGCGGCGGCTGCCACCAGCATCGCCCGCGCCGAAGCGCCGGCCACGCGCAACGGTTTCCAGAACGAGCGAATGGAATTGGAATTGCCGGTGACCTGAATGCCGAAGGTCGGATTGCCGTAGAGCTTGTCGTTGGGCGGCGCATGCTCCAGTGTCACCGCGGCGAAGTCGGCATCGAGCTCGTCGGCGAGGATCATGGGGATGGCGGTATAGACACCCTGACCCATCTCCACCTGCGGCATCACCAGCGTGGTCTTGCCGGAATGATCGATGCGGATGAAGGCATTGGGCGCGAACTTGCCGGCGGTATCGTCGGCCGGCTGCTCCGGCTCGTTGGCGGCCTTGAGCGGCAGGCGGAAGGCGAGCACAAATCCGCCGGCCAATGCGCCCGTCATCAGCGTCCGGCGCGAGGGGAGCGGACTGATTTTCGAAAGCGCGTCTTGCATGGCGGCCTCCTATGCCTGGCCGTCCGCGGCGCGCTTGATCGCCTCGCGGATGCGCACATAGGTGCCGCAGCGGCAGATGTTGCCCGCCATCGCCGCATCGATATCGGCATCGCCGGGATGCGGCGTGTCCTGCAGCAGCGCCGCAGCCGACATGATTTGACCGGACTGGCAATAGCCGCACTGGATCACTTCCAGATCGAGCCACGCCTTCTGCACCTTGGCCCCGCTCGCCGTTGAGCCGACGCCTTCGATCGTGGTGATGGCGCGGTCGCCGATCGCGCCGACCGGCAACAGACAAGAGCGCACGGCCTTGCCGTCGAGGTGCACCGTGCAGGCGCCGCATTGGGCGATGCCGCAGCCGAATTTCGTGCCGGTCATGCCCAAAAGATCGCGCAGCACCCAAAGCAGCGGCATGTCGGGGGGTGCATCGACCGTCTTGCTCTCGCCATTGATTGTCAACGCAACCATTGTCGACGCAACCATGGTGCCTCCCTGCATTCTGGCTTCCTGTCCAGCTTGTATTCCGGCCCGTGTATTGTGCCATGGTCCGGGACAGTCCGGTTTTCACGGTTGCGCGATCATATCCATGACGCTCACTTCACCGATGTCGAATGAGACCACCGGCATTTCCTGGATCGGACGGCGACCCGGCCCCGCACGAACGCCAATGCCCGATAACGCCGTGTAATGCCATGTCGGAACTTGATGCCATCGTCATCGGCGCCGGCCACAATGGCCTGACCTGCGCGGCCTATCTCGGCATGGCGGGCTTGCGCGTGCGCGTCGTGGAGCGGCGCGGCGTCGTCGGCGGCGCCGCCGTGACCGAGGAATTTTGGCCGGGCTTCCGCAACTCGACCGCGGCCTATGCGGTGAGCCTGTTGCAGCCAAAAGTCATCCGCGATCTCAAGCTGCACGCGCACGGCTTGCGCATCGTCGAACGCCGCGCGCAGAATTTTTTGCCGCTGCCCGACGGCCGTTATCTCCTCACCGGCGAGGGCCGCAGCGAAAGCGAGATCGCCAAATTCAGCGCCAAGGACGCCACCCGCTACGGCGCCTATCAGGCCGAGATCGGCCGTGTCGCCAATGTGCTGCGCAGCCTCGTGCTCGCGGCGCCGCCCAATCTGGCGCTGCGAAATCTCGGCGACAGCGCGCGCCAGCTCGGCAAGCTCGCGGCCATCGGCAAGCGGCTGTGGCGGGACGATGCGGTCGCGGCGGCGTTCGGCCTCATTCGCAAATCCGCCGGCGAGGTGCTCGACGGCTGGTTCGAGTCCGATCCGATCAAAGCCGTGCTCGGCTTCGATGCGGTGGTCGGCAATCTGGCGAGCCCTTACACACCGGGCTCGGCCTATGTGCTGCTGCATCACGTGTTCGGCGAAGTGAACGGCAAGCAAGGGTTATGGGGCCACGCCATCGGCGGCATGGGCGCCATCACGCAGGCGATGGCCAGCGCCGCCGCCGCCCACGGCGTGCGCATCGACGTCGGCGCCGCGGTGCGCGAAGTCATCGTCGAGCGCGGCCGCGCCACGGGCGTCGTGCTGAAGGATGGCACGGCGATCCGCGCCCGCGCGGTCATCGCCAATGTCGATCCGCAATACCTGTTCCAAAACCTGGTGCCGACCGAGGCGGTGCCCGGTGCGATGGCGGCGCGCATGAGAAATTGGAAAGCGGGCTCCGGCACCTTCCGCATGAACGTGGCACTGGCAAAATTGCCGGACTTTTCCGCGCTCCCGGGCGCGGGCGATCATCACACCGCCGGCATCATCATGGCGCCTAGCCTCGCCTACATGGACCAGGCCTATCGCGATTGCGTCCGCCACGGCTGGAGCCGGGCGCCGATCATCGAGATGCTGATCCCCTCCAGCCTCGACGATACTCTGGCGCCGCCCGGAGCGCACGTGGCGAGCCTGTTCTGCCAACACGTTGCGCCGCGCTTCGCCGATGGCGCGTCATGGGACGAGCACCGCGAAACGGTCGCCGACCTTATGATCGACACGGTCGAGACTTTTGCGCCCGGCTTCAAGGCCAGCGTGATCGGGCGGCAAAGCCTTTCGCCGTTCGATCTGGAGCAAACCTTCGGCCTGCCGAATGGCGACATTTTCCACGGCGCACTGACGCTCGATCAGCTGTTTTCATTGCGCCCGATGCGCGGCTATGCGGACTACCGCATGCCGCTGCCGGGACTTTATCTGTGCGGCTCCGGCGCCCATCCCGGCGGCGGCGTGACCGGCGCGCCGGGGCACAACGCGGCGGCCGCGGTGCTCGCCGATCTGTCGCGGCGATGAATGCGCATTCGCCGCGCGAGTTTTTGTGAATATCCGGCGAACGCCCATGACATTTTAGAATTTAGCGGCTAAGCGCAGGCGATGTCCTCACGCTCCTTCCGCGTCGGCCGCTCCAGAACGGGACTCGGCCTGTTCGCGACCAAGCCGATCAAGCGCCGGGCCTATATCGCGACCTATCGCGGCCGGCGCATGACGCCCGAAGAGGCCGACCGCCTCGAAGCGCGCGGCTCACGCTACATGTTCCAGGTCAACAAACGCGTGACCATCGACGGTTCGTCGCGACGGAACGTGGCGCGCTACTTCAATCACTCCTGCCGGCCGAACGCCGAACCGGTGGGTCGCGACGGCGGTATCGTCATCGTGGCGCTGCGCCATATCGAGCCGGGCGAAGAAATCACCTACGACTACGGCAAAGAATATTTGGAATATTTCATCGCCGAGGGCGGCTGCCGCTGCGATCACTGCCGCCGCAAGCGGGCAGCCAAGCGCCGCAAGCAGCGGCGAGCGGCGCGGAAGCGAAACTAAAGCGTGCGACTCGGAACGCGCAGCCATGATAGTTTGCTTGGCATCGCCTGCCAGGTAAGGCTGTAGCTCCGTGTCGCCCCCCAAAGGATCGCCTCCGGAATGTCGCGAGTGATTGTCCCGAATGCCGGCCAAGCCCGGCCGATCTTGATTGGAACGGCCCTGTTGCTCACGCTGGGCATGGGGATACGCCAGAGTTTCGGATTGTTTCTGGCGCCGGTCACGCACGACCTCGCGGTAACGGCGGCCGACTTCACGCTGGCGCTGGCGGTCCAGAACATCGTCTGGGGCCTTTCGCAGGCGCTGGTCGGCGCGATCGCCGACCGCTTCGGTTTGCGCATCACCATGATGGCGGGCGCGGCGATTTACGTCGTTGGCTTGTGCGTCATGGCTGCGGCCCAAGGCGCGCTCGCCCTGATCGTCTCCGGCGGCCTCATGGGCGTGGCGTTGTCGTGCACGGCGACGTCACTGGCCATGACCGCATGCGTGCGTGCGGTTTCGCCGGCGCGGCGTAGCCAGATGCTCGGCGTCGTCTCCGCGGCCGGATCGCTCGGTACGCTGGTGGTGCCGCTCGCCACCCAGGCCGTGCTCGCGCGCGAGCCGTGGCAGATCGGGATACTGCTGTTCGTGCTGATGGCGATCGCGATGCTGCCCGCCGCCTACTGGGCCGGCGGCGCCGACAAGTTTCCGGGGCACTCTACCGCAACGACCTCCATGCGCGAGGTGCTCGGCCAGGCCATGCGCAACCGGCCGTTTCTGGTGATGTCGGGGGCTTATTTCGTCTGCGGTCTCAACCTGGTTTTTCTGACCACGCATTTGCCGGCCTATCTGGCGATCTGCGGCCAGGACCCGATGTTGAGCGCGGAGGCGCTTGCCACGATCGGCGGCGTGAGCGCCTTCGGCTCATTGCTGACCGGCTGGCTCGGCGGCAGATATCCGAAGCACATTCTGCTCGGGCTGCTCTACATCCTGCGTTCGCTCATGTTCGCCGTCTATTTCGTGATGCCGCCCACCCCGACAAGCACGCTCCTGTTCGCCGCGGCGATGGGCATGCTGTGGTGGCCCGGCCTGGCGCCGCTGATCGGCGGTCTGGTCGCCGAGATCTTTGGCACCCGCTATATGGCGACGCTGCTTGGCCTGTCCTTCGTCGTGCACCAGGCAGGGTCGTCGCTTGGCGCATGGGGCGGCGGGTTGATCTTCGACCTTACCGGCTCCTATGACGACGCGTGGCAGATCGGCACGCTGATCGGGTTCGCCGCCGGTGTCGTCCAGATCGTGGCAGGCGGTCCAACCCGGCGGCAGGATCGCATGATCGTGCCGGCGATCGCGACGACTTAGTTGCAGCCATCGACCGCAAGCCCGCATCGCATCCATGAGCGGACATCGAGCGAGGCATTGCTCAGCTCATTATCGTGTAAACTCTCCGGCATGAAACGCGAACAGCGGCAGTTTTGGCAGCGGTGGCACAAAGCGGCGCAATTTTTGCGCGCTACGGGACTGGTGCTCGTGACATCGCTGTCGCCCGCGGCCGCACAGGACATTCGCGGGATGGAAGTTTGCACGGCCGAAAAGCAGATGGAGCGACGCACCGCATGCCTGCAGGCGAATGTCGAGTTTCTGCAGCAAGCGCTGACCAAATTGGCCCACGAAACTCAGGAGAAGAGTGCCGCCGCCGATCGCGATCTTGCCGCCGCCCGAGCCGAGATCGCCGCGCTCAAATCGACGATGGAGAAACTGAATGGCGAATTGAAACAAATGAAAGTGAAAGCCGAACCCGACAGCAAAAAATAGACGGCAAAGCGCCAAGGAGGAGCCATGTCCGGACGCCGATCTCCGTTCTCTCTCCAAATCGCCATCGCCTTGTCCGGGATTGTTTGTTGCGGATCAGGCGTCGAGGCAAAAATGATTATGCCTTGTTACCGTCCTACGGTGGCAACGGCAGCGACTGGCCAGACATTCAATGGAAAGCTATGCACGGGCAAATGGGGATGCGCTTGCACGGTTGTGTTTTGTCCAGTTTGTAATTCCGCGGGGTCGTGGCCCGCGTCTTGTTCTTTGACGACTTGCAAGGCCCTTCCGCCGCCGAAGAGGTAGCGTCTTCCGACTGCCGTTGAAGGGCTGACGATCGCCGCCTACACCCTATTCCCCGCGCTCCACATCCAGAAATCGCGGCCTTCCTGGCGCATGAATTTGGCGAGCACCATCTTGTGCACCTCGTCGGCGCCGTCGACCAGGCGGGCGGCGCGGGCGGCGCGGTAGACCCATTCGGCGATAGTGTCCTTGGAATAGCCGCGTGCGCCGTTGAGCTGGATGGCGACGTCGGCTGCCTGGTGCAGCGTGTTGGCGCAATGCAGCTTGGCCATCGACACTTCCTTGCGGGCGAAATCGCCCTGGTCGAGCTTCCACGCCGCATGCATGGTGAGCAGCCGGCCGATATGGATGTTGTGGCCGACCTCGCCGAGCTTCATCTGCACGCTCTCGCGGTCGGCAAGTTTGATGCCGAACCCTTCGCGGCGTTCGACGTACTCCTGGGCGATCTCGACGCAACGCTTCGACCAGCCGAGCCAGCGCATGCAGTGGGTGAGCCGCGCCGGGCCGAGCCGCACCTGCACCACCTTGAGGCCGTTGCCGAGGCCGCCGAACACGTCGTCGTCGTGCACTTCGAGGCCGTCGAATTCGAGCTCGCAATGGCCGCCGTGCTCCTCCGGGCCCATGATCTCGATGCGGCGCAGGATGCGCCAGCCGGGCTGGTCCTTGTGAAACAGGAACGTGGTGACGCCCTTCCTCTTGTCGTCGGAAGTGCGTGCCGCCAGGATGAAATGCGCGGCGCCGTCGGCGCCGGTGATGAACCATTTGCGGCCGTAGATTTTCCAGGTGTCGCCGCGCTTCTCGGCGTAGGTCTTCATCATGCTCGGGTCGGAGCCGCCGCCGGGCGCCGGCTCGGTCATGGCGAAGGACGAGCGCACCTTGCCTTCGACGATCGGCTTGAGCCATTTGTCCTTCTGCGCCGGCGTGCCGAGCTTTTTCAGCACATTCATGTTGCCGTCGTCGGGCGCCATGCAGTTGAGCGCCAGCGGTCCGAACAGCGAGCGCGCCGCCTCCTCGTACATCACCGCCCAGGCCACCATCGGCAGGTCCATGCCGCCGTATTCCTTCGGCGACTGCGGCGCCCACAGCCCGGCCTTTTTCGCCTTGTCGCGAACCGGCGCGAGCCGCTCATGCGGGATATTTTCGCGGTCGGAGAAATTGTGCTGATCGGCCTCGAGCGGCAGCACGTGCTCGTCGACGAAAGCGCGGGTGCGGACGCGCAAATCCTCGATCTCGGGCGAAAGGGTAAAATCCATGTGCTGCGGCTCTTTTCTATTTTGGCACACTAAAGATAGCGATGCGCTTTGATCCCAAGTTGATGGTCTTGAGCAATGTGCCGACGAAGACTTTTCTACTTTTCGCTCTTACCAGTCGCCAACCCTTACCGCCCATCATTTTTTCGCCGCGCCTTGCCCTTTTGCCTCTAATCATAATGCTCGTTGTTTTGCCCGCCATTTCCCCCTCCAAAAAAATTTTGTACGCGAAACCAATGCGAGGCTATAATTTTGACCAAAGCGAAGCAAGGAAAGCCAAGGAAAATCATGGCCAATTTCACCCCGGTCTCGGCGGCCATCGGCGGCGCGCTGATCGGGCTTGCCGCGGTGCTGCTGATGCTGTTCACCGGCCGCATCGCCGGCATCAGCGGCATTGCCGGCGGCCTGTTCAATCCGCGTACCGACGACCGGCTGTGGCGCCTGGCCTTCATCGCCGGCCTGATCGCGGCGCCGCTTGCCGCCGCGCTGCTCGGCCACCCGGTGCCGATGCCGCAAATGCCGGGCAGCATGATCACGATCGCGGCGGCTGGCCTGTTGGTCGGCTTCGGCACCCGGCTCGGCAACGGCTGCACCTCCGGCCACGGCATCTGCGGCATCGCCCGGCTGTCGCCGCGCTCGATCGTGGCGACGGTCGTGTTCATGGTCGCGGCGATCATTGTTGTCGCGCTGACCCATCACGTGATCGGAGGCTAAACCCATGCCGGTACTCGCAAGCCTGCTCTGCGGCTTCATCTTTGGCTCTGGCCTGGTGATCTCGCGCATGGTGCAGACGACCAAGGTCCTTGGCTTTCTCGACGTGTTCGGCATTCCGAGCGGCACCTGGGATCCGAGCCTGATCGTGGTGATGGCGGCTGGCCTTGTCGTCGCCGGCATCGGCTTTGCGCTGATCCGGCCGCGGACGCCGATCTTTGCGCCACAAAGCCTGTGGCCGAGCGCGACCGACATCGATCGGCCGCTGATCACCGGCGCGGCGCTGTTCGGCATCGGTTGGGGCCTGGTGGGCTTGTGTCCCGGGCCGGCGATCGCCGACCTGGCGACGCTGTCGCCCGGCGTGTTCGTCTTTGTCATCGCCATGGCGATCGGCATGGCGGCGCACGATTTGTGGCAAGCGCGCGGCGCGCGGCCGATCGAGCAAAAACTCGCGACCGCCGCCGACGGCTGAATTTTGCCATGCTCGATCCATCGCCACGCGCGCCGCCGCAATTCTCGCTCGACGAGGAGCAGATCGCCGTGCGCGACATGGCGCGCAGTTTTGCCGACGAGGTGTTCGCGCCGAACGCGGTGGCCTGGGACGAGGCGCGGCATTTTCCCGTCGCCGAGATGCGCAAAGCCGCGGCGCTCGGTATGGGCGGCGTCTACATCGCCGAAGATGTCGGCGGCTCCGGGCTGTCGCGGCTCACGGCGACCTTGATCTTCGAGGCGCTGGCGACCGGCTGCCCGACGGTCGCCGCCTATATCTCGATCCACAATCTCGTCGCCTGGATGATCGATGCCCATGGCTCCGAGGCGCAGCGTAAGCTTTGGCTGCCAAAACTCTGCACCATGGAGCTGCTCGGCAGCTATTGTCTGACCGAGCCGGGCGTCGGCTCGGACGCGGCGGCGCTGGCGACGCGCGCGGTGCGCGACGGCGACATTTACGTGATCAACGGCCAGAAGCAATTCATCTCTGGCGCCGGTGCCGGCGACCTCTACGCGGTGATGGCGCGCACCGGCGGCGACGGCGCGTCCGGCATTTCGACTTTGATCGTGCCTGGCGACACGCCGGGCATTTCGTTCGGCAATAGCGAGCGCAAGATGGGCTGGAACGCGCAGCCGACGCGCGCTGTGATGTTCGAGAATGTCCGCGTGCCGGTCGCCAACCGGCTCGGCGATGAGGATGCCGGCTTCAAGATCGCCATGGCCGGGCTCGACGGCGGCCGGCTCAATATCGCCGCATGCTCGCTCGGCGGCGCGCAGAAGGCGATGGAAATGGCGCTCGCCTACATGAAGGAGCGCAAGGCCTTCGGCAAACGGCTCGACGAATTCCAGGCGCTGCAATTCCGCCTCGCCGACATGGCGACCGCGCTCGAAGCCTCGCGCGCGCTGCTGTGGCAGGCCGCCGCCGCGTTCGACCGCAGGGCGCCGAACGCCACCGCGCTCATCGCCATGGCCAAGCGCTTCGTCACCGACAGCTGCTTCGACGTCGCCAACCAGGCGCTGCAGCTGCACGGCGGCTACGGCTATCTCGCCGAATTCGGCGTCGAGAAGATCGTGCGCGACCTGCGCGTGCACCAGATCCTCGAAGGCACCAACGAGATCATGCGCCTGATCGTGGCGCGCAGCCTCGTCGGCCGATGAGCGAGCGCGTTCTGCAGGACGGCGATGTCGTCGTCCGCGCCCACGGCGCGCTGCGCCGCATCACGCTGAACCGGCCGCAGGCGCTCAACGCGATCACGCTCGACATGTCCGTCACCATGACGGCGCTGCTGCGCGCCTGGGCGGACGATCCTGCCGTCGGCGCCGTCCTGCTCGACGGCGCCGGCGGGCGCGCGTTTGCCGCCGGCGGCGATATCCGCGCGCTCTACGATGCGGCAAAGGCGGGCGACAAAAACCTGCCGGAAAAATTCTGGGCCACCGAATATCGCCTCAACGTGTTGATCGCGCGCTATCCAAAACCGGTGATCGCGCTGATGGACGGCGTCGTCATGGGCGGCGGCGTCGGCCTGTCGGCGCATGCGTCGCACCGCATCGTCACCGAGCGCTCGTCGGTCGCCATGCCGGAAGTCGCGATCGGCTATTTTCCCGACGTCGGCGCCTGCTTCGTGCTGGCGCGCGCGCCGGGTTTTGCCGGAACCTATCTGGCATTGACCGGCGCGCGCGCCGTCGCCGCCGACGCCATCTCTTGCGGCCTCGCCGACCTGCATATTGCGTCGGCGCGGCTCGGCGAGCTGCCGGCGGCTTTGGCCGACTGCCGCGGCCACCACGACGCCAAGGCGCGGCTCGACAAATTTTCGGTGCCGCCCGCGGCCGGCCGTCTCGCCGCGGCGCGGGTCTGGATCGATCGCTGCTATGGGGCGGATACCGTCGAGGAGATTGTCGATCGGTTGGCGCGCAGCGGCGAGGCGGAGGCGGGCGCGGCGCTGGAAGCCATGGGCAAAATGTCGCCGACCTCGCTCAAGATCACATTGCGAAACATCAGGTCGGCGCTATCATTCGACCGCGTCGAACAAAGCTTTGCGCAGGATTATCGCATCTCGCTCGCTTGCGTCGCCGGCCATGATTTCATCGAGGGCATCCGCGCGGCCATCGTCGACAAGGACCGCAATCCGGCGTGGCGCCCGGATACGCTCGAAGGCGTCACGCCGGACATCGTCGAGCGTCACTTCCGTTCCGTCGGCGCGCTGGAATTGAAATTCGACAACTAAAAGGGAAACGCACATGGCGACCATCGGATTTATCGGCTTGGGCAATATGGGCGCGCCGATGGCGGCCAATCTGGTGAAATCGGGCCATCACATTGCCGGCTTCGACGTGGTGCCGGCATCGCGCGAAGCTTCGGCCAAGGACGGCGTCCAGATCGTCGCCAACGCCAGGGCAACCGTCGAAGGCGCCGACGTCGTCGTCACCATGCTGCCGGCAGGCGAACATGTCCTATCGGTCTGGAACGACATCGCGCCGCGCGCTCGCCAAGGCACGCTGTTCATCGATTGCTCGACCATCGACGTGACCAGCGCGCGCAAGGCCCATGCGCTCGCCGCCGCGCGCGGCATCGCCACGCTGGACGCGCCGGTGTCCGGCGGCGTCGGCGGCGCCAAGGCGGCGACGCTGACCTTCATGGTCGGCGGCTCGGAGCACGCTTTCGCGCGCGGCAAGCCGGTGCTCGAGCACATGGGCAAGCGCATCGTCCATTGCGGCGAGGCCGGCAACGGCCAGGTGGCGAAAATCTGCAACAACATGATTTTGGGCGCCTCGATGATCGCGGTCAGCGAGGCCTTCGTGCTCGGCGAAAAACTGGGGCTTTCGCACCAGGCGATGTTCGACGTGGTCGCGGCCTCGTCTGGCCAATGCTGGGCGCTGACCAGCTATTGCCCGGTGCCCGGTCCGGTGCCGGCGAGCCCGGCCAATAACGGCTACAAGGCCGGCTTCACCGCCGCCTTGATGCTCAAGGATCTCAAGCTCGCCAAGGCGGCGGCGGACTCTGTGCAAGCCGAGACGGCCATCGGCGCCCACGCGGCGCAAATCTACCAGCATTTCGTCCAGGAAAACGACAGCGCGCTCGACTTCTCCGCGATCATCAATCTGGTGCGCAAGCATTCCGAAGCGCACTGACGCTCCGCCGCCACGAAGTGCCGTTCAATGCGCCGTCTGTGCTTCGCGCGGCGCGGCGCCGGACAGCGCGACCTTGGCGTCGGCATCGAGCCGCGAGTGGCCGGCTTTCATGAGCTTGCCGAGATAGTGCTCGGCCACCGTGATCGGCGGATATTTTTCCGCCGTCCCCGCGCAACTCTCGAAGCAGCGGATCACCGCGTCCGGGTTGGGATACTGGAAGAACACCAGCGAGATGCG
>Ga0310038_10002900_pt1 | contig 12516 bp, 11 predicted proteins | sample Sb_taG_6_FD_200461 | JGI IMG/M metagenome (GOLD analysis project Ga0310038, IMG submission 200461) | Peat soil microbial communities from Weissenstadt, Germany - Sb_50d_4_PS metaG (v2) (version 2) | ecosystem: Environmental > Terrestrial > Soil > Wetlands > Peat | place: Germany: Weissenstadt... | reverse complement strand
TGGCGGCAACTCGAAAACAGCCAGTCGACCTGAATTCGGCACTTGCGACGGAACTTCCTCTGAAAATCTGGTTCCGAAAAACTACTGTCCTTCTCCCGTCGGCATCTCGAAAAGCTGGTAGGTCTCCCAGGTTCCCTCCCAGGTTCCCTCGCAGGTTCCCTGGCCGACGTGGTCGAGGAAACGCCGCGTGTGTTCAACTGCTTCTTCCTTGCTCGCGGCGTTGAGGAGGGCGTAGCCGCCGAGGACCTCTTTAGTCTCGGCGAAAGGGCCGTCGGTGACCGTGACCTCGCCGCTGGCAGCTTTGTGCACGCGGACGCCTGTGGTGCCAAAGGTCACGCCCTCGCATTCGATCAGCCACCCCGCCTTCATGCCCTCTACTATGAACTTGTGCATGGACGCCATCTCGGCCTCTGTCGGCAAGCGACTAGTTGGACTGTACGTTGAAATGCTGATGAAGCGCATGTCCATTCTCCTCGGTTGGTGTTTTGCTGTAACAGCAATATTGTCGAACGGCACTGAAGCGAATCGACATGAAACGGAAATTTTTTTCGGTGCGAACTACAATCGCCGCGATCTGCACTGTCTCCATGGCACTCCGTTGTATCAAAGTGAGTGAAACTGGCGCACCTCGACCGGCGCGCGACAGGCGGCGACGGCCTTGCGCCCCCACTTCAGTGCCTCGTTCATATCAGTGGCTTCCAGCACCCAAAAACCGCCTATGTGCTCCTTGGTCTCCAGGTACGGCCCGTCGGTGATGAGTACCTTACCACCGGGTTGCACCCGTAGCGACTTCGCGCTTTTTACCGGGTGCAGACCGCCGACGAAAACCCTGATACCCGCAGCGATCATCTCTTCGTTGAGCACGTCGATATCGCGACCCATCGCTTCGTCCTCGACGGACGGGTCGTAGTCGTCGGGGTGGTGAATAGCAACCAAATACTGCGGCATGATTTCACCTGTAACGGTCTTCGGGCGGGCCGAGTTCCCAGCCTTCACTATCTAGTCGAACGGCCGGAACGGAATTCGACAAATCGTCCAAAAATATTCCGGCCCGGTTCGCCTTACCTGAACAGGCAACAGGATTTGAACTCGTCAAGTTATTGCGGCGAAAGAAGTTGTGACGAGTTGCGCTATAAATAGCGAAAACTCAACCTTGCGATTGAACCAGGTAAAACCCCAAAAAGAGCCACAAAACAACGATGCGAGAAAAATAGTCGAGGCGACTGGATTCGAACCAGCGTTCTCGTGCGTCCGAGGTACGCGACCACTCCAGGCTGTTCCGCGTCTCGAAGAATGCGTAAGGAGGCGCTCGAAGCCTCATCTCCAGCTTTTCTGCCTGGCGAGACGCCGTCTCAGCAACGGGCCCCAAAAAGGGCCGCCATAAACGGCCAAGCGCATCGAACATTGTCTCGAAAACGGCAGCTGTGACTAGGCGCTGAAACTGTGGTGAGCCCCAGATACTGCGCATTCGTAGATTGCCATGGAACACCTGGCGCGGGGCGTTAGCGAGTTGGAGTCGCGGCAGGACGAGAAAACCCCTATCGGACTTTTTAGTGCCGGCGCCGACGGACAGGATGCTATATTCCGCGAACGAGTATCCGTCAGGTGTTCTCGATGGCGACAGTCCGGGCAGGAAAATCGATCCGGAGCCGATAATTCCGCAACAAACGCGTGCCGATCAGGATCTCGTCGCCACCGGCAAACGTAGCTTGCACTCGAACCGTCCGACCGTCGAATGGGAAATCGACAAGGAAGACGTCTTCCTCGATGCGCTGATTTGCTGCCAGAAGTGATGTCGCGCGGCCAACAAACTGCGCGTTCACGCGTGATCGCAAACGCTCGGGCAGTTCCACTTCGCCGTTGAAGCCCGTGTCAATGATCGCCGACCAGCGTTTACTACCTACTTCCACTGCAATCGCCGGTACGCCATCTTCCGTAACGATGCCGTCGATCAACGGTGACCTCCCTTTCGATAGTAGGCTGTAGATCCCACCCGCATGAAGAACAAGGGAGCTGCGCTTCCGGCGGCGTCTCGTTGAGCGATTACATCTTGGATCGAATCGCCGAACCAGATGGAGCCGCTGACGGGTTCGATTCCGGCGGTCTGCCCTACTCTTTCCGACACGTCATGGTGCTGTTGATATTCCGACCAAATCTCCCGTGCTTGGTCTGAATCGGCTTCGGTCCAATTGGAAAGAGTCATTTTTTGATTCTCCTGCATGATCGGCGAGCCTGGTTCCAGCGAACACCGATGAATTCATCCTAAAATTCTCGCCTGCAAGCGAAAAGGCCAGAGTTAGCAGCTAGTGTTTTTGAGCTTGCCCAAACGCCAGGGCGGCGATGCCTTACTGCCTGCTACCCGGCCACGCGAACCGGGAATACCGGGCGGTGCTCCTTATGACAATCGCTCCGCTTTGTATACAAATGAACACATGACATATGTCAGATCCCTCCGACACGATTCAGCCGAATCTTGCGAGTCATAACTAATTGTGAATGTTGATGTTGCGCACTAATTCATTGTGTCAGACAAGGAGTCTGGGTGCCCCCCTTTTACATGACATAACATGACATTGGGAAATGGCCAAGTCAGTCAGGACGGCAGGATTCGAACCTGCGATGTCCTGCTTCCAAGGCAGGCGGATTGACCCTGGCTATCCTACGTCCTGAGAGTGGAGACGATGGGAATCGAACCCAACGCAGTCTGCTTGCAAGGCAGTCTCGCCACCTTGGTACATGCGTCCCCATTCAGAAGAGGTCCCGCTGGGAGTCGAACCCAGACCGCCACCGTACCGGGGTGGTGTGCCGCCCTAACACCTCAAGACCACAAAGTTGCGGAGGCCGGATTCGAACCGGCGTCGGGCGGCTTATGAGACCGCGCTGGAAACCACTCCAGTCCACTCCGCAATGTCTAATTCCCAAGCATCCCCGTGAGGAGTCGAACCTCATCTTCGACCTTCGCACGGTCGCGTGCCTCCGCCACACTCCGAGGATAAGTGCCAGTACCCCGGCCAGGAGTCGAACCTGGACCTGCTCTTTCGGAGGGAGCCATGATCTCCGTTTCACCACCAGGGCAAAGACTCAAGTAGCCAGGGAGGGACTTGAACCCTCACGCCCGGTGGGCACGGCCTTCTGAGGACCGCGTGTCTGCCATTCCACCACCTGGCCAAATGACCGTGCGGGACTCGGCAGTAGGTCAGGTTTCCAACCTGACCGGACAGATTAGGAAATCTGTCCTACGCCGCTGCCGATTCAAGCCCGGTGATATAAAGCTCCCCATCATTCACATCCAAAGCGGAAGGAGAGGGAGTCGAACCCTCAAGGCTCTTCGCTCGCCCGGGTTCAAGCCGGGTGCCGTCGCCCTTCGGCTTGCCCTTCCATAACAGTCGGGACGGCTGGATTCGAACCAGCGTTCTCGTGCGTCCGAGGCACGCGACCACTCCAGGCTGGTCCACGTCCCGAAGATCCTGCTGAAAAAGGGGTCAGACCCCCTACGAAGCTGAACTGATTTCCCGGTTTCTTTGGGATCTACCGCCCTTCGGGGAAGGGGTCAGACCCCTTTTTCAGCAGGCTCCCGTATGAGTGGGTCAGGAGGCGCTCGAATCCTCGTCTCCAGCTTTTCAGGCTGGCGCTACTCCGTCTCAGCTACCGACCCAAGCAAAAAGGCCAGGCATCGTTGCGACACCTGGCCTTTTGGAAGCTTCCCTTAGAGAGACCGGGTGTCACAAGCGTAATGGAAAAGCCGGCAATGAAAGCGCCGGCAGGACGGGGCGCCGGGCTTCGCGCGACTGTGCAAAACGTAGATCGAAGGAAGTTGACGACACTGCTATCTCCATCGGCCGGCGATTAATCTGTCGATGCCCTGAATTCGCGCTGCCATTGGATAGACGCAACGAGACAGGAAAGGTTCAAAGAATTTTCGCGATTTTGCGGATTCAAATGGAGATTGAAGTGCCGGATGATGTGTGTTTCCGCCGGCGATGAAGGAAGCGCAAGGTAAGCACCATGACGACGCGGACCATCAAAACAAAAGTCCCCACGCCGGAGCGTGGGAACGTGGAATTCGATACTGGAGGGTGGGATCAGGCGAGGGTCGGCTCGATTAAAAGACCACCTGGAACTCCACCGAAGGTCCGTGGTAGAAGACACTGCCGTGATTGTTGGTGCGGCCATTCTGGTTGGCCAGGTTGTAATCGATTTGATCGACAGCCTCGGCCACGTCTACTATCCACATCAGGTTGTAGCCAGCACGGAGCCGGGCATTGTCCATGAGATAGAAGTCGAGGAACGCGCCGCCTTCGTACATCTGGCTAAAGATAGTCTGACTGCGGCCACCGGCGAAGCCAACCAAGCCGTCGCCGCGCTGGAGAAGGGTATTGACATCCAGAAAATTCGCGCCCCATGCCCCTTTGGCTGTCAGGGTGAACGCCAGCCAGGTGTTGATCGCCTTGTCCCATTCGAGGCCCAACTGGGGAGCCACTAGGCGATTCTGCGTCGTTGTAGTGTAGGTTGCCTGGAGGACGGGGTCGGGCTTGCCGTTGCTGCCGAACACGGTTAGGTCGTCGTCGCCGGCGTAGAAGCCCAGGCGTTCATACAAATCAAGGAAGCGAACGCCGATCGACCAGCTAAAGTCGGAGTCTTTTCCCAACCACCAGCGGTAATTGACTTCGCCGCTGCCCATGGCTGTGTTGAACTGCAGGCGGAGGATGTCGTCCTGCAGCCACATGCCGTTGTCGCCCTCGAAACCGAGCGGTGCATTGAGGGGATTGCCGTTGACGTTGAAGAACGTGTCGAGCCTACCCGGATTGGCATAGGTCCGGGAAGCGGTGCTTTGCGACATGTAAAAGCCGCTAGCTTCAATCGCACTGGTGTCCCAGTGATAACCAACGGTGACGCGGGTACCGTAATTGAATCGAGGACTGATATCGTTGAAATTCGCAGCGACGGGCGCGCCGGCGGGAGGAGGGTTGCCGGTATCAATGCCGCCGCTGGCAGTGTCCTGGAGCGCCGCAACACTATTGCCCAGTTTCTGCCGCTGCAGACCCAGAAACCCAAGACTCGAATACCAGGTGCCTGGCTCGTAGTCTTCATCTTGAGCCCAAGCGTTCGAGATGTCTCCCGGGAGAGAATTGGGCGAGTCCGGAACCTGCGGCTGCGCTGGAGCCGTCCCCGGATGAATGCCAAGGGACGAGGTCATGCTCGAGGGGAGATTCCCAAGCGCTGACGGCGCCAGGGGGACGGGTTCCGTAATCGGTGGTCGGCCGTCCGAGCCGGGCCCAAGGGGGGCCTGTGCCGAGGCGGTCCCCGCCACGCCCAAAGCCATGAATGCCACACCCCTCCACCATTTCCTCATACCCGCCTCCCCCAGCAACGGCCGTGGAGCTGAACCCCTACGGGAACAGACGCGCCGGCATACTCCGGCCCTTGACTGAAGGATCGGCCATAGAACCGGTAGGCTTGAACTTTTCGGCATAATCGCGAGAACCATCCTAGTTCAGGGAAAAGGACCCAAATTGGCAGAATGGGTAAGATATTCTTCTGCGGCAACTCGAAAAAACTAAAGAGATCGGGTAAAGTTTCTTGAACACGTAGGGATGGACGGCTCGGGCAGAGAGAAATCGCGGGGAAGGGGTGGCGGGAATCCGCGATATCCCGTTTCTTGGTTGACGCGCCTCCTATCAATTGCTAGCGTGGCAACCTAGAGGATGCTGGATGCAATCCTGCCCAGGATGGCAACGTCCCGGGGCCCGAACCACGGAGGGCGAGGTCGGTTTTCCTGCGCCGGTGATCGGCACTGGGGAAGCCGTGGTTTGCCAGCGGTGAGGGCCACCCGAGCTCTCCTTTCCGCACGCTTCGCCGTTCCGAATTCCTCTCATCCGGCGCCCGTTCAAGATCCTGACTTTGCCGGGAAGCAATTGGTTTGCCTTAGCGTGAGGCGAACGTGCAGGGCTCTTGTCGTGCAGGTTGCCTTTACTGGATTTGTGTCGCTATTGTTTTGAGAGTCGGAATGCCATGAACGCGTCAGCAATTGCGGAGCCGATCATTGCACCCGTGGATCATCTGGAATTGATAATCCAGCGCAGGCTGGGTAGTCGTGTGCGCGGTCTTCGGATCATTGTCCGCCATGACGGTGTCATCCTCCAGGGGCGAGCGACGACCTATCATGCCAAGCAACTGGCCCAGCACGCCGCCATGGAGCTAGGAGAGTTGCCTATCCTGGCCAATGAAATCGAGGTGTGCTAGCGGGCATGCCTTTGGCTGGCACGACACTCGCATCCGCACTCCAGCATTTATTCCCAGCTATTTTATCAGCCGCGCGTCCGCCCAATCGACGTGACCTTGCACATCCCCGCGAGGTCCGAATCCCACTCCGAGCCTGAGTTCACGTGCTCCTGCGATGGATATTCGGATCCTCCGGGCCTGTCCTGCACCGGTCAATTCCCGAGCCGGGCCCAAATCCTGGGCCTTGCCGTCGACGAGTATTTCGAGTCTCGCGCTCCCGTGCTGGCGGGAACGGTCGTCGAGACCAACGCTAGCCTCGAACCAGCGAAACTTGCCTCCCAGGTCATAGGTGAGCCTGCTCCCTGAGTGCATGCCGATTCCCTTATCGTAACTGCTGCCGCCAAGGCGTATTTCGCCACCAGCCACGCCGGCATCGCGCGCATATGGCCACTGTAGATCTAGGAATGGCGTGCATTCATATTTTTTGGGATTCGAATCTGATAGATAGACCGCGCAGCCTTGGCGCCAATCGAGTGCCCGGACCTGGTCCAGGGGTACGCGCACGCTACCTTTGAACAATGTCTTTCCAAGCAACATTTGCCCGTCGGTATGGACAGAAGCCAGGGAAAGCCGGCAGCCGTTGGCCAGAATCGCTCGGCCGTAGATCCCTGCCTGCCGCAGTGGTCTCGCCAACTCGGTGTTCAGGGCGATTGCTGCCACGTTGGCGCGCTCAACCTGGAAGGGCTTGCCGTTCGCTCCCTGGAAGCGCACGGTCTCGCCTTCGAATCCGGCCAACATCCCATCGACACGGTCGCCATTGCGAAAGAGGAGGGTATCCCGTTTGCGCCGCTCGCTAGCCAGGCGCCGCCGAACCGCCGTGCTGTCTTCGGCGTCGTCTGGAGAGGTGAGCCAAAGAACCGAAATTGCCGACAAAGGCAGGGTCAGTTCCTGTTCAACGCCGACTTGTGCCCGGAAGCGCACCCGCTCGCCTGTGACCTGGAGCAAGGATCCCGGAATCTGATCGCCGTTTACCAGGATGACCTGCTCCTCTTGCGGGGGCGCCGGCACGGTGAGGTTCGTGCGGCGCAACCCGATGATTTGACTTGCTTTTGCCTGGATTGGATTCTGCCCGCCCAGCGCCAGCGACCAGTCCTCTGACAGTCGATCGAGAGGACCGGAAGTGACAGCGACATCCGCAGTAGCGAGGTCAAAACTAGGGGCCGAGGTCCGATCCCCAAGTGCGACGATCTCGCAAGGTGAGCGGCACATAATAATCTCCCCTCGCCCCCGCTTCGGGGGAGAGGGGTCGGGGGTGAGGGGGACGAACGATCCCCGGCCAAGGCCCCTCACCCCCGACCCCTCTCCCCGGAGTACCGGGGCGAGGGGAGAACAGTCGCTACCGCTCGCCCAAAGGGCAGCGATGGCGACGATGGCAAGCGCGCCGTACATGGACACTGATGTCGAAGATCGAGCTTTCACTTTTGCAAGATCGGCAAGTAATTGTTCGGGATCTGCAAAATAATGCAGGCCATTGCTGTGGCATAGTCCGCACTGAAGCGATGGTCTTGCCAGCAGCCGGATTGCTTGCTGTGATCAGAATGTCTGAGGAGTTCATCCCGAATGGCTGGGTACCAGTCAGCCCAATAATGGCCGCCCGCCGTCCACATGGCTTGGGCCGCGTAGTAGTGGCCATAGAAGTAATGCATTTGCACGTCCTGCCGGTAGACTCCGGTACTGCCCGGTTTGAACTGCATCAGATACCGGAGACCATTCTCCACCTCTGGCCCCTTGTACACACCGGCGCAGTAAAGGGCGACGACGCCGGCCGCGCTGCGGGCGAACTGCGACATCCCACCCTGCATCTGGTAACGAAAGCCTCCGTCGCGATCCTGGCAATTCTTGACGTACCTGATGCATTGGTCCACGGTTGATTTGGGCACATAAAATCCCGCATTGCGGGCTGCCCGAAGCGCCATGATTTGGCAGATCGTCACGCTTACGTCAGCGTCCTGGCTGATCGGGAAGTAACGCCAGCCCCCTTCGACATTCTGGTGGTCGACGATTAACTTGACTGCTGCCTTGAGAGTGTCGCGCAGCTGGTCGCGCAACGGCTGGGTGTTCACCATGCCGTAAATCTCTGCAAGGAATAGGGTGCCGAAGCCGTGCCCGTACATAGGGCCGTGCGAGGTGCCCGTGGAACTCTTGAGGTAGCCCCCGTCCGCTTGATCCAGAATGTAGCGGAGCGCTCGAGTCACGTTGTCTCCGTAAGCGCCTCGACCGGGCTGGTGTCCTCCTGACATCATGGCAAGCGCCGCCAAGCTGGTGACGGCGACGTTGCCGTAGTACTGCACAGTTCCGAAGGCTCCATCATTGTGTTGCACGCGGGCCAGGTAAGCGAGGCCCCGGTCGATGGCCTCTTGGGCCGCCGGAGTGATCATGTTCTTGGCCGCGCTGCCGTCCGGAAGAGTATCCTCGTCGTCTTTTCCAAGGGCGCGCGTGCCCGCAACTATGCTTAAACCCGCGACACCGGTTCGTGAAAGGAATTGCCGGCGAGTCCACATACAGCATGCTCCTATAGTGGGATGGGCTTTGGCCCAAGGCTATTCTTTGGTCTTTCGGCCTTTTTCAGCGATGGTGGAATAATACTGCTTCAGGAGTTCGTTGTACTTTGCCATGAACTGTTCCCGAGAGTACTGGTCCATTTCCTGACGAAGCGTTTCGGGTAGGTGACCCCAAACGTCCTTGTAAAGGTCCGCGATCTTGCTCATGTTATCTTGTTGCTCCTGGCCGTACTTTCGAAGGTTGCCCATTGCTTGATTGTTCGTGCTCTCTTGCTCTGGAGTCGGCATCGGCCGCCTGGCGGATGAGCGGCCTCTCTGCATCCTGCGTCTGCGGGCTTGTTGATTGCGCTGGCTCGACGAACTCGAAGAAGAGCTGCTTTGTTGTTGCTCTTGCTGTTGCTGCAAACGCTGGGTCTGGTCGATCAGCTCGTCCAGGTCGTGAACGATGTCACGCTGAACCTGTTGCGTTCCTTCGCCGGCGTCTTTCTTTTCCAACCGGTCATCGGCTAACTTAAAATTCTCCGAGAGGCGCTTCTTGGCTTCCTGCATTTTCTGCTCGAGTTCCAGTGCGTCCTTCTCCGGGTCTTCCCCGGATTCTCCGGGTTTCTTTGCCTCCGGCTTGGGGGATGCCTCGGACTTTTTCTCGGGAAGCTTCTCCGGTTTCTTGTCTGGAGCCGTGGGCGGCTGTTGGGGTTTGGCCTTCTTCTTCAGACGCGCCGGCGGCTCGGGCTGTTCTTGAGCGCGGGCGTCCGCGCAGGCTTGTCCGCCCCATGTCAGAAAAACTGCGAGCAAGCCACAGAGCGCGCTGCGAATCATTTTTTCTCTCCTGGGGCTTCGACAGGGGCGGTCAGCTCATGGAATAGATCGCGGATTTCTTGCTGCTCCTGCTGTAGACCTTTCAGCTCTGCATGTTGCTGCACGGTCAGCTCCTTGCCGTTGGGATGCTCCTTGGCAAATGCCTGAGTTCGCTCGTTAATTTCTTGCTGCAAGCCTCGCAGGATTTGCAGTTGGCCCAGCGGAGGCAAACTCTCGCCAGCGTTTTCTTCTTTGCCACCTTCCTGTTTCCCCTCACCTTGCTTCTTTTCTCCGGATTTTGGCTTGGCGGATGGCTGACCGGAGGAGCCACCTTCCGATTTCAAAGCCTCGAGCAACTGGTCGATCCGGTGGAGGGCAAGCTTTTGCAGCTTTTGAGTCTCCGCGTCTGCAGCATTCTCCAAGGGCACGTTGAGCCCGCCATCGTTGCCGTCAGGCCCCGGATCGGGAGGATTCACGCGGGCATCCATGCGTTCCGCTGCTTGCTTCATGGCCAGCGCCGCTCTGCGCAGCAGATGGGCAAAGACCTTGGTCCCCTCCAGTTTATCCTTCGTAATGGATTCGGTTTCCTCAGCTAGTACCTTCTGAGCTCCGGCCAGGCTGACCAGGCTGGCGCGGAGTGCGCGAGACCATTCTTTCTGTTCCAAGACCTCTCGCTGGAGGCGGCCCGACTCCAAGGTCAAGGACTGCTGCCGTTCACGCAACCCGCGGATCACATCGGCAATCCTGGCAAGTTTTTCGCGGGCCAGTTCATCCTCCGCTTCCTCGCGTGCTTGCTGGAGTTGCTGCTGCGCGTCGTCGAGGCGATCGAGGGCTTCGTCTTGCTGCTGAGCCGCTTCTTCCGGTTGGCCCATCCGCCGACCTGCCTGGTTCATCCGGCTGGACGCCTGGCTCAAAGTCTGGCCCGCACCTTCTGCCCGCAAGCGTGAAAGCTCGCGTACCATTTCCTGCGATTCGCGTTGCAATTGCTCTTGCTCGCGGGCAAGGCGTTTCAATTCTTCCTGGCGCTTGGCTGGGTCGGAGATTTGGCTTGCTTCCTTCGTCTTCTTCTGCAGCCGGTCCTGACGCTCCGTAAGATCTGCGAGTTTCTCTTCAGCGTTCTTCATTTTCTTGATGAGCCTGTCCAGCTCTTCTTCGCGCCGCTCTTCGAGTGCCTTTACGACTTCCTCCATGCCCTGGGCGCTCGCGCGCTGCTCGCTGCCTGCCTTCGCCAGGTTGTTCGCGCGCACACTTTTTTCCGCGTCTTGCATCTTGCCCGAGACATTGCTTTCTTTGCCCTTGTCCGCGGCATCCTTCAAGGCTTGAGCCGTCTCGGGATCCTGCTTTTGGCGACTCTGAGTCAGGCGCTCCATTTTCTCGAGGAGCTGGCTCGCTCGTTCCGCAAGCTTGTTTTGCAGGTCCGCCGTCTTGTCCAATTCGGATTTCAACTCGGGCCGGAGATTGTGGACTTCCTCACCTGGTTTGGTTTTTTCTGCAAGTTTGGCCGTCTGTGCGGCAAGGGTGCGTTGCTCCTGAAGGATGGATTTGGCTTCGCCTTTCACTTCACGAGTGGTGCTCCAAGGCTCGAGAAGCTTGAGAAGCTCGGTCAAAGTTTTTTTGACCTCCTCCTGATGCTTGCGCGCTTTGGGCAAAGGGGCTCTATCTTTCTCATTCAGAGAAGGTTTTTCAGCCGGCACCTGGGTTCCCTTACGAGCCTCGGTCAGGAGAGGCTCGATTGGCTCCATTTCTTCTCGAGCCAATCGGTCCAGCTCCGCGGCGACGGCATCTATACGATCTTGCGTTGCAGACCGAGGTAAATGATTGTCGCGCAGCGTTTGCTGTACACGCGCGACGGCAGCGCGAAGTCCTTCTTCCTTGGTGCCCAGTCGTGAACGGACCTGTTGCTGGAGCTGCTCTGCTTGCAAAAGATCGTCGAGGTGCTGAGGTTGCAGTCGGCCCTCGTTGGTTCGCGCATGGGTTTCTGCTGGGATGACCTTCGCCAGTGCTTCTTGTTGTAATTTCTCTTCCCGGAGAAGCTCTTGCTGAATTTGGGCCTGCATCTCATTGAGAGCGAGATCCAAGGCCAGCGGGCTTACGACATGAAGCTCAATCTCATGACTGCGGCCGGGTTGTTTATGCACGGTGATATCGTCAAAGTCGTCTGCGCTTGCCTGGATCGTTACTATATCGCCCTCGCGAAGCTTGAGCGGGCTGAGGGGCCATCGGCCCTGGAACACCAACTGCCGGGGGCGCAAGCGGAATGGAGCGAAGCTGGACTTCAGCGGCGCGGCAGACATGTTTGAAAGCAATTGCGCCGCCCCATTCCCGATCATCTCGTGATCGTAGAGGGGCAATCTCCCCAGTTCAGCGACGGGCTCCGCGCCTCTTTTCCGCCGAACTTCCAATCCGACAGAGCGAAGTGCGTAGAGTGGATCCTCCGCCAGTGTCTGGAGCGTAATCTCCGCATCCGGCAAGACATCCAGGCTGTTCTGCACCCGCGAGGGACGCTGCAGATTCACGACTGGGGCCGGGTCCGGGATTGTGTGCAGTTCCAGCAGCCGCGTATTGCCAATGTTTAGTTCATCCTCGACGTGCAGGGCAAAAGTTCCGCTCACGCGGGCGACGAACTCCAAACTGAATACCTGGCCGCCACGTTCGAGATGGGCAGGGATCTGCCTCCAGGCTGCGAGTCGGGCGCCGGTGTAGTTGATAGTGCTGCTCCAGCCCTCGGCTGGTGAGCTGACCGAAAATGGGGCGTGGGCTAACGAACTGATCAAGGAAGCGACAGTCAAAGCTGGCCCCAGCTCCTGCGGATACTCGAGCCAAGCGCGAGCAATGGGGCGGTCCGTCGCGGCCCGCAGAAAGACCTGCGTGCCCGCCGGAGCTTCTAGACTTGTAGTGCCATCCGGCAGATTGGCCTCAGGAATGTCCGTGTATTCTG
>Ga0310038_10002893_pt1 | contig 12535 bp, 14 predicted proteins | sample Sb_taG_6_FD_200461 | JGI IMG/M metagenome (GOLD analysis project Ga0310038, IMG submission 200461) | Peat soil microbial communities from Weissenstadt, Germany - Sb_50d_4_PS metaG (v2) (version 2) | ecosystem: Environmental > Terrestrial > Soil > Wetlands > Peat | place: Germany: Weissenstadt... | reverse complement strand
AGGCACGATCGACGCGGTGCTGGCCGGCATCCTCCCGGTTGCCGCGATCGGCATCCTCGCCGACCTGGCGCTTGCCGCCGTCCAGCGCGCGCTCTCTCGGGGGCGGGTCTCGGTGGCCGCCACGTGATCACGTTCGACAACGTCGTCAAGACCTACGGCGGCCAGGTCGCGGTCGACCATCTCTCGCTCGAGGTCAGGTCCGGAGAGATCGTCATCCTCGTCGGCCCCTCGGGGTGCGGCAAGACCACCTCGCTCAAGATGATCAACCGGCTCATCGAGCCGACCTCGGGAACGATCAGCATCGACGACCGCGACACGCGCACCTATGACATCAACGACCTGCGCCGCTCGATCGGGTACGTCATCCAGCAGGTGGGACTCTTCCCGCATCACACGGTCGCGGACAACATCGCCACGGTGCCGCGCCTGCTCGGCTGGACGAAGCAGCGGACCCAGGCACGGGTGGAGGAGCTGCTCGACCTCATCGGTCTTCCCTCGAAGGACTACGCACGGCGACTTCCGTCTGAGCTCAGCGGCGGCGAGCGCCAGCGCGTCGGCGTCGCCCGGGCGCTCGGCGCCGATCCGAACATCCTCCTCATGGACGAGCCGTTCGGCGCCATCGACCCGATCGCCCGCGACCGTCTCCAGAACGAGCTGCTCCGGCTGCAGAGCGTGGTCCGCAAGACGATCGTCTTCGTCACCCACGACATCGACGAGGCGGTCAAGCTCGGCGACCGCGTGGCCCTGCTCTCGAAAGGTGGCGTCCTGGAGCAGTTCGCGACGCCCGAGGAGCTGCTCGCCCATCCCCAGAACGCGTTCGTGACGGGATTCCTCGGCGAAGGCCCGCTCGTCCGCCGCCTCGCGCTCATCCAGATCAGCGAGGTCATGCTCCCTGCTTTGAACGGGACGCCTCCTGAGGCCACCATCGCCGCAGTCGGGACGCTGCGCGACGCGCTCGACGCCGTCCTCCGCGCTCCCGACGGGCGGGTCCGCGTCGTCGAGGGCGATCGGATGCTCGGTGTCATCGATGCGGACGTCATCCGCGCCGCGTCGATGCGGGCCCGATAGATGCCCCACCTCCCCGCATGGATGCACCGGCTCCGGCCCTTCGCGGTGCCCTTCTGGGTGGCGATCGGGATCCTCGTGTCGATCGGCGTCTACCAGACGCTCGTCGGAAAGCCCTACGACTCCGAGATCATCAATGGCCCGAACCTCGAGAGCGAGTTGATCCAACACATCTTCCTGTCGGGGGTCTCGTTCGGCGTGGTGGTGGCGATCGGCGTGCCGCTCGGCGTCCTCATCGCCCAGGCGGGTCCGATCGTGCGGGTCCCCGTGTTCCTCATCGCGAACCTCGGGCAGGCAATCCCGGGGATCGGGCTGCTCGTACTGCTCTTCGCGTTCTTCGGTCTCGGTGTCACGCCGACGGTGATCGCGCTGGTGCTATACGGGCTGCTGCCGGTGCTCCGCAACACGGTGGCGGGCATCCAGGGGGTCGACCCGGCAGCCGTCGACGCGGCCCGCGGGATGGGTATGACGCGTTGGCAGGCTTTGGTGCGAGTGCAGTTCCCACTGGCGTCGCCGCTGGTGTTTGCAGGCCTGCGAACGTCCCTAGTCCTTATCATTGGCACCGCGACACTCGGAAACTTCATCGGCGGTGGCGGCCTCGGGGATGTGATCGCCTCCGGCATCAATATCAGCGATCGGATTGTTCTTGTCGGAGCTGTGATGGTTGCATCGCTAGCCTTACTGGCTGATTGGGCGCTCTCCATGGTTGAGCGCGTTGCAGTCCCACGACGCGTCAACGAATGATCATGCGGAGGAACACACTCATGAGGCGCAAGTTCATGGCGGGTATCGCAGTGGCGATCACCGCGGTCCTTGCTGCATGCGGGGGTGGAAACTCCGGCGGCAGCTCACCCACCCCCACCGCAGTCGGGGCCAAGTCGAACTGCCCGACGGGATCGGGCAAAAGCGGCAACGGCGCGTCCGTGTCGATTGGCAGCAAGTCATTCGCGGAAGAGCAGTTGATGGCGCAGATGACCAAGGACGTCCTCGGGGCCAATGGATTCACGGTGACGTACACGTTCCAGGCCAAGGACAAGGCGATCGGCACGGCGCTCGTCGACGGCGACATCGACATGTACTGGCAGTACACCGGCACCGAGCTGACCGACTATCTCGGGCTCGCGTCCGGGACATTCCCGACCGCACTCGGCGCCGCATTCACCTATACGCAGAAAGCTGATGAGCCCAAGGGTCTCTGCTGGGTCGCGCCGACGCAGTTCGACGACACCAACGGCATCGCGATCAAGCAGAGCGACGCCGCGAAATTCGGCAGCTCGCTCGCGGCCTTCGGCGCTTACATCACCGCGCACCCGAGCACCAAGGTCTGCATCGAGTCCGAGTTCCTGACGCGGCCCGACGGCCTGCCCGGACTGGTGAGCACGTACGGCTGGCCGGCCGCGTCCAGCTTCAAATACATCCAGATCGACACCACAGCCGAGCAGCCGATCGTCAAAGGGCAGTGCGATGCCGGAGAGGTGTTCACCACCGACTCAGGCATCGCGGCAAACAACGAGGTCACGCTCACCGACGACAAGAACCTCTTCCCGCCGGACAACGCCGGGCTGGTGGTTCGTGACAGCGTGCTCCAGAAGTACCCGGCGATCGCCAACCTCATGACGCCGGTGGCGGCCAAGCTCACCACCGACGTGATGCTGCAACTCAACGCCCAGGTCGAGATCCAGAACAAGACGGTCGAGGACGTCGCGCACGCCTGGCTCGTCCAGAACGGGTTCCTCTCGAGTTGATTCTCGGGTAGCCTTGCCGCAGCGATGCGACGACTGCTACCGATAGCGACGGCCGCGATTTCGCTTGCGTTGATCGGCGCGGGGGGCGCCGTGACGGCGCGCGCGATGAATCGGGCTTCGTCGTTCCATCATGACGTGACGACCCTCCAGCGGTCGTGGACCGAGGACATCCGCGAGGGGGTTCCGGCAGCGAGCCTCGCTCCGCTGCACAAGGCGCTCGACACGTCGAAATACATGCACGCGGCGGCGTGGTCGCCGGTGTGGTGGGGCGATGACGGCAGCGCGTTTGTCACGACGATGCGCCACAGGACCGCTCAAGCTTGGACCTCGGCGATGGAGGTGGCGCGGTCGCGCGCCGAGGGCGCGATGACCGCATGGAGCGAGATGGAGCTCGCGTATGGCGCGTACGTGCCGGCTGCCGAGTCGACCGCCGCGGCCCGCTGGTCAGCGCAACTTGCCGCGGCCACCACGCCGGCGGCGATCAATGCGCTGGCGGAGGTCTGGACGAGCGAGGTCGCCGTCGCCCGCCGGTCGGCGACGCTCGACGAGGTGACCGTGGCAACCGGAGGCTACGGAAGCGTCACCGCCCTCCTGGCGGTTGCCGAGCACACGGTTTCTGTCGCACGTGGCGATAACCTCGATACCGGCGCGGTGCCCTCGCTCATTGCCACCCTCTCAGCGAGCGGGCCGGATTCCCGCGTGACCGTACCGTCGATCAAGTCACTCGAGGCAGATCTCGGGCCACTCAACGCGCTGATCATCCTGGATGGCCGCGTCGCGACCGAGCTGCGCGCCCTGGATGCGAGGGTGGGGCTCGCCACCGTCCACAAGGCCGCGAACGCCGCGGGTTTCACCGCCGAGTACACGACGCTTGCGGCGCGCTATCGCGAGGGTGGCACGTCCGCTCGACTGGATTCTGTCTCCGCGCAGATCACCGGCCTCGAGGAGTCGGTCAATGCCGCACTCACGGCAATCGGCTGTGGACATGCCGTCCCCGTCGGGAAGGTGATCGACATCGACGTCACGACGCAATCGGCGATCTTCTTCGACGATGGGTGCATCGACGGTTCGTCCCTGGTGACCACCGGCCGGCCCGGCCTCCGCACACCGACCGGGACGTTCCACATCTACGCGAAGTACTCGCCGATCACGCTGATCTCGCCGTGGCCGCAGTCATCGCCCTACTACTACTCGCCCGAGCACGCCGACTACGCGATGGAGTTCCTGCGCGGCGGGTTCTTCATCCACGACGCCCCCTGGGAGCCGTCGACGGCATTCGGTCCGGGAAGCCAGAACGGCGTGGATGCCAGCCACGGGTGCGTGCACATCCCCACGCCGACGATGGCCTGGCTCTACGCCTGGAGCCCGATCGGCACGACCGTCATCGTCCACGCCTGACGCTCGCGCTCAGGCGGCGCAGGCCTGCGTGGAGACCGCGGCGGTCCTGTGCTCGCCGGCCTGGAGGTCCGAGTAGACCTGGGGGATCGTCAAGGCATAGCCGACATTCGCCTCGGTCGTACTCGCCGCGAAGACCACGCCGATGATCTCGCCGGCGTCGTTGACGATCGGGCCGCCCGAGTTGCCCGGGATGATCTGTGCAGCGAGCACCTCGATCTGACGGGTGACCAGCGTGTCGCCGTAGATGTTGTAGCCGGTTGCCGACTCCGTCTCACTGACCGCCGCCGGGACCACCTGCTCAGCGCCGCCTCCGGGGTACCCGATCACCGCGCCGCCGGTTCCCCGTGCGGGATTGGCGTTCACGATCACGAGCGGGCGGAGTGCCAGGCCGGGCGAGTACAGCACGGCGAGGTCCGTGTTCGGATCGAAGAGCACCACCCGGGCGGCGTGACGGCCGCCGTTCGAGGTGTCGATCTCCACGCTGCCCGAGCCGGCCACGACGTGCGCGTTGGTCACGAAGTACCCGGAGGCGAGCGGCCAGGCCGACCCGGCCTCGGCGCCCCCGCCGCAGCCGGAAGCGATGACCTTTGACGTCACGCTCGTCGCCTCCCGGATGCCGGGTGTGTCGACGAGCGGCGGGATGGTCACGGGAGCCGACGGGATGTTCAGGATGGTGGAGAAGGGATTCGGGAAGTCGCCCGGTCGGAACAGGTTGCCGATGGCTGCGAGGAACCCGGGCGGGCGCGGCATGAACCGGTCGAGCGAACGCTCGATCGTGGAGTTGCTGATCTGGTTGTCGAGGGTGACCCAGGGGCTTTGCGAGAACATCAGCCCCAGGTACCAGGCTGTCGCCAGGGCGGCGGCGAGACCGAGCGCGGCGCCCACACCCGAATCGGCCTTGCCGAGCAGAACCGTTCGCTGCGTGCGCTGGCGGATGCGGAAGCCGATGGCGGCGCCGATGCCCTCGACCAGGAGCGCGATCCCGACGAAGATGCCGATTGCGAAAAGCGGCTGTGTGGTTCGGTCCTGGGTGATGGCTTTGGCGATCGGCGGGGCGATCACCGCCCCGAGGAACAGACCTGCCAGCAGGCCGGCGAGGGAGAGGGCGACCCCGGTGAGCCCGCGCCGCAGCCCGGAGGCCGTGAAGACGACGAGGAACACGATGATGATGACGTCGAGGATGTCCACTGGTGGAAGAGTCTGCCGTGGGAGCCCCGTCCTGGGCCGTGTCCGCCCAGCCCGGGGCCGTCAGGTCCCGGGTCGGACCGAGGGCCTCGCTGACGTGCAATGCTCAAGGACGCAGTGCTTGTGGCTCGAGTCGGGGAGGACCAAGGATGACGTTCAAGGATTTCTGCATCGTGGTCAGCTTCACCCTGTTCCTGGTCTCAGGCGTGATCGAACTGACCACGAGTGGCGTGCTCTCGCGAACGTCGGTGGCGCTGGCACTGTTCGCCGTCGCTTTCTACGTGCTCTCGCGCATCGGTCCGATCGCCTTCCCCACCGTGAAGGGACCGCCGCCGCCCGCCTGACGGCAACGGGTCGCCCCACCCGACGCCACGGCGCCGGAGGGTCGGGCGTCTGGCGAGTCTGGGCTCGGCCTCGAAGTGCTGAGTTCCTTTCGGTATGATCGACGTGCGCTCGGGAGGCGCCCGCATCGGGAGGAGGGGATCATGAGGCGCTTCGCGCTCGCGGCTGTGCTGGTCGTGATTGGAATCGTCGCCAGCGTCGCCAGCGTCGCCCGTGGTGAGGCCGCTGGCAGTCCCACCTGGACCCTCCAGACGACGCCGACGCCGAACGTCCCGGCCGAAGGCGGCAACGTCGTCTGCTTCTGTTCGAACCCAACCTACAGTATTGGCTCGATCTGATCAGATATCTGATCTATCGATCTGTTCTTAACAGAGACGGGGCGGCTGGGACCCTTGTCCCTCACTGCTTCCGAATTTTCCAGCGGGTCCGGAGAGCCCGTAGAATGGGTCGCAATGAGGCGCACGAAGTAGGGTAGGTTGAACCTACGCCTTTCCGACGCAGGAGAGGTTACTGAGATCAGAAAGCGTCGGGGCGTGGCGCAGTGGTAGCGCACCTGCTTTGGGAGCAGGCGAACCTATTTCGAGCCTCAACCATAGGTGGCAGGCGAGTTAGCTGGGATCAGATCGCCTCTTTATCGCGGACTTGACAGGCGCGTTACGCGGGCTTATCGTCGCAAGTGATAAGCGCGCCTAAGACGCGCAATTGAAAAAACAGGCGAGGTAAGCCCAATGCCCCGACGGCTCGCGATCGTCACCGCTCCGCCCGTCGCCGAGCTGGAGCGCAGCGTCTCGGATTACCTCGCGCATTGCAAAGCTGCGGGACTGTCGAAGAAGACTGTCGACCACTATCAGAGCGTGCTCGAACGCATCTGGCTGCCATTCCTTGCCGCTCAGAACGTCGCTACGCTCGCGGCCATCGACCAACGCATCCTTGACCGACTCTCGACCCAAATGCTGGACGATGGAGGGGCGAAGGGGCCGCTGAGTCGACACTCGATCCATAGCTACCTTCGCGCCATCGGCTCATATCTCCGCTGGGCGCGGACTGAGGGCGAAATCACCACCGCTGCCAAGCCTCAACTGCCGAAGCGTCCGCATCGCGTGATGACCACGCTCACCAGGCCGCAGCTGCAGGCGATGGAGGACGCGGCGTCCAATGAGCGCGACAAGCTCATCGTTCGGTTGCTCGCTGACACGGGCGTCAGGCTCTCTGAACTGCTCGGATTGACCACCGCCGACCTGATCGACCAGGGGCGCGACCGCTACATTCGGGTGGAGGGCAAAGGCCGGCGCCAGCGCCTCGTGCCCGTTGCGCCGAACCTCTTTGCTCGAATCCGGCGCTACGTCGAGCGCGGGCGTCCGAAGGCCGCGACCACGGACCGCATCTTTGTCAGCCTGCGGGCAAAGCACGGCGACTACGAACCGCTCGACACCCGACCCGTGCAGGAGCTAACGGCGAGCCTCGCTGCGTCCGTGGGGATCACCGACCGGCCCGCCAACCCGCACGCTTTCCGGCATGCGTTCGCGACCAACGCACTCCGCAAAGGCATGAACCCGCTGGCGCTCCAGGTGATCCTCGGGCACGCGGACCTGACCATGATCTCGGGCACCTACTCGCACCTCGCGCCGAGCGACGCTGCCGCCGCGATGATGGCCGTGCTCAGTAAGGACACGGACTAACAGCGCGCTTGCGCTTTGGGTGCGCGCCGCTTAGCATTTAGTTTGCAGGCCCCAGGACGCCACCGCGGATCGCGGTAGGCCGGTACGTCCGCCTGGGATCACCGAGCCCACACTAACGCTGGTGGATCACCCGGGTGTGGCGATTGAACGCCAATTCGTCATACCTGGAGATATCCCCCGATGGGTGTACTAGTCGATCCTCGTCGCCTTGATTTCGAGTTGCAACGTCGTGGCCTCAGTGCTCGCGACTTCGGCGCTCGGATCGGGCTCAGCGAGGTAATTCTCAGCAAAGCGCGCAACGGTCACCGCGTTCAGTCGGCCACGTTTCGCAAGATCGCGAGCGGCCTCGACAACATCCCGGTCCTCGCTGGCGCCGACGCCATTCTCGGCGCCTGGGGCGACGAGACTTCCGATGGGTGAGGGCGAGGGCCCCGGCAAGGGCCCCCAAACCCAACTCAACCACCACGACGACAACACCAATCCTAGCAGCAGCGGCAACGTCGTCTCGCTGACTGCCTATCGAGTCGGTATGCGGCTGATTCATCCCCGTGATGCGGTGCTGCCGTGGATGCTGCGTCTCGCTGCGCTGAGCCTTGCGAGGCGAGACGGCCTTCCCTACGACGCCGTGCTCCGCGACGTCTGCAAGGGATACGCGAGGCGAGCGGTATGACCGGCAGGCATACTGCCTCCGCACCGTGCCCCGTGTGCCACGGCTTCGACGCGCTGCCGCGCGGTCGGGCCATCCGCTGCAGTGGGTTCACCTCCGGGCGCTGGTGCCATTGCACCCGCGAAGAGTTCGCCGGATCGCTCCCGCTGGACGAGAAGACCGACCCCGCCAGTTATCTGCACGTCCTCGACGGCCCGTGCCGTTGCGGGGCCGAGCACTCCTCGACTGTGGAGTCCGCCGTCGCCGTACAGGCCCGCACAGCGTCATGGGCTGACTGCGTTTCGCACTACATCTACCGCGACAGGGCCGGCGCCGAGTCCTTCGCCATTGGACGAACCACCGACAAGGACTTTGTAGCCTTTCATCCGACCAACGCCGGATGGAGACCTGGTCTCAACGGAGCCCCACGGATCCTCTATCGCTTGGATGAGTTGACCCGCAAGCCGCACGTTGCCCTCTTCCTCTGCGAAGGCGAGAAGGATGCAGACGCACTCGCTGGGGTGGGCCTGCTGGCAACCACCAACCCCTTCGGCGCCGGGAAGTGGAGGGACGAATATGCGGCCGAGTTCGTTGGACGACCTCGCGTCGTGGTCATGGTCGATAACGACGACAAGGGCAGGTCGCACGCCGACGATGTGGGACGGTCGGCGGTCCAGGTAGGTGCAACCGTGGTTCGCCTCGAACTAACCGATCTCCCGCCAAAGGGTGACGTGAGCGACTGGCTGGCTCAGGGGCACACTGCCGACGAACTCAAGGAAATGGTGGCTTGCGCTCGGCACTGGGCGCCGCCCGTAGTTGCCGCCTCCCCCGCACCGGTCATCACGTCGCGCCCGGTCTCTGATGGTTTCGTCCTCACCCGGATCGGCGACCTCCTGGCTGAGCCTGACGAGGCGACCGATTGGCTGGTGCAGGATCTGCTCCCGAACGGCGGGCTCGGATTCATCGGAGCGAAGCCGAAGGCCGGCAAGAGCACCTTCTGCCGGAATCTCGTCGTCGCGGTGGTCCGCGGTGACGACTTCCTCGGCCGCCGTTGCACTCAGGGCAAGGCGATCTATCTGGCGCTCGAGGAGAAGCGTTCCGAGGTACGCAGGCACTTCCGCCAACTCGGCGCCACCGGGGAGGACGACCTGCTCGTCCACATCGCCAAGGCACCGGAGAAGGCGCTGCCGGCGCTGCTGCTCCTGATCCAAGAGCACAGGCCGGCGCTCGTCGTCATCGACCCGCTGCTCCGGTTCACCCGCGTCAGGGATGAGAAGGCATATGCGGAGCTCTCCAACGCGCTCGAGGGCGTCATGGCGGCAGCTCGCGAGTCGAACGCTGCATCCTGGCGACCCACCACAGCCCCAAGGCGCAGAGCGTGGACACCATCGATGCGCTCCTGGGGGAGCACGGCCCTGTCTGGGGCCCCGGACACCATCGTCGTGATCCGCCGGCGTGAGCAGGAACGCACCATCGAGAGCATCCAGCGGTACGGGCCGGATATGGAGCGCCAGATCCTCGAGATGGATGAGCCGATCGGCCGGATCACCCTTGCCGGCACCGTCCGGGCCGCCCACCTCGCGGGCATGGAACAGCGAGTCCTCGAGGTGCTGCGGAAGGCTGGAGAGATGAGCACGGATGAGTTGCGGGATGCTGCCGCAGCCAGCAAGAACGATGTGGTCGATGCCCTGGCGGCGCTCATGGCTCAGGGCAGTGTGGTCCGCGACGGCAATGGAAAGAAGGGAGACCCCTACCGCTATCGGGCCGCCAACCCAGAGGGCGCGATCAACCCAGATCCACCCGCCAAAGAGATTCCGTATTCCGTATTGATACCTACCCCTAGAACGGAGATACGGAATCCCGAAACGACATCAAATCCTTTGCAGGATAAGGACCTATTCCGTATTAGCCAGGTGAGCCGTCCTGGGGAGGCTGGAGACTCCAGTTCTTGGAGAATCTGGAGCCATGGAAGCAGCCAAGCACCCCGCTACGCGCCGGTACCCGCCTGAGCTCAGGGAGCGGGCAATCCGGATGGTCTTCGAAGCATATGAGCACACCGGTGAACGCCACGGTGTGATCACCCGGATCGCCGCGCAGCTCGGCATCGGCACCGAATCGCTGCGCAGCTGGGTGAAGCAAGCGGAGATCGATCGCGGCTCACGATCGGGCACGACGACCGAGGACAAGTTGCGCATCGCGCAGCTGGAACGGGAGCTGCGTGAAGTGCGGCGAGCCAACGAGATCCTCAAGAGCGCTTCGCTTTTCTTTGCGACCGAGCTCGACGGTCGACGACCACGATGACGCGATTCATCGACGCCCACCGCCAACGTTTCGGGGTCGAGCCGATCTGCAGTGCCCTGCAGGTTGCCCCGTCGACGTACTACGCCGCCAAGCAGCGACCACCCTCGGCGCGGGCGGTGAGCGACGCCGCGCTCAAGACCGACCTGTCGCGCGTGCACGCCGCCAACTACGGCGTGTACGGCATCCGCAAGCTCTGGCGGCAGCTGCTGCGCGAGGGTCACGTGGTCGGCCGGGATCGCGTGCAGCGCCTCATGCGCGAGCTCGGGATCGCCGGCGTGGTCCGCGGCAAGGTCAAGCGCACGACCTGGCCGGCGGTGGTCGCGGCACGGCCTGCGGATCTGGTGGAACGTCGGTTCAGCGCGCCGGCGCCCAACCGTCTTTGGGTGGCGGATCTGACGTACATCGCGACCTGGTCGGGATTCGTCTATGCAGCCTTCATCATCGACGCCTTCAGCCGGCGCATCGTCGGCTGGCGCGTGGCGGCGACCTTGCGCACGGAGCTCGCCCTCGACGCCCTCGAAATGGCCATCTGGGCGCGCAGCGGTGCCGATCTCAGCGGCCTCGTGCACCACTCGGATATGGGAGGGCAAGGTGAACTCAAGTGGTTGTCGCAACAGCTCACTCGTGAGGTGTTCGATGGCAACAATGCGGGAGCGTCAGCGCGAGGTTCAGCTGTATCGCGGACAGATCCCGTCGCCGGGACGACCGACGGTCGCGTGGCGTGAGGACCGGGTCCGGTTCTGGTCGGCGATCACTCGAGGCCTGAAGACCGAGGACGCAGCCAGGGAAGCGGGCGTTTCATCGCCGGTTGGGTTCAGGTGGTTTCGTCACGCTGGCGGGGTGAATCCGCATCTTGCTCCAACTGTCACGGGCCGCTTCCTGTCATTCGCCGAACGAGAGGACGTGGCCATCTGGCGTGCCCAGCAGATCGGCGTGCGCGAGATTGCTCGGCGGCTGAACCGAAGCCCTTCGACGATCTCGCGGGAGCTGCGCCGCAATGCTTCGACGCGGACGTGGCGACTTGCATACAAGGCCTCGGTTGCGCAGTGGCATGCGGAGCGACGGGCTCGGCGACCGAAGGTTGCCAAGCTGATCGACAACGAGCGGCTCCGCGAGTACGTCCAGGACCGGCTCTCTGGAGTCGTCCGCGTGCTCGACGGCAGGCTCGCCGGTCCGCCCGGACCGAAGTGGAAGGGGCGGAACAAGCCACACCGTGGCGATCGCCGCTGGGTTCGAGCATGGAGCCCGGAGCAAATATCGAACAGGCTCAGGGTCGACTTTCCCGATGATGCTTCGATGCGAATCAGCCCCGAGGCGATCTATCAGGCCCTCTACGTGCAAAGTCGTGGAGCGCTACGCCGTGAGCTGGTGGCATGCCTCCGCACCGGGCGTGCCCTGCGCGTTCCGCGGCCACGAGCCCGGCAGAAGGCCTGGGCCCATGTCACGCCTGAGGTGATGATCAGCGAGCGCCCAGCCGAGGCCGACGATCGAGCGGTGCCCGGACATTGGGAGGGCGACTTGCTGATTGGCTTGGAGCGCTCCGCCATCGGCACGTTGGTCGAGCGCACGAGCCGCTTCACCATGCTTATCCATCTGCCCCGCGAGAAAGGCTACGGAATCATCGCTCGCACCAAGAACGGGCCGGCGCTTGCTGGATACGGAGCGCTCACGATGAAAGACGCTCTGGCGACAGCGATGTCCGCGTTGCCTGAGCAGCTGCGCCGCTCGCTGACCTGGGATCGAGGCAAGGAACTCTCAGCACACGCGGCTTTCAAGGTCGAGACTGGCATCCCGGTGTTCTTTGCCGACCCGCAAAGCCCATGGCAGCGCGCCAGCAACGAAAACACCAACGGACTGCTACGCCAGTACTTCCCGAAAGGCACCGATCTGTCCCGATGGAATGCCGACGAGATCTTCGCGGTCGCCGACACGCTGAACAGCAGACCCCGCAAGATCCTTGGTTGGAAGACTCCTGCCGAAGCGCTCAATGAGTTACTGTCCATCCAGTCAACAACCGCCGTTGTTGCGACGACCACTTGAACCCGGTCAATACCTGTCGCTGAGGTACACCGAGCGCCTCGCCGACGAAGGCGCGGTCGCCTCAGTGGGATCGCGCGGCGACTCCTACGACAACGCGCTCGCCGAAACCGTCAACGGCCTGTACAAGACCGAAC
>Ga0310038_10002890_pt1 | contig 12544 bp, 7 predicted proteins | sample Sb_taG_6_FD_200461 | JGI IMG/M metagenome (GOLD analysis project Ga0310038, IMG submission 200461) | Peat soil microbial communities from Weissenstadt, Germany - Sb_50d_4_PS metaG (v2) (version 2) | ecosystem: Environmental > Terrestrial > Soil > Wetlands > Peat | place: Germany: Weissenstadt... | reverse complement strand
GATAGGAAATGCACAGCCGCGCGTCCAATTCGCCGGGCGCAACAATCGCCTGGGTTGGACAAGCTGTGATGCAGCGCGTGCAAGTCCCGCAACGATCCGGCGCGGGCAGGTCGGCCGTGAGCTCATTTTCCGTGAGCTCAAGCGAGGTAAGGATTACGCCCAGAAACAGCCACGATCCAAGCTGCTGGTTGATGATGCAAGTGTTCTTGCCGATCCATCCGACGCCGGCGTACTTGGCGTACACGCGCTCGATGAGCGGGCCGGTGTCGACATAGGAACGTAATTGGAGCGAGTTGCCAGTGGCGTCGAGTAGTTCGCGCAATTCATTTTCCACCTGTTGCAGGCGGCGCAGTACGGAGTCGTGGTAATCCTCACGGGTCCAGGCGTAGCGCGAAATCCAGCCTCGGCTGGCGTCTTCTGTCTGCGTCTGCACTTTTTGCGTCTGTATCCGAGTCGAGTAGGGATGCGCTGTGTTGTAGTTGATGGCGCACACGACCACGCTGCGTGCCCAGGGAGCGACTCGGGCCAGCGACGCGCGCTTGAGTTCCCCGGTCTCATCGTGCGCTTCCATGTACTTCATTTCACCGTGCTTCCCATCCGCGATCCAAGCGGGAAAGACGTGCAACTCGCCGAAGTCGCGGACCGGCGCAATGCCGCAGAGGTCGAATCCGGCAGCGCGCGCGCACCGCTTGATACGGGTTGGAAGGTCGGGAAGCAAGAGGGCAGTCACTCGTGGCCAGATCGGCCTCTGGGCGGAACTCACATCCTCCAGAGAAGGCTACCACTTCACAGCGCTTAATCTGGCCGGTTGAGGGCTGACTTCCTAGCTTTTGCACGCGCGCCATGCTCCGCTTTCTTGGCGGCAGGGGTGAAGTGCTCGATCCGGTTCCGGCCCTTCTCCTTGGCCGCGTAAAGGCCGGCGTCGGCCTGATTCAACAATGCTTCCAGTTCGTTCTTCCCATCGGTATTAGAGACGGCGACTCCCATGCTCACGGTGATGAGTCTCTCCTCGCCGGAACAAACCACGGGTGTATGGGCAATGCTTTCGCGCAACTCATTCGCGCGCAGCAGAGTGTTGGGCAAATCACAGTTAGGTAGAATCATAAGAAATTCTTCTCCGCCATATCGGCCAACACCATCGTAGACGCGGAGTTGCGCGCGCAGTCGCCGGCCAATTTCCCGGAGTGCCTCATCGCCAAAAAGATGGCCGAGTGTGTCGTTCACGCTCTTGAAATGGTCGACGTCGCCAAGAACCACTCCCACCGGCCTGCGCTCCCGGCGGGCGCGCTCCAATTCCCGCTGGAGCATGCCAAGAATCTCTCCGCGATTCATCAAGCCGGTGAGGCTATCGTGGGTGGCGGCGTGGCGCATGGACTCCCGAGCGGAAACCAATTGCTCCTGCAGATCCAGAATCCGCTTACCGACCAGCAGGCGCGCCTTCAATTCCAGCTCATCAAAGGGCTTGACCAGATAGTCGTCCGCCCCGGCTTGCATGGCGTCGAGCATGTTCTGGCGGCCCTCGTTGCTGGTCAGCAGGATGACGTAAACGTAAGGACCGGATGATCCGGCTTGCCGGATGCGCTGGCAGAGCTCGATGCCATCCAGATCGGGCAGCACCCAATCGAGCAGAACGAGCTTGGGAGCATCCGGCTGCTGCAGGATTTGCCAAGCCTCGGAGCCGCTCTCCGCTAGGGTGACGCCAAAACTCCAGCTTCGCAAATGATCGCCGATCAATTTGCGGTACACAGCGGAATCCTCGACCACTAAGGCCTGCATGAGTCTTGAGCCTCCGACCTCCGCTGCGCCAAACAACGAACCGCCGCCCACTCACACCCCCCTGGCTGATCAGTACCCCATGAAGCCTGACCCACCCATCATAAGACCAAGAGGTTGCTTAAGGAGGGCTGGCAATTGGCTGGCCCGTGTATCCCGAGATACGTCTTGAGGAATCGGCAAACGGAGCGAGATGCTTTAGTAAGCTGGCGCCGGATTTGGAGCCCATTATCAGGCTCCGAAAACGTAGCCCAGCGGCCCTATCGAGGCAAGCTCACCATGCCCGTCCCTTCTGCCAGGAAAACGCTGGTTTTCATTGGTCCGGAGTGTCACCGATCATTTTGAACGAGAACATGAGGGTTGACCCGGACTTCGTCAGCAGCCTAACATAGCGGCGGACGCCACTGAGGCCCTTGGGAATGATCGGCCAGACAGTCTCCCACTATCACATCGTTGGAAAGCTCGGTGGTGGTGGCATGGGCGTGGTGTATGAGGCGGAAGACACGCGCCTGGCCCGTCACGTCGCCCTCAAGTTCATTCCCGCGGAGATGGTCCACGACCGCAAGTCGCTCGACCGCTTCGTACGCGAAGCCCGCGCCGCTTCCCAGTTGAACCATCCCGGCATCTGCACCATCCACGATATCGACGACAACTTCGGACATCCCTTCATTGTCATGGAGAAGCTGGAAGGGGTGAGCCTAAAGGAGCGGATGCGGGGGAAGCCGATGGAAGTCGACGAGATTCTCGACATCGCCATCCAGGTGGCGGATGCTTTGGCGGCTTCGCACGCCAAGGGGATCATTCATCGCGATATCAAGCCGGCCAATGTTTTTGTGTCGCAGAGCGGTCAGACAAAAATCCTCGATTTCGGATTGGCCAAGTCGGTGCCTGAACCGGGATCGAGTGAGGCAGCGCTGGAGGACTCGCTGACTGCGGTGGGAGTGATTCCGGGAACAGCGGTTTACATGTCTCCCGAGCAGGCGCGCGGCGAAGAACTGGATGCGCGGAGCGATCTGTTCTCGCTCGGAGTCGTGCTTTACGAAATGGCAACCGGCAAGAAGCCTTTTGCCACCGGCAACGTGATCACCACCCTGGACGCGGTCCTGAACCAGAAGCCGGTCTCTCCTCTTAGTCTCAACCCCGCGCTCCCCCGGGATCTCGAAGGCATCATCGGCCGGGCCATGGAAAAGGACCGGGGACACCGCTACCCCAACGCGCTGGCGATGAAGGGCGACCTCCAGTCGTTGAGGAGGGTAACGGAATCGGGGTTAACCAAGACTGGGGCGCGGCGGCCAGCCTTGCCGTATCGCCTTGCCACAAACACGTTTCAGACTTCGAGCAAATTTTCAACTTATTTGCTGCTGGGAGTCAGCGCGCTGCTGCTCACGGTTTTGGCCGCGGTCGGAGCGTGGTGGTTTAAACAGCGTCAGATGGCGGGCGGTGCGCCGAAGAACACTATTGCGGTGCTGCCGTTGCAGAACATGAATGGCGACATCAGCGTGGAGTTTCTTCGCTTCGCGCTGGCGGATGAGATCGCCAACACCCTCACCTACACCCGGACGCTTGACGTTCGTCCCTCCGCGATCACGCGAAAGTTTGTCGGCAACGACGTCGATCCGCAGCAGGCGGGCCGGGAGGTGCACGTCGCCAACGTTCTTACCGGACACTTCCTGAAGCAAGGCGACCGCCTGCTGATTACGCTCGAAGCGATCCAGGTGGAGGGCAACCGGCTTGTGTGGCAGACCAACGTGACCGCGCCCGCTCAGGACCTGATCGCATTGCAAGCGCAGATGGCTGCCCGGATACGTCAAGAGTTGCTGCCGGCGCTCGGTGTGGCCGGCGGTTTTCTCGAAACCGGCACGCGCCCGAAAAACGCGGAGGCTTACGATCTCTACCTGCATAGCCTCGCGCTGCCTCATGATGCCGGCCCGAACAAGGATGCCATCGCGGTGCTAGAGCATGTGGTCGAAGTGGACCCAACCTACGCGCCGGCATGGGAGCAACTCGGTTTGCGTTGCTACTATGACGCGGACTATTCCGATGGCGGCGAGCCCATGTTCCAGCGCTCCAACAAAGCCTTCGAACGCGCCATCGAGCTTGATCCAAATCGGGTCGTTGCCGCTGGACAACTCATCACTAACCGGGTTGAGCGAGGCGAACTCGGCAAGGCATATCAGGCGGCGCAGACGCTGATCAAGCGCCGTCCGGACAGTGCCGAGGCCCATTTTGTGATGAGCTTTGTCTATCGGTACGCCGGGATGCTGGAGCAATCGACGAGCGAGTGCAACACGGCGCTGGCGCTTGATCCCGGCAACTATACTTTTCGTTCTTGCGCCTGGGCGTTCATGGAGTTGGGTAAGACCGAACGGGCCGCGGATTTTGTCCGTCTGGATGCCGGTTCGGAGTGGGCTGCGTATGTGATGCCGTCCATTCTTCTGCGCGAGGGGAAGATTGCGGAAGCGCGCGAGGTCGTGAAGCGCATGCCGAGCACGCCCCGCTATCACCGCGATCTGCTGGAGGCTTGTCTGCAGTTGCGGCCAGCCGCGGACCTGGATCATATCGCGCACGAAGCGGAAACCAGTCTGCCCACCGAGCCCGATCCTGAGACATGGTATTACCAGGGAGCGCTCTTCGCGTACTGCGGCAAGAAACAAGCGGCTCTCCATCTGCTCCAGAGCGCGGTCGAGCAGAACTATTGCGCGCACGAGAATCTGCTTTATGATCCTCTGCTTGCAAAACTCCGCACAGATACAGCTTTTGACAAAGTGTTGACTGCCGCGGGCGCTTGCCAGGAGGCGGTGCGAGCTGCAGGTAACACGCAGGGCCAGTGAAACACATTTAGTGGCTCGTGTGGGGACGCGCGCCCTCGCCCGTCCAAGCCGAGCGCAGCTCGGCAGTCTGATTGTGGCCACGGCAACTCTGGATTCGCTAGAGTGCTCGAAGTAGAGCATGCAAGCTGGTACAATCGCGCTTGTCGAAATGGGTTGCCCCTCCGCTAATTATTCCCGCAAACCAATCTTCCAAGAGGATCTCTCATGATTTCAATCCGAAGTTTTTTCGCGTTCATTTTCATAGGATGTGTCATCGGCTGTGCCTGCCTGGCGGCAGCGCAGGAAACGCAAGAAGGACGCTTGCTGCGTTTCCCCGACATCTATAAAGACAAAATTGCATTCGTGTACGGTGGCGATCTTTGGGTGGCGTCAAGCTCCGGAGGCACGGCCCGCCGCATTACTTCGCATTCGGGACGGGAACTGTTTCCAAAGTTTTCGCCCGATGGAAAGTGGCTGGCATTCACCGGCCAGTACGATGGCAACTTTAATGTTTATGTAATGCCGTCCGAGGGCGGTCAACCGAAGCAGTTGACTTTCTACCAGGGATCGGCGCAGCCGCTCAGCGACCGCATGGGGATACTCAATCAAGTGATCGGCTGGACGCCGGATAGTAAGAGCATCGTTTTCCTTTCGCGCCGCGACGCTTCCAACGGCTGGATCAAACGTCCATACACCGTTAGCATCGACGGCGGACTGCCTCAACCCATGCCCATGGATGAGGGCGGCCTGCTGTCGTTCTCAGCGGACGGCACAAAGATCGCTTACAACCGAATTTTCCGCAATTTCCGGCAGTGGAAACGCTACACCGGCGGCTTGGCGCAGGACATCACAATCTACGACATCAAGAACAATGTCGTTGACCAGGTCGTCCCGCACACGGATTACACCGACACGTTTCCGATGTGGCACGGGAACAAGATTTATTTCAGTTCCGATCGCGGGCCCGGGCACCGACTCAATCTTTACAGCTACGACCAGGGCAGCAAGCAGGTCGAGCAACTGACTAAGTTCGACGAATTCGACGTCATGTGGCCGAGCCTTGGTCCCGATACGATTATTTTTGAGAATGGCGGTTACCTCTATACCTTCGACCTCAAGACCCGGCAGACGAGAAAGCTGACCATCTATGTGAGTGGCGAGCGCGGCCAAGCCATGAAGCACTGGGTGAGTGCAAGCCGGCAAATCACCGACTTTGACATCGCGCCCGACGGCAAGCGAGCCGTGCTCGCGGCGCGCGGAGAAGTCTTCACCGTTCCGGCGAAGGATGGAAGCATCCGCAATCTGACGCATTCTCCTGGGGTTCGCGAACAGCATGTGGCGTGGTCGCCGAATGGGCAATGGATCGCCTACATTTCAGACCGCACCGGTGAAGATGAGATCTACATCGCCCCGCAAGACGGACTGGCCGCCGAAGAGCAGATCACCAGCGGACACAAGGGTTTCATGTTCAAGCCGGCGTGGTCTCCGGACAACTTGAAAATCGCGTGGGCCGACAAGGACCTGAAACTCTGGTATGTCGACATCAAGGAGAAGAAGCCCGTCGAAGTGGACCGGGGCAAGTACGGCGAGATTCAGAATTACAGCTGGTCGCCAGATAGTAAGTGGCTGGCTTACGATAAGGATTTAGAGTCCGGCTATTCGGTGGTGTATCTGTACGGTTTAGCCGACCGCAAGACCACTGCTGTGACTTCAACTCTCAACAATAGTTACGCCGCAGTGTTCGATCCTGACAAGCGATACTTATACTTCCTTTCTGATCGCGACTACAACGAAGTACTGGGTAACATCGATTTCGAGTTTGCGAACCAGAAAACGACGCGGGTCTACGTGGTCACGCTGACGGCAGACGAGCCTTCACCCTTTCCGGCCTTGAGCGACGAGGTGAAGGTGAAGAGCGAGGAGCCAGCAGCGGCGGCGGCGCCGGCGCCCGAGTCGGGCAACAGCAATAAGAAGAACGCGAAGCAAACGCCAAACAAAAAAGAACAGGAACAAAAGACCGAAGAGAAAGCTGCGCAAACCGAGACCAAGGAGCCTCCGAAAGTCTTCAAGATCGATCTGGACGGCATCCAGAACCGAATCGTAGCGCTGGCCGTTCCACCTTCGGTGATTCGCAGCTTTGACGCTTCCAAAGACGCGGTCTACTACTCGACTTCACCGATTCACGGACTGTCAGGACCGCTCGCAGGAGAAAATCCTGCGATCCATGCCTACGATTTGAAAGAACGCAAAGACAAAGTGCTGTTGGATGGCGCGGATCGTTTCGCACTTTCCAGGGACGGCTCGAAGCTTTTGTACCGGGCGGAGGGCGAGGGCCCGGTTGGGATTATCGATGCCAAGCCCCCGGCCGCGCCCCACAAGGATGGAGATGATGCCAAGGCCCCGGACGTGCCCCACAAGGTTGGAGATGGCGCGCTCAAACTGGACGGCATGCGAGTTGAGGTCGATCCTCCGCAGGAGTGGAAGGAAATTTTTAACGAGGTCTGGCGGCAGGAACGCGATTACTTTTTCGAGGCCTCGATGAATGGAGTGGATTGGCAGAAAACCAAAGATCAATATGCGCAATTGCTTCCCTTCGTGGCCGATCGCTATTCGCTGACTTACATCCTGGGCGAGATGATCGGGGAACTATCGAATTCGCACACCTATGTCGGCGGCGGCGATTTCCCGGATCTGCACCCGGTGAGCGTCGGCTTGCTGGGCGCGGACTATGAAGCTGACCCGCCCAGCGGCATGTATCGACTCAAGAAAATCTTCACCGGTGAGAACTGGGACGAGCACACCCGCTCGCCCTTGACCGAGCCGGGCGTCAATATCAAAGAAGGCGATTACCTGATCGCGATCAACGGGCGTGCGCTGCGCGCTCCGCAGACGCCCGACGAATTGCTCACCAACACCGCCAATGAAGTGGTCACGCTCACCGTCAACTCGAAACCCGCGGCGGACGGCGCGCGCAAGGTGGTGGTGAAGCCGATTGGCGACGAGTTCAGCTTGCGCGAACTGAACATGATCGAAACCAACCGCAAAAAGGTGGACGCGGACAGCGGCGGCCGCATCGGCTATGTCTACCTGCCCAACATGGGCAACGAAGGACTCAACCAGTTCGTCAAGCAGTACTTCCCGCAAATTCGCAAGGAAGGCATCATATTCGACGTCCGCTACAACGGCGGCGGATTCGTGGACCCGCTGATTTTTGCGCGATTGCGGCGCGTGCTGGCCGCCATGACCTCGGCTCGCAACTGGGAGTCGGGTACGCGCCCGGGCAACGTCTTCTACGGATACATGGCCTGCGTGACCAATCACTATGCCGCGTCCGATGGAGACTTCTTCAGCTACTTTTTCAAGCAGTACAAGTTGGGACCACTCATCGGCGAGCGGACCTGGGGCGGAGTCCGCGGCATTCGCGGCAATATCCCGTTGATGGATGGCGGCTATATCACGCGCCCGGAATTCTCTCTGTACGGGCTCGACAGCAAGTGGCTGATCGAAAACCGCGGCGTGCAACCCGATGTGGTAGTGGACAATCCACCGGACCTGGTTTTGAAGGGACAAGATCCACAACTGGAAAAAGCAGTCGAGATGCTGATGGAGCAGATCAAGGCCAATCCGAAGAAACTGCCGGCGCGGCCTCCGGATTTGCCGACCTACCCGGAAGGTCCTGGGTTTTAGGGGTACTCTGATTAAGCTGGTTTCCCGGATAGCTTTGAAAGCTCGTGTGCGACGGGCGCCTTCGCCGGTCCGAACCGAGCGCCGGTCTCAGTCATTCTTATGGCTTGACGTCTCGAATCATCCAGCGCCGCACGGCGCAAGCCAATGAAATACGCAAGAAGGTCTTGTCCGGACTCTAGCGATGGTTCTGGTGAGCCGGAGGCTGCACAAAGCTGCGGGCTCCCGCCCCCGGGGCAAGCAAGAGGGACAACTCCTGGGCCGTCGCACGCAGAGCGGGCAGAAACCTGGTCTGCATCTCCTGCGTGGAAACTCGTTGGGCGTGGGTGCTGGCATTGAGCGCAGCCACGACTGTGCCCGATGAATCTCGGAGCGGCACGGCGATCGAACGTAATCCGATTTCCAACTCCTGATCGACGATGGCGTACCCCGCACGTTCCACCAAGTGCAGCAAGCGCAGCAACTTTTCTTTCGAGGCAATCGTCCGATCGGTATAACGGGTCAAGGTCAGGTGGGCAACATAGGCACGAAGCTTCTCTGGGGAAACGCTCGCCAACAAGACGCGTCCCATCGAGGTGCAGAAGGCGGGCAAGCGACTGCCAACGCGAAGGTCCACCGACATGATCCGAGTGACCACCGATCGCGCCACATAGACGATGCTATCGCCCTCAAGCGTGGCGATGGAGCAGGACTCGTGAAGGTGCCGGCTGACCCGTTCCAGCACTGGCTGAGTGGCGCTCGCCAAGGGTGTGGAGTAAAGATAGGAATACCCCAGGGAGAGCACACTGGGCCGAAGATAGAAGTGGCGTTCGTCGTCGCTATCGACGAATCCAAGTCTTCGCAGCGTATAGAGGCAGCGGTGTACGGCGGCCCGAGGAAGACCGGTCTGGGCGCTGAGCACAGCAGTGGTCGGGTGATGGCGGTTGCCGGAAAACGCTTCGATCACGGTGAGGCCGCGCGCCAGCGAGGTCATAAAGCTGGGATCTCCGGCCAGCGTCTGGATGCGAGCGGCCGGGGTCACATGCGGGGCTGCATTTCGGGGAGCCGCTTCCCGACGCTCCTCTTCCCGACGATCTCGCCGATCGGGTTTGCTCCGGGTACGGCCGGTGCCCATTCCCACACCCCCAAAACCGGCATCCTATCACTGTTCGATAAACGGACGCAATGGCGATAATCGGGCTTGACACGGACTCATCCCTTGCATACAGTCTGGGGGTTCAAGAACGGTGGCAAGGACAAAAACCATGAAGCGCGTTGCCGCTTATCGCGCGCCGTATCCGGGGACCCAACCGAATCATCTGCATCCGCCGTATGTGTCCTCGATCAAGCGTGCGCCTACGAAACCGCAGGTACGCATTCCGTACACGTTGTCCGAGGTCACCGGGCCATCATTTGGAAGCGAAATCGTCACGCCCAAGGCTAGCGATTTGACGCGCGGGCACTCCGGCGAGCCGCTCGGCGAGCGGATCGTCGTGAGCGGGCGCGTGCTCGACGAAAACAGTCGTCCCCTGGCGAACACACTGGTGGAAATCTGGCAGGCGAATGCGGCGGGCCGATACCTGCACGAAGTCGATCAACACAAAGCGCCGCTGGATCCGAACTTCACCGGGTGTGGACAAGCCGTCACCGACGCTGAGGGCCACTATCGCTTTGTCACGATTCGTCCGGGCGAGTATCCCTGGCGCAATCACTACAACGCCTGGCGGCCGGCGCACATTCACTTTTCCCTCTTCGGTCCGGCGTTTGCCACGCGCCTGGTGACGCAGATGTATTTTCCCGGTGATCCGCTGATTCCGTTTGACCCGATCTTCAACTGCACGGCGGATGAAAAAGCCCGCAACCGGTTGATCTCCGTGTTCGATTGGGAAACTACCATGCCGGAATACGCGCTGGGTTACCGTTTCGATCTTATTTTGCGGGGGCGCGAAGCCACGCCGATGGAGGAATAAATGAGTTTGCAGGCGACTACGTCGCAGACGGTCGGTCCGTATTTCAAGATTGGTCTCCATTGGCTGAACCGTGACAATTTGGTTGGCGAAGGCGTCTCCGGCGAGCGCGTCACCATTCAAGGACGAGTTGTCGACGGCGACGGAGTTCCGGTGCCGGATGCGATTCTGGAGGTCTGGCAGGCCAATGCGCACGGGAAATACGACCATCCAGAAGACAAGCAGGACAAGCCGCTGGAGCCTGGGTTCAAAGGATACGGTCGCGTACCGGTAAGCGCTGAGGGGCTGTTTCGCTTTGCCACGATTAAGCCGGGGCCGGTGCCTGGTCCCGACGGCAACGAGCAGGCGCCGCATCTGGTGGTCTCGGTTTTCATGCGCGGACTGGAGCGGCGACTGGTCACGCGGATCTATTTCCCCGACGATGCGCGCAATGCCGCGGACTCTATTCTCAACCTGGTGGAACCGGCGCGGCGTTCGACTTTGATCGCGAGGAAGACCGCTGGCGGTCCCGGTACGTTGGAATGGAATGTTGTTTTGCAAGGACCGGACGAAACGGTATTCTTCGACTTGGGATTGTAACCACCTGGATGGCCTTGCTAGATCCACTGTTCGGCTCAGCGGCAATGGGCGAAGTCTTCTCGGACGCCGCACGTCTCCAGCACATGCTGGACTTCGAGGCCGCGCTTGCGCGAGCTGAGGTCCGCTGGGGTGCAATCCCCGCTGGCGCAGCCCCAGCGATCGCTTCGAAGTGCAGGGCGGAGCTGATCGACGCCAACGCACTCGCCACTGCGACCGCCGTTTCGCTTAATCCCGCGATACCCCTGGTCAAGCAGCTCACAGCGCTGGTCGCGAAAGACGATCCTGAGGCAGCGCGGTTCGTTCACTGGGGCGCAACCAGCCAGGACGCAAACGATACCGGTCTCGTTCTGCAGATCCGGCAAGCTCTCGACATCCTTGAAGCTGATCTGGCTGCCCTTTGCAGTGGATTGATCCAACTGGCGGAGAAGCACCGTGCTACGCCCATAGCCGGCCGCACGCTCATGCAACATGCTCTGCCTTCGACTTTCGGCGCCAAGGTTGCCGGGTGGCTGGACGCCATGAATCGCCACCGCGAGCGCTTCGCAGAAACCAGGGCACGGGTGCTGGTTTTGCAGTTTGGCGGCGCAGTTGGAACGCTGGCCGCTCTACGAGAAAAGGGACTGCAGGTGGCCGAGGCGTTGGCGGCAGAACTCCATCTCGCGCTTCCCACCATGCCCTGGCATACCCAGCGCGACCGAGTGGCGGAAGCGGCAACCACGCTGGGCCTTTGCACAGGCACCTTAGGCAAGATTGCGCGCGACATTTCCCTCCACATGCAAACTGAGATCGCTGAGGTGTTCGAACCCGCGGGCGAGGGCCGCGGCGGTTCCTCGACGATGCCGCACAAGCGCAACCCGGTCAGTGCCGCAATAGTGTTGTCGGCAGCGACGCGGGTTCCCGGCCTCGTCAGTACGATGCTGAGCGCCATGGTACAGGAAGATGAGCGCGGCCTTGGCGATTGGCACGCAGAATGGGAGACGCTCCCGGAAATCTTCCGTCTGACCGCGGGAGCGCTTCATCAAATGGCAACGATTGTCCCTCATCTCGAAGTCGACGCGGCGCGCATGAGGCACAATCTCGACGCGACGCAGGGTCTGGTTTTTGCCGAAGCTGTCGCCATGGCCATGGGAAACCACATCGGCAAGTCCGCCGCTCATACGTTGCTGGAAGCGGCGAGCCGGCAGGCGCGCGAGTCGGGAAAGCATCTCCGCGAAGTGCTGGCTCAAAACCGGGCCGTAACCGAGCGTCTGACTTCAGCGGAACTGGATCGCCTGTTCGCTCCGGAGAACTACCTGGGCGTCGCCGAAGAACTGGTGGATCGTGTGATCGATGCCAGTCGCAAGCATTGATAGTCATCGCTAGAAAGGGCAAGCAATGCCGTTTGTCGATGTTGGAGAACTACGGACGCATTACGCGCTCACTGGTGACAAGGCGCCCGTGTTCGTGTTCTCCAATTCTCTCGGCACCGATTTTTCCATGTGGGATCCACAGATGGCGGAACTGCAACGGCGCTTCCGCATCCTGCGCTACGACACTCGTGGGCACGGACAGTCTTCAGTAACACCGGCCGACTACACAATCGAGCAGTTGGGTCGCGACGTCCTCGGTCTGCTGGATTCGCTTCGCCTCGACCGTGTGGATTTCTGCGGGCTCTCGATGGGCGGCATGATCGGCATTTGGCTGGGAGTTCATGCGCCCGGCCGCCTGCATCGCCTGGTGCTCTCGAACACTGCGGCTCGCATCGGCACAAAA
>Ga0310038_10002886_pt1 | contig 12552 bp, 8 predicted proteins | sample Sb_taG_6_FD_200461 | JGI IMG/M metagenome (GOLD analysis project Ga0310038, IMG submission 200461) | Peat soil microbial communities from Weissenstadt, Germany - Sb_50d_4_PS metaG (v2) (version 2) | ecosystem: Environmental > Terrestrial > Soil > Wetlands > Peat | place: Germany: Weissenstadt... | reverse complement strand
GCGGGGCCACAAAGGCGCGATCACGGTGGCCAGCGCGCCGGGCAAAGGCAGTTGCTTCACGGTGCTGCTCCCGGCGGCGGCTGTACCGGCGGCGAAGGCGTCGGCCGCGGACCGCAACGCCGCGCTCCGGGGCTCCGGCGTGGCCCTCATAGTGGATGATGAACGGCTGGTGCGCGAGATGGCCAAAAAGGCACTCGAACGCTACGGTTACACGGTGCTGCTGGCCGACAGCGGGCCGGCGGCGATGGATGTTCTCCGGAGACACCCGGGCGAAATCGCGGTGGTAATCCTCGATCTGAGCATGCCGAAGATGGGCGGTGAGGAGACGCTTCCGGAACTCCGGAAGATCCGGCCGCAAGTCAAGGTCGTGATATCGAGCGGCTACAGCGAGGCCGAGACAATGGCGCTGTTCCAAGGCCAGCGGGTCTCGGGATTCATCCAGAAGCCCTACACCGCGACTGGTCTTGCGGAGAAGGTGAAAGCAGCCGTCGGGTAACTCGCGCGGCTGCAACCGAGATACTACGACCTACGGCCGTTTGACCGAGATCACGTACCAGGTGGTCACCGGCGCCCCGATCGCGAGCGCCCGCGAAGATGTCCTCGGCCGGTGCCAGTTCGTCTCCGACACCCGCGAGCTGGCGTGGTACGCGTCGGAGCAGAAGAACGGGCCGATGTCAGAACTGGAACCGCGCCACAAGCTGGCCGTTCCGTTGACCGCCGATGCCGCTGGAATTGGTGATATAGCCGTAGCCGCCGGTGGGTACGCCGGCGGAAGTGAACGTGGCGGTGGCCAGCGGGTTGCTCGCCGATGGTGTGGGCAGGAACAACCGGTTGAACACGTTGAAGAATTCCGCCCGGATGTTGAGCGACATTCTCTCCCGGATCTGGAAGGTGCGGCCGAAGTTCATCGACTCGCTCGCCTGGCGCTGCCAGCGGTAGTCGTTGAAATAAGCGGCGGACTGGCCATAGGTCCCGGTGGGTGTGTCCACCCAGGCGGCGGGGTTCAGGATCTGCTGATTGCTGTTCGGGTTGATGCAGTGGCAGTTCGGGTCCTCGAGGAACAACGGCACCCCGGGCACACGGTTGAAGCGCGTGTTGGTGTTGAACGTATAGGTGCTCAGGTTGGTCCGCGACGAAGGCACACCTATCAGCGAGCCGCTGGCGTAGCGCAGAATGCCGCCCCAGGTCCAGCCGCCCACCACCTGCCGGACGAGTCTGTTCGAAGTCAGCTTGGGAGTCCGGTAAGTGAACGCCGTGACCCAAATGAACGGCGTCGAAGACGGGGTGAGTCCCCTGTTCTCGCTCCGGTTGAACGCATCGTTGATGCCGGCGCAGCCGTTGGAGCCCAGGCAAAGCTCCTTCTGATAGGTGAAGTTCGAAGTCACGTCCAGGCCATGGGACATGCGCTTGGTGAACTTGACCTGGAGGGAGTCGTACCAACTGTCGCCGGTCGGGTCGAACCACCACGCCAGGCTGTCGTTGTACTCGGGGAATGGTCGAAGCGACTGTGCCACACTGGCGGTGGAGGGGAATCCGGCGTACGGCGGCTTGAAGCCGGCTGCCACGGCCGCGGCGGAGCCGATCTGCGCGGTCAGCAAATTGCGAGTAGCCGCATTGGTCAAATCCAGGCCCAAAGCCTGCAATCGGGCGGGCGAGATGGCGTTCAGCGCGGCCAGGCCGCGAGCCTCTTCCCAAGCTCCGCGGTTGCCGACGTATGCCGCTTCGAGCGTCATGTCCCTGGTGATCTGGCGCTGTACCGCGAGATTCCATTGGTTGACGCGCGCCGGACGTCCGCCTTCGGGATCGCGGAACTGCGCGGCCCACGCGGGCGCGGCGCTCAACGTACCGGGGGCCGGCGCCACACCGGGATTCAACGTCGCCGCGTAGAGCACCGAGGGATCGTAATGGATTCCGTCCGAAAACTGGGAGACGGCATATCCGTAACCGGTGGAGTTGGTCACCGAATTGATGCCCAGGCCGGCCACAGGGGTCCCGCCGTTCATGTAGCCCCAACTGTCTCCGCCGCTGTAAGTGATGCCCCATCCCAGGCGAAGCACCGTCTTGGGGTCGATCTGGTAGGCCACCGCCAGCCGCGGCCCGAAGGCGAACGGGTAAGAGCGGGAGAACTGGCAGTTGCATCGTCCGGGACCGTCGCCCTCGAAAATGTAGCCGCCGGGGATGCCCCCCGCCGACGGGTTGGGCGTATTGATGCCGATTTCGGCTTCCCGGTAATGTTGTTCGTGACCCATGGGAGTGAAGTCCCAACGCAGCCCGTAATCCAGCGACAGCTTGCGCGTGATCTTCCAATTGTCCTGGGCATACAGGCTCCAGTTGAGCTTCCGCATCTGCGTGTCCCTGGGGGCGTTGACGTTGGTGTTAGCTACCTGCCCCAGCAGGAAGCTGGCATAACCGGCGCCGATCGAACCGCCGCCCACGCTGGAAGTCTGCAGGAACGGCTCGGAAGTCGGGCCATTGCCAAACGAGTATTGCCCTTGCACGCCCTGGACATTCTGGTCGCTGTAGACGTCCTGCTTCAACTCCAGACCTGTCTTATAGGTGTGACTGCCGCGGACATAGGTGGCGTTGGCAACCCAGGAGAGCTTATCGGTGAACTGGTGATCGGCCGTGTTCGGCCCATAGTTCCCTGCGCCCCCCGCGTTGTTTACGCCCAGGTTGGTAACGTTCGGAAAGCCCGCGGGATTGGAAGCGCTCCCCACCAGGCCGAGCAGCTTCACCGCGTCGTAGTCCAGGACACCGGCCGGGGAGCTGTCCGGGTTGAGGAAGCGATAGAACCCCGCTCCCACGTGCACCACCAGGGTCGGCGAAACCGTGCGATCCACGTTGAACCGGTACTGGGTGCCCTCCACGATCTTGGGGCGCGCGCCCGTCAAAGGTATGGGCAGCCCATCCGGGTACGCCGGCGAATCGGTCGATTGATAGGTCCAATAGAAGCTCAGCCTTGTTTTGTCGTTGACGTTCTGGTCGATCTTGAAGCTCGGCATGTTCTGCTTGGTGTTGGTGACGATATTCGGCAGCCAGTTCAGCAGGTTCAGATTGTTGACTGGGGCGGGAATCATCGCCTGGATCTTGAGAGCCACTGGATCCATTCGAGCCTGGGGGATGACGTTGTTGGGGAACAGCGTGCGGATCACGCGGCCGTTGACGGTCGGGGAACTGCAATCCGCTATTCGGATCGGTCAGCGTTCTGTCGGTCAGCGCTCCGCTGAAGTCTCCGTTACGGTATGCCGTGGTCGGTACCGTGCTGTACGAGGCGGTGGAGACCTGATCGTTGCCGAACCTCTCCAGGCTGACGAAGAAGAACGTCTTGTTGCGGCCATCGTAGATCTTGGGGAGCCAGACCGGTCCGCCGACGGTGAAGCCGTAGTCGTTCTTCCGGTCGCGATCCACGATGTGGCTGAAGGGATGGCTCGCATCCAGGGCTTCGTTGGCCCAGTATTCGTAGGCGCTGCCGTGAATCTGGTTGGTGCCGCTCTTGGTGGTGAAGTTGTAGAATCCGCCCGCCACCTGGCCGAACTCCGGCGAGAAGTTGGAGGACTGGATAGAGAACTCGTTGATGGTCTCCACGGAAGCCGCCGCGACGCTGGCCGTCCAACTCGCGTCGTTGACGCTGGTGGAGTCCTGCCCTTCGAGATAGACCTTGAAGTTGCCGTAAGTTCCGGTGGGAATGCCGTTGACCGGGGAGTTATAAGCGGTGCCCGAAACACCCGGGGCCAGGATGATGAAGCTCAGCCAGTTGCGAATTCCGCCTCCCGCCGAGCCGCCGCCGCCAAAATTCAGCGGCAGGTCGTTCACCTTATCGCCCTTGACGTTCATGCTCTGCTCGGCGTTCTCCGTCTTGAGCAAGGGAGACTCCGCGGTGACGGTGATCGAGTCCGTGGAGGCGCCCACTTGCAGCGTCATGTCCACGCGCACGGTCTGGGCGACCTGGACGTCGACACTTTCCATGTTGGCCTTCTTGAACCCGGCGGCTTCCACCGCCATTTGGTATTTGCCGGCCGTAAGCGATGTCAGCGTGTAATCTCCGGTGGCGGTGGTGGTGGTCTCGAAGACCGCGCCGTTCTCCACGTTTTTGGCGGTGACTTTTGCCCCCGGAACAACCGCCGAAGCCGGATCGATGACGGATCCCGTAATGGCGCCGCGATCGCTTTGGGCAAACGCGGCTACGGTCCACAGAACCACGAACAACGTCTTGAACGCCAATCTCATTGCGACCCTCCTTCCACTGACCCTGGGTCCTATATAACCACGTTTCAGTCTTGGATTCCAGAGGCAAGGGCCGAAATTGCCGAAATGGGGGCTGGCCGGTCCGCGCCCGCCGACCCACGCTATCATTGTGGACACCAGGAGGCGCCGTTATTGAGGTTTGTTCAAGGGCTCAAATGCTTGTTCTGCGAGACGGTCTACCCGGTTCGCGGATTGCTAACCTGTCCCCGCTGCGGGATCACCGGGATTCTGGACGTCCAGTATGATTACCCCGCTATCCGCCGCGTCCTGACGAAGCGGCGGCTGGCGGCGCGCGACGAGCGGTCGCACTGGAGATACCGCGAGCTGCTGCCCATCCGCGCGGACGCGACAGTGCCCGCGCTGAATGTCGGATGGACGCCGCTGACTCCCGCGCCGGCGCTCGCCCGGCACCTCGGCATCCAGCGGCTCTTCTTAAAGGACGACGGCCGCAACGCAACGGGGTCGCTCAAGGACCGCGCAAGCTCGGTCGGGGTGGTGAAGGCGCGGGAGAAGCGCCGCGGGATCATCGCCTGCGCCAGCACGGGGAACGCGGCATCGTCGTGCGCCGGGATGGCGGCGTCGCTCAGGTTGCGGAGCGTCATCTTCGTGCCGGAGCGCGCACCCGAGCCGAAAGTGACCCAGTTGCTGATGTTCGGAGCAACGGTGCTGCGCGTGCGCGGCAGCTACGAGCAGGCGTTTCAGTTGTGCCAGGCATCCTGCGAGAAATGGGGCTGGTATAACCGCAACTCCGGGATCAATCCGTACCTGGTGGAAGGCAAGAAAACCGCGGGCCTCGAGATCGCGGAACAGCTCGGATGGCAGCCCACCGATTGGGTGGCGGTGTCGGTCGGCGACGGCTGCACGGTGGCAGGCGTGTGGAAGGCGTTTCGCGAGTTGAAGATCCTGGGCCTGATTGCCCGGACGCCGCGGATTCTGGGGGTGCAAGCCGAAGGCGCGGCCCCGGTGACGGAGTGCTTCTTCAGCGGGGAGCCGCTGCGCCCCATGGAGCCGCACACGCTGGCCGACAGCATCGCGGTGGGCGTGCCGCGAAACTGGAAGAAGGCGGTGCTGGCAGTGCGCGAGTCCGGCGGCACCATGATCAACGCCGGCGACGAGAGCATGCTGGACGCCATGTGGTACACCGGGCGGCTGGCCGGCATCTTCGCCGAACCGGCCGCGGCGACCGCCGTGGCGGGCCTCAAGCGCGCGGTGGAGGAAGGCATCATTGGGCGGCGCGCCAGCGCGGTGGCTCTGATTACCGGTAACGGGCTGAAGGATGTGCAGTCGGCGCGTTCGGCCGTGGGTCAGCCGTTCGACATTCCGCCGGATGGCAGCGGGCTGGATGACATTTTGCGGGCACAAGGCGTGGCTCCCGAACATGCGAACACCGTCTCTGCTGATTCGTAACATCCACACGCTGGTGATGATGGATGCGGACGATACCGTGCTGCGCGACGCGTATCTGTACGCCGAAGATGGCGAGATCCGGCAGGTGGGCAGCGGCTCCGCGCGTCTCCCGAAGGCCGAATGCGTCATCAGCGGCCGCCATTCGGTGGCTATTCCGGGGCTGGTCAATACGCACCATCATCTTTATCAGACCTTGACCCGCGCTTATGCGCCGGCGGCGGATGCGGAACTCTTCCAATGGCTGCGCGCGCTCTATCCCATTTGGGCGCGGCTGGACGAGGAGTGTGTGCATTGGGCGGCCCTGGCCGGAATGGCGGAGCTTCTGTTGTCCGGCTGCACCACAACCACCGACCACCATTACGTTTTCCCGCGGGGACATCCGAAGCTGATCGACGCGGAAATCGAGGCGGCGCGCCGCATCGGCATCCGCTTTCATCCGACGCGCGGCAGCATGAGCGTGGGGAGGAGCAAGGGTGGGCTGCCGCCGGATTCGGTGGTGCAGGGTGAAGCGCGCATCCTGGCGGACTCGGAGCGCGTGATCCGCGAATACCACGATCCTTCACCCGGGTCGATGGTGCGGGTGGCGCTGGCTCCCTGCTCTCCGTTTTCGGTTTCGCCCGAGCTGATGCGCGACACCGCAGCCCTCGGGGAGCGCTACAGCGTGCGCCTTCACACTCACCTGGCCGAAACCAGGGATGAAGAGGAGTATTGCCTGAGCCGCTTCGGCCGGCGGCCCCTGGCTCTGCTGGAGGATACCGGCTGGCTCGGCAGGAACACCTGGCTGGCGCACGGGATTTACTTCAATCGGCGAGAAGTCGGCCGGCTGGGACGTGCGGGCGTGGGGATCGCGCATTGCCCCACGTCGAACATGCGGCTCGGTTCGGGCTGCGCGCCGGTGCTGTCGCTGCGCCGCGCGGGGTGCCCGGTGGGCCTCGGCGTGGATGGCAGCGCGTCCAACGACAGCTCAAACATGCTGGCGGAAGCGCGCCAGGCGTTGCTGTTGCATCGCCTGCAACACGGAGCGGCGGCGCTGGGCGTGCGGGACGCGCTGCGCATGGCGACTGTGGAAGGCGCCCGGTGCCTGGGCCGCGACGATATCGGGAGTCTCGAGGCCGGCAAGCGCGCCGACGTTGCCCTGTTCGATTTGCGCGGCCTGGGATACAGCGGGGCGGGCGACGCCGTCTCGGCGCTTCTGCTGTGCGCGCCGGCGCGCGTGGAAACGCTCATTATAGAAGGAAGGGTGGTGGTGGCCGCGGGCGATCTGCGGACGGTGGCGCTCGACGGGGTGCTGGCGCGGCACCGGCGGCTGGCTCGCAAGTTGGTTGTAACCTCTTTGTAACGTCTGATATGTTGGGGAGATCCGATACAAAAACGGGCTCTTATGTTCGATAAGGTTGAAGCATTCCATCGGCCGGATACCATCGGCGAAGCAATTCGATTGCTGGGAAGCAGCAAAGGCGCGCGAGTCGTGGCCGGCGGCACGGACCTGGTGGTGCACGGCGATCAGTCGGCGCGCGTCCTGATCGATATCACGCGCGCCGGGCTGTCGTACATCCGCAGGCGCGGCGCTTCGTGCGTGATCGGCGCCACTACCACGATGGCCCAACTCGAGGAATCGGACGCGATCCGGGGGTTGGCCGGCGGGGTGCTCGCTCACGCGGCGGCCACCTGCGGTTCGATCCAGATCCGCAACGTGGCCACCATTGGCGGCAACATCGCCAATGCTTCACCCGCGGCGGACCTGGCCACGCCGTTATTGGCCCTCGATGCGTCGGTCGTCGTGGCCGCGCCGGGCGGGCGGCGGAAGGTGGGGCTGGCCGAATATCTGGCTGGCGCTCGCGGCAGGAGCCTGGTGAAATCGCTGCTGGTAGAGGTCGTGATTCCCGAACCGGCGCGTGGGCCGCGCTGCGGCTGGTCGTTCCAAAAGCTGGGGCGCACCGCAGTGGACATCTCGCTGGTCAACGCGGCGGTGGGGCTGCAGCTCGATTCGAAAGGACGCGTGAAGTGGGCGCGGATCGCGTTGGGCGCGGTGGCGCCGGCGGTGGTGCGCGCTTCGGCCGCCGAAGAGATGTTGACGGGCCGAGTGCTGGACCGGAGCGCGACTGACGCGGCCTCCGCCGAGGTGGCGCGCGCGGTGAGTCCGATTTCCGACGTGCGGGCAACGGCCCAGTATCGGCGCGAAATGAGCCGCGTGCTGGCTGGGCGCGCGCTCGAGGAGTGCGCGGCGCGGGCGGGGTGGCCGTTATGAAAACCATGGAAGTGCGGCTGAAGGTGAACGGCGAAGGTAAGCAGTTCGCCGTGGCGCCGGGCGAAGTGCTGCTCGACGTGCTTCGCCGCGAAGGCTACTTCGGCGTGAAGCGCGGGTGCGAGAAGGGAGAGTGCGGCGCCTGCACTGTGCTGGTGAACGGCCGGCCGGTCAATTCGTGCCTGATGTTCGCCGCGCAGGCGGAGGGAGCGGAGGTGCTCACGATCGAGGGAGTGGCGCATGGCGACGTGCTCGATCCGGTGCAGGAAGCTTTCCTGGATTCGGGCGCGGTGCAGTGCGGGTTCTGCACCAGCGGCATGATCGTGAGCGCGCGGGCGCTGCTGGACCGGCGGCCCGACCCTACCGAGGAGGAAGTCCGCGAGGTGATGGCCGGGCACTTCTGCCGGTGCACCGGATATCTGAAACCGGTCGAAGCCGTACTGGCCGTGGCCCGGAAGACGAAGCGCGGCGGCCGCAAGCAGACGGCGAGGGTGGCGCGATGAGCGGCCGCAACGTAGTCGGCAAGAACGTCCGCAAAGTGGACGGCCTCAAGCTGGTGACCGGCGGCGCGGCGTTCACGGACGACATCCAGCTTCCGGGAATGCTCTACGGCAAGATCCTGGGGAGCCCGCACGCGCACGCGCGCCTCAAGCGCATCGACACGCGCAAGGCCAAGGCGCTGCTGGGCGTGCACGCGGTCTTGACATACAAGGACGTGCCGCGCGTGCCGCACACCACGGCCGGCCAGTCATGGCCCGAGCCTTCGCCCTACGATACCTATCTGCTGGATTCCAAGGTGCGGTACGTGGGCGACCGCGTGGCGGCGGTGGCGGCGGAGAGCCGCGCCATCGCGGAACGGGCGCTGCGGCTGATCGAAGTGGAATACGACGTCCTGCCCGCGGTGCTCGATATGGAGCAGGCCATGGCGCCGGGCGCCGCCGTGATCCACGACGAATCCGATTCCAAAGGCATCCACGACCGCGAGCACAACGTGGCCGGATACATTCACCGCGGAATCGGAGACGTGGAGCAGGGCTTTCGCGAATCCGACTGCATCTTCGAGCGCGAGTTTCGCACGCAGCGCCAGCAGCATTGCCCCATCGAGCCGCACATCACCATCAGTTGGCTGGATGCCAACGACCGGCTGGTGATCCGCACCAGTACGCAGGTGCCGTATCACACGCGGCGGCAGGTGGCCATGATTCTGCAGATCCCCGTAAGCCGCGTGCAGGTGATCAAGCCGCGCATCGGCGGTGGATTCGGCGGCAAGCAGGAGATGCTGCTCGAGGACATTGCGGGCGCGCTCGCGATGGCCGCGCGGCGGCCGGTGAAGATCGAGTACACCCGCGAGGAAGAGTTCTACATGGCGCGCACCCGCCATCCGCAAATTCTGCGGATGAAGATGGGAGTGAAGCGCGACGGCACGATCCTCGCCAGCCACATGATCGTGCTGGCGACCACCGGCGCTTATGGAAGCCACGCCGGCACGGTGCAGGGCAATACCGGGAGCAAGGTGCTGCCGCTGTATCGCGCGCCGAATATGCTGTTCCACTGCCACGTGGTCTACACCAACACGCCGGTGGCGGGTGCGTTTCGCGGCTACGGATGCCCGCAGGGCTTCTTCGCGCAGGAGACGCTGGCCGATGAGATCGCGCGCGAACTGGGGATGGATCCGCTGGAGTTTCACTCGAGGAACGTCATCCGGCTGGGCGACATCGACCGGCTTTCGGCGCAGCTTGGCGAGGGCAAGGAAGGCCTGCCGCGCGTGATCCGCAGTTGCGGGCTGCCGCAGTGCATGGAGCGCGGCGCCGAGGCGATCGGATGGCGCGAGAAGCGCGCTAAGACGCAGGATGGCGGCCATTTGAAGCGCGGCGTCGGCATGGCCTGCACCATGCAGGGCAGCGGGATCGCGGGCGTTGACTGGGCTTCGGCGTTCCTCAAGATGAACGAAGACGGCGCATTCTTCCTGCAGGCGGGCGCGGCCGATGTGGGAGGCGGGGCCGATACCGTGCTCGCGCAGATCGCGGCGGAAACGCTGGGGGTGACGATAGACAAGATCGTCATCACGTCCGGCGATACGGATTCCACGCCGTTCGACGTCGGCGCGTATGCTTCCAGCACCACGATCATTTCGGGCGGCGCGGTGAAGAAGGCAGCGGAGAAAGTGCGTGCCCAGGTGCTGGGGCTGGCCTCCAAGCTGCTCGATACCCCGCCAGACAAGCTGGAGTGCGCCAACAACGAAGTGTTCACCACGTGCGCCTGCCGCAAATCGGTGAGCATGAGCGACCTGGCGATGCACGCCCTGTATAAAGAGAAGCTGCAGATCATGGACGGGGCTTCGCACTTCAACACCGACAGCCCGCCGCCCTTCTGCGCGACGTTCGCCGAAGTGGAGGTGGATACCGAGACCGGGCAGGTCCGCGTGGTGCACCTCGCCACGGCGGTGGACCCGGGGGTCGCGATCCACCCCAAGCTGGCCGAGGGGCAGGTGGAAGGCGCGGTGGCGCAGGGACTGGGCTACGCGCTGACCGAAGAACTGGTGCTCGACGGCGCCGGCCGGCCGTTGAACGCGAACTTTTGCGATTACAAAATGTTCTCCGCGAAAGATATGCCGAAGCTCACGACGATCCTGGTGGAGACCGATGAGCCGCTGGGGCCGTTCGGCGCGAAATCGATTTCCGAAGTGCCCATCAACGGGCCCGCGCCGGCCATCGCCAACGCGATCTTCGATGCGGTGGGCGTGCGGATCCGCAAGCTGCCGATCCGGCCGGAAGACGTGCTGAAGGCACTGAGGAGCGAGGTGGCCGCCCAATGAATCCGAATCGACAGCGCATCGCCGAGCTAGCCCAGTCGTACGAGGGCGACATCGTTCAGTTCCTGCGCGACCTCATCGCTATCCCCGCGGAGAGTTGCCAGGAAGGGCCGGTAGTGGCCCGCATACGCCAAGAGATGGAGAAGGTAGGGTTCGACGAAATACGCGTCGATCCCATGGGCAACATCCTGGGCCGGATCGGGTCGGGCAAGACGGTCATCATGATGGACTCCCACACCGATACGGTGGGGATCGGCGATCCGAAGGAATGGGCCTGGGATCCATACAAGGGCAAGGTGGAGGACGGCTACGTTTACGGCCGCGGGTCGTGCGACCAGCGCGCCGGCATGGCGAGCCTGGTGTACGCGGGAAAGATAATCCGGCAGCTCGCGCTCACCGGCGATTACACGCTGTGGGTGGTGGGCTCGGTGCAGGAAGAGGACTGCGACGGCCTGTGCTGGCTGTACATCCTGAAGGAAGACGGCATCCGCCCGGATTGCGTGGTGATCACCGAGCCGAGCAGGCTGAACATCTATCGCGGGCATCGGGGCCGCATGGAGATCGAGGTTCACCTGCGCGGTAAATCGTGCCACGCGAGCGCGCCCGAGCGCGGCGACAATCCGATTTACAAAATGAGCCGTCTGGTGGAGGAGGTGGAGCGGCTGAACACGCGCCTGAAAGACGATGGGTTTCTGGGGAAGGGCACCATCGCGGTCACCGAAATTCGCTCGCTGTCGCCTTCGTTGTGCGCGGTGCCGGGAGCGTGCTCGGTGCATCTCGACCGGCGTTTGACGGCGGGGGAAACCAAGGAGGGCGCGGTGGAGGAGGTGCGGGCGCTCGCCGGCGCGGAGAACGCGGAAGTCGAAATCCTCACCTACGACACGCCGAGCTACACGGGTTTGCGGTACCCCACGGAGAAGTATTATCCGACGTGGGTGCTGGAGGAATCGCACCTGCTGGCGCAGGCGGCCATCGCGACTTTCCGCGGCTTGTGGGACCGGGAGCCGGTGGTGGACAAGTGGACGTTCAGCACCAACGGCGTTGGCTCGATGGGGCTGATGGGCGTGCCGAGCATCGGCTTCGGTCCGGGCGAGGAAGACGTGGCGCACAGCGTGATCGAACGCGTGCCGATCCGCCACCTGGTGGAAGCGGCCCAGTTCTACGCGGCGTTTCCGCAGGTCTTCACGGCGCTGGCGAAGAAGGGCAATGGCTGAGCTGATTCCGATCCCGCTTCCGCTTCTGTTGCGGCGCGCGTTTCTCGAGTACGAGCGCCAGGGCACGATCTTCGATCTGCCGAAGGCGAAGTTCTACCGCGGCTTTCCGGACGTGGACCTTTCCGTGGATTTCCATGGCCACCGCGCCGCCACACCGCTCGGTCCGGCGGCGGGACCGCACGGGCAACTGGTGCAGAACATCGTGCTCTCCTGGCTGGGCGGCTCGCGCATCATCGAGCTGAAGACCGTTCAGATCCTGGATGAGCTGAAGATTCCGCGGCCGTGTATCGATATTGCCAACGTGGGCTACAACGTCGAGTGGTCGCAGGAATTGAAGCTCGAGAGATCGCTTCGGGAATACGTGGGCGTGGCCATGTTCCTCGAAATCCTGAAGGCGTCGAACCTGCTGGGCGACGGCATCCCCACCGATACAGTGTTCGACATGAGCGTGGGCTACAACCTGGAAGGCATCCGCTCGCCGCGCGTCCGTTCGTGGATGGAGACCATGATGGACGCGACGCCGGTGATCGACGAGCTTCGCGCCTCGCTCGCGGGCGAGTGGCAGCGCTACCGCGAGCTGCCGTTTCCCACGCGCATCAGCGACACCATCAGCCTCTCGACGTTCCACG
>Ga0310038_10002883_pt1 | contig 12556 bp, 10 predicted proteins | sample Sb_taG_6_FD_200461 | JGI IMG/M metagenome (GOLD analysis project Ga0310038, IMG submission 200461) | Peat soil microbial communities from Weissenstadt, Germany - Sb_50d_4_PS metaG (v2) (version 2) | ecosystem: Environmental > Terrestrial > Soil > Wetlands > Peat | place: Germany: Weissenstadt... | reverse complement strand
CGGCCGCTGATTCCCGGCTAGCTCGTCGAGCAGCGCGATAACGGTAGCGCGGACGGCGGCTGGCAGGACATCGATACTGAGCGCGCGCTCATGAACCGCCTGCGTCCAGCCACGCTTCAGGCCAGTGCGTCCCGTTGCCCGATGTCCAGCCCGGGCCTCACGGCGAGGAAGAGGCGCCGAGCATCGCTGTGGCCGAGCGTTGTCGGCTCCATGAGGGCCTGGGCAATTCCTTCGACTGCCGGCCAGTACGCACGGGTCATTTCGGCCACGTATTTCACGAGCGCGAGGAGCCGCGTCTTGTCGGTGAACTCGGTAATCAGGGTGCGGATGTCTGACTCAAGCCAGCCGTAACGGTGCCAGTTCCGGATGGTGTTAGCCGTGAAGTCATCCCGTCCCCGGTTGATGCGGTCCGCGATGACGCCGCTGGACAGCACCCAGGCAAAGTCGCGGTCGCCCCTGCTCTCCTGGCCAGGCACGAGCCGGATGCAACCGGCGTTACGTTCCCTGGACATGCTCGTGACGTACTCGAACTGCACGCCGTTGGCAAGGCACGCAACCGCGTGCCCGGCCTCGTGATAGGCGATCCTCCTGATGGAGACGCCAGGTTTCGGCGCGATGCTGTCGGTCATCGCCGACCTCGCTCCCGGTTGTGCTCGTGATGATGGTCGCCAGTGCTGGCGGCGGGTCCGGCGGAACAAGAGGCTCCTGGGCGAGTCGCTCCAAGCGCTCCCGGTCGGCGGGATTGAGGCGGCCGGCGGTGCTCAAGCAGCACCCTTTATAGCGGCCCGCTGTGTCACCTACTCCGGGAGTGTCGTCGTCTCCACGATCTCGACGTCCCGAACGTGGATGTGCGCCATCACCTCTGCCTGCCTTCTGATGAACGACCTGGCCCAGTCTCCCGCCGACGCGGCATCCTGATGCTGGCACGCGATTGTCACCATTGCCTGATCGAGTGACTCATCCCACCGCACGCTGCCCCGCATCAGCAACTTGCTGCTGTGCGCCGGCAAGAACAACGCCTGGCTGCACAACCGGTCCGCCGCCATCAACCTCCGGACCCTGATCAACGCCGGGCTGACCCGCAAGAACGGGGCCTGGGCACTGGCCCGGTGACGTGACCTGCCATCCGGGTTCCGGGGTCACCCGCGCCGACCACGCCATAAGCCATCACCAGACCGCACCACGCCCTCGCAGCAACGACAGCAGCCCGGCACAACTAAGGCACCCGCCCAACAGCAGATCGCTGCGCCGGACTCGCCAGCGACGTTATTCAGAGCCGTCCTAGGCAACCGGGTTCTTGGTTACTACATCGAGGCCACCGCCGACGCCGATTAGCTCGGAGCGCTGCCCGAGCTAGTGATGCTCATCCGTGACGGAACTCGACTGCATCACCCATCAGCGAATAATCAGTGCGCAAGTAGGCACCGCCGCATCTGAGAGCGAGCGCGTCGAATGAAGCGAGCACACGTCATTCTCTCCCACATGCTCAAGGTCGGCCGACTCTGGACGCTTATTCAGTGATCGGCGCCAGGCTCCCCCACTGTGCGCCTTCATAACTCCCGGATTATCCTTATAAAACTGTCCTACCTGCTATATAAGCTATTTCACGACTTCTTCACGAGGAGGCATGCGTCTGCTCAAGCAGCTTCAGGTCCACGGGCACCGGTTGGTCCGGCAGATCTTCGGCGAGCAAGGCCCTCACCCGGCTATGTCCTCAGCGTGACGTCGCACGCCGACAGGCACGAACCAGGATGACTTCTATATATGGCGACGGAGATGCGCCGAAACAGAAAAGACGACCGGCCTGCGGTCAGCCTAAGCTAGCCGCAGGGCTGTCACCGACGTGTACGTCGGCCGTGCCCGTGCCGCGATCCTCACCATCCTCGCAGACGAGCACGCCGTTGTGCACCCTGAGCTCGAGGCGCGGATCTCCGAAGCTGGCTATCGGGGCGACTTCAACAACATCGACCCGCACCACGTTACGACGGCCCTCCGGGAACTCAGTCACGACGGAAGCATCGAGTGGATCGAGGAGCGGACGCGCGGAGGCACCGCGATAAAGACCATCCAGCCGACCGACATGCGACTACGTGCCACCAAGGTGGCAGCAGCCGCCGCCCGCAAACGCCTCTTGTACGCGCGTTACAGCGGCTGGTCGCAAGGCACGAAGCGTCACCCTCAAGGGCTGGTCGGCCCCGCCGGCGAAGAAGCGGTCCGTCTCGCAATCCGCGAATCCAGCGCGCTGCAACCAGCAGCGTCCGGTGCCGGTGAGGTGAACGCGCTTCTGGGAGTCACGCTGCCGGGTCCCCTGGACAGCGCTGGCTATCTTGTCCCGATCGACGCCAGCGGCCTGCCGCAATCTCCCGTAACCATCCTCTTCGAGGTCAAGAACCTGCGGTCCTGGATCTACCCTAGCTCCGAGGAGCTCTATCAGCTGCTTCATAAGGCGATAGTCCTGCAGACCGCTCGCCCGGAGGAGCCCATCGTGCCAGTGTTCGTCTGCCGCAGGGCACACCAGACCACATTCTGGATGTCCCACCAGCTCGGCTTCGTGACGATCGACATGGGCATTCAGTACGTCGGAGACGTCGAGGAGCAGGAGTTGCTTGAAGTGCGGAACGAGCTGCACTTTCGCGATCTCGCCCCAGGGAAAGGGCCCAGCCTTCGTGTCCGCGACAGACTGGCTAAAACCTTGCCTCGCACCAGCCTTGCTATAGCTGACCAATGGTCGGCAACAGCATCCGACCCGGCCATGGTCACGGTAATCGAGGGCATCAGGCGAAGTAGCAACCGGCAGGAGCACGGCACGCTAGTGGCCGAACTGCGCCGAGCCAACAGCCGCCTAGGGCGCCAGGGCGGTTGGTAACCTGGCTTGATACAGCCCTGATCGCCATGAACCCTGGTCTCCTCTCGCGCACCTGATCACGCGAGGATCGACGCGGAATCCGGTCTGTCCTGACGTTTAGCTGTGGCGGAACTCGACGACGTCGCCGTCGCGCATCACGTAGTCCTTGCCCTCGATCCTGGCCTTGCCGGCCGCGCGCGCGGCAGCGATCGACCCGGCGGTCATCAGGTCGTCGAACGAGACGATTTCGGCCTTGATGAAGCCGCGCTGGAAGTCGGTGTGGATCACGCCTGCTGCTTCCGGCGCCGTGGCTCCGGCCTTGATCGTCCAGGCCCTTGCCTCCTTCGGGCCCGCGGTCAGGAAGGTGGACAGGCCGAGCGCGGCGAATCCGGCCCTGGCCAGCTGATCGAGGCCCGGCTCGCCGAGACCGAGCTCGGCCAGCAGCTCGGCCGCTTCAGCCGCGGGCAGATCAACAAGCTCGGCTTCGGTTTTAGCGTCAAGGAACACAGACTCGGCGGGGGCAACCAGCTTGGCCAGCCGGTCGCACAGCCCGCTATCCACCAGCCCGGCTTCGTCGACATTGAACACGTACAGGAACGGCTTGGCGGTCAGCAGCTGCAGCTCACGCAGCCGGGCCAGATCAATGCCTGCCCCGGCAGCACCCGCGAACAGCGTGGTCCCCCCATCCAGCAGCTGCTGGGCCTTGGCTGCCGCACTGGCTACTGCGAGCCGTTCCGGATCTTTGGCGAATTTCGTTTCCTTGGCGAGCCGCGGAACGGCCTTCTCCAGCGTCTGCAGGTCCGCCAGGATCAGCTCGGTCGCGATCGTCTCGATGTCGCGTTCTGGCGAGACCTCGCCGTCGACATGGCTGACGTCCGGGTCAGTGAAGACCCTCACGACCTGGCAGATCGCGTCGGTCTCGCGGATGTGCGCGAGGAACTGGTTGCCGAGCCCCTGACCTTGCGAGGCACCGCGGACCAGGCCGGCGATGTCCACGAAGCGCACGGTGGCCGGCACGATCCTGGCCGAGTTGCACAACCCGGCGAGGGCGGCCAGCCTGGCGTCCGGGATGCCGACAACACCGACATTCGGCTCGATGGTTGCGAACGGGTAATTGGAGGCCAGCACGCTGGCCCTGGTCAGCGCGTTGAACAAAGTGGACTTGCCGACGTTGGGCAGGCCGACGATGCCGATCTCAAGACTCACCCCGGCGAGTCTAAGCGGCCTGCGCTATTCGGGCGTGTCGCGGGCTGAACTGTCGGTCTCGGCTGCCAGCATTGCCAGACATGAACGCGATCTTGCTGCTTTCCGGGCTCCTGATCGGCGCGATCCTCGGTGCGGTGATCGGATACCAGTACGCGCGGAACCATCTGGCCAGCGTTGCGGCCGACCTGACGGCGCAGGCCCGGGCCGCGGACGAGCGAGCCAGGGCCGCTCAGGAGCGGGGCGCGCTGGTCGAGCGCGCCGCGCAGGAGCGGGCTGCACTCATCGACGGCTACCTGGCTGAGCGTTTTGAGGCGCTGTCGGCCCAGGCACTTGACGCCAGCCAGCAGCGTCTGATGGAGCTGACCGAGGTCAGGCTGCGGGCAGCCGGCCTGCAGGCGGCTGGCGACCTGGATTCGCGGCGGGCCGCGGTCGAGCAGCTGGTCGGCCCGCTGAAGGAAACGCTTGGCCGGGTCGAGGCGCAGCTAAGGGAGACGGAGTCCGCCAGGCAGACCTCGCACGCGGCCCTCAGCGAGCAGGTGCGGTTCGCGATCCAGACCTCGGACCAGCTGCGGGTGCAGACCCAGGCACTGGTGACCGCGCTGCGCCGTCCCGAGGCGCGCGGCCGGTGGGGCGAGATGCAGCTGCGCCGGGTGGTCGAGCTGGCCGGGATGAGCGCCAGGTGCGACTTCGACGAGCAGGTCACCATCGGCGATGCCAATGCCGACGAGCACCGGGGCGGCACGCAGCGGCCTGACCTGGTGGTCCGGCTGGCCGGGGGCAAGAACATCGTGGTCGACTCGAAGGTCTCGCTGGCCGCCTACCTGGAGGCCGCCGAGTCCGCCGATGAGGATGTGCGCGAGGCCAGGCTGGACGCGCACGCCAGGCACCTGCGAGACCACGTGGACAGGCTGGCAGCCAAGGCCTACTGGTCGGCGCTCAGCCCGGCACCGGAGTTCGTCGTGCTGTTCATCCCCGGTGAGGCGTTCCTCGCGCCCGCGCTTGAACGCGACCATGCGCTGCTAGACGACGCGATGGCCCGCAGGGTGCACATCGCCACGCCCACCACGCTGGTCAGCATGCTGCGCACCGCGCAGTACGCCTGGCAGCAGGAGGCGCTGTCGGAGAACGCCCGCACGGTGTTCGACCTGGGCCGGGAGCTCTACGAGCGGCTCGGCAGGCTCGGCAGGCACTTCGACACGATCGGCAGGTCGCTGACCGGGGCGGTCACCGCCTACAACCAGACGGTCAGCTCCATGGAGACCCGCGTCCTGGTCACCGCCAGAAAGCTCAACCAGCTTGGCATTACCGACGCTGAGCTTGAGATGCCGAAGCCGGTCGACGTATCGGCCAGGGCGTTGTCAGCGCCGGAGTTGCTGGCCGAGTCCGTACCTGAGCTGACCGCCGTCGCCACTGACCGGGGATCTGACCGGCTCGATCGGGACGAGCGAGGCAAGCTGCGGCCAGCGCCATCCGGCCCCGCGCTGGTCAGCGGATCGCGGCCGATGGGAGCCGCCGGCTGAACGAGGTCGACCGCACTGCTGGCTGCGGGCTACTTGCGGCGCTGGCGGAGTTCGTGCGGCAGCGCGAAGACCAGGCTCTCGCGCACCGCCTCGACCTCCTCCACCACCGAGAAGCCAGCCTCGGCAAGCCGCTCCATAACCTGCGAGACCAGTTCCTCGGGTACCGAAGCGCCGCTGGTCACACCGATCGTGCTGGCACCTTCCAGCCATGCCGGGTCCAGCCCGCTGACGTCGTCGACCAGATGAGCCGCACGAGCACCGACGTCGCGGGCAACCTCGACCAGGCGGACCGAGTTGGACGAATTCCGCGAGCCGACGACGATCACGACATCGGACTCCTTGGCGATCTGCTTGACCGCTGCCTGGCGGTTCTGGGTGGCGTAGCAGATGTCGTCGCTAGGCGGATCGATCAGCAGCGGGAACCGCTCGCGCAAGGCACCCACGGTCTCCGTGGTCTCATCCACCGACAGCGTCGTCTGGGACAGCCAGGCGACCTTCGCCGGGTCCCGGACCTCGATATTCGCGGCGTCGGCCGGGCCGTCAACCAGCCGGATGCTGGCCGGCGCCTCGCCGGTCGTCCCGATCACTTCCTCGTGGCCTTCATGGCCGATGAGCAGGATGTCGTATCCGTGGGCGGCAAACCGGCGCGCCTCGTTGTGCACCTTGGTGACCAGCGGGCAGGTCGCGTCGATGGTGCGCAGCCCGCGGGCCTTCGCGGCGTCGTACACGTCCGGGGCGACACCATGCGCGGAGAAGACAACCACGGCCCCCTCCGGCACCTCCTCGGTCTCCTCGACGAAGATGGCACCGCGCTGTTCCAGGGTGCGGACCACGTGCGTGTTGTGCACGATCTGCTTGCGCACGTAGACGGGCGCACCAAACCGCTCAAGCGCCTGCTCCACAGTCTGGACAGCCCGATCAACCCCGGCGCAGTAACCTCGGGGTTTCGCAAGCAGGACGCGCTTGGTCGGCACGGACATGACATCCATGGTAGGTGACCCCCGAACCACCCGTAGGTCGGCGACCTCGCATCCGGCGCGCCGTTGCGCCTGTCGGAGCGGGCGCTCATGCGGCACCATGACGAATGACACGATCACCCACGGGTGTTGGCCTGGGCGGACAGTCGCTGGCGCTGTGCTATCACGGTGTCATGAACCAGACCGCCGCGAGCTGCCTGGACCATTTGAGGGAGGCGGAAAGATGCGCTTGCCGGATCTGACGGACCGAATGATGGATCTCCCGGTAAGGGCACTGCGTACCGTGTTCGCCGGAATTGGGCGGATTCTGCTCGCAGCCGATCAGACGAGGCGCGACGAACGCGACTCCGACCACGGGGACTCGGCCGCCGAGGAGAACCATGATCCGCTCCGGACGCGGGCGCGGGCGAAGTCAGAACCCTGGTACGCCGCCGACCAGACCGCGGCCGTGACATCCCAGACCTTGGCACCAGTTGACGCCGCCGCCGGAACCGCCGCGGCCGGAACCGCTGCCGCCGGGACCGCCGGAACGGGGACGGCCGCTTCGGGCGCGCCGGCCAAGGCAGGCGACGCGGCCGGGACGCGGACAGGCAGACCTTCCCGGCATATGAAGCCGACCCGCTCCGCGTTGACAAAGCGGCACGGAAGGGCCAAGGACCCCGGCCCGTCCGCTGACTCACGGAAGACCGCGGACTCCAGCCAGGGGCCAGTTCAGTCCAGGTGGCGATCACTCGACTCGACGGGTAACGTCCGGCTGCTGACCGCCGAGGACCTGGCCGACGAAGAACTCAGGAACGCCGGGACAGCTACTACCGCGGCCAAGACGCCAACCGCCAAAGCACCGACAGCCAAGGCCACCCCAGCCAAGACGCCTGTGACCAAGTCGCCGACAGCCAAGGCACCGACAGCCAAGGCACCGGCAGCCAAGACCACCGCAGCCAAGGCACCGGCAACCAAGGCACCCGCGACCAGAACCCCGACCGCAAAGGCACCGGCAGCCAAAACCCCGACCGCCAAGACGCCCGCAGCCAAAGCACCGGCAGCCAAGGCCACCCCAGCCAAGGCCACCCCAGCCAAGACGCCTGCAGCCAAGGCACCTGCTGCCAAGGCGCCGACAGCCAGAACGCCTGCGGCGAAGACGCCTGTTGCGACGACGCCTGCTGCCAAAACGCCGACCTCTGAGACACCTGCGGCCAAGGCACCCGCAGCCAAGGCACCCGCAGCCAAGACCCCAGCCAGAAGACCCGCCGCACAGGCTTCGGCTTCCGCGGTCGCTGGTGCCACGCCAGCGGATGGCGCTAAGGCACCGCCCGTCCAGCCACGGTCGGTCAGCTTGCCGTTGTCCGGATACGACGACCTGTCGATCGCTTCGCTCCGGGCGAGACTGCGGACTCTGGATGCGCAGCAGCTTGGTGTCCTGATCGAGTACGAGAAGTCAACTGCCAGGCGGACTGAGGTGGTCACGATGTTCGAGCACCGGATCGCCAAGCTAAGCGGCGGCTCGACCTGAGGGCCGGCCGTCAGCCAGCGAGGAAGCAGCCATGCCGCTTGAGACCAGCCCAGAGGCACCCATTCCGGTCCGCACTGTTCTTCGGCTGGTCGGCGACTGGATCGGCCGCCTGGGCCGGGTTTGGGTAGAGGGTCAGATCGCCGAGTTGAGCAGGCGCGGTGGCACGGTGTACCTGACCCTGCGTGATCCGCTGGCTGCGGTGTCGGTCAGGGTCATCTGCCCGCGCCAGGTCTTCGAGGCGACAGATCCAGCCCCGGCCGAAGGCGCGAGGGTGGTGGTCTGGGCCAAGCCGGACTTCAACATGGCCAAGGGCTCGTTCGCGCTGAACGCTCTTGAGCTCCGTGCGGTCGGGATCGGCGAACTTCTTGCCCGACTGGAACGGCTGCGTCGCTCCCTGGCCGCAGAGGGCCTGTTCCGGCCAGAACGCAAGCGCCGGTTGCCGTTCCTCCCCAAGGTGGTCGGGCTGATCTGCGGGCGGGACTCGGCAGCCGAACGCGATGTACTGCAGAACGCTGCCCGACGATGGCCGGCGGTCCGGTTCCGGGTCGAGCAAGTCGCCGTGCAAGGGCCGTACGCGGTGCAGGAGGTTACCGACGCATTGCAAGCGCTCGACGCCGACCCGTCGGTTGATGTGATCATCATCGCCCGCGGCGGCGGGTCCATCGAGGACATGCTGGCGTTCTCCGATGAGTCTTTGATCCGGGCGGTCGCGGCCTGCCGGACGCCAGTGGTCAGCGCCATCGGCCACGAGCAGGACGTCCCGCTCCTTGATCTCGTCGCCGACGTCCGAGCGTCGACGCCGACCGACGCGGCCCGCCGCGTTGTCCCCGACGTCACCGAGCAGTTCGCGCTCATCGCCGAGCTCAGGTCCAGGGTGCGCAGGCACCTGGCCGGCCGGCTGGACCGTGAGGCCGCCTGGCTGGCCGCGATCCGGTCAAGGCCAGCGCTGGCTAGCCCGGCCGCCGAGCTCGATCGCCGCCAGGAACAGATACTCGCCCTGACTGAACGGGCCCGCCGGTCGCTGTCGGCTCGCCTGGACCGAGCCGATGCGGATCTGGTGCACACCAGGGCGCGCCTGGTCGCCCTGTCTCCGGCCGCGACGCTGCGTCGCGGATACGCGATCATTCAGCGCGGCGATGCAAGCGTTGTCAGGTCGGCTGCCGAGGTCAGCCACGGCGAACAGCTCCTGGTGAGGTTCGCGGATGACCAACGTTCTGTTACCGTAAGCGATTGAACAACTACCTTGCGTATGCATTACTGAAGTGAGCAAGGTCACTCACTCAGCGTGGCGTTCTGGAGCGATAGTCTTCGGCGAAAACTAAGCTAAGTTTCAGCCATTGCAGCGCAGGCAGGCAGCGCTGGATCGACCTTCGTCCGGATACGCCCCCAAGCAGAACGTACCGGCCGCGGCCTTCCGCTTGCTTGCCTGCTTGCCGCAGCCGACCAGGTCAGGGAGGGCATGTCGTGCCGGTGCAGCCACGGTCAGCCGAGGTCGGTGATGCTGCCCGTGGAGACCAGGTCACCGGGCCAGCCAGCGCCGTCAGTGGCCGGCCGACTGAGGCTGACGGGGGACCGACCGTCTCGGCTCCGGTGACTGTCGGGCAGACCGAGGCGATGCTGGCCGAGGTCGCCGCACAGGCGACCGCACGGCTGACCGAAGTCGCCGCGCAAACCAGCGCACGGCTGGCCGAGGTCACCGCGCAGGCAAGCGCACGGCTGGCTGGGGTCGCCGCACGGACCAGCGCGCCGTTGACCCAGGAATCCGCCGTACCGGCTACCGCGCCAACGGCCGAGGAAACCGTCGCGCAGATCAGCGCGCCGGCCCAGGAAGCCGCCGCCCAGGCCAGCGCACCGCCGGCCACCGCGCCGCCGGCCCAGGAAACCGCCGCCCAGGCCCGCGCACCGTCCGCCATCCAGGCCGATCGATCAGTGGCGGTCGAGCAACCAGCCGCGCGGAACGCAGCCGAAGTCACCGCCGGAGCCCCCCCGTCGGCGGCTGACCGAAAGACGGCTTGGCGAGCGCCGGGTCTGGACGGAGTCCGCGCGCTGGCCGTTCTCACCGTTCTGGCATTCCACGAGAACCTGCCGTGGTTCCGCGGCGGCTTCCTTGGAGTCGATGTCTTCTTCGTGCTCAGCGGTTACCTGATCACCGACCTGCTGGCCGCGAGATTCGCCCGCGACGGGCAGGTGGGCCTAGGCACCTTCTGGCTGCGCCGGGCCCGGCGGCTGCTGCCTGCCCTCGCGCTCATGCTGGTGACTGTCACCGCGGCAATCGCGGTCTTCGAGCCGGGGCAGATCGCGGGGCTCCGGCCCGCTCTGCTCGGCGCGGTGACCTACACCAGCAACTGGTGGCAGGCGTTCCAGCACCAGTCCTATTTCACCCAGTTCGGTCCGCCGCCCGCGCTGCAGCATCTGTGGTCGCTCGCGGTAGAGGAGCAGTTCTACCTGATCTGGCCGCTCATTATCGCGGCGGTCCTAGTGGTCGTGCACGGCCCAGTCCGGCGGGCGATGGTCGCCTGGATCGGCGCCGTTGCCTCGGCTCTGGTCATGCTCGCGATCTACGTTCCAGGATCCGATCCATCGCTGGTCTACTACGGGACTGATACGCACGCCAGCGCGCTGATGATCGGCGCAGCTCTGGCGCTGACCTGGCCGCTGGCGCGAGTAGCCGCCGCGGCGGCGCCGATGCGGCGACGGCTGGACGTGGCCGGCCTGGTCGGGCTCGTCATCTTGGGCTGGGCGGTCTGGCACTATTCCGGAGCCAATCCCGCGGTCTACCCGTTCGGCCTGGTCCTGGCCGCCCTGGCGTCCGGCGGCGTGATACTCGCCGCGGCGGCACCAGGCCAGATCGGCACGCTGTTCGCCTGGCGCCCGCTGCGCTGGCTGGGCATCCGATCGTACGGGATCTACCTGTGGCACTGGCCCGTGATCGCGATCACTGCGGGCCTGGCCGGGCAGGCTGCCATCTCGATCCCGGCCAGGATCGGCGACGCGGCACTTCCCATCGCGTTGGCAGCCGCATCTTGGCACTGGATTGAAGAGCCAATTCTGCGAAACGGGCTGCGCGCGGATCTGCGGTACCGCAGCCGCCAACTGCGTCAGGCGATAACCGCAATCCGGAGCACACCCGCTGCCGCGCTTCCGCTGCTCGGCACGGTGGCGATGCTCACGGTCGCCTGCACGGCGGGCTATGGCATCCTCGCTCCGCAGACCGGCCCGACCCTGGAGCAGCAGATCGCCGCGGGGGCTCACGTCAGCGCCGTCAGCCAGACGGCCGGGCCTAGTCCGCTGGCCGATCAGCCCGATCAGTGGCAGCTCAAGGCCGGTGACGGGCCTTATCGAGTCAGCCGCGACACGCCACCAGCTCCGCCGCCTCGGGTGCCCGGCTGGAAGGTGATGGCGATTGGCGACTCCGTGATGCTCGCCTCAGCCCCCGAACTGGCCGAGGCCCTGCCTGGCATCTACATTGACGCCAAGGTCAGCCGGTCGATGATCGCCGGCGTGAGCATAATCCAGCAGCTGGCGGCCGAGCGGCGGCTCCGCCCGATCGTGATCGTCGGACTGGGCACTAACGGCCCCGACTCGGATTACCAGGTTCAGCAGTTGCTGGCGGCCATCGGCCCGCACCGCTGGCTGATCCTGATCAATGTCTTCGAGCAGCGCTCGTGGGAGAACGAGGTCAACACAACGCTGGCCGCCGCGGCGCGCCGCTATTCGAATGTGCTGCTGGTCAACTGGCACGCGGCCATCGAGCACCGGACCGGGCTGCTGTGGAGCGATGGCATCCATCCGCAGCCCATTGGCGGCAAGCTGTATGCCAAGGTGGTACGAGCGGTTGTGCTGGCCGCGCTGCGCCATCGGCCGCGGCCACGACACCCGCAACCGCCGCCTAACCCTGGCTATCCGCTGCACGCCAGCGTCGCGAGGATGTGATGACAGCCGAACCCGCGCCAGCCGCCAAACGGCCAGGCTACGAACAGGCCCGTGACCAGCTGGCCGAGCTTGTGAAGCGGCTGGAGGCAGGCGGCCTGACGCTGGAGCAGTCGCTGGAGCTATGGGAGCAGGGCGAGCGCCTGGCGGCCATCTGCGAGGAGTGGCTGGAAGGGGCCCGTGCTCGGCTAGCGGCCGCGATCACCAGGCCAGCCGATGCGAGCGACGCCGATGACGAGGCCGCGAAGCCGTTCTGACCGCATTCGAGGTGGTTGCTGAAGAGCTGCCATGCAATGCCCTTAACCCTCAACCTGTCGGCCCGCAGTTCCCGGCTCGGAGAGACAGCGCGTGCGTGGCTACATAGGATTCCCTCATGGCCGACGGAAATGCCGAGGTTACGTCAGCCGCAGCCTGACGCCAAGGCGCATTCGCGCCGGCCGCGATCATCGATACGTCTGAGGAGGTGGAGCGGCGGCCCGTTCGGCCCAGGTGCCGGAAGGATCCGTAACGCGATCAGATGACCGATGATCCGACCGCTGCGGAGTCAGCGGCAAGCGGCAGCACCGAC
>Ga0310038_10002878_pt1 | contig 12571 bp, 6 predicted proteins | sample Sb_taG_6_FD_200461 | JGI IMG/M metagenome (GOLD analysis project Ga0310038, IMG submission 200461) | Peat soil microbial communities from Weissenstadt, Germany - Sb_50d_4_PS metaG (v2) (version 2) | ecosystem: Environmental > Terrestrial > Soil > Wetlands > Peat | place: Germany: Weissenstadt... | reverse complement strand
CGTGCTCTACACGGCCGCCGAGCTCGAAGCCGGTCAGACGCACGATCCGCTCTGGAACGCGGCACAGATGGAAATGGTCGTTACCGGCCGTATGCATAATTATCTACGCATGTACTGGGCCAAGAAGATCCTGGAATGGTCCCTCGACGCCGAGACGGCGTTCCGGGTCGCGATCGATTTGAACGATCGCTACGAGATGGACGGCCGCGACCCCAACGGCTGCACCGGAGTTGCCTGGGCCATTGGCGGCAAGCACGATCGCCCATGGCCCGAGCGGCCGATCTATGGCACCGTGCGGTTCATGAGCTACGAGAGCACGCGGCGAAAATTCAATTCCAAGGCGTACATCGCGTGGGTCGGCGGGAAGGAGAAGGGGAGAGAGTGAGTGCATAATGGCGGATGGCAGAATGGCAAATGGCAGATGGCAGATGGCGGATGGCGGATGGCGGATGGCGGATGGCGGATGGCGGATGGCAAATGACAGATGGCAAATGACAGATGGCAGATAACAGATTGCCATGCCGCCATCAATCGTTTCTTACGGCAAGGTGGAATAGATGACGATGTTGGCGGCGATCTTGAGTGCCGACTCGTAGGTGTAGCCCTTGCAGTCGAGTCCGGAGTGTCGTTCCAGGGCACAGCCGATGTCGTACTTGGAATAGATGATGGCCCAGTGGCCGTTGATCTTGACGCCCTCGAGCTGGGGGAAGTCCTTGCCGCCGCCGCCGGCCTTGGTGTACTGAGAATCGGCGAGGTCAAAGCCGACCTTGGTGGAGTAGAGCTCGTCGTCGCGGGGGATGGAGACCAGTGGGTTGTTGGGCAAGAGTTCGGTGACGAAGCGCCGGAAGGCGGCGTCGAAGGGGGGGCTGCCGCAGGCGGCGTCGCCGAAGAGCGTGCCACCGCCGGGCTCGAGGTGCCGCCGCAGGGCGTCGAGGTCCTCCTTGGTGAAGGAGAAGGCGGCGCGGCCGTGAAGGTAGATCAAGGGGTAGTAGATCAGGCTGGGGTCGCGGGGCGAGAGCTCCTTGTGGTTGATCACCACGTCGAAGGAGAGCGGCGGTTTGCGCAAAGCTTCCATGAGATTGGGGACGGCCAAGGGTGCGACGTTCCACTGGCCGGCGTGCTGCAGCTTGGCGATTCGCAGGGCGTTGCGTTGAACAGGGGCCACCTTGAAGTCGTGGACTTCGCGGACGACGAGCTTGTCGGCGGGGAGTTCACGGCCGGTGGCGTAGTCGACGATGTTCTGTCCGACCCTGGTGGCGAGGATGACTGCGGTGTTGGTGGGGCTGTGTTCGGCCTGGTTCCAGTAACAGGAGAGATCTTTGGGGGAATAGATGACGACGGTGCGGCAGCCATGCTCGATGCCCCAGAGGGGATAGGCGCCCGGGGTCAGGAGGTGCTTGGCCCTCCAGACGGGGTGATCATCGGCAAGGGGCCGAAGCTTGAAACCTTGATCGGGGAAGAGTTCCTGCATGAGCTGCTTGAATCCGGAATCGAAATCGGGGCTGGAGCAGCAGGCGTCGGCGAGGAGGAACCCGCCCTGCTCGACGTAGTCGCGGAGGTTCTGCTTGGCCGGGGCAGTGAGCGCGGGGACCCTGTGTCCGTTGAGGAAGACGATGGGCGCCTGGAGGAGGTCGGCGACGGAGGCGACAGCGGGATCGACGACCTGCCAGGTGAGGAGGTTTTTCCAGTCGCGCGAGACGACGGCGACGAGGTTGCGGACGTCGTCGGGATCGTGATTCCAGTCTCCCCTGGGCCCGTGGCGGAGCTTGTTGACCAGGACCGGCGCGCGGCCCTTGGCCAGAAACAAAAGCGCGAAGCTGGTGGCCACGACGGGTTGCTCCGTGGCACCTCTCCAGAAGCCCGATAGCCGGTCCTGGGTGCGGACCAGCTCCTCGGCCCCCAGGCGATACCAGTCGTGCTGGCCGAAAAAGCGAATCCCAGCGAGCCGGCCAGCCCGTTCCAGCCCGTACAGAAAATAGTGCTTCCATTGCTGGCCCATCGGGAAGTTCTGGCCGATGCTGAAATTGGCCCCAAGCCAGTCAATCGCGTTCTGGAGGCTGGGACTGGTGGCTCCCTGGCCGCAGTTGTGAATCAAGGCCCCCTGGAGATACTCGGCGCCCTGGAACCGCTTGGACCCGGTGATGACCAGACTGGAGACTCCCGCGCAGGTCATGCTCGAGGTGGAAAACTGGTCGCCGGCATGGTATCCCCAGCCTCCATCCCGGCGCTGAGTGTTCTCCCAGTAAAGCCGCGCCAGGGCCCAGACCTCGGCTTTGACCGGCACCCCAACCTCGCTGGCCGCATTGAGGCCAAGCAGGGCGTACTGGGTATTGGAGTTGTCACCGCCTTGGGGGGCTTCGTTGTAGGTCCAGCAGCCGGGGGGCCTTCGGGGGGGCTTGATCTGGGCCGATTCGAGCCAGTTCACGTTGGCGGCGATCCGGAGCTGATCGCGTTCCGGCTCGGCGGCCGCGAACACCATGGTCTGCAGCGCAATCGCATAGGTGCTCCGCAGGTCTTCGGGTCCGAAGCGGCGCAGATGAGTCAGGGCATTGCGGATGGACGGTGAATCCGGTTTCTCGCCCGCGGTCAAGAGGGCTAGTGTGACCAGGCTGGTCGTTCCCGTCTTGGCCTGTTGACTGACGTCGTCCCAGGAGCCATCGGCCCGCTGCTCCTGCTTGAGGTAACGGAGGCCGTCGCGGATGGCTCGCTCGACGTCTTCCCTCGTCACGGCACCGTGCGACGGGACGCCGGCAGCCAGGATCGCGAGCAGGCCCGCGATCGCGATGGCCGGCCGAGCCAAGGCTCTGGAGGGACGGAGCATGACGGCGACCTCTCAGGTTGAGGAACTGTCTCACGGCAGCGTGGAATAGATGACGATGTTGGCGGCGATCTTGAGTGCCGACTCGTAGGTGTAGCCCTTGCAGTCGAGTCCGGAGTGTCGTTCCAGGGCACAGCCGATGTCGTACTTGGAATAGATGATGGCCCAGTGGCCGTTGATCTTGACGCCCTCGAGCTGGGGGAAGTCCTTGCCGCCGCCGCCGGCCTTGGTGTACTGAGAATCGGCGAGGTCAAAGCCGACCTTGGTGGAGTAGAGCTCGTCGTCGCGGGGGATGGAGACCAGTGGGTTGTTGGGCAAGAGTTCGGTGACGAAGCGCCGGAAGGCGGCGTCGAAGGGGGGGCTGCCGCAGGCGGCGTCGCCGAAGAGCGTGCCACCGCCGGGCTCGAGGTGCCGCCGCAGGGCGTCGAGGTCCTCCTTGGTGAAGGAGAAGGCGGCGCGGCCGTGAAGGTAGATCAAGGGGTAGTAGATCAGGCTGGGGTCGCGGGGCGAGAGCTCCTTGTGGTTGATCACCACGTCGAAGGAGAGCGGCGGTTTGCGCAAAGCTTCCATGAGATTGGGGACGGCCAAGGGTGCGACGTTCCACTGGCCGGCGTGCTGCAGCTTGGCGATTCGCAGGGCGTTGCGTTGAACAGGGGCCACCTTGAAGTCGTGGACTTCGCGGACGACGAGCTTGTCGGCGGGGAGTTCACGGCCGGTGGCGTAGTCGACGATGTTCTGTCCGACCCTGGTGGCGAGGATGACTGCGGTGTTGGTGGGGCTGTGTTCGGCCTGGTTCCAGTAACAGGAGAGATCTTTGGGGGAATAGATGACGACGGTGCGGCAGCCATGCTCGATGCCCCAGAGGGGATAGGCGCCCGGGGTCAGGAGGTGCTTGGCCCTCCAGACGGGGTGATCATCGGCAAGGGGCCGAAGCTTGAAACCTTGATCGGGGAAGAGTTCCTGCATGAGCTGCTTGAATCCGGAATCGAAATCGGGGCTGGAGCAGCAGGCGTCGGCGAGGAGGAACCCGCCCTGCTCGACGTAGTCGCGGAGGTTCTGCTTGGCCGGGGCAGTGAGCGCGGGGACCCTGTGTCCGTTGAGGAAGACGATGGGCGCCTGGAGGAGGTCGGCGACGGAGGCGACAGCGGGATCGACGACCTGCCAGGTGAGGAGGTTTTTCCAGTCGCGCGAGACGACGGCGACGAGGTTGCGGACGTCGTCGGGATCGTGATTCCAGTCTCCCCTGGGCCCGTGGCGGAGCTTGTTGACCAGGACCGGCGCGCGGCCCTTGGCCAGAAACAGAAGCGCGAAGCTGGTGGCGACCGTCCTGTCAGCCTCGAACAGCGCGCCTTGCCAGAAGCCCGAAAGCTTATTCTGCTCGTGAACCAACTCTTCGGCCCCCAGGCGATACCAGTCGTGCTGGCCGAAGAAACGCAGGCCGCCCAGCCGGCCGGCCCGTTCGAGGCCATAAAGATAGTAGAGCTTCCACTGCTGGCCGTTCCCGTAGTTCTGACCGACCTGGAAGTGGTTGGCCAGCCAGTCGATCCCGCGCTGGAGGCTGGGGTTGGCCCCCCCCTTGCCGCAGTTATTGATCAGCTCTCCATGGAGGGACTCCAGGCCCTGGAAGCGTTTCAGACCGGTGATGACCAGGCTGGAGATCCCCGCGCAGGTCATGCTGGCCGTCGCAGCCGTCGAATCGGGCGTGTAGGCCCAGCTCCCATCAACCTTCTGGCAACCTTCCCAGTAGGCTCGCGCCAGGGCCCAGACCTCGGGCTTGACGGGCACTCCAACCTCGCTGGCCGCGCCCAGGCCGAGCAGGGCGTACTGACTGTTGGAGTTGTCGCCGGGCTGGCTGCGCTTGGAGCTGGAGTAGGTCCAGGAACCGGGCCAGGGGACCCGGTCTCCCGCCTTGATCTGGGCCGATTCGAGCCAGCTCACGTCGGCGGCGATCCGGAGCATGTCGCGGTCGGGCTCGGCGGCCGCGTAGACCATGGTCTGAAGTGCGATCGCGTAGGTGCTGCTGAGCTGGTCGGGCCCGAATGTGCGCAGGTAATCGATGGCTTTACGGACGGTCGGTGATTCGGGCTTCTCACCGGCGGTCAAGAGGGCGAGGGTCACCAGGCTGGTGGTTCCGGTGCGGGCATCGCCGTGTACGTCAGGCCACGAACCGTCCCCGCGCTGCTCTTGCTTGAGGTAGCGAACTCCATCCCGGATGGCCCGCTCGACCTCGTCGCGAGTGACGGCCGCCCAGAGTGAGCTCAAGCCCATCAAGGGAACAAGGAGCGGCCCGGCCACCAGACCGATCACGATCCAGGATCGAGTCTTGGGAGGAAGATTCATGGCTGGCTCCCGGCATCAAGTCGAACGAGGGCGACGTGATCGTACCTCCGGCATTTCACTATGACAGAAGTCGACGCCGATCGACAAGAGCCGCCGCGGCCGTGTCGGGGAGCCGGGGCCTCTTGTCCGTGGTCCGTGGTCCGTGGTCCGTGGTCCGTGGTCCGTTGTGTGCAGTGCCAAGCCCTGCCCACCCCGTCCTTCGGCCGGGGGCCCGGCGACGTTCTGCGATTGGGTAGGGCCGCAACGGACAACGGACAACTGACGTTTGTCTACGAAGTCTAGGAGGAATACGGGGTTTTCTGCTCGGGGGCCAAGACCGCCAGTTGGTGCGGTGATGGGGAGGATCGCGGGTCTCGAGTTGCTGGCGCGCTTGAATCAAACATTCACGCCGCGCTACAATGGGCGTGGCCTGACCATTCGTCGTCGCCATGAAATGGGCCAGCGGTGGTCCGGACCGAGGCAGTGTCGAAAGCGGGTCGCCTGGCGGTGTCTAGATTCAGGATATCGCAGCGTTTCCACTTTTTTTTGTCAGGTCGGACGTTCGCATGTCAACTGTCGGTGACCGGATCACGCAGCTTCTTGACGAGTTTCGACACTCACGCGACGTCATGGTCGCCGAACTGAACAAGGTCATCATCGGTCAGCGCGACGTCATCGAGCTGATCCTGGCGTCGATCTTCACGCGGGGGCACGTTCTGCTTGTGGGAGTGCCCGGTCTGGCCAAGACCTTGATGGTCAGCTCGATCGCCAGGATTCTTGATGTCAGCTTCAAGCGCATCCAGTTCACGCCGGACCTGATGCCTTCGGACATTACGGGGACCAACGTTCTGGAGGAGCCGGAGGCCGGGCGCCGGACGTTTCGTTTTGTTCCCGGGCCGATCTTCGCCAACATCATCCTGGCCGATGAGATCAATCGGACGCCTCCCAAGACGCAGGCAGCGCTCTTGCAGGCGATGCAGGAGCGCGAGGTCACGGTCGGCCAGGACACGATGCATCTGCCCGATCCATTCTTCGTGATCGCAACGCAGAACCCGATCGAGCAGGAGGGGACCTATCCGCTTCCGGAAGCGCAGCTCGACCGGTTCATGTTCGACATCCGCGTGGGCTACCCGTCGCTGGAGGAGGAGAAAAAAATCCTGCTATCCACGACCAAGGGAGAGGTTCCTGACCTGAAGAAGGTTCTTTCGGGCAAGGCGATCGTGAATCTGCAAAAGCTTGTCACGTCGGTGCCGGTGTCGGAATACACGGTCGATTACGTGGCCCGGCTGGTTCGCGCGACGCGTCCCAACGACGAGAAGGCGCCGCAGTTCATCAAGGACCTGGTGGACTATGGCGCGGGCCCTCGGGCCGGGCAGAACCTCATCCTGGCCGGCAAGGCCATGGCCGCGATGGATGGCCGCTTCAGCGTGTCGCTCGACGATGTCCGCAAAGTTGCGATTCCGGTCCTCCGCCATCGCATCAGCACCAACTTCCAGGCGCAGGCCGAAGGGCAGACCACCGAGAGCCTCGTCAAGCGGCTCATGAGCGAGATCCGCGAGCCGGAGACACCGAAGTACGAGCGGAAATAGTCCCGAACTCGTGGCGGCGAGCGGCACCACCAGGAGGCAGAGTGATGGCGACCCAACGACCCATCCTTCTTCTCGGTCCCGGCGACTCCGGCCGATCTGTCTCGGCCGAGGAATTCGAGGAAGCCGAATTCGAACCCCGCTGGAGCTACGAGCGCGAGGAAGGAAGGCTTGTCGTCATGCCGCCTGACAGTCCCGAGCATGATCTCAGCTCCGAACCGATGCGAGACTATCTGGGGGCTTACCGGCTGGCTCATCCCGAACTCGTGGAATTGGTCGCCTCGGAATGCTGGGTCCGCGTGGATGCGGGGACGGACCGGATCGGGGACATCGGCGTCTTTCTGGTCGGTAACCGATCAGGCCTGGCACGGCCGGAGCGGGCTCCTGAGCTGATCTTCGAAGTCGTCAGCCCTGGCCGTGCGTCGCGCGAGCGGGATTACGTCAAGAAGCGCGGAGAGTATCATCGGCTCGGAGTGCACGAATACGTCATCATTGATCGGATGCGGCGTCGGGTCACGGTGTACGTTGACGCAGCAGGCAGGTATCGCAAGACTGTCCTTCATCCTGGCGATCGCTATGGCAGTCGCTTGCTTCCAGGCCTCGAGGTTCCGATCGACATTCTGCTCTAACTCGCCCTGATTGTGAACAACTGCCGCATCGGGCTCGTTTCAAGTCTAGAACTCCGGAGGTTCTGTTTGGCCGGCACCGCCGAAAAGTACCTGAAGCCCGCGGTCATCCGCCAGGTGGCGCGGCTGGACCTGCGCGCCAAGTTCATCGTCGAGGGCTTCATCGCGGGGTTGCATGCCAGCCCGTTCCAGGGCTTTTCGGTCGAATTCTCCGAGCACCGCAAGTACACCGCTGGCGACAACATTACGGATGTGGACTGGAACGTCTACGCCAAGACCGACCGCTTCTACATCAAGAAGTTCCAGGCCGAGACCAACCTGACCGGCTACCTGGTGATGGACCTGTCGGGGTCGATGGGTTACACCTACCGCCAGGAACTGACCAAGTTCGAGTACAGCATCAGCCTGGCGGCCGCGCTCTGCTACCTGATGATCCACCAGCAGGATCCGGTTGGCCTGATCGCGTTCGACCAGAAGGTTCGTCAGAGCCTCGCGCCGGGGAGCAAGCGCTCGCAGCTCGGCAATGTCTTGTCCCTGCTCGCCAAGCTCAAGCCCACCGGCGAGACCGACATCGAAGCCAGCCTGCACCAGGTCGCCAGCATGATCCGCCACCGCAGCCTGGTCATGATCTTCAGCGACCTGCTGGCCGACACCGCGCCGGTTCTGCGGGCGCTGCATCGCCTGCGGTTCTCTGGTCACGACGTCATCGTCTTTCATGTTCTTGACGAGGCCGAGGCCATGTTTCCCTTCCAGGGCATGCTCAAGCTGGAGGATAATGAGACCCGGGAGATCCTGGAGGTCGATGCCGATGCCATCAAGGCCGATTACCTCGAGGAGGTCGAGAGTTTTCAGGCCGGTTACCGGGCGGATTGCATTCGCGCCCGCATCGATTATGTTCCCTTGCATACGGGGATGCCCTTCGACAAAGCCTTGATGTCCTATCTGCTCAGCCGCCAGGCTCGGGGGTGACGGGGTATGGAATTCTCGATGATCAACGCGGGACTGGCGGCCGGAACGGCATTGGCGGCACTGCCGGTCATTCTGCACCTGTTCATGAGGCAGACGCCCAAGCATGTCATTTTCCCGGCCTTACGCCTGGTGCGTGAGCGGCAGAAGCGGTCGAAGAAGCGGCTCCGCGTCAAGAACTGGCTACTGCTCCTGGCCCGCATGGCCGTACTGGCCTTGATGGCTCTGGCACTGGCGCGTCCCAGGCTCTATTCGCAGATGCCTCTGGGTGATCAATCGGTCCCCACCGCGCTGGGTCTGGTCTTCGACACCAGCCTGTCGATGAGTTACAAGGAGAACGACAAGACCCGGCTCGACGAGGCCAAGGAACGGGCCCGGGCGATTCTCGACCAGATTCCGGACTCCAGCCTGGTCTTCCCCGTCAACTCGGCCGATCCCATCGCGGGCAACGGGCTGACGCCAGCCGCGGCCCGCAAATGGATCGACAACCTGACCATCCACGCCGTAAATCGGCCCTTGAACTCCGCCATGGGGCAGGTTTATCCCAAGGTCGTCGAATGCGACCGGCCGCGTCATGAGGTGTACGTGCTGACGGACCTGGCGCGCTCGTCCTGGAACCCCGATCAACCCGCCGAGGGTCTCGATCGGGTCGCCAAGGCCAAGACGACTCCCGGTGGCAAGATTGCCACCTTCATCCTGCGCCTGGGTTCGCCGGAGGTCAACGACGTCGCGATCGACGCGGCCGCTCCCGCCAAGAACTTCGTCACCCAGGGCGAGTCGGTCGAGATCAAGGGCCAGGTCCGCGCCCAGGGAGCCAAACTCGCGAGTCGCGTCGTCGAATTCTATCTTGATGGAGTGAAGAAAGGCGAGAAGCCGGTCGAGATCCCCCCGGGCGGCCAGGTCGAGGTCAGCTTCGCGACCCCGACCCGGCTGCCGGAGGGAGAGATGCACCGCGGCGAGCTGCGGCTCGGCGGTACTCCCGATCCACTGGAATTCAACGACAAGCGCTACTTCACGTTCAAGGTGCGGCCGGCCTACAAGGTACTGCTCATCTCCGACCAGAGAGTCGACGCCGACTTCGTGGCGTTGGCTCTCGATCCCGACCCGTCACCCTCGGCCGCCAGCGGCTTTCAGATCGACAGGGTGCTCCCCAAGGCCTTGCTGGCGCAGTATCGCGACACGCTCAAAGACTATGCCGCGGTCTTCGTGCTCAACGTCGAGGCCTTCGAGGACGAGGATTCCTGGGGCCTGCTCAACGGCTATGTGCACGAGGGCGGGGGACTGGTCTTCGGGCTGGGCGACCGCTGCAACCCCGCTAACTACAATGGCCCGACGGCAAGCCAGATTCTGCCCGCCCAGCTCGAGCCCAACCGCCCGTCCAAGGGCGAAACCACTTTCGGCAAGATCGCGGACGTCACTCATCCCCTTTTTCAGCGCTATGCCAAGGAGATCGACCCTCAGCTTGCCCTGGTGCCCGTCTACCGTTACTGGACTGTCAAGCCGCCGGAAGGTTCGCGCGTCCTCCTGAACTACGCGGACGGCGCTCCTGCGCTCCTCGAGCGAACGTTCAAAGGCTCCAAGACCGGGCGGGTCCTGCTCTGGACCACTCCGCTGTCTCGCCGTTTCTGGCGGAGCGATCGGGGGGCATGGAACGAATTCCCCCTGCCGGCTTACCCGGCATTCCTGGTGCTGATGAACGAGACGGTGCCGTATCTCGCCGGGACCTCGAACGAGCAGCTCGATTTCGAGGCCGGAGAGAACGTGCTGCTTTTTCTAGGCCCGGGCGCGCGGTACCAGAGCTTTCAGCTGATGGGGCCCGACACCAAGACCCCGGAAACGCTCACCCCGTCGGCCACGAGCGATTACCTCGAAATCATCGCTCCGCAGATGCTCGGCCAGTGGACCGTCATGGCCAAAGACGCCGAGAACCATCAAACCCGGCTCGGCTTCAGCCTGAATCCTCCCCGAACCGAAAGCCAGTTCGCCCCGCTCGAGACAAAAGATCTCGACGCGATCTTCGGCAAGGATGGCTATGCCCTTGCCGAGGACGCCACCGCGCTGAAAAAGTATCAGGACACAGTCAGGGTTGGCAATGAGCTTTTCCCCTGGCTGATGATGTTGATCTTGATCATCGTGACCCTGGAAAACCTACTGGCGAACACATTTTACAAGGAATCACCCCGGCCGTCACCTGCCGGAGTCTCGGCGTGACCTCTCCACCCATCGCGTTTTCTTCGATCGGGCCCCATGTTCCGTAGTATCAGCGTCAGTCTCAACCCGATCGGCCCCTGGCCGCTGCTCGTTGGTGGCGCGGTTGCGGTGCTGTTCCTGACTCTCTGGGCCTACATGCGCAAACTCCGCGGCTCCAGCGGCGGCTGGCGCTGGGTCGCCCTGGGTCTGCGGCTGCTGGCACTGCTGCTCTGCCTGCTGGCCGCGCTTCGACCTTCCGTCATCCTCCAGGAAAAGAAGCGGCAGGCCGCGTCGCTCGTCTTCCTGCTGGACTCGAGCACCAGCATGACGCTGAGCGACGAGGTCCGCGGCCAGACGCGGTGGGCCGTGGCCCGCAAGGCCCTCGAGCAGGCCCTCGAGACCGCCAAATCGCTTGGCCCCAACCTGGAAGTCAAGACCTACCAGTTCGACGCCAATCTGCGTGAGGCCAAGCTCGATGAGAAGGCCGAGCCCGAAGGCCGCGAGACCGATCTTGGCCCCGCCATGCTGGAAGCTGAGAAGCGCGAGGCCCAGAACAACAAGCGAATCGCCAGGATGGTGATCATCTCCGACTTCGCGTCCAACAATGGCCTCAACCCACTGGTCGCGGCCCGCCGCCTGCGCGATCAGCAGATTCCCGCGGTGACCGTCGGACTGGGGACCGAAAAGGCCGGCGAGGGATCGAAGGACATTGCCGTCCGCGGCATCGCCGCCGGCCCGACCGTCTTCGTCAAGAATCAGCTCGAAGTCCACGGCACGCTGACGGCCCACGGCTTCTCCGGCCGGTCGATCGAAGTCGAATTGCTGGCGGAGGGAAAATCGGTCGCGAAGACTCTGGTGCGCGTGCCCGAAGAGACCAATGTCGCACCGATTACCGGCCTGAAGTACATTCCCCAGACCCCCGGAGAGAAGAAGATCACAATCAGGGCCACGCTGCTCGAAGGAGAGTTCGTGACCACGAACAACGAGATCAGTACTTTCGTGACGGTTCTCAGCGGTGGATTGAACGTGATGTTCCTGCAAGGCCCGAATTTCACCTGGGACTACCGCTTCCTGATGCGGTCGATCATGACCTCGCGCGACATCCAGGTGGAAGGCGTGGTGATCCGCCAGCCCGCGCGGGGCGAGGCGAGCGAGATTGACGACGCCGAATTCGCACCGGGCCGGTACAACATCTATGTGCTCAGCGACCTGCCGGCCGATTATCTGGCCCCGCATCAGCACCGGCTGCTTGCCGAGGCCGTCAAGAAAGGTGCGGGCCTGATGATGCTGGGCGGACGTACGAGCTTCGGCGCCGGAGGATGGGCCCAGACCGATCTCGCCGACATCTTGCCGGCCGAGATCCACCCCGGCGACGGTCAGCTCGAGCCGGAAGGCGGAGTCAAGTTCGTTCCCAGCACTTCGGGGCTGACCAGCTACGTCCTCCAGATCGGCGCCAACCGTGAAGAGACGGCAAAGCTCTGGGACATGATGCCGCCGATCCTGGGCACCAACCGCTTCGGCGAGCCCAAGAAGGGGGCGGAGGTCCTGGCCCAGACGCCGGGGCCCAATCCGGAACCCCTGATGATCGCGATGGATGGGCCCGGCGCGGGGCGCGTGCTCGCCTACGGCGGCGACACGTGGGTCTGGGCCCGGGCCTTCGAGGAGGGCCGGATCGCCCATCGCAAGTTCTGGCGGCAGGTGATCTTCTGGCTCTCGCACAAGGAAAACCAGGGCGACAACCAGGTCAAGCTGAACCTCAACAGCCGGCGCCTCAGTGTCGGCCAGAATGTCGAGATGACCGTCACGGCCCGCGACGCCAAGGGGGCGTCTTTGACCGGCCTGACCTATGAGACCAAGGTTGATCGTGAAGGGCTCAACCCGACCTCCGAGCCAGTCGATCTGTACACCCAGGGAGACGAGGCCAAAGGTTCATACGCCGCCGCGGGCCAGCCTGGCGATTACAAGGTCTCGGTGGTCGCCCGCCACAACGGCCAGGAAGTGGGCCGCGACTCGTCGCGTTTCCTCGTCTACCAGGACGATCGCGAGCTGGAGAATCCCTCGGCCGA
>Ga0310038_10002876_pt1 | contig 12573 bp, 9 predicted proteins | sample Sb_taG_6_FD_200461 | JGI IMG/M metagenome (GOLD analysis project Ga0310038, IMG submission 200461) | Peat soil microbial communities from Weissenstadt, Germany - Sb_50d_4_PS metaG (v2) (version 2) | ecosystem: Environmental > Terrestrial > Soil > Wetlands > Peat | place: Germany: Weissenstadt... | reverse complement strand
CAGCTCTTCTGACCGCTGCGGACCAGCAAAAAGTCCTTCAATGAGAGCGCGAAGATAGAGTCCGGTTCCTCCGCTGACGATGGGCAAGTGCCTGCGCTGCGCGCTTTCACCCGGAGTGTCGCGCGAAACGTTTTCGCGCACAACGATCTCCCGCAGAATCTGCCGCGCCTGGCGGGCATATTCTCCCGCGCTGACGTCGCCGACCGGATCTACGCAATCCACCAGATGATGCGGAATTCCCGCGCGCTCCGCCGCACTGGGCTTGGCCGTACCGATTTCAAATTCGCGGTACATCGCAACCGAATCGCAGTTGACGATTTCACCGCCGAAGCGCCGCGCGATCGCCAGCGCCAAAGCCGTCTTCCCGCTCGCCGTGGGACCAAGCACAACTACGACCAGCGGCTCGCGGTGCAATCTCGTCAACCTCGCCACCTTCGGCAACGTCAGCGCGCGCTCCAAGGGATGTACCGCCAGTAGCGGATAACGGTGAGAATGAGTAGAAGAACCGCCATGAAAAGCAATCCCGTGGCTTCAGCGGCGTAGATGGAATGGCGGTGCTGATGCCGATGCTTGTCGTCCTGATGCTCGCGGTCGGCTACCGGCTTCGTTGGAACGGGGGCGTTCACGCCGCTATTGTAAGTCTTTTCGTCTGTGAATAGTCGATGGTCGTTAGTCGTTAGTCGACAGTCGCTGGCAAACGTCGTGAGCAAGCATACGGCGCGATCGACCAGCAACTAACGCCCAACGACCAGCGACTAACGACCAACGACTTTCCCGCGTTACACTACGGGCGCGCCGTCATGCCGATGTCTCCCTCCAACCGCGAAGTCCGACTTCTGCGCTTTGGCGTTTTTGAAGTTGACCTCGCCGCCGGAGAGTTGCGCAAGAGCGGCGCTCGCATCCGGCTTCAGGAACAGCCGTTTCAAGTCCTCGCTGCCCTCCTGCAGAATGCCGGTCAAGTCGTCACCCGCGACTACCTGCGCCAAACCATCTGGCCCGCCGACACCTTCGTCGATTTCGATCACAGCCTGAATACCGCGGTGAACAAGATTCGCGAGTCGCTGGGCGATTCCGCATCCAGCCCGCGCTTCGTTGAAACCCTGGCCCGCCGCGGATACCGCTTCATCGCTCCCGTCGACAGCATAACCATCGCATCCACGCCCGCGCACGTCCAGGGGCAGGAGAATGATCCGGCACCGTCGTCGTTTGCGGACGACACCGCGCTGCATCCCGATCTGCACGTGCCGGTTCCCCGGCGCGGATTGGTGCGCGCGCTGTTTGCGCTGATTCAGGTGATGTATCTCATCTTCTACGTGAGCGGTCTCGCTCACCTGCACAGTGCTGACCGCGTCGCCAGCAGCTTTCTCCCGGGCTGGAGAACTCTCGTCATCGTGGGCGCAATATTAGTGACGGGAGCAGTCGGGATCCCGCTGCGGTTCTACCTGCTATCCGCTGTCGCCTTCGATTTCCGCAAGCTGGGCGGGACATTCAGCCGGCTATTTCCATTTGTTCTGGTGCTGGATCAGCTCTGGGCCATCGCGCCGTTCTTGCTGCTGCCACAAATCGGCGTTGGCTTGGCGTTCGCTGCGACCGCCGCTTTGCTGTACGTGCCGTTCTCGGAGAGAACCTTGGTGCGGATGGCTTATTCGTTCTCCGAGTCCGCTCCTCCCAATGCATTAACCAGGTAGTACCGGGTAGCAAAACAGCCGAGGCGGAAAATCGTTTTGACTGTTCCGCCTCGGATGCCAGGAAAAGCTCTAGGCCGGTCCGCCACTGACGATGTTCGGCCCCTCGCAATTACGTATTGTCCCGAAGAAGTAGATGGCCGCCAGCAGATGTTGCTTTAAACCTCCGGCGGGGCCACGGACAAAGAAACTCGGAAAGCCTGGGGTTATGTCCGCTCTTACCCGAGCAGGATTTTGTGGATCCCTTGCCTGACACGCGCTCGGATCATTCGGAAAATCCAGGAACAAGGTTACGTTCACAAGCTTGGTGAGATCCCGGAATGCCTCTCGCGCATGGAGGTGGCATTGATCGTTGGGATCGCGGTCATGGGCCGGTTCGATTACAAAATTTATGGTCGGCGTTTCCACCCGCAGCAAGAGCGGATTGAAAACGCCGCTATCGGGAGACCCTGCCAGGGAAAAGCCGTTCATCGTGGTAACGCTGTAGCGCAGGGAAACCGAGGTTACGTAGTCCTTTTCTGTGGAAGCATCGGGCGGATACGCGGACCCGGCGCGGCTGCGATAGTGGGTGGCCGCCACATACGCGTCCGGCTTGGGGAGGCGAATGGCGTACCGCTCCCACTTGCTGTCGAGCACATGTTGCACGGTGACGGGGTCAATTCTTGCCTGCAGAATGTTGGGATCGATGGTGCCACTTGCGGGTCCGCTGCGAGCGGGAAGCGCGAGCTCGTAGATTCCCGACGCCAGCTTCTTGTCCCAAGTCTGTACGGTTAGATCGCGATGGCTCTTGGTTTTCGGCGCGAGCGCAATCACGCTGGTGGCGTCCATTGGATCGGGAGCGAAAGCCCACGGACCTTCGAAAACCACATAGACGTCGTGCACGGTTTCTTCGGAGGCAAGCGCGGTCGTTTTGGTTTCGTGACGGGTGACCAACAAGAAGGTTGCGAGTGCGCCAAACGCCAGCGCAACCGTCAGGGTCGTGAAGTAACGGAGGATTTTCATTGGTTTTCTCCTTTTCTTAGGGATTAGCGCCGTCCATAAGCTGCAAACGCCGACCAGTAGTAAGGATGAGATGTGTGTGGGTTGGCCAACATTCTCCGCGAGGTCAGGCGGATGGCGTCGGACACGGTCTGGCCAGAGAGTGCATTGTGATAAAAGTCCTGTATGAATCCGCGAGTTTCGGCTGAGTCTACCGCCCACCGGCTCGCGACCACGTGCGGCACACCGGCACGCACAAAACCATCAGTGATGCTGTCGAATCCGCTGGAGGCGCCGCTGCCGGATGCGGTGTTGCAGGCTGAGAGCACCGCCAACTGCAAGCTTTCCGGGTGAAGCTGCCGAATCGCGCCTGCGTCCAACAGCCGGGGCGCGTTTGCTTGTCCGGGTTCGCCCTCCAGCATCAATCCCGTCCTTTGGGGGGTGGAGAGCGCATGCCCGGCAAAGTGGAAAACGGCTGTCCCTTGAAAGGCGCTCCGGAGAGCGCTGAGGGTGGCCTCTCCGCCTTTGAGCACCCGCGCGGAATGAAAGCCGCGGGCGACAGTGTCCGCTTCCAGAGCCACATCGGGAAGAGGACTGAGGCCATCCACCGACGAGGAAGCCGCGCTGCCCACCACTAGCGCCGGCGAGTCCGCCGAAATGGCGACTTCGCTGCGCAGCCGCATCTGCGAATCCTGACCGAGAGAATGAACAATCGATGCACGTTCGATCAGATAGCGATCATGCGAATCACCGAGCGCCTCAAAGGGCACGCGCGCCAGCCATCCCTCCGCCTCGATCACTAGCGTGCGTCCCGGCGTGAGGAGTTGTTCCACTGGAGCAATCAGCGCCTCGTAGAGGCTACGGGCGTCCCGGCGGAGCGCGATCAACTCCGAGTTGGGATCCGAGCACTGAGCGTGGAAATTGCTTGCCAGATCCTGCAGATCCTGCAATTCCCGAGGCGATTTCGCACTCCAGTACGCGCTTACTCCGCGGTCGTCATAGACCCAAATGGCGAAGCCATCGGGCAGCGCCGCATAAGCAAGCACCGTCTGGTTGAAGAGAAGAGGAAGTCGAGCCGACAGCCGCGACGGGTCGGGCAGGGATGGCGATATACCCGGACCAAGCGTTCCGGCACGTTGCGGCGCGCCCAGATACCACTCAAATACATCGAGCGATTCCTGTTCGCGCCCCTGCACCAGTTCGGCTTCGGCGAGCCCCAGGTATACCGAAGCCGCGTTTTTGCTCCAGCTGGTTCGACTTTTCTCAGACGTCAAAGACGCCAGGCTTTGCTCGGCCAAGCGCAGCGCCGGACGAAAATCCTGTTCGGCCTCCGCGGCATGATGACTGCGGAGCTGCACTTCGCCCAGCGTGGAATAAAACATCTGCGCAAGAACATTATTGGGAAGCTGCCGGACCTCATCCTGCACGCGAGTCAAGCGGCCCAGGGCTGCGTCGAACGCGCTTTGGCCCGTCTCCGACTGAGCGGTCAGGATTTCGCTCATCAGACGGTTGGCCCGCGTAGCCTCGGTCTGTGGGGCAAGGGTATAGAGCCGCGCGGCTTCCTCGTAGTGGTGTTCGGCCAACTCGGGCTGATGGGCTGCGCTGGCCGCATCGGCTACGCTGCTGTGGGCCTCGGCGCGTAACCGGAAATTCTCGCCGGAATCGATCACCGCCGCGGCTTCGCGCCAGATTGCCAACTGCAGATTTGCCTGATCTGGTTCCGCAGCAAGAGCTTCTTCGGTGTACAGGTTGTAGCCCCGCATGGCGGGATATTGCCCCGACCAGTAACGTTGCAGGCCGGCGTGAACCAGCTTCCAGACGCCCGGCCGGTCACCGGTGTCGAGTTTGCTATCCGCAACAAATCCCAGGGCCCGCAGATATAGAGCGTCGTAACCGGACTGCTGCGCCCGGTCCTGCACGCGATGCGCGGTCTTCTCGTAGCCGCCGAGATCGCCCATCAGTCCCGAGCAGATGCTGTCCTCCAATCCCAGCTGAATCTCCACCCAAGGGTACGAATAACGCCTGGTCTCCTCTCCCGCGGCGGTCGACCGGCGTCGGCAGTCTTCGCTGCGGCGCGAGATCTGGTCCGCGAACGACTGCTCGAATTCCGCGCGCAACGCCCCCGCGGTGTTGCCGGAAGCGCGAAACAATTGTTCGGAAAGCTCAGCCTGTTGTCGGGAAACGCCATGCTCTCCGGCTTCATTGGCTTGGACGGCGCGAGCAAGCGCGCCTACGGCTTGCGGAAAATTTGGGGCCGAGGAACCGTGCAGAAGATCAGCTAGCCAGCGGTCGTTGTGTTGCTGGCTGGTCAGGTCGGCTAAAAAAAAAAGCGCCTGCAAGCCGCTCGCATCCCCATTGGCCCTAGTCGCGGGAAAGGCCTGGGGCAGCCAGGAGCGGACGGCTTCGTGCAAATATTCATCGATGCGCCGGTCGACTTCAGAACCAAGGCTGGCGCTCGCGGCCATCGCAGCCACCTGGGCGGGAGATAGCAGTGGTGTCGCCCCACCGCTGTGCTCCTTCAACTTTTCTCGCACCGCGTCGGCCCGGTTGCGGGCTTCGTCTGCCCACTGCGAGCCCGGATCCACCCGCAGGTAACGCTCCCAATCGTCGAGGGCCTGCTGATAAAGGAACAAATGTTCCGAAACAATGGCGCGGTTAAACAGCGCGACCGCATCGTCCGGGTGCAGCTTCAAGGCCCGACTCAGATACTCATACGCAGCGCCGAAGTCTTCCTCCCGGTTCTCCTGCTGGGCGCGCTGGAAGTAAGCGGTGGCAAGATCCGTCAGGATCGCGGGCGAATGCGGCTCCAGCTCGGAGGCTCGGTGCAAAGCCTCCACGGCCGCGTCGTACTTGCCTTCCAGCACATCCGCCTCCGCCTTTGCCTGAAGCCAGGCAGGATCGGAAGGATGGGATTCCAGTTGGCCGGCAATCAGCGCTTCCGCCTTCAGCAGCGCGGCCGGACGGCTGGTAAAGGAGGCTGCCGGTCCGCGCGACACGCGTAAAGGCGCATAGCCGGCGCCCGCGATCCTGAGTTCAAGAGTGCGCTTCTCGGTGTAAGCGCGGGCCAGGAGTTTGTCGGCGGTGGCGGGCTGGTTCCGTTGGATTACAACCCACGACCCCAAGCCGGCCACAGCCAGAAGAGATGCGCCGGCCATTGCCAGACGCGGAACCGTCAGCCACCGCTGCCGCCACGGCGTGGATTCCCGATCCGGCTCCCAATGCTGTGTGGCGGTTATGCGCCGGACCAGTTTCTGCTGCCACTCTTCGCTGGCACTCACCAGGGTCGTGATCTGTTTCCGCTCCGCCACGGTGATCTCGCCGTTCAGATCGGCCAATTCTGTCATCGCTCGGCGCAGCAACGGACCACAATAATCACAGCGGCTGGCATGTTCGATACAGACCAGCGTCTCGTCGCTTGGCGTCAACCCGCCGGCAATCTCACCCCACACGTCAGTTCCTGGACAGTCGCCCTGGGGCAACCGAGACTCAGCCGGCCTTATGCTCTCCAGTTGGCGATCCAGCGACGCCAATCCCTCAAATTGCTCCCGGCAAGTCGGGCAGACGGCAAGATGAGGGTGAACATCCGCGGCGTCCAACGATTCCGCACTCCGGCGGGACTCCTCGAGTTTCGCCAGTTCTGCGGTTCCGATGTGCTCGTTGGGATTACCGACCAAGACTGACCCCCCTACCTTTTGGAACGATTTTGCCGGTTCAAAACCTTCACTTCCTCGTGAGGGCTTGAACTGATAAGGTGGGCGCGAATCATGATCGCCAGGCGCAGTAGCACGCTTTCCACCCCCTCGGTGGTCAGTCCGATCGATGGAATGGCCGCGATCTCACTGGCGGTAAGCCCTTGCCGGTGGCGAAGCCAAAAAATCGTGCGCTTTCTCTTCTGGTCCTTCCCCGCCGTAACCTGTCTGAGAACCTTGTCGACCTGCTCCAGTTGAATGCGCCGGCTCACTGCGTCAAAGCTGTCGGTGCCAGCCATTCTGGAATCGATTTGGATTGGTTCGGTGATCGCTTCCGTCTGGCTTGCACCCCGCTTGGCGGCCAGCGCAGACTTGAAATGATCGTGGACGACATTGGCCGCAACCACCTTCAGAAACCCATAAATGGAGTCTTTCTGCCGCGGCAAGAACGACCGCAGTAAACGGCTATCATTCTCGCAGAGCTTCAGGTAGGTGTCCTGGATCAGGTCGTCCAATTGCGAATGTGACGGTTCACCCCAGCGGCGGGCGGTCCTCAGCACCGCAGCCGCAATCACCACATGAAATCGCCGGATGAACTCTGCCCACGCCCCCTCGTCGTTCGAGCCAGCGCAGGCTCTTACCAGTTCCGTCGACGAGAGCTTCGCGTAGCGCGCCACCAGGTCCACTCCAAGTTGCGGATTCTACATCAGTCCTGCCCCTTGTGCAGTGATAAGTTTATGAAAAATAGGCGGTTTTGTGGTATCGCGTCGAGGCGATTTTTCGAGGATTGTTCGAGGAGATACAACAACCTGCCCCTGCGGACTAGGCCAGCAGTCTTGCCGCCTCTTTGGCGTAGTAAGTCAGAATGATGCTGGCCCCCGCGCGGCGGATCGAAATCAGCGATTCCATCATCACCCGTTTCCGGTCGATCCATTGGTTGCGCGCCGCAGCCTCGATCATCGCGTACTCCCCCGACACCTGATACGCCGCCAGCGGCAGGTCGAAACGGTCCCGCGCGGCAGCTATCACATCGAGATATGGCAGGGCCGGCTTCACCATGATCATGTCCGCGCCCTCTTCAATGTCCAACTCGATCTCCCGCATCGCCTCGCGAATGTTGGCTGGGTCCATCTGGTAGGAACGGCGATCCCCAAACTGCGGCGCTGAATCCGCAGCCTCGCGGAACGGCCCATAAAAACCCGAAGAAAACTTCGCCGCATAGGAAAGAATCGGCGTATTTTCGAAGCCCGCCCGGTCGAGCGCCCCGCGAATCGCTCCGACCCGTCCGTCCATCATGTCCGAGGGCGCGATGATGTCCACGCCCGCCCGCGCCAGCGAAACTGAGGTCCGCGCCAGCAACTCGAGGCTTGCGTCATTCACGATCTCGTACTCAGGTCGTGCCGCCGCACTTTTCGCGGCCGCCGCAGCCATCTGTTCGATCACCTTCTCTTTCTCCTCAGGGCTCTTGACCGCGATCGCCATCGCCTTGCTCACGTCCATTGCCGCCGCGCCCAGCGATTGAGGCCTGCCCGATTGAGCCACGATGCCACAATGTCCATGCGACATGTATTCGCACAGGCAAACGTCGCCCATCACCAACACGTCGCGCACTTCGCTCTTGATGGCGCGTGCCGCCCTCTGCACGATGCCATCCTCCGCCCAGGCTCCCGTGGCCACTTCATCCTTTTTCTCCGGGAGCCCGAACAAAATAACCGACAACACTCCCAGCGCACGCGTTGCGCGCACTTCTTTCACCGCCTCGTCCACCGAAAGGTTGAAGACCCCGGGCATGGAGCGCACTTCTTTCCGGATTCCAGTTCCGGGGCAAATGAATAGTGGATACACGAAGGATTCAGGCGTCAGCCGGGTCTCGCGGACCAGGGTACGCAGGGTTTCAGTACGTCGCAAACGGCGCAGCCGATTAGCGGGGAATGCCATGACAAGCAATTCTAGCAGTTGCCGACTCGATCGCCGTGACGCCTATCACACCGCCGATTCATCACGAGTTCACGGACTATTTTCCGAGGTGTGGCGGCGGCTTTCTCACCGGGGGATATTTGCCGTGGCGATCCAAGTTCACCCAACCCACGGAAGAGTGGAATATCGGCGGGCCGCCCAGCGTCGCCGCGGGCATGTGAAACTGCACGCTGATGAAAGCTTCCTGCTGAAATCCCGACGGCTCAAACGCCGTGCTCCTCACCAGTTCCATAGCCGCGCGGCTCAAGTCGCGATCGGACGTCTGCAGGGGCTCAGCGTCCAGCACGCTGCCGTCTTGCGCGTCCAGAATGGCGTGCACGATCACAGGCTGGAAGAAAGTCGAAGTCGGCCCATCGGAAGGATCGACGCGCATCGGAAAGCGATTGGGCGCCGCAAGCGCGAACGTTCCGCCCTCGTCCACCATTTCGGGCGTCGGCTGGAACAGATTCGGATCGATGTCGGACACCTCTTTGAGGCTTTCCACATGCGCTTGAACCGCGAGGCGACCTTCTTCATATATGGAAACTTCTCGCGGGAGGGTGTGGCCGTGAAATTCCGCGGCGCCGTTGTAGTCGTAGACCGCGAAAATTCCCGGGGCGGCGGACCACGTCTGCAAGAGCCCCGTAGCTGGATCAACGCAATATTCGGTCTCGTACCACGACCGCGGCGCGGGATTCGGCGGGATGGCACGGCTCAGCAACAGGCATGACATCTCCTTTCCGTCCCGCTCAACATTCGCGGCGCGTATCGCAAACGCACCCGTATTCCGCCCAATCGGCCTAAGCAGAGCGGACCGGACCATCTGAACCCGCAAGGGAACCGGTTCGGAAGGATGCGTGCCGTAGACGCGATCGTCAGCGCCGATACGAATCACTTGCGCATCACCCAAATGCGCCGTCCAGCGCCAGTGCGACCCTCCGTCCGATAACTCCTCCATCGTCCATTCGCCCTCCATCTGTGCCGTGCCGCTGGTTTCAAACGAAACCCTGAGCGCGTAAGGTGTGGAGACATCGTGCAGATCGTAGTAATGTCGAGTGCGATCCAGAAGATCGAGTGCAGCCGAGCGGTCGGCCGGTTTGGTGAGCGTACGCGGCTGGCGCGTCACCATCTCATGAGGGTCCGAAGGTGGAGGATTGGTCTGCGCGAGGGCTGCCTGGATTAAGATTCCGGGAACGCACAACAGGGAAGAAACGAACAATCCAAATCCGCAGAACCCTGTGGTGGTGCGCATGCGGGCCTCCTCAAATCAACTCGGTGCAGCAGGGGACCGTCGGTAATTTTAATCAACCTGACCCCCGGACGCAAATCCCCGGGCTCGTCGGTGGTGGGTCAGTCTTAGCGTTTGGCCTTGTGGCATCATAGGGCAATGACGTCTACGGTCAAGATGATCCTCGTCGCAGTGGTTTCGTTTGTTCTCGGCCATCTCAGTTGCGCCCTTATGCACCACATGCACCACGCGCAACACCTGGGAAGGTAATCGACCATCGGCAAGGAAAAGGAAACTGTCCCACTACCGGCTCGTCCCATGATTAAACTGCAAATGATCAACTGCAAACGATTACTTCCAAACCATCAATTCCAGTGGTGCGAGTGCGACCAGATTTTCTGGATATCAAAAGTGACGCCACGGCATAGATAGATCGGCGTGTTTTCCTCGCCCATGCCAAAGCGCTCGTAGTGGTCGAAGGCCTGAAATGAAGTGCAGTTGTCGCGCACATCGTCAAGGCTCCACTGGATAACGATGAGGTTCTTGTAAACGTGTGGCGGCGGACCCCAATACCAATGATTCTGGTGGCGCGAGTAGGCAGTGGGAAGCCCGAGCTTGGGACCAAACAAATTAATCGCTCCGGCTTCGCCGTAGTTCCCGGCCCAGATGCCGGTCTGGGCGCGGTCATCAGGCGGCAGCGAGTTGTAGATGCCGGAGACTTCATTCACCATCTCGGGCCATCCGAACTGGTCGGCCACCGGTTGTGGCAACAGCGACTCGTGGTGCACCTCGGCCTTGGAGGGTTTGAAGTGGAGAGCGTTTTGATACGCGAGGAGCCGCTCCGGAGGCAGCATCCACGTCACCAGCGGGATGGCGGGAAGCGCCGCCAGCAAGATGACGGCGACAACGGCCGCCCGTGTCCAAGCCGCGCGGTGTGCCAGCCACCGCTCGAACACGACCGCCCCGCCGGCGAGCAGCATCGGATAAATCGGGAACACGTAATAGTTCTTGGCATGCGCGACTTCCATCAATACGAAGAAGACTGCAAAGGTCATGCCGAGTAAACGCCAGCGACGGTCACGGAGAAACCAGACCAGCCCCGAGAGCCATACCGGCAACAGGATCGGGTGCATGTCGATGATCTGCTCCTTCACGAACGCCAGCGGCCCGAGCACGACGTTCTTGCCTTCGCGGCGGACGTTAGCCAGGTCTTCGATCGTCGGAAAGTGATGGCGAATTTGCCAGATGATGTTGGGCAAAAACAATGCGAGAGCGATGCCGCCGGCAATCCACATCCACGGCCGCGCGAACTCGCGCCGATGATGCGTCAGCAGCACGGCGACGGTGACCGCGAATCCGAAAGACAGAGTAGAGTGCTTGTTCTCAAGTCCCAGCCCGGCAAGCACGCCGAACCATAGCCAGAGCCGTGAGTCTCCCGTTCGCAAGATGCGAGCGACCACCCAAATGCAGCCCATCCAGAAGAGTGGCTCGAAGGCATTCATGGTGAGCAGGCTGTCCGTCATCAGAACGGCGGGGCAAAGCAGAATGGAGAAACCCGCAAGAAACTGGGCATAGCGCCTACCGCCAAGTTCCCGCGCAATGAGCATGGTGAGCGCGATCAGCGCCGTGCCCGCCAGCGCCGGCAAAATCCGCAGCGCCGCCAGCGAACCGCCCATCAGCAGCGCGACCTTCGCGTATACGGCAATGAGCGGCGCGGCATCGACATAGCCCCAGTCGAGATGGCGCGCCATATCGAGGTAATAAAGCTCGTCGCGAAAGTAGCCGTAGTGCCGGACGCTGGTGAAGACGTGCAGCAGCAGCTTGGCCGTGCAAAGGCCAATCAGAATGCCCACGGCGAGAGGCGGAAGCGTCGTAATCTGCCCTCTCTCGCGATCGGAGCCCGACGGAGCAGTGCTAGCGATAGCCATACCAGAATTGTGCTCCTCACACGAAGCGCTTCGTTTTACGTTCCCAACACTTTTTCAAAATGTCTTGGCAGAATCCAGCAGAATCGTGACCGGCCCTTCGTTGACCAGTTCCACCTGCATCGTTTGCTGAAAGCGTCCCGTTTCCGAGTGCAGGCCGGCAGCGCGGATTTTCTCTACAAAGTATTCGTAAAGTTCGCGCGCCTGCTCAGGCGGAGCGGCCGCGTCGAACGATGGCCTCTTGCCGCGCCGCGCGTCTCCATAGAGAGTAAACTGCGAGACCACCAGCACCGCGCCCGCAACCTCGGTGACGGATAAATTCATTTTGCCGCCGGCATCTTCAAAAATACGCAAGCCAATCGTCTTCTCAGCAAGGTAATCCGCGTCAGCACGCGTATCTCCCGCCCCCACCCCCAGCAACACCAGCAGGCCAAGCCCGATCTCGCCCGTAGTCTCTCGGTTGACCTCGCCGCCCACCGTCACTCTAGCTCGGCTCACGCGCTGTACCACGGCGCGCATTTAGCGGCTGGCCTCACCCAGAAGCGACTCGTGTCCCGCCAGCGCCTGCCAGCGGCCGTCGCGGTAAGTGAAGACATCAGTGAAGCGGACACGCGCCACTACCTTGCCAGAAGCGTCCACCAAAGTAGCGAGTCCGCGAGTAAATCCGGAGTTGCCCTCAACGCGCGCGTGCATTTCCGAAAGATGGTTCACCCCCGGTTTCCGGCTTGGTATATGCTCCAGCGTCCAGCTGCGGGAGTGCAGTGAACCATCAACATCGGCGTCTTCGAATTCGTCGGTCAGCAAGCAGGCAACGGCAGCCGCGTCCTTGCGGCTGAGGGCCGCGGCCCAGTTCTGTTCGAGTTCGATGAGCCCAGCCTCGGTCTTCGGCTGATTCTTGGGACAATCGGCGGCGAATACGGACCACGCGAGGGCCAGCAGAACCGCAAGCAGGATTAGGATTTTCACGTCCAGATCGTGACATGAGTTCACCGAAATGAGCAAGAGCGCCAGCAAATCCGGTTCGCGTTTGACCGCTCTCCCAGCCGCCAGTTAGGATTCGGTAGTGATCTCCACCCATCTCAGCTTCAAGCGGTCCTGTTTTGTTCCGTTAC
>Ga0310038_10002871_pt1 | contig 12574 bp, 8 predicted proteins | sample Sb_taG_6_FD_200461 | JGI IMG/M metagenome (GOLD analysis project Ga0310038, IMG submission 200461) | Peat soil microbial communities from Weissenstadt, Germany - Sb_50d_4_PS metaG (v2) (version 2) | ecosystem: Environmental > Terrestrial > Soil > Wetlands > Peat | place: Germany: Weissenstadt... | reverse complement strand
GTGGTGTGGGAGGGGAGGAGCCGTGAGGCTCACCCCTATCCCAAGTGTGCCGAGCATGTTCGACAGCTCGGGGGTGAAAGTCCCCTTGACAGCCTGATGGAGGCGAAGTCATAGCGAAGCGCAAGGGCGTCGTCGCGAGGCGGGGTCTGAAAGAAGCGTGGAGCAAACGTACGGGCCGATGAACAAGAACCGGATGAGAGGCATACGGGGCCGGACGAGTTGGCTCGTAACAACGAAGTCCATATCCATCAAAGGCACCGGTTGTAGATCCGGCGGTCGCGTGCGGAAGGCGGTCGAACTTACCTCGGGAGATCTGCCGTTTGTTCTGGACTCAGGACTGAGGGTCGAGCGATCGATCCTGACTGGGCGGCAGAAGTCAGCAGAGGGCGTATTAGGCACGCAAGTGCTGAAGGCCCGAACGGTCCCCGCAAGGGGTTAATGGGAAAGGCAAGTAAGCAGCGCAACTCATGAGCGACAAGCGGCAGAAGAACCAGCTAATGTTGGCCTTCACGGACGAGAGTAGGAGTGAAGCTCCCATGGTGTCCGCGGAAGGGACCGAATCGGTTGTGGCGAAGCGCGGGACAGAAAGCCTGGCTATGGGCGAACAGTTAATGGAGGAAGTCTGCGAGCGGGAAAACTGCAAGCAGGCATTGGCACGAGTCAAGGCCAATAAAGGAAGCGCTGGCGTGGACGGGATGACCGTCAACGAGTTACCAGAGTTTCTGAAACAGCACTGGCCAGCCATACGGGAACAGTTGTTGAGCGGTACTTATAAGCCGGAACCGGTGAAGCGGGTGGAAATCCCGAAGCCGGATGGAGGGGTGCGCAAGCTGGGCATCCCGACGGTGCTGGATCGGTTCATCCAGCAGGCGGTGATGCAGGTGCTGCAACGCAAGTGGGACCGGACGTTTTCCGATCACAGCTACGGGTTTCGGCCTGGACGTTCGGCGCATCAGGCGGTGGCGGCGGCGCAGCAGTACATCGCTGCAGGCTATCGCTGGGTGGTGGACCTGGATCTGGAGAAGTTCTTCGACCGGGTCAATCACGACAGACTGATGGCAAAGATTGCAGAACGGGTGAGCGACAAGAGGTTATTGAAGCTGATCCGGGTTTTTCTGCAAGCCGGAGTGATGGAGGGCGGGCTGGTGAATCCGGTGGACGAAGGGACCCCGCAAGGCGGGCCTTTGTCGCCCGTATTGTCGAACATCGTGCTCGACGAGTTCGACCGGGAGTTAGAACGGCGCGGCCTCCGGTTTGCGCGGTATGCGGACGATAGTAATATCTACGTTCGGAGCCGGCGAGCAGGGGAACGAGTGATGGAAAGCCTTACGCGATTCATCATGAGCAAGCTTAAGCTCCAGGTGAACCAGCAGAAGAGTGCGGTGGCACGGCCCTGGGCAAGGAAGTTTCTAGGATTCAGCTTCACGAGTGCAGGTACACCCAAACGGCGAATCGCGCCGAAAGCGGTGGACCGGTTCAAGGAGCGGATACGGGAACTGACGAGCCGGAACCGAGGTGTGAGCATCGAAAGAATGGCCGAGGAACTATCCCGCTATCTACGGGGATGGATCGGGTATTTCGGGAAGTGCGAAACGCCCTCGGTGTTGGCCGGTCTTGAGCAGTGGCTCCGGCGCAGACTCCGGTCTGCGATCTGGAAACAGTGGAAGCGGGGCCCGGCGCGGTTCGCCGAGTTGCGCCGTCGGGCTGTGAACGCCGACCTGGCCGCTCAAACGGCGGGCAGCGATCATGGTCCTTGGCGGCTGGCGGACTCGCCTGCGCTCAGCATCGCATTGCCCAATGCCTACTTCGACTCGCTCGGGATTCCGCGATTGACTGTGAAGCCTATCGCTTAACCCGCCGAACCGCCGGATGCGGACCCGCATGTCCGGTGGTGTGGGAGGGGAGGAGCCGTGAGGCTCACCCCTATCCCAATCTGGCTCCCCGAACGTGTTTCGAACTCGGGACCTTCTGGTTCTATAAAAGAGGATGTCAAGAGAAAAAGCTCTCCCGCGAGTTGGATGCCGCGAAGAGTTTCGGCATCCAGCCCCTTGTGGCTGAGCAGGTGGCTCGAGGCGTAGTAGCGCGAGCGTGTTCTGGCAGTGAAACAACGTTTAGATGCCAGGGCCATAAATTTCCCAATCCTCCTTTCCCTCATATTTAGGAAGGGTTCTTCGGAACGGCCCGGAGCGGTCCAGGGCGCGCCGTTTCGGCGCGGCGTAGCGAACCCTGGACGGCGAGGACCGTTCTGAGACGATCTGCGATGAGGGAAAGGAGGAGCTCCAACTCGATTCGATTTCTGAAGCGCAACAAGCGAAACGGTTGCATCTGTATGTGGCAACCATAGTTCTATCTGAGACTCGTGGCCTATAGCTTTGTTCGGTTATCCGAGGGGGCATAGGGTTGACAATGAGACTTAGTGCCTGAGCACATTCGATGCCTACCAAAAGGTTGGATACTCTCCCTCGAACCGAGCGCTTCGCGAAACTCGACTGGCCTGCAGCAGGAATGACCCTGAGGTTGGCATCGGCTCTCGTTACACGCTCAAGCTGCTTGCTGTTTCAGTTTTGCAGGATCGAAGCGTTCTCCTTTCTTCCAGATCTTTAATGCAATGGCCGCAATCTTGCGCGCCAGAGTCAGGCGCGCCATGGGGGGTTCCATCCCGCTGGCCAACAAATTCTGATAGAACTCTCCCAACGGATCATCCTTCGAGGTGCCGGCCCGCGTGGCCGCACTCTTGAAGAGATTCTTCAGATCATGATTATGGTTGACGTTGAGACCGCGCAGTGCCGGTGGTTTCCGCGCATGCTGCAGGTGTCCCCCTGTGTACCGGTATTCGCCGCTGGTCCGCGTCCGCAAGCCCAGCCCGCAGTAGTTCCACAGTTGTCGCTTTGTACGGAAACGATGCGGCGTCTGGAGGAGGGCGATCAGAAGGGCGACCCGGATCGGGCCCAGCCGGGGAATCTGTTCCAGGAGCTCACGGGCGGGATGCTTCCGGCTTTCCGCCAATAACTCCTTCCGCGTTTCCTTCCGTATCCCCATCAAAAAGTCGAGTTGTTGATAGGTCTGCTCGGCCCGGCGGCGCACGCCGGGTTCGCGCAGTTTTTCCAGCCAGGCGGCGCGATGGCGCGGGGCATAGACCTGCTGGCCGGCGCAGGGAATCGCCCAGCTCCGATAGATCGCTTTGAGGCGATTCATCACGCGCGTGAGATCTTTGCTGACGGCGAGATAGCTGCGACTTAGTTCTCGCAGTGTGCGGACCCCCGACTCTCCGTGGTACACCGGCGTGAGAAGTCCCGCGCGAAGCAGGTCGCTCAGTTTGCGTGCATCCACCCGATCGTTCTTGTTGCCGGCTTTCAGCAGCGCGTTTTTCCGCGGATCGCATACGACCACTTTGGCCACGTGCGGCTTCAGAAGGTCGTACAGCCAGGCGGCACTGGTCCCTTCCTCGAAGGCTACCCATAAGCTGCCACGCAGTCCCTGGATGAATTCCAGCACCGTGGCTGCTTTTGTTTCGATGATGCATTCCATCAGCACCTTTCCGGCGGCGTCACTGACCGCAATCGAGATGCTTGCCTGGTGTACGTCCATGCCAATATACTTTCTGCTGTCCATTGCGGGTGCTCCTTTCGTCGGTCGTGAGCCGACGCCTCAAGCCTACTTTGAGAAGGGGCGCCCTTTTATAATGCGTTGACGGCGGGATCGCCCGGACCCGCAGAATTGGCCGATACTTGCCCAAAACGCCTCAAAAGTAACCGCTGTTCACCATGCGCCCGGTGACTATCCGGGCGACAAGGAGGGCGATGTGCTAACGGTGGAGTTCACCGTCCTGGGAATTCCCTGTCTCGGTCTCAAGGCCCGGCGTTCAGGCACAGTGAGGCATTTTCCTTTCAGATCGCGACGGAAAATCAGGAAGAGACGGACCGCTACTGGAACGCGATCGTCGGGAATGGCGGCGAGGAAAGTCAATGCGGTTGGTGCAAAGACCGCTGGGGCCTCTCCTGGCAGATCACGCCGCGCACGCTGACCGAGGCGCTAGCGGCTGGTGGCACTGAGGCAAAGCGTGCTTTCGAAGCGATGATAACAATGACAAAAATCGACATCGCCGTTATTGAGGCAGCACGGCGGGGCTGACTACCGCAGAGGAGGACCGATGAAGCGCATATGGACGATCATAGGGGTAGACGACGTCCCTCGCAGCTTCGAATGGTACCAAGCGCTGTTCGGTTAACCAGCCCGCGCGCGGAGTAGATACAACAACACGGCCGCGAGGAGTCCAAGCAACACGGCGATGGCGATATATGGCGCGATTACGGCCTCCCACTTTCGGTGGCGCTTCTCACGGGACAATCGACAGCCGCAACCTCCGCAGCGGACAAGCCGGTCGTCGTTAATCCTGCCACACTCGGAACAATGCTGCGCCATCAGCCGGGGACTATATCCTGTTCACCGAGTGAGCGCAACCGTCTCAATGCTCCAAGGCCCGCGACATCTGCATTCCGGTCAGCCAGCCTCGACGAGGCTAAACCAAGAACCTTTCGCCGTCTGTGAAACGTCCCGGCGGAAGTTTCACAGGGCGTTTTTTGGCTTACTGGTTCTGGCCGTGCCAGTAGATTGACGAGTAGATTTAAGCAATCTACCACCGGTTGCGGCTAATGCCGCATAAAATCAACTAGTTCCCGCCGCCTGCTCACCGCAGGCTACCCTGCTACCTGTGCTCCGCAAGAAGTAGATCCCGTGCGTGCCGGCCGTGGGATCATTAACTTACGAACGCAGTATGTAGCCGCGATGAACGCGGTAACATATCGAGGAAAATCTTCTGCACATGCGAGTGCGGTGCCGCCGCATCACTCCTCGCGATGCAGGCGGCGGGCATCGAGACGCCCCACAGCGACCAGGATGCCGAACAGGATGGCCTCCGGGCGTGGCGGGCAGCCGGGAATGTAGACGTCCACGGGGAGGACCCGGTCGACGCCGCCGGCGCTGGCGTATCCCTCCCCGACGATGCCCCCGGAGGCGGCGCAGGCTCCCACGGCGATGACGATGCGCGGGTCGGGGACGGCCTCCACCGTGCGGCGGACGGCGGTCTCCAGGTTACGTGTGACCAGGCCGGTGACCACGACGCCATCCGCATGGCGTGGGGAGGCGACGAAGTCGATGCCGAGACGGCGAATGTCGTACACGGGGTTCAGGAGGGCGGAGAGCTCCCAGTCGCACGCGTTGCAGGAGCCGGCATCAAGGTGGCGGAGGTGCAGCGATCGGCCGAGCACTCGGTGGATTTCGGACGAGGCGCGTACAGCTTCGGCATCCCGGCCGGGTGCCACTGCCGGGATGGCGGGGGCGTCGGCCACGACCTCGATCCGCAGATCGTCGCGATGGTGCGCCGCGAGCTCGAAGTCTCGTCCCATGACGACCGCGTCCGCCCATGGATCCTCGGCACACCGGCCGCAGAAGACACACCGCGCGAGGTCCAGGGCGACGTGGCGGCCTCCGGCGTCGAGACGCTCAGAGAGCGCACCCGCGGGGCAGACGGTGGGAGGGGGCAGGTGGCTTCCGGGGCCGAGCACGGGCGCCCCGCGGAAGCGGTCCGGCGGCGCGCTCGGCTCGGCGGGGTAGCGGATCGTGACCACCCCGGTGCGAAGCGCGTTCAAGAGAATTCGCAGCATGTCAGCGATCCGTGCATGAGTAGCAGAGCTCGAAGCTCTTGTTGACCAAGGGGAAGTCCGGGACGATCGCCGTCTCGGCGGCCAGGGCCACGGCGGGCCAGTTGTGGTAGCTCGGCGACCGCAGGTGGTATCGCTCTACGCGCCCGCCGACATCGGTGCGAAGCCAGTGGACCGCCTCGCCTCGCGGCGACTCGATGGCCGCGATCCCAATCCGTCCGCCCGGTAGCGGCTCTGCGAGGGCCACCTGCAACGGCCCAGGATCGAGCCGCCGGACGAACTCGCCGATCAGCCGGATCGACTCTCGGGCCTCCAACGCGCGAACTGTCACGCGAGCCATCGTGTCGCCTTCAGAGGCGGTCGCAACGTGCACGCTGGGCGGCTCGGGACCGGCGAACGCGCCGTGAGGATGGTCCCGCCGGGCATCCCCGTCCACTCCACTTGCTCGGGCCGCCACTCCCGCGACTGCGAGGTCCACTGCAGCCTGGTGGGGGAGAACGCCGGTGTCGTCGAGCCGATCGACGACCGACGGGTTGGCTTCGATGCGCCCCATCAGGCCGTCGAGTCCGGAGAGAGTTTCCTGGAGCGTGACGGCGAGGGCTCCCAGGAGGTCGTCCGGGAGATCGAGTTGCACGCCACCCGGGACCACCAGGCCCCGGAGGAAACGATGGCCGGCGAGGCGCTCGTTCATCTGCTGGAGGCGCTCCTTCAAACGCATGCCGGTGGCGGTGCCGTAGTGGAATGCGGCGCCGGCGCAGATGTTCCCGACGTCGCCGACGTGGTTGTACAGGCGCTCCAGCTCGAGTGCAATGCTCCGGATAAGCCGGGCCCGCGGCGGAGCCTCGACGCCGGCAATCTGTTCGAGCGCCTCGCAGTAGCCCAGGCCGTGCGCGACCGAGCAGACCCCGCAGATACGCTCGGCGATATAGAAAGCGTCGAGTGGCGAGAGCCCCTCCATCCGCTTCTCCAGCCCACGATGCGTGTAGAACAGGCGCGCGTCGAGATGGAGCACGGTCTCGCCGACCGATGTGAAGCGGAAGTGCCCCGGTTCGATGATGCCGGCGTGGATCGGGCCGACGGGGATTTCGAAGACGCCCTCGCCCTCTGCGACGAGGTGCGGAAACTCGTCGGCAGGCTCGACCGGGACGCGGCGCGACCCGTCGAAAGTCTTACGGAGCGGGAAGACACCCTGCGGCCATCCGTCGTGGACTACGAGCGGGCGGGGATCGGGGTGGCCGGTGGGAATGATCCCGAAGAGGTCCCGGATCTCACGCTCGTGCCAGTTCGCGGCCGGGACCGCTGTCGTCAGGGAAGGCACCTCCGGGCGCGCCGCATCCACGGAGACGAGAAGGGTCACGAACCGGTCCGGGCCGCCGGGCGCGGTGGGCTCGAAGACGTAGCGTACTTTAAGATCGCCGTCCGGGGTCGCGGTCTCGTCGGTCGCCACGACCGTGGCCAGGGCCATCGAGTGCGGTCCGATGAGCGCGGCGGCTGCCGCCGGCAGATCGCCCGTACGACCGAGACATACCGTAAGGTCCGATGGGCGCGGGCCAGCGTCCGCATCGATGGAGCCGGTTGCGTATGCCCGTAGCGTGTCGGTGAGGGCACGGTCAGTCATCGGACGATCTCCGTGGCGCGCCGGAGAAGCCCGTCGAAACTCGCGGGAATGGTGAGGCCGAGCAGGATCATGATCCCAGCCAGCAGCATCATTCCAAGTAGCGGAGACCAAGACTCCGGCTCGCGGCTGGCCGCCGCCGCCGGCTCGCCGAAGGCCATCGAACCGGCATGGTGGAGCAGGCCGGCGAAGATGACGACGACCATCGCGAGGAAGACCGCGATCGCAACCCAATGACTGTCACCGATTCCGGCGCGCAGCACCAGGAGCTCGCTGACAAAGATCGAGAACGGCGGCACGCCGGCCAGCGACAGCGCGGCGAGCAGGAGGAGCGTTCCGCCGATCGGGGCCACGCCGAGCAGGCCCCGGATGACGCGCATGTCCCGCGAGCCGTAGCGGGCGATGGCTTTGCCGGCGGCGAAGAACGCGAGGGCCTTGGTGATTCCGTGATTCACGACGTGCAGCAAGGCGGCGTAGGTCCCGATGCGGCCGCCGAAGCCCAACCCGAGCGCCACGATTCCGACGTGCTCGACGCTGTGGTAGCCGAGGAGGCGCTTGAGATCGTGCTGAGCCAGGATGAACGGCGTTGCCACGACCACCGAGATGAGGCCAAAGACGAGCAATACCCCCGCCGGGAACGCCGGGCCGCACGCGGCGGCGGCGATCGTCTGGAACCGGATGATTCCAAGGAGCGCGCACTTGATAAGGACGCCCGAGAGCAGCGCCGAGACCGGCGTGGGCGCCTGGCTGTGCGCGTCCGGCAACCAAAGGTGCATGGGCGCGAGACCCGCCTTGGTGCCATAGCCCACCATGACGAAGATGAAGCCGATCCGGACGATGCCGGGGTCGAGCGTAGGAGCGACCTTCATGATCGCCGACCAGCTCAACGCGCCCGCGCCTCCCTGGAGGCCGGCGGCGGCGGCAGCCGCATAGATAAGCACCGTGCCGAAGAGGCCGAAGGAGATGCCGATGGTCGTCACGATAATGTACTTCCAGGCCGCCTCCAGGCCATGCTGATGGCCGTGGTAGCCAATGAGGACAGCCGAGGTGATGGTTGTCCCTTCCATAGCGATCCAGAGAACTCCCAGGTTATCGGCGAGGATTGTCACGACCATCGTCGCAACAAAGGCGTGCACCAGCGCGAAGTAAGACCGCAGCAACTCGGATTTCATGTTGCCGACCGCCAGCGCCTGCTTAAGCCACCCCACCGTATAGATGGAGACGGCCAGAGTGAGGACGGCGACGAGGAGGAGAAAGACCAGTCCGAGGTCGTCCACGCGGAGGAGACCGGCCGACCGCGGGCCGCCGGAGGTCACCTCGCGCGCCAGGACCAGCGTGAGCGCGAGAAGGACCGTCGAGCCGCCAACGTCGATGGCCGAGAGGATGCGGCGGTCGCGCGTCGTGAGCATGAGCAGCGCCGTGGCGGCCGGGACGAGCGGAAGGACCCACAGGAGCGTCTCAGCCACGCATCATCCCCTGAGCCTGTCCAGATCCGCGATATCGGCGTCGACCGTTGAGCGGACTCGGAGCACCATGATCGTCATGACGAGCGCGGCGAGGATCACGTCGAGAATCACGCCGATTTCGATAATGAGCGGCATGCCCTCGGTCACCGACATGGCCGTGAAGAAGATCCCGTTCTCCGACGCGAACAGGCCTACCATCTGGGTCAGCGCGGTCTTCTGCGTCGCCATGGCCAGCACACCTGTCAGGGTGAGGGCGATACCGACCGGGAGCGCGTTGCCGGTGATCGCCTGCCGGACGGGGCCGAGAGAGGCGCTCAGTTGGAACGATACCACGACGATCAACACCGCCAAGGCGAGCGTAGCGCCAACGGGGATGACCGGCTCCACCTCGCGCCGGACGTTCATTCGCTGGACGACCCAGTGCAGCACCCACGGCAGCACTATGGCCTTGACGGCCAGCGTGACGCCGGCGATCACCCAGAGGTCCACGTTCCCGGTGGCCGTTGCGAGGACCGCACCTGCGATCGCAATAAAGAGCGACTGCGCGGCCACGGCGTAGATGGCGCGGTAGATCTGAGCTGCCGCGACGATGAGGATCATGGTGAACAGCAGCAGCGCGCCGAGGTCGTCGATGATGGTGTGGACCGTCTCAGTGCTCACAAGATCCTCAGTGCGAGCGCTGTGAGGGCGCACACGAAGCCGACGCCGAGGTACTGCGGCACCCGGAAAAGCCGGAGCTTGGCGTAGGACGATTCGACGAGCGCGAGGTAGGTCGCGAGCACCAGGATCTTCGCTGCGAACGCGCCGGCTCCGAACAGGAGGCCGGTCGCGCCCGCGCTATCCGCTGGCACGGCCGGGAAGAAGAGGGCCGCGACGAGGCCGAGGGTCACGATCTGCCGCATGTGCGACGCGAGCAGCATGCAGCCGAGCCCCGGTCCGGAGTGTTCGAGCAGCATGCCTTCGTGCAGCATCGTGAGCTCGAGGTGAGTGTCCGGGTTGTCCACGGGGATGCGGCCGGTCTCTGCCGGGAGCAGCACGAGCATGGCCGCAAAGCCCAGGAAGTCCGCCGCCCGCCAAGCGACGATCCACGACGTCCCGCGGTGCGCTGCAAGGGCGCCGAGCTCCGTCGTGCCGGCGGTCAGCGCGGTCGAGAACACCACCATCATCAAAACCGGCTCGACCAGCGGCGCGATCGTCATCTCCCGCGATGCCCCCATGCCGCCGAATGCGCCGCCGGCGTCGAGCGCACCGATCGCCGTGAGGAAGCGGGCCAGCGCGAGCAGGCCGAGAAGCATCAACGCGTCGCCCAATGGAAAGGCCGGCGGCCCCGCCCGGACGACCGGAACGAGTGCGCCCGCAGCCACCGTGGCAGCCAGCACCAGTACCGGAATCGACCAGAAGAATCCCGAGGCCGTGTCCGCCTGCACCGTGCCCTTGCGGAACAGCTTTATGAGGTCGCGGTAGGGCTGCAGGACTCCGGCCCCCTGCCGGCACTGGAGCCGGGCCTTCATCTTTTGAATGACGCCGGTAACCAGCGGCGCGAGCAGCACCAGGAGAGCCATTTCGAGGAGCACGAGCCCCAGCGGTCTGACGCCGGTCATCGGTAGATCACCCCAATCAGCAGAAGCGCTACGAAGAGGGCGCCGAGCACCAACCCGATGTACCCGTAGATGCGGCCGGTGCTGCGGGCGCGAATGGTTTGCGAGAGCGCCGAGATCCCCCGTTCGATGCGGTGGTAAATCTGCGTCTCGGCGAGGTCCACGATCTCCCCGGCGTACTGAATACGCTGGAGGACGTAGGGCGTCCCGGCGGTCTCCCGGGTCACCTCGCGCCGGGGGTGGTAGAGCGCGGCGAACACCAGCCGGAGGGGCTTGGCAAATGCAGTCGCGGTGTAGTCGAACCGTGTCGTGGGGCTCATCCCGCAGGTCCACGTCGGCGCGGCGCGTGCCGGGGAACGCCGCAATCCGTGGCGCAGGATCCACGCCATCGCTGTGAGCGCGATGAGGAACGCGGCCATCATCGTCATTGAAATAGCCGTGGCGTCCGTCCCGGACGGCGCCGTCGCCGTGGACAGCACCAGCGGTCCCCGGGCCGTCACGACGGCGCTCGCCCCGGGGCCGTGGAGCAGCGCGGCCGTGGGCGCATCGAGCAGGCGCATCGCGTAGCCTGGCGCGACACCGAGGGCCACGCACAGCGCCGCAAGCCACAGCATTCCGGCAATCATCGACGGTGGCGCCTCAGTGGCGTGCTCCGCGTGGGCGGTTCGCGGACGGCCCAGGAACGTGACACCGAACGCCTTCGCGAAGCACGCAGCAGCCAGGCCTCCGGTGAGCGCCAGCATCGCCGCGGAGAACACGACGACCAGCCCGGCCGGGCCGTGGATGCGGCTGCCGCCGCCCAGGAGAGCCTGGAATGTGAGCCATTCGCTGACGAACCCGTTCATCGGGGGCAGGGCGGAGATCGCGACGGCTCCGAGCAAGAACAGCCCCGCCGTCCAGGGCATACGCCGGGCGAGCCCGCCGAGCTCTTCCATGTTGCGGAGGTGCGTGCGGCAGAGGACGCTGCCCGCGCCGAGGAAGAGTAGGCCTTTGAAGGCCGCGTGGTTGACGGTGTGAAGGAGTGCGGCGGTGAGCGCGAGGGTCGCGAGGGCGCCGCCCGCGCCGTCCTGGCGCCAGAGAATCATAGCCAGCCCCACTCCGATGAGGATGATCCCAATGTTCTCGACGCTGTGAAACGCAAGCAGGCGCTTGAGGTCGTGTTGCTGGAGCGCGTAGAGCACACCCAGCACGGCCGAGGTTGTGCCGACGACCAGCACCGTCCACCCCCAAGAGGACGGGAGCGGCCCGGCGACTGGGGCCAGGAGGTCGAAGGCGAAGCGCAATATCCCGTAGATCGCGACCTTGAGCATGACACCCGACATTAGCGCCGAGACGTGGCTCGGGGCTGCAGGGTGCGCGCGTGGAAGCCAGACGTGGAGAGGGACCACGCCCGCCTTGGTGGCGAAGCCTCCGAGCGCCAGGAAGAACAGCGTCGTTCGTGTCGTGCTGTCCAGGTGACCCGCCGCCACGCGCAGGGCCGCAAAGTCGAACGCCCCACCCCGCTCAGTCAGCGCAAGGAATGCGACGAGCAGCAAGGCCGTGCCTCCGTGAGCCATCACCATGTAGAGGAGACCGGCCCGCGCGTTCTCGCCATCCCGGTCGTCGGAGACGACGAGGACGTAGCTGGAGAGCGTCATGCCTTCCCAGCAGAGGAGGAAGGTCAGCGCGTCGCCGGCGCAGCAGAGGAACGTCATGCAGCCCAGGAACACATTCAGCGCGAACACTTGCGCCGCCTGCCGCGCCCGTCCCGCGTCGGGCGAGTGTGCACGGAGGTATGCCGGACCATAGATCGCCCCTGCGACGGCCACGAGGGAGATGACGAGCAGGAAGTAGGCCGAAAGCCCGTCCACCGAAAGCGATAGCCTAGCGAACGGGAAGAGAACCGGGAGCGGCCGTGTGAGGGTGCGGCCCGGCGTGCCGAGGAGAATGTTGAACGAAACACCGAGGCCTGCCGCGGCCCCCGCAAGCGCGGCCAAGTGACCGACGCTGAGCGCCACTCGGCCCGACCACCGTGCCAGCAGGCACGCAAGCGTCCCCGCTCCGTAGCACGCAGCGATCAGGTTTAAGCCAGAATCGACGCCCACGTTGCCCCGCTTCGGTCGTGGCCAGACCTCCGAACGGCGCGCCGTCAACTCGACGGGCAACCATCGTGGAGCCACGCCGACCGCGCGCCCATCGTACACTCACTGCACCCGGGAATTTCCATTTTGACCTCCCGGCCCAGTTCAGTATACA
>Ga0310038_10002870_pt1 | contig 12580 bp, 10 predicted proteins | sample Sb_taG_6_FD_200461 | JGI IMG/M metagenome (GOLD analysis project Ga0310038, IMG submission 200461) | Peat soil microbial communities from Weissenstadt, Germany - Sb_50d_4_PS metaG (v2) (version 2) | ecosystem: Environmental > Terrestrial > Soil > Wetlands > Peat | place: Germany: Weissenstadt... | reverse complement strand
TAGCCAGGGGACTCGCCCGCCCCGGTGTAGTACTCCTCGCGTCCGGCGGCGACGGTGCGCAGGTAGTAGTCCTCGGCGCGGGCCACCAACTTGGCGATGGAGAGCACATGGGCTCAGCCAGGGTGTCATGCTTCCTGGCCCTGGCCCTGGCCCTGGCCCTAGCCCGAGGTCTGGCTGACCAAGGCCAAGGGGGCGGGGGCGGCCGAGGCGGATCACGGGGCGCTCGCCCCGGGCCGCCAGCTCGTAGGCAAGGCCCCCGGGAGATCCCGAGCAGTTCGCCGGTCTCGGCAACGCTGTACACGAGGCGCTCGTCGGGTGCCTGCAGAGTGTGAATCCCTGGACCGCGACAGCCACGCCGGTCAAGGTCGGCGGAGCCGAGGGACCCACGTGGGGGAGGCCGATCGGTCCCCCGCCTGTAGGTCGCCTGGCGAGCCAGGGTGGTAGGCACCAACAGGTGATGCATGTGTGCTTCAGTTCGGCAGTCCTTTGTCACGAGGGTTGGAGTCATCACGTCGGAGCTTCATCAGATGGTTCGGCGGCCTCATTACCGTCCTTCGGTTGGTGAGGGGAGCCGCGAAAGTCAGAGCGAGCAGGGCCCACCGCAGGATTCCGGAGAACAGCCCTCCGATAACTTTGCCTAATGGCAATGCCCGGGCCGCCAGAGCTTGGCCGTGGCATCGTCGTTCTGCCCGGGATGGCCCCGCCGGAGCCCTGGAAGGATTGCCCCAGGCTCCTCATAGAACGCGAGACCCTGACCGACCCGGTCGCTGCGCTGGAGAGCCTGCATCGGGCTTGGTTTGAGCGACAGCCGGTGGTCGTGGAGTTGGCTGTCGACCCGAAGGTGCTGCGTGATCCTGAGGTGTGTCACCGGCCGGTGTATGACCTCAGCCCCCGTTTCGAGTTCTCTCGGCAGCGGCTTCAGTTCCTCGTCTGGGCCAACAACTATGACGCCCGGAGCGGAGACCCGGTCTGGTGGCACGGACGCAAGGCCGCCAGAAGCTTTCTTGACGACGGCGCCCTGGAAGCAGGCCCGGCTGACATCGTGCTGAGTGACGGCACACCCCTGTACGTCGACGGGGGACCATTCGCTCCCGCACCTCTCCCCTCTGGCATCGGGGTCGTGCACCGCTGGAACACTGAGGCGGGATCCTTGTCAGCTGTCGCCAACCTCCTGCCCGGGGCCGATCTTGCCTCGGATCAGCTGGCGGCCGTCAGCCATGCGGCAGGCGGTGCACGCGTGATTGCCCCGGCGGGCTCGGGAAAGACTCGAGTCCTCACCGAGCGCCTTCGCCACACGATTGAGGACCGTGGAGTGGACCCAGCCACCGTGACCGCTCTCGCATTCAATACGAAGGCGGCCGGGGAGATGCGCGAGCGGTGCGGCGGCCTCGTGACGGCCAGGGGACCCCACATCCGGACGCTCAACAGCGTGGGTCTGTGGATCTGCAACGAGTACGGGGGTCAAGGGCGCCTGGACGTCTACGAGGAGCCCCAGGTAAGGGACCTCGTGCAGCTCGTCTTCGAGGTCCGCCGCCAGGCGAACACCGACACCGTCCTTCCGTATGTTGACGCGCTTTCCGCGGTTCGACTGGGCCTCACTCCGCCCTCGGTCGTCGAAGATCAGATACCAGACGCCCGTGGCCTCGCCGCCGGGTTCGATGTGTATAGAAAGGCGCTAGCCGAGGGGGGCGCTCTCGATTTCGACGAACAGATCTACCGGTCGATCGAGATCCTGCTGTCTGACCCCGAAGCCCGGGCGTCCGCGCAGAGCCGTTGCCGGCACCTCCTCGTCGACGAGTTCCAGGACCTCAACGCCGCCCACATGCTGCTGATCCGGCTCCTGTGTGCACCGGCGTACAACTGTTTTGGCGTTGGCGACGACGACCAGGTCATCTATGGGTATTCCGGAGCAACGCCTGAGTACCTGATCAACTTCGGGGAGTACTTCCCCGGGGCGCACGAGTACGCGCTGGAAGTCAACTACCGGTGTCCGCCGCAAGTCGTCACCGCTGCGAATTACGTGTTGTCCTACAACCGCCAGCGGATCCCAAAGACGATCACGACGCCCGCTGGGCGCAGCGACACGCTGGCCGACTTCGACCCACCCGTTCGCGGGCGAGGGTCAGTCTCGGTTATGAGTTCGCCAGCTGAGCAGCTCCCGCGGTCCGCTGTCGCCGCGATCTCGGCCTGGAGGGCCGGCGGGGTTGAGCTTCAAGAGATCGCTGTTCTGTCGAGAGTCAATTCGTCGCTGCTCCCGGTGCAGATCGCTCTCACAGAGGCGGGAATTCCCTGCACTGCGCCCCTCGGCCCGAATGTGCTCCAGCGAACGGGTATCAAGACTGCCCTCGCATATCTGCGGATGGGCCTGGCTCCCGGAGAGATCGGCCGCGAGGACCTGATGCAGACCATCCGGCGGCCTTCTCGAGGCATAGCACCCAATGTGGTCAACATGCTCACTGAGCGAAGTGTGACGTCCGTTGCCGAAATCCGGCGCCTGGCGAACCGCCTCTCGGGACGGGACGTTCCCAAGTTGTCGGACTACGCAGACTCAGTCGAGTGCGTCGTCGTGGCGTGTCGGCAGTCCGCGGCGGCCGCGATGCGCGCCATTCGAGTGCAGGTCGGCCTCGGAGAGACGATGGACGTGTTGGACTCGTCCCGGCGAGAGGCGGATAGATCGACCCATGCCGACGACCTCCTCGCCCTCGAGTCGGTGGCGGCCCTCCACCCAGACGTGGCCACCTTCGAGACGTGGCTCCGGGGTGTGCTCGAGCGGCGACCAGCTGAAGGGCCAGCTGTGCTCCTCTCGACAATCCACAAGATCAAAGGGCGAGAGTGGGAGCACGTTGTGCTCTACGGTGCCTCCCTGGGACTTCTCCCTCACCGTCTGAGCGAAGACGAGGAGGGCGAACGGCGCGTCTTCCACGTGGCACTCACGCGAGCCGTCCGCCAGGTACTCATTCTGGCCGGCGCCGATGAGCCGTCGCCCTTCGTGGCCGAACTCGATGGCAGCAGGCCCCATACCCCGATATCGCTCGCCACCAGGGCGAGCCGCAGTCTCGAACCCGCGCCCTTCGGTGGGACGGCCGCCACAAGGGGCACACATCGAGATCGTTCGGAATCGAGCCGACCTGGACCACGTCACAGCAAGCGAAGTTCCCCGCGACCGGCTGCGATCACTCCGGCGGTCGCCGCGGATGTCGGCCTCGTGATCGAGTATGGGGGCCACACGGGTGCCGTGGTTGACCTCACCGATTCAGCGGCCGTGATCCGGGTAGGCAGTGCTCAACTCAAGGTGCCCTTCGGCTCTGATGTGCGGGTGGACGGACTCACCGTCATGCTTGGTGCCCCAGGCGAGGAGCTCGGGCCGCAGAAATCCACGCAGGCATTTGAGGGTGCCATGCGAGAGTGGCGCTCCGAGGCGGCGAAGCGGGCCACGGTGCCGGCGTACGTCGTGCTGAATGACAGCGAACTCGTCGGTATCGCCGCTTGCCGGCCCACGACGCTTGCCGAATTGGCCAGGTGTAAGGGTATGGGACCCATACGACTAGAGCGCTGGGGTGACGAGCTTCTGGCCGTACTGAACGGGGTGGACGGGGTGGACGGCGTGGACGGGCGGTGACTTGAGCACATTAGGTCTGTTATTGCAAGTGCCGTCCGCGGTTTCCGCAGAGCCTCCCGGGTCCCACACCTGCACTTCTGAATGGCGGGGGAACACTTTGAACGTCCGGGTTTCGGGGTTGTGTCCCTGCACTGTCGGGCCAATGAGCTGCCGGTGCGAGTCGCCTCAGCGATCCGTTTCTGCCGCCATCTGGACATAGGGAGCCAGGATCTCGGCCAGCAGTTGGCGGTGTCGTGTCGCGCGGTCTCGCTTGGGAGCCACGGTGTCGTAGGCCATTGAATCGAGGAGCTGTTGGCTGAAGCCGAACCCCCTTATGACGAGAAAGATTGTCGTAGCCAATTCCGGCTTGTTCATGGCGGCCCCAAGGGCTTCCCGCAGCAATCTGCGAACGTGAGCGTTGGATCGCTCAGCAACCTCCAACATCGTCCTCCGGACCTCAGTACTTGTGCGCGGGTCATGGTCCATGTTCAGCAGCACCTGCAGGCTTGCTAGGTAGTCGGGTCTTGCGTAGTGAGCGGAGAACACGTCGATCAGTTGGGTCATCCGCTCGACGGTGGTCGCTCCGTCGATGCGAGCCTCTTCGACTGTCTCGACCATGTGACTTGCTCCGTCCTCCAGGACGGCCAGCATGAGGCCCTCTCGATTACCGAAGTAGTGCTGGATGACCCCCCACGTCACCCCGGCTCTTCGAGCTATCTCGTTGGTACTCGAGCCTCGGTAGAACCCCAGGTCAATGATACATTCGATGGCCGCGTTGATCACCCGATCGCGGGTATCGGTCTCCCCGTTTCCGCCGGTCCGCTCGCGACGCTGTCCACTGTCAGTGGTGGTTGGGCCGGGCTTGATGGTCACGATGGCAACTCTAGGGTTCCCCTTGAAGGAGGTTCTTGTGAAGCTCGTACGAGGAAGGGTCGTTCACGAGCGTCGAGTTGGTCACTGCTGATTCCCTCCCCACCGGTGAGCATCAGCAAAGTGGATGCAATGGCCCATAGTATCCACTATGGCGGCGGCGACCCGCAAGGTTGATGAGTCCCTTGGTCGTGCTCGAAATCGAGTCCCTACGACCTACTCGGGCGCCACGGAACCTGCCCAGCGCATGACGCGCTTCCAGAGGATCTGGCGATTGGCAGCGACGTTGTGGTTATGTCCGGCCCCCTCGAGGAGGAAGAGTGTCAGATCAGCACATGCCGGAAGCTGCCCGGGAAGGACGTCCAACGTGCCGGCAAGATCGTGCTCACCCAAGGCGACGAAGATGGGGAGCCGAAGCTCGTTGAGCTCGGGCTGCACTGATCCTGGGACAATCGCCGTCATCCCGACCAGCGCCAACAACCTGGAGCTTGCATCCGCGAGTGCCACATCGACCTCTGCAGCGGCGGAGCTCGGCTCAAGCTCCCCGGCACTGCTGTTCGACCATTGAGGTAGTGGGTCACCAAACCGCGCTCGGGACAGGCTCGCAACGACTTCGGCTAACTCTTCGGGTTTGTTCACAAATCGGCGTTCTTCTTCGCTCAGGACCTCAGGAAGGCCTGAGGCGGAGAATCCGAGTAATGCCAGGGCGTCGTAGGAGCGATGACGAGCCTGCTGGCAGGCGACGAGCAGCCCCCCGGCGGAGTGGCCCAGTCCAATCTTGGCCCTGACCACGGTGCCGCCAAGATCAGCGCCTTCCACACCATGGGACTCAAGATCGGTCTCGAGACTGTGGACGGCCACGGCCACGACGTCGGCGACCACTTGCGGCGACAGGGTGTAGCCATCGTCTGGCGAATCGCTCTCTCCGACGCCCGGAGGATCGACGGTTGCCACGAGGTCTCCTCCCGCGGCCAAATACCGAGCCATGCTGAAGGCGCCGTCCTGACCGGGGACAGCCAGGTCGAAGTACCGACGACTGATCCCCCCACCCGGAACACACACCCAAAGAAGTGGGCTCGAACCAAGGTCGTCTGGCACAAACAGATCCATGGCTATCCGGTTGCAGCCGACCGGCGCCACCCCACGCACATCGAGGCGGAGGGTCGACTTCGTCACGCTCATGGTGGCGAGAACATGACGAAAAGGGAATCCATCAAAGGTGGATTACCGCGCCGCGCCCGGACTCCGGTCGCGGCCAGGCTCAATTCCGTCCGCACTCTCAATTTCGCTTCGAAGATCTGGGCGCTGATCGCTTCCGCTGCTCCGTGGGCCACTTGCCACTGTTCAGTGCCACAAAGAAGAGCTCGAGTATCTGGTCTGCGCTGGGTCACGCCGGTTGCTCCACCATGACGCTCATGTCTCCGTCCTCCTCGGGTGGTCGGTGGCGCCCCGTTTGTGGGCGCCACCGCGATGCTGCCAGTTCCCGCCATCTGGCTAATTCGACAGATTCCACACCCGGATGGCATTGCCGGACAGGATGAGCTCTCGCTCGTCCTGTGGAATCGAGTGGAACTGCTTCTCCACTACCTCCCTCGACCTGGGCCATGACGTCACCGGGTGGGGGTAGTCGGATGACCACATGATGTTGTGCACGCCAATCTTGTGCCGTAGGAACTCAAGGGAGAAGCCCTCCTCAATGAAGGTCAGGTGAACATTTTCCTGGAAGTAGTGGCTCGGAAGTTCGGTCAACCCGGGGAACTCGTAGCCCTGACGGCGCACCATGTCGTCGGCACTGTGGAGCCACCAGGCGACCCATGCCAGTCCCGGCTCTACGAAGACGAGCTTGAGCTTCGGGTGCCGAGCCAGCAGCCCGGTCAGAATCCACATGCCGAACGCCTCGGCTGTCGACAGGGGAGTCATCAGCACCATGACGCCCTTCTGCGGCGTGGGGTCTCTCCGACTCAGATCGTCCAGACTGGTGTTGAGTCCTATGTGGCAGCACACAGGCAGACCGGTCTCTTCGATCGCCGAAAAGAGCTGGTCGTAGCGATCGTCGTAGTAGTCGGCCAGGCCGAACTCAGCTGGAAACACCGGCAGCTGTAGCGACTTTCCGCCGCGTCCGGCAATCCTTTCCACCTCGGACACAGCGAACCCGACGTCATGTATCGGTATCTGGTATGACACGCAGAGTCGATCACGGTCAGCCGATGCAAATTCATGGAGTGCATCGTTGAAGGCGCGAGTTGCCTCGTCGGCACCAGTCTTCAAGTCCGGGATGTACCTGAACGCGCTGACCTCTGAGTAAAGGACCTCAACCTCGACACCGTCCTGATCCATGTCCCTCAGCCGCTCGCGAGGATCGCTGTAGCCAGCTCGCCTGAAGACCGCATTCGCTCCAATCTGGGAGTCGTCGTTGCGCTTCATCTTCATGCCGGCTTGGTTTGCGGCTGCAGTGCCGCGCGCCATCCGCTGCGCAAATGCTGCGACTGCCTGGTCGTAATCCTCATGAAATCCCGCTGCCAAATGCGCCCTCACCTGGTCGTGAGTGATAGCGACGTGGCTATCGGCTGAGACAAGAAGCTCATCGCTTATCGAGCCTCGTTGTGCGTCCACAATTGTCACTGCTCCTCCTTCTTCTCGATTGGCTGTCTCGATTCATCGAGCTCGTCCCCATGTACATCTCCTGTAGCGACTCTGCAGCGTCGGAGGAAGGTCCCGAGTGGACGACCTTTCCGCCCGCCATGACAACTGCGCACGTGGCAACGCTCAATGCAACTTCCGCACACTGCTCCACGACGACCATCGTGACACCTTCGGTGGCAAGGGTCAGCCAACACGCAAAGGGCGATCCGATCGATCAGAACAATGAGTTCGCGACGAAGGATCACGACGACGACTCCTTGGACCGGAGGGTTCACGGCCCTCATGCAACGATTCGCCGACAGTTCGTGAGGAAGCCACCGCCGGTGAATTCACTGGCTCCTCCCTGGCGTTCACCTACGCGTGCGAGGACCATGTCCCGACGATCTCCTCGCTCGTAAGGATCGTCGATATGAGCGACAAGGTGTGCTGGATCACCTGTCTGCCATATTCGAACGGGATCCCGGCGACGGCGTCAGATACCACGACGACTTGATACGACCGGTTTACCGCGTCGAAGACAAGGTTCGGTATCGCAATGTTCAGCGACACTCCCATGACGACGACGGTACGTACTCCATGATTTCGGAGCAATGAATCCAACGAGGATCCGGTGAGTGGACTCAGACCATGCAGGCGAGGAAGCACAATGTCGGAATCGACGGGACCGATGTCGACGACGGGTCTGACGGAGTCCGAGCCGGGCAGGTTGTCCATGCCAAGCTTCCGCGCAGCGGCGAAGAGGCGGGCATTGCTATTGCTCCCAAACCCTCGCGGCAGGTTCTCGGCGGTGCAATGGACAACGGGCACTCCCACCCGCCGGGCCGCGGCTACGACCTTGGCCGCATGAGGAACCAGTTCTGACCGTTGCACCTCCTCCGCGAGTGCCGGCAGCCGAGACGTAGCTCCCACGACACCTTCTTGGAGCTCCTGAAGCAGTACCGCACAATGCCTCGGCACCAGAAGCTCATGAAGACGCCCGCCATTTGGTCCCAGTGGTTGAGTGTCTGACATGACCTGGATCTTCTCGAACGTTCACCCCGAGGAGGCCCCTCAGGGCCGCCTGAGAATCACGCCTGTTCTGCTCGCGCAGACGAGGGCCGTCGTGGGATCGACAAGCTGATTGGACGACTTGCCCCTGAGCTGCTGCACCGCCTCGGTGGTCAGATTCAGACCGTGGATATAACCCTCACCGATCAACCCTCCATTTGTATTGCATGGAAGGCTGCCGTCTGGACCCAGGTTGCCTTCCGCAATGAAGTCCTTCGCCTCGCCGGGAGCACAGAACCCAAGAGCTTCGAGCTGCATCAGAAAGATCGGGGAGAACGCGTCGTAGATCATCGCGACGTCAATGTCCGAGCGCTTGATCCCGTAACCCTCGAACAAGCGCTCGGCCATTGCGGCACAGCCCCCCATGACCCCGATGTCCCTCGTGTAATGGTTACTGGCGATCTCCTCTTCAAACAAGCCGGCATTGGCGGCCGCCGCAATGAGTATCGGCTCGTTACTGGCGGAGGAACGCTCAGCGGATGTGACTACCAGTGCTACGGAACCATCCGTTTCCTGGCAGCAGTCAAAGAGCCGAATGGCCGGTTCGGCAATCCAGCGCGACGACTGATGATCGTCCAGTGTGATGGGCTTCTTGTAGAAGTGGGCGTTTGGATTGTTCGCGGCGTATTCCCTGAATTGCACCACCGCGCGACCAAAATCCTGGCTCGATACACCGTAGCTGTGCATATAGCGGACCGCATTGAGGGACATCCACGATGCTGGAGTGAGTACGCCGTACGGTGTGCACCACTGCATGGCCGTGGAGCCGGAATGTGACGCGGTTCCACGACCACCGACTGCCGCTCGGCCGAATCGTTCGCCCGACCGTGCCTTAATGGCTCGATAGGTCACCACGACGTCAGCGATGCCCGATGAAACCGCCGAAGCTGCGTGCAGGAGTACTCCCTGGGAGCCGCCGCCTCCATAGGGTACCCGACTGGAAAAATGGATCTCGGGGAACCCCAACGTCCGGACCAGTTCAGTCTCCTCAACTGGATCGATCGTGTAGCTCACCAATCCGTCCACATCCGCCGGGGTGAGTCCCGCATCGGCAAGAGCCGCCATTATCGCTTCGGCAGCGAGCTGTGTCTCACTGCGACCAGCAGCCTTCGAGAACTCGGTCTGTCCGATCCCGACGATTGCCGTTACATCTCGGAGGTGGTTATCCATTGGCTCCAGCCCTGGGCTTGAAGACAGGGACGGCTCCTTCGTGGCGGGTCGGCCGGAAATCAACCGTGACTGGCATGCCTATGTTGATGTGCTTGGGATCGATGTCAACCAGGTTCGACAGCACTCTCACGCCTTCCGTGAGTTCGATCAGCGCGGCAATCACGGGATACTCAAAGGAGGGATTCTGGGGATGGTGGAGTATGGCGTAGCTGTAGACCACGCCGTCTCCCGCCAGGTCGATGATCTCGAACTCGAGCGAGTGGCACTCCGGACACATCGGTCGCGGTGGATGGCGCAGCCGGCCACACCGTTGGCATCTTTGCGTCACGAGCCGACCCTCAAGGGCCGCGTCCCAATAGAACCGGTTGTCGTCCGTGAGAATGGGAGCTGGGCGCGTGACCTCTCCAGTCTTGGTCATGATGGCGTCCCGTCAAGAATCGCACGGCCATCGGCCATCGCGTCGACGTCGGCATCGGAATATCCCAATCCCAGCAAGATGTCTCTGGTCTGCTCTCCGCAAGCACACGGCCCCCGTTGGACCACGGTCTGGGCGGGTGCCATGTTGACCAAGAGGCCCGGGTCTTCGAATCGACCGACGCTGCTCGACCACGTCTGGCTGACAAGGTTCAGCCGCTTCGCCTCGGGATCATCGAACAATTCGCGGCAAAAGTACTCGTCGACGATCTCGATTGGAACTCGCCCGTCGTCAAGGGCCCTGAACGCCTCCGTTGCTACCGTGTTCTCGAAGTACGAGCTGAGCCATGCGCCCAGCGATTCGGCATCATCTCCGGGGGGCGCCCCGGGAAGAATGGCCCGAAGTCTTGCCCGTTGTTCCGTCGTCATTGCCGCCAGGAAGATCCATTCTCCCGTGGCGCATCGATAGAGGCGGTAGTAGGGGGAAAGCCCGAACTGATCGCCATCGACATGACCCCATTCGGGCTCTGTGCCATCCGCATGGATCCAAGCGTAGGAGGTGTGCAGAAGTCCGGCATTGACGATCGAGGTGCTGACAGCCTGACCTTCGCCGGTCTTGTCTCGATGGTAGAGGGCGATCGCAATGGCGATGGCCGCCAGCAAGGCATTGCCGGTATCTCCCATGTTGGACCGGCTCCAAAGTGGTGGATTCCCGGCGTCGCAGGCTCCGTCCTCCCATTCGGTCCCCGTCATGGCCGCGGCATTTTGGTCGGTACCGGGCAGATCTGACCGCGGACCCTTTTCGTAACCTCGGGTATTGCAGTAGACCAATCTGGGGTAGCGCTCTCGGAGCGTCTCGTAGTCGAGGCCCAGGCGCGCCGCGGCTCCTGGCCTCCAGTTGAACGTGATCACGTCCGATTGCTGAAGGAGCTTCTCGAGCACCTCTCGGCCAGCCGAGTCTTTGAGGTTCAGTGCGATGCTGCGCTTCCCGCGGTTCGTGCCCAGGCCCATGTGTGTGCCGTTCCAATACGTGTCATGCAGTGCGTTGATCTTGATGACGTCCGCCCCGAGGTCAGCGAGGGCACGCCCGGTAAATGGACCAGCGACGCCAAGCCCGAGGTCGAGGACGCGAATTCCCGCCAAAGGATGGGCGAGTGACTGATGGGCCCCTCCCGTGACACCGGAAGGTCGCTTGCTCGAGTTGATGCCAGCGAGAACCTCCTCGGTGTGCTGCCCGGAGCGAGGTGCCGGTCCGGCCACGGAGCTGGGTGTTGCGGAGAATTCCAGCAACGGTCCAGCGTGATGAATTGGTCCCTCGTCCGGGTCGTCGACCTCGACCACACAGCCATCGGCAAGGAAGGACTTGTCAGCCAGCGCCTCGCCCGGCGATCGGACGGTGGTGATACCCAGCCCTGCCTCTTCTGCCGCACGGACCCACTCATCGGACGGAAACTTCTTGAATGCGTCCGCCAACTGCTGGTGCAGGAAGATACCGGTCAGCATCCCGTCCGGCTCCATCGATACGCGATCTGGATCGTCCCTATATCCGGCATCGAGCCCCCTCGGAGAGAGCTTCTCTCCTTCGGCTGCTGACAGGACCCATCGGGGACGCAGTGTCCAATGATGCACCCACTTGCCGTCCGCACATTCATAGAGGCCCTCAATTGACCTCGAGTCAATCGGCCACATCCAGTACAACGGAGCATCTGGGTTCTCCACCCGCTGCCAGTTGAGGCACACCGCGGCGAGTGCACCCTGAAGGAGAGACGTGGTGACGCGCTGGCCCAGGCCGCTTACCTGACGAGCTCGCAGCGCCGCAGCAATCCCGAGCGTCGCGAAGTAGGTCGCGCCGACGCTCGGCCACGGGGTGCGCGGGAATATTGGCCCCTCTCGATCTGCTCCCCTGATGAGACCGTCGGGAGCGTCGAACTCCGGGAGCGGGCCAGGACGGCCACCGATGAACTCCATCGCCGTCCCCCGTCGGCCCTTCTGGTCGAACAGCAGGCCGGTACGTGCTGCGACCAGCCCGTCATAGCCGGGGCGATCGCGGTGGACATTGTGCTCTCCATAGGCGGTGATCGAACAGGTGATGATGCGGGGGTTGAGGGCACTGAGGGCCTCGTGGTCGATGCCGAGCTTCTCCGTCGTGCCCAACGAGAAACTGTCGACGACGACATCGGATGTCTGCGCCAGTGCGTGGAACTGGCGTCTCCCCTCGTCGCTCTGCAGATCCAGGGTGGCACTGCGCTTACCTCTGTTCCAAACTCGATAGCCGGTCTGCTGCGCAAAGGGATCCCCGAGTGGGGGCTCGATCCGGATGACCTCGGCGCCGTTGTCCGCCAGGAACATGGTCGTCATGGGCCCGGCAATGCCCCATGACAGATCGAGGACACGCAAATCTTCGAATGCTCCAGCCATGCGACTCAACCCCTTCACACCCTTGTCGGCCTCAACATAGCACCTGCTATGTTGAGGGTACCACCAGCTTTGGGAGCCCAACGTGCTCGAGTGAAACACCGCGGCGTCCTGGCGCCGGGCAGCGGCCTCCGCTCCGCGTGGTGGCACCACGGAATTTTGATCACCAGGGATTCCCGGAAGGTTCCTTGTTGTGAATGAAAGTGACCGAGATCTAGCTTCTTGGCTGGTAATTTTGCCGGCGCTCCCGGAAGGATGGTTTCATGCGGATTCCGCCAAGATCGCTCGGGGCGCCACGACCTGCGCCATACATCACCGTACCCAGATGAACAGCTCCCCGCTCGTACGTCGATGATCAGCTCCCCGCTGGCTGGACGGTCGGTTGTCGTCGTCGGGGCCTCATCTGGAATCGGCAGGGGTGTT
>Ga0310038_10002868_pt1 | contig 12582 bp, 10 predicted proteins | sample Sb_taG_6_FD_200461 | JGI IMG/M metagenome (GOLD analysis project Ga0310038, IMG submission 200461) | Peat soil microbial communities from Weissenstadt, Germany - Sb_50d_4_PS metaG (v2) (version 2) | ecosystem: Environmental > Terrestrial > Soil > Wetlands > Peat | place: Germany: Weissenstadt... | reverse complement strand
TCCCCGACTGGCTGGCGGCCATCGTCATGAAGCTGCTCGCGAAGGCGCCGGCGCAGCGCTTCCAGTCGGCGCAAGAAGTCGCCGATCTGCTTGGGCAGCACCTGGCGCACCTGCAACACCCGCACCTCGTGGGGCGGCCGCCCTCGGTCGCCACCACGGAGCAGCCCCGACGGAAACGCCGGCGCCGCCTGGCACTGCTGATCGCAGCGGTCCCGGTGGCGGCGGGCGTCCTGGTGGTGGTACTGACAGGGGGATTCGGCCGCGGCAAGCGCGTCGTCACCGCCGGCGAGGACAAGACCGTGCGCGTCTGGGACGCGGCGACCGGCAAGGAGATCAAAACGCTCGAAGCCCACGGGGAGGGCGTCATGAACGTCGCCTTCAGCCCCGACGGCAAACTGCTGGCCAGCGGCATCGAGGACGAGTGGAAACTGTGGGACGCCAACACTCTCAAGGAGGTCCGCACGGTCGAGGGGCGCGCCGGCTGGCTGGCCTTCGCTCCCGACGGGAAATCGCTGCTGGGCGGCGGGCACAACAACTCCGCCCTGCCCGACGCCGCTCACGTCGTCAAGCGCTGGGACCTGGAAGGCAAGGAGCTGGCCTCCTTCAAGCTGAAGGGCAAGGGCGGCTGGGCGGCCTACACGATGAGCCCGGACGGCAAGACGCTGTTCGAGGTGACCATCCACACGGAGGACCGCACCCTGCGCGCTTACGACACGACGACGGGCGCGGAAGTCCCACAACAAGGGCACGCTGGGCAGGTCTGGTCGGTCGCGGTCAGCCCGGACGGCAAGACCGTCGCCTCGGCCGGCAAGGACGGCACGGTCCGGGTCTGGGACGCGACGCACACGCCCTCGGCCTGCGGCGTGCTCCCGCTGTTCCCCGCGGGAACGAAGTCGCTGCACGGCGTCGCCTTCACTCCGGAAGGCCGCCATCTCGTCACCGCCAACCCCGATGGGAGCCTGTACGTGCTGCGGCTCGCCAGGCCCGGCGAGGTACTGCAACTGCCGGCCGACGCGGGCCAGTGAGGGCCTGTTCCCGAAGGCCGGCATGCGGAGCATGCCCTAGGCGCCGCAGTCCGTAGGGCATGCTCCGCATGCCGCCCGCTCCGGGAACAGACGCTGAGTGCCCCGTGCCGCTTCCGTGCCGCTACTTACCCCCCCTTCTCGATGATCGCCTCCTTTCCCTCACCATTCCTTCGCCTTTCGTTTATAGTGGCAAGCTGTTGCGCCACCGGCGGCCGGTCAACTGGGAAGTCCCGTCATGGAACACAACGGCAGAACACGCATCGCCATCCTCGCCAACCCCAGGGCCGGCGCCGAACAATCGCGCCGCCTCGTGGAGACGTTCGCCCGCAGGTTGCAGGCCATCGGCCTGGCACCCGTGGTCTGCTGGCACCGCCAGGAGTTGTCCGAAGCGGTCGCGTCGAGGAAGGACGACCTGCGCTGCGTGGTAGCGGCGGGCGGGGACGGGACGCTGTTGGAGGTGCTCAACCGGGCGCCCGGGGTGCCGGTCGCCCTTCTGCCGGTGGGGACGGAGAACCTGGTGGCCGGCTACTGCGGCCTGGCCCGCAATGCCGGAGCCCTGGCGGAGATCATCGCGACCGGGAGCTTGCGGGAGATCGACGTGGCGCGGGCCAACGAGCGCACCTTCTGCCTGATGGCGAGTGCGGGCTTCGACGCGGCCGTGGTCCACCGTATGCACCGGCGCCGCCGCGGACACATCACGCGCCTCAGCTACGCCTTGCCCATCGTGCAGCTGCTCCAGGATTATTGCTACCCGCCGATCGACGTGGAAGTGATCGACACCGGAGAGAAGTTGAGGGGTTCGCTGGCGTTCGTGTTCAACGTGCCGCGTTACGGCCTCGGCCTGTCGATTGCCCGGGACGCACAGCCCGACGACGGCCTCCTCGACCTGTACCTCTTCGAGCGGCCGGGCGTGTTCGCCCTGGCCGGGTACGCCCTGGCCATCCTCCGCGGCCGACATCTGGAGCGGCCCGACGTGCATCATCGCCGGGCGAAAGGCTTCCGGTTGTCTTCGGCCGGGGTGGTCCCGCTGCAGACCGACGGCGACCCGGCCGGCGAACTGCCCGCGACCGTTGAGGTGCTGCCGCAGAAGTTGAGGCTGCTGGTACCGAGTACTGAGTACTGAGTACTCAGTACTGTTACTGCCCGACGCCGCCGTGGACGCGCTCGGGCGTCAGGTGCGATGGCTGATCGACCATCCAGAAGCGCTCCATCTCGTACTCGATCTGGCGGAGGTTTTCGGACTGGTTCATCAGAACCATGGTCCGGCGCTGCGGGTCGCTCGGGTAGGCGTTGAGCATGCAGCCGGCGTTGAGCAACCCGGTCGCCACGACTGCCAGGAACAGCACGCGCCGCATAGCGCACCTCTCTCTCCAACGGATGACCCGCACCCCGCGCCGCGCACGATCCCGCCGGCCGGCTCCCCACCGACTCGGGGTCAGGTCAGGGCGACTCAGTCGCGCCCGCCACGACGGCGGGTCTGAGGATTGTATCGGTTCGTCCGAAAGGAGACTTGAGGAGGATTGTGCCCAAAACAACGAGAAACCCGGTCCGGCGCTCCGGACCGGGTTTGACGGGTGAGCCGGGTCAATCCCGGTCGGCCACGGGTTGTGGGACCGCTTTGCGCTTCCGGGGAGCCCGGGGAGCCCGGGGAGCCCGGGGAGCCCGGGCAGGGTGGGCGGGACCCTTGTCGGCGACCCCGTCGCCGTCGGCAGTGACGCCGTTGTTGACTGGGGTTTCCTCGTCCTCGTCCGGGGGGGGCACGGGGACGCGGGTCATGCGGCGAACACGCTCTTCCATGTCCTTGCCCGGCTTGAAGGTGACGACGCACTTGGGCGGCACCTCGACCTTCTCGCCGGTGCGCGGGTTGCGCGCCTTGCGCGCCTTGCGCCGCTTAACCTCGAAGACCCCGAAGTTCCGCAACTCGATCCGCCCCTGTTCGATCAGGGTATCCACGATGGCGTCGAAGGTCCGCTGCACGATATCCTTGGTCTTGAGCTGAGTTTCGCCGATGCGGTCGGCGATTTGCTTGACGATCTCTTTCTTGGTCACGGCTCCGTTCTCCTGACAACGTGCCCGGCCCATCCGCCGACAGAGCCCCTCAGGCGTGAAGCGTTTCAAGTGTAAAGACGCCAACGAGTAATGTCAAGATAAAAGGTCGGCGCCTGTCAGGCAACAAGAGAAATGTCCGCGGTCGGGAGTTTGTCACTTCCGCCACCTGTACGACTGCCGCCACGGGTGGTCCGCCGCCGTTTACGATTCCGCCGCGCTTCACCCCGCCGGTTGAAGCGCGCGTCCCATCCCTTATCGCATCGACTCGCGACCCCTTGTCCCGGCGACGAGGACCGGGCGGGGCGCCCCCTTCGGCAAGAACGCGCGTTAAACCGGCCGAGAGTCGCGTAGCTACTGGTGAAGACGCCGGCCGCGGTGGCCGGCCTTCAAAGGAAAAGGGACGCGACTCCAGTCCGTTCCCCCCTCGTTTGTCGCTATCGACAGGGGTTTCCTGCCCAGTTGGTCACCGTAGTTTTTTCGGCAACCCCTGTCCGAACCTGCCGCCCCCCGCCGCCAGGCAAGATGGCAGCAAGACGGTCAACCCCCAATAACCATGAGGACGAGTCCCCGGCCGCTGGCCGCGCGTCGGGGCTAACCTGGGAGGACGTGTCATGATCGATCAGAGTCTACGCCCGGTGAGTACTGCACGTCGGCTCCCGGCCCTTCCGGTCCGGGCTTCCGGACGGATGCTGTGGAAGTGGATCGAACTGTTCGCGGTCGTTCTGGGCAGCTTGGCGGCCGCGGGGTTCTGGTTCTGGCCCGGTCGCGGCGACGCCGATGAGGTGCGGCTGCCGGGTACCGTCGAGGCGCAGGAGGTCCAGCTGGGATCACGCGTCGGCGGGAGGGTGGCGGCCGTCCACGTCCAGGAAGGGCAGTTGGTCGAGCCCGGGCAAGTGCTAGTCACCTTCGAGGCCCAGGAACTGTCCGCCCGCCGCGACCAGGCGCAAGGTCGGCTCGCCGCCGCCCAGGCCGCCCTGGAGCGGGCAATCCACGGGCCGTTGCCCGAGGAAATCGCCGAGGCCCAGGCGGCGGCCGATGCCGCCCGGGCCCGTCTCGAGCGGACGCGGGCCGGCGCTCGGGAGGAGCACAAACGCCAGGCCCAGGGCGAACTGGGCGCCGTCCTGGCGGAGCAACGACAGGCCGACGAGGACTTCGCTCGGGCCGAGCGACTGGTGAGCGTGGCCGCGGTTTCCCGGGCCGAGTACGACGCCGCCCTCGCCGTCCGCGACCGGGCGCGCCACCGGGTGCGCGTGACCCAGGCCGCCCGCGACCTGCTGCTCCACGGCAGTCGGCCCGAGGAGATCGCCGAGGCGCAGGCGGATTTCGAGCGGGTGCAAGCGCACTGCAAACTGCTCCGGCGCGGCACCCGGGACGAGGACCGGGCCGCGGCCGCGGCCGCAGTGGCCCAGGCCCGGGCGCAACTCGCCGAGGCCGAGGCCACACTGCGCGAGACCGTGGTGACTGCCACGGAGCGCTGCGTGGTCGAGGGGGTGACGGTGCGGCCCGGCAGCGTGCTCGCCGCCGGACAGCCCGTCATTGTGGCCCACCGCGCCGCCGACCTGTGGGTCAAGGTCTTCGTCCCCGCCCCCGACCTGGGCCGGCTGCGGCTGGGTCAGGAAGTCGCGGTGACAGTCGCTTCGCACCCGGGCCAGCGCTTCGTGGGTACGGTGGCCCAGATCGCCACGGTCAGCGAGTCCACGCCGCGCAACGGGCCGTCTCTGGACGAACGCCGCCAGCAGGTGTTCGCCGTCAAGGTCCGGGTGACCGACCCGGAAGGGGGGTTCAAGCCCGGAATGGCGGCCGAGGTCTTCGTCACCCGGGCGGAGGTACACTGAACTGCAACCGGCAATTATACTCGCGCCATTCGATTTCCGGTTGTTTAGCCGCGAGCGTCCCGCAAGCACGCTCGCGGCTAAACGTCGGTTGTGCAACGGCGATGGTATAAAGCAGTTAAGCGACTCAGCGGAACGTCCTCGCCGGGCGGAAGCCGACGTAGTCGAGGCGGATCGACGGCAGGTTCCAGTCGCGGAGGGCGGAACGCACGACCACAGCCTGATAGTCGAACAAGCCGCCACGCAACACACGGCTTAGATTAGATTTAATATCTTCTTTATACTCTTTATCTTCGCTGGCCCCGCCCCCTGGTACCGGCGAGTAATACGTGAATTGCTCCTGGCACCACTCCAGGGTGTTGCCGAGCATGTCGAACAGCCCCAGGTCGTTCGGCTTCAGGGTGCCTCCCGGCACCATCCAGCGGTTCTGCGAGTTCTTGGTTAACCAGGCGTACTTGCCCAGCAGGTCTTCGCTCTCGCCGTAGCAGCGGCTGGTCACAGCCCCGGCCCGGCAGGCGAACTCCCATTCCGCTTCGCTTGGCAAGCGGTAGCCCTCCAGGCCCAGGTAGTTCGGCTTCGGCTTCATCCCCTCCGCGAACTCATTTTTGTCATTCGGCTCGTAGCACCACTGCTCTTGAGGTATCCCCTCCTGCTGGCTCAGCCAGTTGCAGTAGGCCGCCGCCTCATACCACATGACAGCGTTGATCGGGCAGTCGGCTGTCGGGGCGTACTGCTTGTTGTAGGAGTGACCCTGGCGGAAGCGAAGGAACTGTTCCACCGTCACCTCCTTGGCGGCCATCGCAAACGAGCGGCCGATCCGCTTTTTGTGCTGGAGTTCGATTTGTCCCTCCGGTCCCCCTGTTCGGCCCGCCTCCGAGGGCGGCGAGCCCATCAGGAACTCCACCGGCCCTGGGATGACCACCAGCGTCTGGCCCTGACCGTTGACGTACCAGCACCCCTCGCCCTTGCCCTTCGCAAAACCCTCCCGGATCTGTTGCAGCCTCTGCTCCCGGTGCCGCTGGTCCTTCGCCCACGCTTGCTCCGCCTCCTTAATGGCTTGCTCCTGGTGCCACTGTCGCAGCAGCCACTCGGCCGCCCCGTGCAGGCCCGGATCGGCAGCGGTGCGATACAGCTCCTGCAACTGCTGGACCAGCAGCTTCTTCCCCTCCGGCGTCCAGGCCTGCTCGCCAAACTCCTCCGGGCCCAGACTAAGGATCAACGCCCGCTGGATCGTCGCGTCGGTTTCTTCTTCCAGATGCTTGACAAGGGGGCCGGCCTCGGCCCCCAGCGGGCCAAAACGGTGGATCAGATAGCTCCGGGCCCTCGAATCGGGGCCGTGCTTGAGCAGCGGCCAGACCTTCGCTGGCTGGTCCATCCTCAAGAGAGCTACCGCCGCATTCGCCTGCCGCTTCGCCAGCTTCTCCTTGGCGTCCTCGTTGGCATCGGGTGGTAGGTTTCGGTCTATCGCACCGGTCAACACCGGCAGGCCCTGCTCCCCATGTTCTTTGAACTTGGGATAGATCACGGCGAACTGCTTCTCATCGGCATCCAAGAGCAGATTGGCCAGTTCGGCGGGTCGGTCAACTGCGTAGTCGGCGAGCACCGTGGCGGCCACGAGGCGGTAGTCGGCCAAGTGCCTGTGCTTACCACGGAAGACTTCCGCAAGCGGCCCGTGCAACTGGTCGCGCACCGGCCGCAAGGCCTGCATGCACAGGCCCAGGAACAGGGGATCAGCCTTCAGCAGCAGCTCGACCGCGGTGGGGGCCGCCTGGGTCCAGCGCGGATTGGCGGGGTCGAATGCGGCCAGGGCCACCAGGGCGCGGAAGCGGACCTCGACCTTCACCTTCGGGTCGTCCACCGTGTTCCACAGTCCTTCCACAAGCCCGGCGCAGTGCGGGGCCAGCACCTCGCGCACCAGCAGCACTTCGCGCGGATCCTCGGCCTCGATCATCCAGTCGGCCAGCGGGCCCCGCACGGCAGGGTCATCGACCAGGGCGAGGCCGGCCCGCAGGCGCCGTTGCCGATCGCCGCTCTCCTCGGCCCACAGCTCGCGCAGCTGTAGCACGGCCTCTCGATCCTCCTTCAGTGCGGCCAGGAGGCCCGGGACCGCCTCGGGAGCCGCGCTGCCGAGTTGCTCGACCTGGGCCTGCACCCGGCGCCGGTCGGCCTGCTGAGCCTCCGCCAGGCGGTCTCCGGCCCGGTCGCGTTCGCGAAAAGCCCAGCCCGCCAGCGCCAGACTCGTCGCCAGCCCCACCACGACGACGAACACCACCGCCCCCGCCAGTGCCGCCACCGCCGGCCGCCGCTTCACCCACTTGACCAGGCGCTCCGGCCAGCCCACCGGCCGAGCCCGAATCGGCTGCCCCGCCTGATACAGCCGCAGATCCTCGGCCAACCCACGCGCCAAGACATAGCGCCGGGCCCGTTCCTTGGCAAGGCACTTCAGGCAGATCGTTTCCAGATCGCGCGGCACCACCGCCAGGCGACTCGGCGGCACAGGCTCGCTGCTCACCACCTGCTGTAGCGTCTCCCACGTGGTCGCGGCGCGGAACGGCGGCCGGCCCGTCAGCATCTCGTACAGAATGGCGCCCAGGCCATACACGTCGGTGGTCGCGCCCATCTCGTGCAGGCGCCCCAGCGCCTGCTCGGGAGCGGCGTAACTGGCCGTGCCCAGAAACTTGCCGACGCTCTCCGTCGATTCCACGTCCAGCCGCTTGGCCAGGCCGAAATCCGTGATCTTCGGCGTCCCGTCGGCCGCCACCAGGATATTCGCCGGCTTCAGATCGCGGTGGATGATCTGCTGCTGGTGGGCGGCCTGGACGGCCTCGGCCAGCCGCTCCACCAGGGCGGCCGCCTGCCGCGGCGGCTGGGGGATGCCGGCCAGCCGCTCGGCCAGGCTGCCGCCCTCGACCAGCTCCATAGCGATGAACGGCCGGTCGCCGTGCCGGCCCAACTCATAAATCTGCACGATGCTGCCGTGGTTCAGGCTGGCGATGGCCAACGCCTCGCGCGTGAAGCGCGCGTGCTCTTCCGCCTCCGCCTCGTTGAGCGGGTGCAGCAGCATCTTGAGCGCCACCACGCGGCCCAGCGCCCGTTGCCGCGCCCGGTACACCACGCCCATGCCGCCTCGGCCCAGTTCGCCGAGGATTTCGTAGCCGGGCGGCGCCGGTGGGGTTTCGTCGGTCGCTGCGATTGACGACGCACTCGCTGCCTTGCCAGGCCGAGTCACGCCAGGGGCCAGCGACAGGGTGTTGCCGCGCAGCAGGGCGTCGAGCGCCTGTTTGCAGCCCTGGTTGCAGCGGTCAACGTGCGCCTCGATGCGCTGCCGTTCCGATGCCGTCATCGGATCATCGGGATCGAGGGATCGGCGGAGGGGTTCCAGGGAAGGACAAACGCTGTCGGCAGGCATCGTTTCCTCGATTCGGGAGCCGCATGCGGAGCACGTTGGCCAGGGTCCGGCAAGGTCCGCGTGGATGATGGCACCGTCCGGCAAGGTGTTTCGACAAGAACGCGCGTTAAACCGGCCGAGAGTCGCGTAGTTACTGGTGAAGACGCCGGCCGACGTGGCCGGGCTTCGAGGGAAACGGGACGCGACTCCAATCCATTCCCCTCTCGTTTGTCGCAGCCTTCGGCTTCGCAGTGTTGTGGGGCGGCTGCGACGGGTCTGTCATGCTCACGAAAGGAACCTTGCCATGAAAAAGTCTCTGCTGTCGCTGGTCGCCTCGGTCCTGACGGTCCTCCCGCTGCTGGGCGTCCTGGCCCCCGGCCTGACGCCCCAGGCCACGGCGGCGACGAACCCGTCCCCTCGGTGGATCCGGTATGGGTTCTACCAGAACTACGACACGGCCAACGAGGTCAGTCAGTCCCTGATCAACCAGGGCTACCGCACCCTCATCACCAGTGCCAGTGGCGGTTACATCCTCTACTACTGGCAGTAACCGCGGGTTGTCCCGGTAAGGTGACCACGACGTAACCGGGCCATATTCGCCCACCGCCGCGGCGGGGGCGGCGCTCGACGCCGCCCCCGCCCTTTCGTTTCATAGCGTCAGCCCCCGCTGCAGCGCCAGTTGCAAGGCCCGGTTCCTCACCTTCTTCTTGATCCGCTGGACGCGCATGGCCGCGGCGTGGTAGGACAGGCCAATCTCCGCAGCCACGGGCTCGATGGCCTGATCCCCCAGGAAGATTCGCTGGAACAGCTCCCAGGATTTCTGCTCTTCTCCCTGGCACGCAGCCTGGACCTCCTTCAGCGCGTCCCGCACACTGCGCAGCATTCCTTCCGACTGATCGTGCAGGCCCGCGACGAGATCGTCCACCTCGTCGGCATGTTCGAGCAGCAGGTCGTACACGGCCGACTTTCCGGTGGCTTCGTCGCCGGGTAATCGGCGGCGGCGCTCGCGCGCCAGGTTGGTCACTTCCCGGTGCGTGATGGTCTTCAGCCAACCGCGGAAGCTGCCCTTGTGCGGGTCGTAGTCAAAGCGAGGAATCGCCTCCACGAGCTTCGTGAGCAGCCGGCTGGTCAGCTCTTCCACGTCATCGTTCTGCAAGCCGAGGCGCCGGCCCCACGCCTGGATCATGGGCAGGTACAGGCTCAGGAACTGCGACCAGGCCCGGCGGTCCTCGAACACGCGCAGCTTTTCCAGCAGAGTCTTGCTGGTACCTACGTCAAAGGCGGCGTTCATGGGGAGACACTCCTGGGTGAGGTGAGGCGCAACCGCCAGACGCATCAAACTCCGGCGGCGGCGGTCGCGTTTCCCCGGCCCGGGTGCTCGGCTCCGAGGTAGCAGCCGATCGCCACGTTGCGGTTCGGGGCCTCAACATAAGTGAGCGGAAAACGTTGACTGAGCCGGACAGTTTTTTCGCGTGAAGACCGGATATTTCTCTTGTCGTTCAACGGAGAAACGCTCGGCGCCCCCCGCGGCAGCGCCGGCGCGAAGCTATGATGGGGACGGTGCCGTCGCGCCGGGAGTGGGGCCTGCTTGCTCGCGCCCGCCCCGCCCGCTATTGTCACCGTGCCGGCCGTGCCGGCGCCACGACCCCCGGGAGAACTGGCACATGGTTTCCGTACTGGTCACAGGCGGTTGCGGCTTCATCGGCAGCAACTTCATCCATTACTTCCTCGAGGCCGAGCCCGAGGTCCGCGTCGTCAACTTCGACGCCCTGACCTACGCCGGCAACCTCGCCAACCTCGCCGCCGTCGCCGGCCACCCCCGCTACTGCTTCGTCCACGGCAACATCACCGACCGCGAGGCCGTCCGCAAAGCCGTCGCCGGCGCCCAGGGGATCATCAATTTCGCCGCCGAGTCGCACGTCGATCGCAGCATCCTCGATTCCGGGCCGTTCGTCCGCACGAACATCCTGGGCACGCAGGTGCTGCTCGACGCCGCCCGCGAAGCCGGCGTGGAGAGATATGTTCAAGTCTCAACGGATGAGTGCTACGGCAGTCTCGGCCCGACGGGCGCCTTCACCGAACAGACGCCACTGGCCCCGAACAGCCCCTACGCCGCGAGCAAGGCGGCGGCCGACCTGCTCGTGCGCAGTTACGTCCACACTTTCGGCCTGCCCGCGGTCGTCACGCGCTGCTCCAACAACTACGGGCCGTACCAGTTTCCCGAGAAGCTAATCCCGCTGTTCATCAGCAACCTGATGCGCGACGAGCCGGTGCCGGTCTACGGCGACGGCTTGCAGGTGCGCGACTGGATCCACGTGCGCGACCACGCCGCGGCCATCCACCGCGCCTGGCGCGACGGCCGGCCCGGCGAGGTCTACAACTTCGGCGGCCGCTGCGAGCGCACCAACCTCGCCCTGACGCACACCCTGCTCGACGTCCTCGGCAAGCCGCCTTCGCTCATCAAGTACGTCAAGGACCGCCCCGGCCACGACCGTCGTTACGCCATCGACTGTGCCAAGGCGGAGCGCGAGTTGGGCTGGCAGCCGCTGGTGCCGTTCGAGCAGGGGCTGCGCGACACCGTGCGCTGGTATCAGGACAATGCCGCCTGGGTCGCCGGCGTCCGCAGCGGCGAGTACCTGAAGTATTACGAGAAGCAGTACGGCTCGCGCTGACCCGTCACGATCCGTGCGCGGCCGGCCCGACCTGGATGCCCGTGTGCGGCGCAGCCGGCGGCGTCCCCCCGGGCGGCACCGGCGCGGGCGGCGATTGGCGGCCGAACCACTGGAGCACGTAGAAGAACACCGGCGTCAGGAAGATGCCGAACAGCGTCACGCCGAGCATGCCGCTGAACACGGCCGTCCCCAGCGAGCGACGCATCTCGGCCCCGGCCCCGGTGGCGACGACTAGCGGCACCACGCCCAGGATGAAGGCGAACGACGTCATCAAGATCGGCCGCAGCCGCCTTGTGTGGTGGTAGGAGACAAGCCCGAAGCGCCAGCAAGGGGGTGGGGCCGGAGCAGGATGGCCGCCAGGGCCGGACTGAGGGTCAACGAGTTGAGCGCCGAGAACACCGTCGAAACCGCGATGGTCACGGCGAACTGGCGGAAGAACTGCCCGGTGATGCCGCCGATGAAGGCGCACGGCACAAACACGGCGCACAGCACCAGGGCCACGGCGATGATCGGACCTGTCACCTCGTCCATCGCCTTCCGCGTCGCCTCCCGCGGCGCCAACCCTTGCTCCAGCCAGCGCTCGACGTTCTCGACAACCACGATGGCGTCGTCCACGACGATGCCAATCGCCAGGACCAGGCCGAACAGCGAGATGTTATTCAGGCTGAAGCCCAGCGCCGCCATGACGGCGAAGGTGCCGAGGATGGCGACCGGCACCGCGACCAGCGGAATCAGCGCCGCCCGCCAGTTCTGCAGGAAGACCAGGCGGTTCTGCACCATGACCAGGGCGGTGTTGAGGTCGGTGCCGACCTCAAATGTCACCGTCAGGGTGTACGAACCGTCGTTGCCCGACTGCGAGGACATGTAGATCATGCCCTCGACGCCGTTGACCTGCTGCTCGATCGGCGCCGCTACCGTGTCGGCCACCACCTGGGCGCTGGCCCCGGGGTAGGTGATGGCCACCTGCACCGAGGGCGGCGTGATCTCGGGGTACTGCGCCATCGGCAGCGACAGCAGCGACAGGGCCCCCTTCAGGGTGATGACAATGTCAACCGGACGATGAATCAGGCGGCGCTCGCGTCGGGGCGGCATTCGAGGAGAGAGGCATGGACCTGGGGCTTCAAGACAAGGTGATCCTGGTAACCGGCGGGGCCAAGGGCATCGGCCTGGGGGTCGTCCAAGTGCTGGCCGCCGAGGGGGCCATCCCCGTCGTCGTCGGCCGCAGCGCCGAGGACAACGACGCGGCCGTGCGGGCCGTCGCCGAGGGGGGCGGGCGGGCCTGGGCCGTGCGCGCGGAGCTGACGCGCACCGAGGAATGCCGCAAGGCCGTCGAGGCCGCCGTGGACCGGTTCGGCCGCGTCGAGGGGCTGGTGAACAACGCGGGCGTCAACGACGGTGCCGGCCTGGAGCACGGCGACCCGGGGCGGTTCGTCGAGTCGCTCCGCAAGAACCTCGTGCATTACTACGAGATGGCCCACTTCGCTCTGCCGGAGCTGAAGAGGTCGCGCGGCGCGATCGTGAACGTCGGCTCCAAGGTGGCCGAGACGGGGCAGGGGGGCACGTCGGGCTACGCGGCGGCCAACGGCGGGCGCAACGCCCTGACGCGCGAATGGGCC
>Ga0310038_10002862_pt1 | contig 12597 bp, 14 predicted proteins | sample Sb_taG_6_FD_200461 | JGI IMG/M metagenome (GOLD analysis project Ga0310038, IMG submission 200461) | Peat soil microbial communities from Weissenstadt, Germany - Sb_50d_4_PS metaG (v2) (version 2) | ecosystem: Environmental > Terrestrial > Soil > Wetlands > Peat | place: Germany: Weissenstadt... | reverse complement strand
TGATATCCGTGGATGAGGACTACGGGGTCACCCGAGCCATGGTCTTCATAGTAGAGATCAATCTCAGTGGAGTTTTCTTTCCCGACGTTAAGGTATGGCATTGAGGTTCTCCTTCTTCGATATAGTTCTAGGCATTTCGCCACAGGTGGTTGGTTGACTGTCTGTTGAGATCTCCCGATTGGGCCAATATTACTCCCCTCGCAAGACTGATGTCCTCTCTGTCGGCAAGTGGCCGGCGCACCGCGTTGAGCGCCCAGAGGTTCCCGGACGTTTCGCTTTTAATACGACCAGACGCGAGTGGCACGAGCAGACTTGGGACCACCGCAGCAGCCAGACGGAAGACACTCGGAGGTCGCACGATGAGACCACATGGAAAAACCAAACTGGGTTTCTTCCCTTTGCCTGTGTCGGAAGCCGCGCGGCTGAAGCATTGCCTTGTTTTCGCTTCGGAATTCTCAGCCCTTGATCCGTGCGTGGGAGACGGCGTGGCGTTCACTCACTTGCTGCACGGCGTAACCGCTCATCGCTATGGCATTGAGATCGACGCCAATCGGGCCGAACAAGCGAAAGCCTTGGGAGTCGAGACTTTGCAGGCCAACGCCATGGATGTCCGGTGCCAGCCCGAAGCGGTGTCCCTGCTTTATCTGAACCCTCCGTACGATTGGGAATCCGGGGAGAGCAACAACCAGAGATTGGAAGCGGTGTTTCTAGAACACAGTTATCGCTGGCTCAAAGCGGGTGGCGTGCTGCTTTTCGTGATTCCGCAGCTGCGATTGGCGAAATGCGCGCGGTTGCTAAGCGAACATTTCACGGATTTGCGAGTGTTCAGGCTCACCGAGCCGGCTTGCCTGCAGTACAAGCAGATCGTAGTGCTGGCAACGCGCCGCAAACGACACTCCAGGGTTACGGATGCGGTCTTGCTGGATGGAGTGCGATACCTCGAAGCGTTGGCAACGAAGGCTGAGCTTGAGCCTCTGGGCGACGCTGCTGAGGTCCGTTACGAAGTTCCTGTCTCGGAGCCGGCGGTACTCACCAACATGGGTATTCCATTGGACGAAGCGGAGGACTTGTTGCTGGAATCCGCCGCGTATCGTCAAGCGGGCCGTGTGCTTCTGCCCAAGCTGAATGACGTCAGAGGCCGGCCGCTCACGCCGCTGCACGGTGGACATGTTGGCTTGCTCTGCACCGCTGGAATGCTCAATGGAGTATTCGGCGAAGGGGAACATCGCCACATTGCCCACTGGCGCTCGGTGAAATTCACCGACCACTGGGAGGAGCAGGAGGAAGACGGAACTAAAATCCTACATGACCGGGAAAGACTCTCGCATGAGCTGACGATTGTCTTTGCCAATGGAAAGACCCAGGTTCTCACTCACGAAAAGAAGGAGCCAGAATGAAAAATGCTCACCTTCGATTCGGTTGGCTCACCTACGTGAAGAGCACGGAGAAGACGACAACCAGCATCAAGCTGCGCTTGGATCGCTTCATAGGAGAAGTTTTGCCCGATCCACCGCGACAGGCAAAAGCCCATCTCATTTCAGTCATAGGCGGGGACACGCAGATTGCGGCCGTAAGCGCGGCGATCTCCCTGGGAGACAGGTTCATGGTGGAAGGGCCAGGTGTACAGCCGATTCGAGTATGTCTCGAACGAAACGCACAGAGCTTCAAAGGCTCGGTACAGCTTGCCGGACGCAAGAAGCCGCTGCGTCACCTTATCGCGTTGTCGGAAGAGTTCGCTTCCAGCAACGTCTCGGCAGGGTCAGGAAGAACCCTTCTGGCAGGTTCGGGAAACCGATTTATTTGGGCCTCTCTCGCCCATATCCACGGGATCCCCGGAATGCCGGACTGGGCTGACTGGTTTGCTGGCGAACTGGAAACGCACAAGGCGATCATCCGTGCTCTCGGTATCGGATGTGCTCCGGTGCTGGTCAAGGGCGAGAAGGAACAGTTTCTTTCCTGGCTTAGCTGGGGCGTGGAGAGTGGAGCCGTCAATCTTCCGGGGGAAACTGGTTCCATCCGCTGGCCGAGCTTGAGTCTCAAAGACATCTTCCTGCCGACCAACTAGCCTTCTGCACCACCGATTTTTCCCTTCTTTCCCCTTGTTCTCTCGTTCTCTTCCGCAAATCCCTCCCCGTACCAGAGGACTTCCATGCCAGAACTCTCCACAATCTATGACTACATGAGAGCCCACGCTAATCTCCTGGGAGAGCGCATTCTGCAGGAGTATCCGGCGCTCCACCAATTCGACGATGCAGTTTCACCTCGGATTGAAGGGCTGCTGCGAACGCCTTTCCCTGCACAGACGATCGCCATTATGGGAGTGGCCAAACGCTGGCAGCAGGCGCGGACATCCATGGTGGTCGCGGAATGCGGTACCGGCAAGACACTGATCTCGCTGGGAGCCATCCATGTCCACAGACGAGGCAGTCCGTTCACCGCATTAGCGATGGTTCCACCACACCTGGTCGAAAAGTGGGCACGGGAAGCGTTTCTGACATTGCCGGGGCTACGCGTGTTCCTGATCGATGATTTGCGAAATGGTGGCAACGAGAACAAATCCCACGGAGTGAACGAGGTGCGATTGAGGCAGGGCCGCATCGTGCGCGAAGGGTTGCATACAACGCTGAGCGAGTTGCGGCTCCGCAAGGATTCGCCGAGCCCCCGGAAGCGCTGGCAGTCGCTCTGCGGGAGACCTTCGCTGTTTATCGTCGGACGTGAGCGAGCGAAGCTCGGTTATTTCTGGCGCCATGCTTACCGGGTACCACAATCTGGCCCATACATTGGCTGCGTGGTCAATTCGGACACGGGTAAGCCGGTGATCGTGGACGACAGCCGATTAACGGCCGGTGAGTTTGAGAAGGTCAAGATTGCCGAGACCATCGAGACCAGGGGAGAGAAGTCTTGTCGCCCGCTGCACAGCCCACTCTGGCAGGCTGACTCGGACAAGATCCGCCGCATGGCTCCGATTGAATTCATCGGGCGCTACATGCCGGAATGGTTTGACTATGCGATTTGCGACGAGATTCACCAACTGGCAGGCGATACCGCGCAAGGAAATGCCCTGGGCACTCTGGCCTCATGCACCGACCGGATCGTTGGACTGACCGGCACACTCCTCGGTGGCTATGCGGACGATCTTTTTAACACGCTCTTCCGTCTCGAAGCGAGAAGGATGACGGAGCATGGCTACGAATGGGGCACGACAGGAAGAACCTCCTTCACCCAGGATTACGGAGTTCTGGAAACCATCACGAAAGTAGAACCTGCCGATAACGCCTGCTCCAAGGCCAAGACCACCAGCATGGTTCGCCGAAAGCCGGGAGCTTCTCCGTTGCTCTTTGGAGAATTCCTGATGCAGTTGTGCGCCTTCCTTTTCTTAGAAGACATCTCCCGGGAACTTCCGCCATACGAAGAAACATATCTGAGCATCGCCATGGACGCTCAGATGCTGGAAGCGTACCGCGAACTGGAAGATGATATTCGGAAGGCACTGAAGGCTCACAAGGGCAACCGCTCCGTACTAAGCACAATGCTGAACACACTCTTGCTGTATCCAGACCACCCCTATGGCTTGGGAACGCTGTACGGCGCTGAGTTCGATCATGAACTAAAGCGGAATGTCCGATTTGTCATTGCTGACACGCGCGACCTTGCTGAAGATCGCCTATATTCCAAAGAACGCAGGCTGATCGAAGAGATCAAGAGGGAACTGGCGGAAGGGCGCCGCTGTCAGGTTTTCGCAGTTTACACACAGAAACACGATGTCACGGCCCGACTGCATCGGATTCTGAGTAATGAAGGAATCCGCACGGCAGTTCTGCGTTCGAGCGTAGACACATCGAAGCGCGAGGCCTGGTACGCAAGACAAATCAAAGACGGCGTACAAGTGGTGATCTCTCATCCCAAACTGGTGGAAACAGGGTTGGATTTGTTGGATTTCCCAACCATCATCTTCTATGAGTCGGGATACTCCCTGCACACGTTACGGCAAGCCAGCAGGCGATCGTGGCGCATCGGACAGAGGCGGCCGGTGCGGGTGAAGTTCCTCTGCTACGAAGGAACCATGCAGACGGCGTGCCTACGACTGATGGGCAAGAAGCTGCTGGTGGCGCTCACCATGGAGGGCAAGTTTGCCGGCGAAGGATTACAAAACATCGATGAAGATGACGACATGCTGTCGGCTATGGCGCGAGAATTGGTCGAGAGGAATGGTATTGGCGAAACGGCAGATGCTGTGTGGAAGGCGCTCAATACAGAACATAAGAGACTATTCCCGACGACCTCCAACTCCAACGGGGATGCTCCTTCCGCCAACCTGTCGGACACTCTGATCGAGACCCAGTCCGACCCAGCCTGTCTTGTGGAAGGAGCAATTGGCGCTTCCACCGTCGTCGCCTTCGGACAGCGACCTGAATCCCTGTCGGGAAGGAGACGCCGAGCAAGGCCCGTAGTCCCCGAGCAGGCGTCGCTATTCAGCTTGAGTTAAATCAGGCAAAATAAAGGGGATGTCTCTCGGCGCCGTCTGGCCGGTCGTGGTAAAAACGGCCTTACGATGATTAAAGATGCGGGGCCAGCCCCAAGGAGTTGGAAATGTTTACACCGAATCTGAGCATTCTTCCAGAGCCTCAGAGGCGACTTTGGGCGGAATTGAGAGACACGCCAAAGACGTTCGTGCTTTATGGAGGGACAGCACTGGCATTGCGACTCGGGCATCGACAATCGGAGGACTTCGACTTTTTCTCGAACAAGCCCTTTCGGTCCGCTGCACTGCGTGACGCCGTCCTTTACTTGAAACACGCCGAAATGACCCAATTCCAAGACAATACACTCACGGCCCTTGTGGATCGGAATGGTCCCGTGAAGCTCTCATTCTTTGGATCTTTGGGAATCAACCGGGTACAGGATCCCGACATCGCCGAGGAGAACGAAGTCCAGATCGCCTCTCTGCTTGATCTTCTCGCCTCCAAGCTCAAGACTGTTCAGTCGAGAGCCGAGGCGAAGGACTATCGGGATATTGTGGCCACGTTCGAAGCAGGTTTGAGCCTAGCTGAGGGTTTGGCGGCCGCAGCGGCGATCTACGGGAAAGACTTCAATGGAGCATTAAGCCTCAAGGCGCTAACGTACTTCGAGGATGGTGATCTTCCCAGCCTAGCGCCCGCAGTGCAAAAGCGACTGCTTGAGGCTGCCACTTCGGTAAACTTGAGAGAGCTTCCACTGGTTGCGGCTAAGCCTGGTCTGAGTCGGCAGGAAGAATCATGAACCATTCCGAGGATCTCAAGCGAGTCGCAAAACGCGTTGTTTGGTTCAAAACGCCCGAAGAAACGCTACAGGAACCGAAATTGTTCCTTGCACACTTGATGACCTACGGGACCCTGGAAGACATCGCTACTGCGATGAACTATTACTCTGAGGCCGATTTCGATCTGGTCTTGAAAGATCCGCCGGCTGGAATCTTCGACCGTCGCTCGTGGAATTATTGGAACCTGCGCTACCACCATGAACCGGTTCCGGCACTGCCACAGCGCACGTTTCCGAGAAGCGATGTCGTCGGCGGTTAATGGTTGTAGGCCCTGAGGCTGTTGCTCTGACGCCATCGAGCCCCCCTGCCCATTTTTGATCGTCCGCTGAGAAATTCACTGCCAGCAATTTAGTTGAGCATTTGAGCAGTCCTCTCTCCTGGGTCCCCCAACACACCGACTTCGTGGCAGCGGCGCGCCGCCCCGATCTTCCCATCTTCAAGACTTCAAGAACGTCATTCCAAATCAACTAGGAGGAAAGAGGTATGTCAGAAACTAGTACGCTCATCGGCTATGGCGGCCGAACCATTGGCCGCGAAGAACTAACATTGGTGCCGACACCGGCGGCAACGGAAACGCACCGCCCGGTCCCGCATCACGAGATCGTGCAAGCGTTGATCGAGACGCTCGGGTTTCGCCACATCGGGGTCGTCCACGACGAATACGCAGTCTCGCCGGACGGCATGAAAGCCTTTGGGGTTCTCGACCTCGCAACGGAGATGGCAGGATGCCGTTTCTCCATCGGTTTGCGGAACTCCCACGACAAGAGCATGCGTCTGGCGATGACCTGCGGGTATCGGGTATTCGTGTGCTCGAACATGGCGTTCGCGGGAGATTTTACCCCCGTGCTCGCAAAACACTCGAAGTCGTTCTCGCTCATCGACTGCATCTCGGTTGGCGTTGATCGAATGCAGCGCAACTTCGAGCCGATGCGAAAGCAAGTGGAAGCCTGGCAGAAAAGCGAATTGACGGACGTCACCGCCAAGGTGGTCATCTACGAGGCATTCGTCGAGGGCAGACTCGAAGCTCCAAAGCACCTCGCCCGCAGCGTGCATGACCTCTACTTCGAGCCGAAGTACGAGGAATTCCAGCCGCGAACGGTCTGGAGCCTATCGAATGCGTTTACGTCCGCATTCAAGGAACTGGATCCCATTCCACAATTCAGGGCCACGGCGAAGCTGGGCGAATTCCTGGAAGCGCGGTTCTCACAATCGTTCTAGCCTGCGCGGCGGCCTTCCCAACAAGCAATTCCACTTTGCTTTGGACGACCCATGCGGGCGAGGCTCGCCCGCATGGGCTGAAGAGAGGAGTCACCGTCATGTCTGCATTGTTTCCACTTGGGCAAATTGTGGCCACGCCTGGGGCGCTAGCTGCATTGGAGAGAGCGAAACAGCCGCCTACCTGTTTCTTGGCCCGTCATGCAATCGGGGACTGGGGCGAACTGGAGCCAACCGATGTCGCAGAGAACAAGTACAGCCTGATTCACGGGTTTCGTTTGCTGAGCAGCTACCAGACGGATGCCGGAGAGAAACTATGGATAATCACCGAAGCGGACCGGTCTGCAACCACTCTGCTTCTGCCAGACGAGTATTGACGAGTTGCATGCAGAGGAGCATCGGTAGACGGCCTCACCCGATGTCCTCTAGTACGGCTTCGATGACCGGGTACTTCGCGTCACTGTTGAACCGAACGCGATATGCATGATGCCTGTGTAGGATGGCACCAACTTCCGGCCGCGCGTATGCGACAAACTTCTCCAAAAAATCCCCTCGTGTTTCCGAGAACAGCTGAAAAGTGATTTTGTTCTCGCCGCTACGGAACGCCCCTGTCCGGTAAACGCGAACGACAGCCTCTTGCCCGGCAGCCGGAAAGAGGGCCGAGGAGCCAGGAACCTTGTTCTTAGTGCGCCCTACTTTCCCTGATTGGTAACCACGGTCCGTCTCAGTGGGTTGCTTGGCTGCCGACTTAGCTGATTTGTCAACGGCTTTGAGGATGGGTGCTTTCTTACCGAGGGTCCATTCGATATCCGTGCGCACGCGCAACTTACTGCGAATTGAAAGCAGTTCTTTCCAGAGATCAGGGTTCTCTATTGGCCTGCCGCTAGCGTTACGCCAGCCGTTCGCGCGCCAGTACTCCGCCCGACGCGAGTTTTCGTGGACGTACTTGGAATCGGTCACTATCTGTATGCGCCGAAGTCCGGACCTCGAACCGTGTTCTCGCACCCATCGGTGCGCCCAGATACATGCCCGAAGCTCCATGCGGTTGTTCGTAGATTCATGGAAGCCGACCTCCTGTAGAACCTCATCTGATCGGTTCCACTCCGCCGGATACTCAACCCAAACGGCAAACCCACTTGTGCGCCCCGGATTCTTGGAGCACGAACCGTCAACGTACAACTTCAGTGCATGCGGGTCGAAGGACACAAGCGCCATCGTACTGCCAGAACCCCACTACGACGAAACAACGTCACACGATGTGGACTCCCCCCGCGTAACGCTGAGATCGGGCGCGGCCGGCGGTGGACGCTCTATGGCGAGAGCCAGGGGTAGAGCAAGGCGTCCCGGTTTTCCCGCTGTCCCAATTGCCTGCGTAACCCAACCGTCTCCCCGTTTGTGGTCTAGCGCTCGCAGACGGGGAGCCCGCCTTTCTGTTTAAGGAGTAAGAGCCATGTTTCAAGAATTGATGCCGTTGCTCGCGCAACGAATATTGCTTCTCACCTTGTCGCGTGTGGGCGACGAACAGATTTCTGTTAACGTCATCCCAAAGCTGCTGAAATCTGATCAGCAGGATGATGACGCCGCGCTTACCACACCGCTGAGCGTCACTGGCACTCCCGAAGAACTTGACGAACAACTACCACGACAATTGGTGGAGTTTGTGGAGGCTCACCTCGGACTGTCCTCAACCTTGAAAAGTGCGAAAGAACAGATAGAGGCTGCCGCCAAAGCAGCAAAGGAAGCAGCCAGGAAACCGACGAGCTCGAAGTCGCACAGCGGGTCCAACAGGAGTCCGGCTCCAAGCTCGACGCGAGTGCAGACAGAGGCCGGCGGGAAAGAAAGCTCAGATGATTCACAGTTGAGTCCGGCGCCAACCCAGGCAACGACCGCCGGCGCTGAGGGCGAAGGCCTTGGCGCGAGTACCGGAAGCCTGTTCGACCTTGAACCGAGAAGCGACAACTGAAGGTTGTCCAACCGCCTGGTCCGTGCCCCATTTGCTGCTTCCGGCGGCGGGACACATCCTCGAAAGGAGTAGTCATGGAAGTACACGTTCTCGAACGGGAATTCCTATACAACGGGGTCAAGCTGCCTGACACTACCCCAACGATGAGCCCTGAACAGGTCAGAGAAACGTACACGCACCTGTATCCAGAAATAGCTACGGCTGCTATTGAGGGGCCTGAAACCGTGGGTGGCAAACTGGTTTACAAGTTTGTTCGCGCGATCGGGGCAAAAGGGTGAGACACAGAAAGCTGCGCTCCGAGGAGACGACAGCATTTGAAAGTGAATCAGCTACTTGCGGCGCTTGCCTGCGTCATTCCACAGTTGATTTACGGTTCGCCGATCATGCAAACGCGCCAACTGCGTCACAGTTCTGGCACAGAGGGTTTTCTACAAGCCTCAACGCCCAAGCTCAGCCGACCGCAACCCGTAGCGAAGCGAAGGGTTGTGGGGTCGAGACTGGAGCGCATTGTTAGGCCCGCGATAACGCAATGCTGGCGACATAGCAGGCCAAAGAAATGCTGATGCCTGTGAGAGGCACACTGAAAAAATAAACCTTGCAGAGCACAACAAAACCACCAAGCATTGCCAGCCCGACAACGAGCAGGAACGGTGACTGAAAGAGAAGTTGGCCGTGAGCCAATGCGAGAAAACCGAAAACCAAGCCGAACAAGATAAGCCCCATGCTGTGGCTGGCATTAAAGCCCACCCAACACCGCCACATTGTTGTTTCTTTCGTAATGACAGGTGAACTCTGGCTCAAGCTGATTTGCAGCGCCGGGTCACGGGGCGTGAGCTTTGGCCCCCAGAACGTATAGACGAGGTGGACGACTCCGAGCGTAAGGACAATGCTCGCACTAAGAACCATGAGAATTCTTGCGGCCAAGATGCTCTCCCTATTCCGTGGGCCCATTATTTTGTATATAGAACAAGCCGCCGTCTCATGGCGATTTGACGCGGCGGACGGCGGCTTGACCCCCTCAAGAGCGCACAGGGTGAACTCTAAGGGGCGAATTCCTTGAATCCCGGTTTTCACAGTCGTTCTAGGCTAGCCTGCTGGGCGGTGCCGCCCGGCCGCCCTTGCCAAGTAGTTAATCTCGAATTTCCTATCTAAACTCTTCTGCCAGCCCGCACCACCACACACGGGACAATTGCCAGGGTCCCCTGCTTTTTGACCACATGGAGGACATGTGTCGCCGATTGCATCCTCAATCATTGCACCCAGAGCCTCGAAGGAGCCTTATTGCCCAAGGAAGAGTCGCACAACCACGCCTTTCTTCGAAGAGGGCGCCGATCTTGTCACACGCACCGGAACGGATGTGACATTCCATCCCCCAGATTTGCTGAATCTCAGTTCATAATGGCCCGGTACCACGTCAAGAGAGAAGAGTCCCGTCTCGCTGGTTAAGCATGCGGCAATGCGCTTTTGTCCGGTCCTATCTGGGCTCGGGTTCTGAAGCGCGATCTCTGGGTGGTCATACACTTCCACCAGTACACCTGTTAGAGGCTTATCTACTCGGTCCTTTACGAAACCCTGAACACTCCGCATGGGTCTGGGTTCTTTCAATACAACATTCGTATTGCCGCCCCACGTTGTTTTCTCGGTTGAGGCCGGTATGCACTGACAAAATGCAACCATCCCCGGCATTAACGCGAAAAGAATTAGCAGTCTGATTGCAAGCATCCGTTTTTTCATCGTTGTTGTTCCAGCACCTGTTCTCTATCACCGTATGCTTACTATTTCTTCGGAATCCGAGCTACTGATGAACGCACCCGCCCACTCACCGGCGAAACCGAGATCGCTGCGGATCTCTGCTACACGGTCAATTGCGGAATCGAGTTTGTTCCGGCAAACCACATAAGTATCTGGTGAGCTAACTAGGTCCGTAGATAAGCTGCAGGCCCGAGTCAAGATTGGAAGGATCTACACGCTCCTTCAGTACCACCTGCCCGTTATCGGTTCGCTGCAAACTCCTTACCCGGGGTGAGGTTGAGCGACGACGGGGGTCGGTGGCGCTACTCCACAACAGACCGCGATCCAATCCCTCACTAGTCAGGATACACTACAGCGGTTACTCCGAATATTGTGACCTTGCCGTCCTGAAACCGGTCGAACCAAACCTGCCCTGTCCCGATAGTAAAACCTGTGGCCCCGACACGGCTAATGCACCTGGTTTCCTGTCTGAGCAGGAGGTCCCTCAGCTGAACAGGTAGAATCTGATCGTACTTCTCAAGGAATTCTTGTTCGGAACGAATCGTGAACTTGGCGTCTGCCGTTGAGAAAGATAAAGGGTAGCGCACTATTCGGGCGACTCGTCGCTTGTCATCTTTGGCGACGGCAGTTTTTAGTTCGCTTAGGAAATGTCCCATTTCCTCGATCACAGAAGGGTCACTCTCGTGGAGATTGCCGGACTTGCACCCGGAGGCCCGCCTGTCTCCTCCTCCAGATGGAGCGAGAGTAGATGTGCTCGCTACTACCAGAATCATAATGACTACAATAAGCCGCTTCATGAATTCTCCGCGGACTCTTGTCTAATGCCGCATCGTCTTTCTTGGACTCGATGACGGCGATGCTGTGCCGATGCATTTTGCGGGGCTAGATCAGCAGCCGCCTTCAGCTCGTCGAGTGCCGTACTAAGATGCTCTGCGCAAGTGCGCTTCGACGCTTGTTCTGCCTATCCGGTCCAGCTCTTGATACAGTATCGTGATTGTCTCAGAACGCGCGTGGTAGTCAAGCAGATCGGAAGATGTTCAAAGGAGATAGTTGTCGCAATATTTCGATTTGCAGATCAACCAACTGATGAACTTCACGTTTGATGGCGGAGGCTGGGTGCGTCATCATACGGTTCCTCCGGCTGAATTGTAGCTTATGCATAGGCAGACGACCCAGAGCGCAAATCACGCCTGACCTGCGTGGGCACGTCGCTACATCGCGATTTGTGGTTCCAGCTCCAATCAGAAGTGCATCAAGTCGCAACCGCGCTGTACAAGCGGCCACAGCTATGGTCAGCGGACATGCGAAAGGGGGACTGCCATGAACCGGACGAAGCTAGCCGCCGCAGCCTGCCGAACCATCGACGAAAACGCGAAGCGAGTCCTGAGAGCGTTGGAAGAAGCCACGGATAACCACGTCAATACGAACGATCCCATCACGGAGCAATTGAAGCAATGTCCAGAAGCATTCACAGTCGGAGAAATTCTCGGCAAGGCGTTCGACTCGCTCAAGTACGCTCAAGACGGAGGCGAACTCGGAGACCGGTATTTGCCGCCCGGCGGCGTGGTCATTCCACCGCTCGTGTGATTGGGCTGCCTCTGGACGTTACGTTGCCCAAGCTCAAGGGAATTCGATGGCGGTACTGCACGAGATGGGATGAAGGGCCGGCCGCCGTTTTGGGAATGAGCCTGCTGCGGCTTGGAATTTGCCGGCCCAATGACTGGTCGGGTAGCACCGTGGACTTTCTCGAACGCGGCTTCAGGAGATTTTGCTCCCAGAATCGCTCCGTTGCCGCGAAGAGAGTCTGGGTTGGCGACCTGCGAATTACGGATAGTCTCTTCGAGCTGACCGAGCAAGAGCGAAATCAGGTTGAAGCCGGAAGAGAAGGGATGACCGACCATTTGTATCTGGTCGGCGACTACGAGGCCGCCGCTTCCATTCCAATTGGTGCGACACTCGCACGCCTCGAAGCCGAGCATGATCTTCTGCCGGCCGCTTTTTATGAGGTCTTCACCACCAACCTGTACAAATGGATGCGCGTGTACGACTACCTCGATGGTCAAGAACATGCCGAAACCTGGATGGAGGACCTCAGTGAAGACGAACTAGAAGCGTCGGTCTATCGCAAAGTGGATATGGAGATCCCCGCCTGTATCAAGAGGCACTCTAAGACTTTCAAATACAGGAGAGCCCGGAACTTGCTGCGGGAAATCCGACCCCACACGAGTGTGGCTCGCGAGTTGATCCGGCACCTGCTTGAGATGGATGCTCATGGCCAAGGGCACGAGCACGCGTGGCCCGGCCAGATCAGTGAGAAGGACGTACCAGGCATTGAAACATGGCTCTCGGATGCTGAGTATTCCCGGCC
>Ga0310038_10002856_pt1 | contig 12609 bp, 8 predicted proteins | sample Sb_taG_6_FD_200461 | JGI IMG/M metagenome (GOLD analysis project Ga0310038, IMG submission 200461) | Peat soil microbial communities from Weissenstadt, Germany - Sb_50d_4_PS metaG (v2) (version 2) | ecosystem: Environmental > Terrestrial > Soil > Wetlands > Peat | place: Germany: Weissenstadt... | reverse complement strand
CAGTTCGTTTCCCATTCCGGCATCCGCTTCCCGCAGAACGGCTGCGTGAGCTGTCCTCATCTGGGGCTGTGTCTCAACAACCAGTCTTTGATTGACGCGAATCTGATCCGCCGGCCAGGAGCCAGCGACTTTGATTGGCTTGACCACCTTGACGACTAATGGGAAGCCGCTCGAGGCGCCGAAGCTCAACCGCCGCAGGGCTCTGTTTGTGCTGGCCAAGATTGATGAAATCCTGGGCTGGGAGAAGACCATCGATCGGGAGCGCGATACCCGGTTTGTGGAGCTCGGCCGCTATCTGTGCGAAGTCCGTTCCGGGCAATACTGGCGGCTCGACAATCTCAAGTCCTTCGACGAATTCCTCGAGAAGCGCTTTCCGGGCTCACGGCGCAAGGCCTACTACCTAATGACGATCCACGAGCAACTGCCGCGGATCCCGAAACTACACCTGAAGCAGGTGGGCTGGTCGAAGGCAACGGAGCTGGCAAAGGTGGCGCGGCGGGATGGGCAGGACTTTGATTGTGCAACCTGGTTGCACAGGGCGCAGCAATTGCCCAAAGAAGAGTTCAAGCACGAGGTCGAAAAGCACCTCACGGGCAAAGAGACCGAGCCGTGGGAGATCCTGTACTTCAAGGTGTACAAGAGCCAACTTGCGGTGATCGAGCAAGCGCTCGAGACCGCCGCGCTCATGCTCGGGACAGACAAATCGCGCGGATACGCCCTGGAGATGATGGCTGCCGATTTTCTGGCAGGAGCGAGTCTGGAAACTGACCAAAAAAATGCGTTGTTTTTGGCACTCGCTCGGCTGATCAGTGCACTCCCTGTAGTGCAGAGACTGCGACTGTTCGAGATGATGAGGAACAGCTTTGAACCAGTTCATACAGAAGCGGCCACGACTGAGCCTTAAACCCGAGGCGTATCGCCAGCTCTCCCGCGAGGTGCTCGCGCGCGATGGGTGGCGCTGCCAAGACTGCGGCACAGCGAAGAACCTCCAGGTCCACCACCTTCGCTCGCGCGGCCGGTTGGGAGACGATGCCGAAGAGAATCTCATTACGCTCTGCGCGGGCTGTCACCGGGCCAGACATGTTCATCGCCGAACAGCATAGAGTAATCCCGGGCAGCGAGCTGACACGTTTTCAAGGCTCTCGTGCGGCAGTCCCGAGAGGAGTTGCGGATAAACTAATGCGACGAATTGATTGCCGCACGACGATAGTGTAAACTAGGGTTTCTAGATTTCGGTAAGACGACTAGAACGCCGGCGCGAAGTCACGCAATTTTCGCCGGCGTTTTTGTTTTTAGACATAGACTGGCGGGCAGTTTCCAGTTGATCGACCGTTAGCTGAGATAGATCTGGATTCGGGTCTCGAGAGGATGAGGATGCTGGTGACAAACGGAGGCTCGATTCAAACACAGCTACACGGAGGCATTCATGAGAAAGTTTGTCGATCAATCGATCATTCGCCAGGCGAATTTGGCGCCCGCTGCAACCCGTGGCCTCTTCCTTCCTGACGGATCGCAATATCAACGAAACGACGATTCTGTGGATCGAAAATCGGAGCCTACCATCGTGACCGGAGCGCTAGCTCTCGATTGCGATTTGAAGTCGCGGTGCAGGCTCGTGGAGACCATTCGAGACCCGGAGGACCCCGGGCGGCTTGTTTTCTTGGACTGGCGCGACGGTGAGTACGCGATCGTTCGGCAGTTCGAATACCGAGGAAGAATTTATTTGCCGTCAAGCGAAGGCGCCGGCCTGGTATCACATTTGACGCTTCCGAAAGGAATTCGCCCATGTGGCGAGCTGAAAGAGCTCCTATCGGACCTCCGCACGCTCATCAAAGAGTTCGTGGAAATTTCCGATCGCGATTTCCTGCTCGTTCAATCCTTCATTTTAGCTGATTGGTTCCCGGACCTTTTTGAATCGGTACCGTACCTTTGGCTGATCGGGCCCCCGGGCAGCGCGAAGACGACATTGCTGCGGCTCCTAAGCTGCCTTTGCAGGCGCGCGCTTCTAGTCGGAGATATCCGCGCCGCCGCGCTCTACCAGCTCGTGGATTCGTTGGACAGCACTCTGCTAATCGACGAGTTGGAGGTCGGCGGGTCCAGGCACGATTCGGAGATTCTTCGTCTTCTCCGTACCGGCAGCACGTGCGGAATACCGGCAGTGCGCAACGGACGACTCTACTCGACAACCGGTTTCAAAGTAATCGCTTCGCGCCACCTGCCAGATGATACGGCGCTTACAGGTCGTGCAGTCATTGTATCGATTCTTCCAAGCCTGAAGGAGTTGAGGCCATTGACCGGTGTAGAGATGCGGCGGATCGCTGAGGAATTTCAGCCCCGCTTGCTGATGTTTCGGCTCACGCGTTACCCGGTCGTCCGAGATTTTCGGATGCAATCTTGCAACCTGGATGATATGACGCCGCGAGCCCGGCAACTCGCCCGCGTCCTAACTGCACCCCTGCAGGGGGATGAACAGGCTCAGGCGGATCTGATCGCTGTCTTGCGAGAGTGTGATCGCGAGACGCAGGTCGAGCGGTTCCTTGAGCTCGAATGGCTCGTCGAAGAAGTGCTGTTTGCGATTGACCACGAACGATTGCCGGATGGTGGGCGGCGTTTCGCCATTCTCGTTGGCGGCGTTGCAGGAGACGTCAACAATATGCTCGAGCGTCGGGGCGAGGATCTCCGCTTCAGCCCGCGCCGGGTTGGGGCCGTCCTGAAGTCCCTCGGAATCAAGACTAGGCGGATCGGGAATCTCGGTCGCGGATTGATGTTTACGCCAGGTTTTCATCGGAAAGTTCACGAAGTCGCGCGCCAGTTGGGGATGGATCGGACCCACATCGCATCGATTTCCGGCGTGGAGAACGGCTACGGCGGTGCCCCGTGTGCGCTGTGTGAGGAATTCGGACTATCCGCAGGTCTTCGCTACGTCGATCCCGCCCCGCGCCAACCACGCCGGTCGTCGAGCTCACACATTCCACTGTTCGAAAGAAGAAATCACGACAGCGGACCGGTACAAGGTTCCGATGATCCGGTGAGCGCGGAGAGAGGCTAACATATTTAGATACAGGGGTTTAAACGGTCCACGAGAACGTAGCGCGTGAACATTGTGAACGTGTAGAACGCTTAGCGCCCATCGTGCTCAGAAGGTGGCAGTACCCGAGAAGATGAGTACTGTCTCATGAATCGACCCCAACCTAAGCGACCGAGGTTGAAGTTCGGCCCAAGTTGGTAGCAGAAACGATGGCACCAAGTCGTTGATCGAGATGAGTGGCGGTGCCAAAACTGCGGACGTAATTCCGACCTACAAGTGCCCCACATGCGCTCGAGAAGTTAGCTTGGTGACGATGCAGAATCGAATCTGATCACCCTGTGCTCCCGGTGTCATCAAAACGCTCATTCCAGGTAATAAATAAAGAAGACCACCGAAAAACTTCGAGGACTTGAAAGCTCTCGCGCTGACAGAAGTATCGCGAGATGATCAAGATCCTGCCTTTGCAACTCCCCGAGAAAAGTGATGCTAGAAGACGCCCGGGCAGGGGGCGGTTTTTGTGCCGCCGGTCGTTACTCCGTACTGGTTGCCGCCCGTGAGGCGCAGAGTATCGGGCGAAAGCGTGAGGGTGTCCACGGGTTCGGGCCAGACGATGTTGTAAATGCGCTGGGCCGCATCAACTAAATTCCAATGCGCTCTCAGCGGAGAACCAGCTGCGACGACGCTGCCGTTGGGATCGATGGTGACACTGACGCCGTTGTACCACTGCCACGTTCCAGCCATGCCGCCCATCGCGCCGAGCTTGCTCCAGCCCGTGCGCGTGGCCGAGAGCGCAAAGCCGTACTGGTTGCCGCCATTCATGTGCTGAAGATCGACGGAGAGCGTCACGCGATCGACCGACTTCGGCCAAGTAATCGTGAAAATCTGCTGCGCAGGATTGACCAGCACCCACCGCGCATTGAAAGTGCCATCCACGAATGAACCGTCGGAGCGCGCGACGGCGCGCGTGTTGTTGAACCAGATCCAGCAGCCGACGATGCTCGGACCCAACTGCGCCGCAGGCGGATTCGCACCGGCCGCAGGAGCAGGTTGTGCCGGCGCGGCGGGCTGGCGGCTCGCGGGCTGCGCCGGACCAACGTCGGGCGCGGGAGCGCGATCCTCACTCTTACGCCCTCGGTCATCATTCTTCGCCTCCGTCGTCTTCGGGGCCGGGCCCATGCGCGTGAAAACGAAATCGCCGGAATCGTGGCCGGAATTGCGGATGGGGCTGTAGGTAGGCGTCTGCTCGGATTTCCCCGCAACCGAAACGCGAACGTAGCGCTCGAAAAGCATCTCCGCCGAAAACGATTTATCCTCCATCGAACTCAATCCACGAATCAGCGCCGCGGCAAACACCGAATGTCCGGCCCCGCCTTCATCGGCCACCGGCTCGACGCCGCCGCTCGACATCAGCGTGCGCGATTTGCTCACTTCCATTTTCTCGACGTAACGATTTAGCTCGGTGGGCGTGAAGCCGGGGCTGATATCGCGCGTGATCCCGCCGGAATAACAACTGTCGGAGATCAGCAAAATATGCCGCGCGGGAATCACTTTCACATCCGTGGTGATGTCGTCGGCGAGAATCCAGTCGGTAGTGTCGTGTAGTTCGGCATTTACCGGCAGCCAATAGGCTTTGTCGGCTTCTTTGTCGAAAGAGCCGTGGCCGGCGTAATAAACGAGGAGATTCGCGTTTTCATCGAGCGTGCGGCGGTATTCGTTGAGAGCGTGGGTGATGTCATCGCGCGTCGCGTCTTTGAGAAGGCGGGTCTGGAAGGCGTATTGCTGGCTGAGAATCGCGGCGATGGCTTCGGCGTCTTTCAACGGCGTGCTGAGTTTTGGAAGAGAGCGGTAGTTTTGGATGCCGACCAGCAGCGCGTAATAAGGGCCGGTGTTTACCGCGCCGTTCGGCGATTTTTTTGAACTCGAGGGGACCACGCCGCGCTGCTGCGGACTCACAACCGAAGTTCCCGGCTCGGCCGTCAGCGCCAGCGCGAGAAATGCAAACAGCGCGACGGCGGCGGAGCGCGGGACGAAACAGCTTTTCATGAGACGACAGACCCTCGCGAAATTCCGTGTGACCTGAGGCAATCGTAAGTCAGATTGAACTCGTCAACAAGGGTCACCTGGCGCCGCGTGACTTGAATACCAAGCAACCGTTGGTACTCTTGACGAACTTCGATTCTATGGAGTTATACTTGGGCTCCTCGATATCCGGGTCAATTTTTGGGAGTCGTTACATGCGAGAAAATCCCCATTTTTTTGCATTTAGCCTCTTATTAATCGCCGTTGCCGCCATCGCTCCCGGAAGCCCCACGAAAGGCTCGAAGCGCGTCCCTACGCCGCTGCTTACCGACTGGACGAGCAGGCACGTCGTCTTCTCCGCACCGCGCACTTTCGAGCAGGCTCTCCGCCTTCAGCGCGACCCGCGCTATCAGCAGCAATGGGTGCGCCGGAATGTACACACAGCACTGCCAAGCGGTGTGCCGGGCAACGTTGCGCCTTCGCCCGATCTCTTCTCCTTTCCGCCAGGCGGCCTCCGCGGCTGGGGCGGCAGAGGCGGCGGTCGGAGCGGCAGAAGAGGAACGCAGTTCCACGGCGACTGGAGCGAAAACATCGGTTCCGGCGCGGCGATGGAAGGCAATATGTTCCCCGCAAAATTCTCATTTGATTTCAACACCGCAAGCTGTTCGGATTTTGCCGTCTTCACCACCGGACTCGCGGGGTCGCTTAGCAACGTGTCTGATATCGTGGCGTTCGATAACCTTTATACCGGCACGGGTGGATTGTGCGGGCCGGACGCGCCCACGGTGATGTTTGCGTATCACACGCAGTCGAATGGCGGCATAAGCAACGGCTCGCCGGTCATCTCCGGCGGAGTGAGCGGGGATGGCTCGCAGATCGCCTTCATGGAGGGCGGCGGAGGCGGCGCTGTGCTGCACATCTTGCGAGGCGTGGCCGGCGAGGGAACACCTGGCTTGGGGTCGGCAGCTCTTCCGCACGTGGTCACGACCGACGCGGCGACATATGTAGCTTGCCTCGCCACGACGAGCTCCTGCCTTCTTAACCTGACCTTCGCCAATTCCGCCGATGACACTTTTTCAGCTCCGTTCGTGAATTACGATACAGACTCCCTGTACGTCGGGGACAAACTCGGAATCCTCCACAAGTTCACGGGAGTTTTCGAGGGAACGCCCGCAGAAGTCACCACCGGCGGCTGGCCGATCATGGTTCACGGCGGCGCGATTCTGAATAGTCCAATTTACGAATTGCATTCCAACAATCTCTACGTCACGGACAGGAACGGCATTCTGAGTTTTGTGCGCGAAGCGGATAGCTCGGTCGGAGCATGCAGCATCGGCAGCCCGCCGTGCCTCGGCGCCGTTACGATCGACGCGACGAGCGGCCATGGACCGATCGATGACGCACCGATCGTGGATACCACCAACGAAACTGTCTTCGTATTCGTGGGCACGGATTCGACGGGAAACACGAGCTCTGTGATTCAGGTTACGACCGCGATGGACAGTGAGGTCAGCGCGACGGTTGGCCCGTCTTTCGCCACCATTCCGGTGTACTCCGGAGATTTTGACAACAACTATTTCACCGGGGCGGATCCGAGCACCGGATTTCTCTACGTGTGCGGCAACCAGGGCGGCAGCGGGCCGAGTTTCCCACAGAGTGACGCGATCTACCGCATCGGTTTCAACTCTTCCGGGACCATGAACTCGACAAATGACGGACATGTCCTGGCCATCACGTCGTCGGTGGACACGGGCTTCGGAAATACGCCAACAACTTGCTCACCCGGAACCGAGAATGATAACGGAACGACGGATCTAATCTTCTTCAGCGTGCACTCAGGCGGGACGGCCACAAATTGCGCCGATCACGGCTGCGTGATGTCCTTCGACATCACCAGCAGTTTCCCAGCAGCGGCCGCCAACTCGGCGCAGGAGAACAGCGGCACAAGCGGGATCATCATTGACAATATCTCCAGCGCCGGGCAGGCCTCCAGCTTCTACTTCACGACGCGGTCAGACGAGGCGTGCACAACCGGCGGCTCCGGCGGCTGCGCCGTCAAGCTCACGCAGGCAAATCTGAATTGACCTAGATCTCGTTCGGCGACGCTCAGCCGGGCCCTATGCGCAGAATCGCGCACCCGTAGGGCCCGTGCTTTAGTCATGCCTGCAGTGCCCAATCGCGCCCTCAAGGCATCTCGCGCACGCCCACACCACCCATTTCAGCCACCACCTGTCCTGTTGTACAGCTGATAACCCGCCAAAATCTCTCTTGCATATCGTCTCGACTTCCATTTTCTTCCGGAGTATTATGCTTGGCGGACGAAGCAGCGCCGTCGCAGGTCCGTGTTAGTTTTGGGGCGCGGGAGCCAGCAATAGAAGCGGCTCCGGCGTGGAGGGAACTCGGGCGTTGATTGCGCTCTACGCAGCTACTTACGGTCCTACCCAGCCCCGTTCTGAGTTCCACAGGCAGCTTTATCTCTTGTCGTCGTGCTTCGGCAACGAAGCAAAACGCAGACGTTCACACTTATCGCTTAGGTCACCTCTGGTGGGTCGGGGTCTAGGCAGACGCGAATTCCGGGTAATACTGGAGTAACGCCCGCGCAAATCGCGAGGCTTGGGAGCTTGGGAGATGCATGTAAAACAGGCAAAGTTTGTCCGTTTTGGTGTATTCCTTTTTGCCGCGGCTGCAGTGGCCCTCAGTCTTTCCGGACAGCAATCCAATCACGTCAGAACCTCGCTCGTCACCGATTGGAGCAGCAGGCATCTAATCTTTTCAGCCCCGGCGACGTTCGGAAAACTCGCGGCCGTGTCACAGGATCCTCGCTACCAGCAGCAATGGCTGCGGCGCAACGTGCATCCGGCGCCGCCGACGGACGGCGAAGAACCGGGCGCCGCACCGGAATCTCGAGATACGACCCTCGACGGCCTTGAGCCGAACCCTGCTGTCCTGTTCGGTGGGCTCGGGGGAGGCTCGGGATCGAAACGCGGGAACGGACCCATGAAGAAGGATTGGTCCACTTCGCTCGGCCCGAGCGCGACAGTCGGCGCCGATTCTTACCCCGCGAAGTTTTCCTTTGACTCGACCACCGCGAGCTGCGCCAACGATTTCGTGGTCTTCGGAACGAGTGTCAACGGAACGGCGGCCGGCGCGGCCGCTACCGCCCAGGGAACGTTTTCGGGCGTACCTACGAATGGCCAAACCGCCACTCTCACCTACGGCTCGGGCGCGGTCGACACGGTAACGGCGACCGCCGCGGCTAAGGCAAGCACCACCGGGACGTTTTCCGGAGCACCCACCACCGGTCAAACAGTCGTAGTTCACGGCGCGAGCAACGTGACGTTTACAGCCGAAGACAACACGGCTGCTACGGGTTCGTTCGCCGTTGCGGGAGCGTTTTGCGTCGCTCCAGGCCAAGGCGTAACGATTAATGGCACGGCTTTGACGACGAATGCTACGGCCGGTTCGGGACTGGTTACGATCACAGGCAACCCAAACGGTGGCTTTACCTCCGGGACGACGGCAGTCACTGTAGGCTCGGTAACGTATACCTTCGTCACCGGCGTTCCCAACATCGGCAGCGCGAACGCCGTCCAAGTTCACTACTCGACCGCCGGCTCGGCTGCACAAAACGAAGCGACCGCCGCACAAAACCTGCGAGCAGCCATCGACGCGGTTCAGTCGCAGTGCGTCATAAACCCGTGCTTCAGTTCCGCCGCCACAGCGAATGCAGTCGGCACCGCAGTGCAGTCAACGAATACAGTTACCGTGACCGCTCCATGCGCAGGGGCGCTCACCGCGCCTACGTTTAGCGACAACTCCGGCTCCATTTCGAGCACCTGGACCGTTGGTGGCGATGGCACCACGTCCGGCACAAACTTCGCGCTAGCCACGTCCGGCGTCCCGACCGCAACCACCGTTGCAACGCAAATCGCCGCCGACGTTAATACAAATACCGCCACGACAACAGTCTCAGCGTCGAACACCGCGGGCACCGTAAACCTCACGGCCAATACCTGGGGAACGGTCGGCAATTCCATCACGCTCGCTCAGAACGCCACCAGCGGCGTCAGCCGGTCCGGCACGACGCTTTCAGGCGGCGCGAACGCGGCAGTTAGCGGTAATCAGTTTAGGATCGACAATAATGACACAGACGACGCCGCAGCCCTCGCCGCCGTTCTCGTATCGGGTGGCGGCCCGGCCGGCGTCACCGGCAGCTCCGCAGGCGCAGTGGTTACGTTCACGGCAACTTCCGCCGGCTCAGCCGGCAATTCCATCACAATCACCGAGACCATGACCGGCTTTTCAGTGACCAGCCCGCTGGCCGGTGGCGCTGATCTCAATGCCAGCACCGGCTTCTTCGCCGTATCGGATGCCACGGGCGCTGCCATCTCCACGACGGCCATTGCGGGCAACTTCGCCACAGCTGTTGCCGCCGAAGGGACCGCAGTCGGCGTTCCTGTCACGGCTTCTTCAAGCACCAACGTGACCACGGTAACCGCGTCCGCCGAGGGGGCAGGCTCCCTCGGCAACGGCGTTGTCCTGTCATCGACCTTAAGCAACTTCACCTGGAACCGCGCGACCCTCCAAGGGGGAGTCGGACAGGCGAGCATCGTCGCGTATAAGAACTTGTATTCGAGTTGCGGCGGCAGCGTGCCCTCCACGCTTTGGTCCTACTTCACCAATGGCACGGTACAGACCTCGCCGACAGTCTCGCTCGATGGCAAGCAGATAGCCTTCGTGCAGAGCTCAAGTGGCGGCGTAGCGAGCCTGGTCCTGCTGAAATGGGCCTCCGCCAGCGTAACGGCAGGAAGTCCCGTGACTCTCACCACCACGACCGCCAGCACGTACTCGGCTTGCACCGCGCCCTGCATGCTGACACTGCCGTTCAACGGCAGCCCCAACGACACGAATTCTTCTCCGTACTACGACTACAGCGGTGACGCGATTTACGTCGGCGATGACAACGGCACGGTTCACAAGTTCACGCCCATATTCAATGGCGGAACGCCAGCGGAGATAATCACATCTCCGTGGCCTATCGCTCTGACTAACTCAGCTGGGACACAAACCACTAGCCCGGTCTACGCTATCAACAACGGCATCTATATCGGCACCGCCAAGACCGGCTTCGGCGGCAGCACAGGCGGCTATTTCTACCGCATTAATCCAACGACGGGCGCTCTCACTGTATCCGCGGAAATCGCGGCTCGCCCCGGTATTGTTGATGCCCCGATCGTGGACCCCAGCGCTGGAGAGGCCTATGTATTTGCGGCCACTGACACCACCACTAGCTGCGGGTTCTTTACACCGTGCAGCGGCGTGTTTCAGTTCACCACAGCCTTCAACGCCGGCGACGCCGGCAGCGAGGCGCAAGTGGGAACGGGCAACTTCTTCACTACCGTACCGATGTTCACCGGCGACTTTGACAACACCTATTTCAACTCCTCCGACCCTCCCACCGGAAATCTTTATGTCTGCGGCGATGCGGGCGGAGACGCCACAATCTACCGGATACACATCACCACCAACACCATGAGCGCTCCGGTCGCCGGGCCGACGCTAACGAGCGCGGCTGCCACGTGTTCTCCAATGACCGAGGCCTTCAGCGGCACGACGGACATGATTTTTGTCAACGTACAGGACAACGGCAACCTCGGCTCGTGCGGCGGCGGGGGCTGCATCATGTCTTTCAATATAACTAGTGGTACACTCCCGAGCGGTACTGCTCCGACAGCGTCGCTGCCTGAAAATGGTGGCGCCAGCGGGATGGTGATCGATACACTAGGCTCCGGGACCTCGGGTGCGAACCAAGTGTACTTCTCGCCGCTAGCGACGGGACAAGTATGCCCCAGCGGGGCCGGGTGTGCCGTGCAAGCGTCACAATCGGGTTTGAATTGACGTGGGCGCGCGAGGAATTAGGGTCGCGCTGCGTAGCTCTCACAATCGGGGTTGAACTGACATGACCACACGCGGAACAGTGCACAACGACACCCAGGAACCCGGCGCCGAAAAGGTGCGCGGCAAGCGCCCCTACAAAAAGCCCGCGGTCCGCCACGAGCGCATCTTCGAGACCATGGCGCTCGCCTGTGGTAAGATACGCGCCACCCAGGCCCAGTGCCGCTTCAATCGCAAGCGCTCATGAACCACTTCCGCGACAACGCCAACGCTCTTGGCTGTGAACTTGCCGGCGAAATCGTCCGGACCTTCGGCCGCGTGCGCGTGCGCGTCACGGGAACGAGCATGATTCCCGCCGTCTGGCCTGGCGATGTCCTGGTGGTCGAACGCCGCGCCGTAGAAAAAATTCAGCGAGGAGAAATTGCAGTAGCCGAGCGCGCTGGAAGATTGGTAGCGCACCGCGTGGTAAGAGCCACCGCGAATTGTGTAGCGCTGGCCCCGCACGCGGCGCCGGCATCTTCAGCCGTGATCGCGCCACTCCTCACCCGCGGCGATTCGCAGTTAGCCCCGGATGAGCCGCTGCACCCCGAAGAATTGCTAGGCACCGTGGTCCTTATCGAGCGCGGCCGCGCCGCACGCCAGCCGCGACGCGCATTGAACTTCGCAGCGAAGCTTGTTGCCGGCATGGCACAGCGTTCCACAACTGCCACTCGCGTCCTGGTGCGTCTGCATGATATGTTCACTCCCCGGCCAGAACGAGTTGCCCTGTGCAAGAGCTGATCGACTCGGAAGCCCGTCATAACATCGTGATCGAAGTTGGCGGCGTGCCCGTGCGCGTGCACTCCGCCGATCGCGATTTCGTGAAGCTGCTCGAAAATCGCTATGCCGGTTTCGTCACCCGCCCCGATCGCGCCGAATTCGATTTCGAAATTAACCTGGCCGCGACGGGTTCCGATCCCGAAGCCGATGTGAGCGTGAAGCGCGAGCCGCATGGCTGGTCGTTCCAGCGCGGCGATTTTCGCGCCGAATGGGATCCCGCAGCGCGCCGCGGGCGCATCCAACAGACGCCGAATCCCTATTCCATGGATTCCGTCCTGCGCATCGTGCACACGCTGGTCCTCGCGGGCCAAGGTGGCTTTTTGGTGCACGCGGCCAGCGCCGTGCGCAACGGCAAGGCATTTCTGTTCGCCGGGGTCTCCGGCGCGGGCAAAACGACGATTTCGCGCCTCGCCCCGCCTGATGCCGCCGTCCTCACCGACGAGATTTCCTACGTGCGCCGCGAGGGCGAAGGCTATCGCGCCTATGGCACTCCGTTCGCCGGAGAGCTCGCGCGCGTGGGCGAAAATGTTTCCGCTCCGCTCGCAACGCTCTTTCTGCTCGCGCAGGGCCCCGAGAACAAGATTGAGGCCGTGGACGAGGCCGAAGCGGGACGCGCCCTCTTGACGAATATCCTGTTCTTCGCCGATGATCCAAAGACCGTAATTCCAGTGTTCGAATCGGCGTGCGATTTCGTGGCGCGCGTTCCGGTGAAACGCCTCACCTTCATGCCGGACGCGAGAGTTTGGGAGATGATCGGGTGAGTACGGGCAAGCGTTACGTCGCTCGCTCCAAGCAAATCGCCGCACGCAGGCTCGGCGCCGAGACCATGATCATGTCCGGCCGCGATT
>Ga0310038_10002855_pt1 | contig 12616 bp, 9 predicted proteins | sample Sb_taG_6_FD_200461 | JGI IMG/M metagenome (GOLD analysis project Ga0310038, IMG submission 200461) | Peat soil microbial communities from Weissenstadt, Germany - Sb_50d_4_PS metaG (v2) (version 2) | ecosystem: Environmental > Terrestrial > Soil > Wetlands > Peat | place: Germany: Weissenstadt... | reverse complement strand
AGAGCGCTGACCTGATCCACCGTTACACCCGCGCCGACGCGCTCCGCGACGGCGTGCTGATCGATGTATCCGCGACCGCCAAGGAGGCGGGGTTCAAGTACCCCGTGGCGCTGACCGCGGCCGCCTGGGTGAAGTGCGTCGCGGTCCCGTCCGACGTGCTGTGCCAAGACGAAGCCGGCCGGCTGTGGGACGTGCTGACCATGCTCCGCTTTGCCGTCCGCGGGCAGGGCGGCGCCTGCGAGGTTCGCTTCGGCGTCCACGTCCGCAACGACAACCGCGACCGGACCCCGCCGCTGGTCCGCCTCAAGGCGCTGTGCGGTTCGGGGGATCAGAGCGACCCGGTCATCACCGTGATGCTGCCCGAGGAGGACTGACTCGCGGCAGCAGACGCAGCGCGACGGGCCGGCTGGTGGTGCTGATGGGACTCCGGCCGACCCGGTTCGTTTTTCCGGCCCGCTGTGCCGCAAGGATGGGCCGACCAGGGCGACGGGGGCGGGATCGACGGCGCCCGAAGGGGGCCGGCCGGCCTCAGAACGGGCCAGACGCGGCCCCGGGAAACGCAAGAACCCCCCGGGGAGGTAACCCGTGGGCTTGGGGGTTTCCGGCCCCGCGTCGTCTCGGCAAGAGGCACGGTTTTTTCTTGCGTTGACCTTCTGGGGCGAGGAAGATCGGCCCGGATTCCTTTCGGCCGCGGCGCTGGCGTGCCGATGTCCCCTGCTGGGCTCCCCGTTCCGAACGGGCATTCGGTATTGTTGCCGTTCGCCCGACCGGCCAAGGAGAGAGAACGATGGCGCTGATGCACTGCGACATTTCCGAAGGTCCCCGCCCTGGCTACAAGGCGGTGGGGGTGCCGAGCGTCGAGGGCCACACAGAATACCTGACCATCGAGGAGCGCTTCCTGGTGCGCCGCGGCGATACCTACCTCCTCCCGGTTCGGCTCATCGGCCGCGACCCTCGATACAAAACGGCACTCGTCCAACTTCCCGTCGAGGCGGACAGCGGGGCGAACCGCGTGTGGGTCAGCGGGGCCGCGGTGACGGACGCGCCCGACGAGGTGCCAGCATGATATTGTGCGACCGCGAGGCCGAATTGGCGATGGACCAGAAGCGCATCGTCATCGTACCCCGACCGGACCCCTCGTTTATGGACTCCACGGCGATCGACCTCCGCCTGGGGGACACCCTAGACCGGTGGGAGTTCCCGGCCCCGGCACCGGGGCTGGGGCAGGGTCCGGTGCGTTTTTGCCCCGGGGCCAAGGATTTCAAGTTCGCGGACCTGGAGAGTCGATTCACCGTGCAGGTGAGCATTCCAGAGGACGGCTACGAGCTGCCCCCCTCCTTCCAATCGACGCCCCAGAGTGGCCCGCGGCATTTCATCCTGGGGTGGACGCTGGAGCGCATCTACCTCCCACACACCTCCAGGCTGTGCGCCCGCGTGGAGGGGAAGAGCAGCCTGGGCAGGATGGGCATCGGCGTACACGTCACGGCCCCGACCATTCACGCGGGCTTCGGCCACAACAAGAACGACCCCGCTGACCATGGCGCCCCGCTCCGACTTGAGATGTGGAACGTTGGCCCGCTCCCCGTGGTTCTGGTGAAAGGGATGCGCATCTGTCAACTCATCATCGAGGAGGTGCGCGAGGTGCCGAAGGCGGGCTACGGGGGCGATTTCAACTTGCAGGGGCCGTCGCCGAAGCCCCCACAGTGACCGTAGCCAGATCGCCCGCGCCGACCTGCCCGACCCCTACCGGCCCCGTCGCGCCCTCCTTAAGAGGCGTTGCCCGCCGGCCAGCCCGCGTTCGAGCCGTGGCCGTCGGCACCATGTCCGGCGCCTACCGTCTATCTGAGAGAGGTTGAGAGTCAGTGAGAGACCCGCCCCGCGGTCGCGTCAGGATCGCTCAGGCGCCCCTCCGCTGCCGTGCCGGCCCCCCGTCTCGTCTCGTCCCTTCCGCGGGCCGCAGCGGGACATTCCGGCGAGCCACGGGCCGGCTGTCGGGGCAATACAGCCGGCCCGTCGAGGGGGCCGTCAGCGGGCAGTTCCGACCAGCGCCAGGACGGCGGCGCGGATGTGCGTGGGCAGGTCGGGCCAGGCGGTGACGACGCGGGCCAGGTCGGGGTCGATTTCGGCCGCGGTAGGCAACTGGTGGGCAACTGAGGACCGCGCCGGGGCGGAAGGAATTGCAGCAGTAGGGGTTGCGCCGGGGTGCCTGCGGTCTAAGCAGCCGACGCCTATGCTCGCGGCGTTCCGCAGGGGCCGAGCCCCGAACTGTGTACCCGTCGGCATCGGATCAACCGTCGCAACATGAGAAATCCCAAGCACTTGCATGGTGGGGACCGGCGAGGAGTCGCTTTTGGCACGGCATCTGCTTTCTGCTTCCCTCGAAAGCGAGTCTTGCCGATCCGATCCGCGCTGGCCATGGGAGAGGTGGTACAGCGGGTCGGATCGGCGTTTTTATTGCGCCTCCGGTCCCGGTCACTTCCCCGGCGGGTCCTTGCGGGGGCCGAGGTTCTTCCAGATCGTCAGCGCGTCGGTGCTCGCTCCCTTCCCCAGCCCAAACGAGGCGGTCACCAGGTGGGTGTGGCCGTCGCCGAACACGTCGCCGGCGGTACACGCCAGGGAGTCGCACGTCTTCTTGGCCAGCGCGTGCCGCACGAACTTGCCGCGCTCCGTCTGCTCCAGCAAGATCACCGCATCAAGGTCCAGGGGGCCGCGCTGCGGGAAGCGGGAAGCCGGCAACCAGCTCACGGCCAGGATGTCCTTTTTGCCGTCGCCGCGGAGATCGACGGCCACGGCGCGCATCGCCCCGTAAAGCGGCGTAATGGGGTGGTGGACGAAGCGCAGGTCGCCGACGTTCTCCAACCATTGGATGCCGTGGTACGGCTTCAGCAGGAAAGGCTGGTCGAGCACGTCGCCGTTGGTGTACAGGATGTCGAGGCGGCCGTCGCCGTCGAGGTCCACCAGCTGAATGCCGCTGCTGCCGTAGGCCGGGTGCGGCCCCTCGTACAGGGTCTTCTTCTCGAAGTGGCCCTTGCCGTCGTTGAGGAAGGCGACGATGGTTTCGTGCTCCTGGCTGATGAGGGCGACGAAGTCGGGCTTGCCGTCGCCGTTGAGGTCCGTCACCGGCACGTGAATCGCGCCGTGCCGGTCATCGACGACATGCGGCACGAACTTCGGGTGGTCCCAGTCGGTGGTCTGGTTCTCCAGGTAGATGATCGCGCCGGTCTCGCGCCAGCCGAAGACGGCCACGATCAGGTCGATCTTGCCGTCGCCGTTGAAGTCCGCCGCCTGCACGTCCGCGACTCGGCCCACTCCCTCCAGGAGTGTGATCGGCGTGAAGGTGCCGTCCGCTTTGCCGCGCAGCCACACCACGCTGCCGCATTTCGCGTTGGTCGGGGTGAAGTTGCCGAGGTCGGCGACGATCAGGTCCTTGTTGCCGTCGCCGTCGAGGTCCACCACCTCGGCGTGCGCGGGGTTGGTGAGGCGGGCGATCTTCCGCCAGGCGGGCGGCGAGGTGTACGGCTGGTAGGCGGCCAGCCAGCCGGTGTGCATGTCGCAGGTGAGCACGTCCAGCCGCTTGGCGTCGAACAGGTGGACGAGGCTGACGTGGGACACCGTCGGCTCTTGTCCCAACTTCAGCCCCGGCACGACCTCGCGCTCGAAGCGGATGGGGTAGGTGCCGGCCGGGGCGCACGGCGGCCGCACCAGCGGCAACTCCTCCGGCGCCCGCTCCTCGTAGTAGCGCACCACCGACTCGAACGGGGGGAAATCGACCGACAACGAGGATCCGCGGAGGAAGTCGTAGGCCTGGCGTACCTCCGCGCGCCAGTGGTGGCGCGGGAACGATTCCGGGTCGGGGTACTTGTGGCATTCGCTGCAAAACTTGTGGACGCGCTCGGGGCTGTCCTCGTTGGGCACCGCGACCGGCGTCGCCGCCGGCAGGGCGGGCGCGAAGGGCGGCGGTGAAAGGGACAGGTAGGCGAGGCCGGCCGCGGCGGTGGCGGCGACCACGGCGCAGGCCAGGACGTATGGCCAAACCTTGCCGGGGCGCCGGACTGGGGGAACGGGGTTCATGCGAGCCACCTTGCGATAAGAGTGCGTTCCGCAAGCCGCTTGCGGCTTCGCAGGGCATGCGAAGCCGCAAGCGGCTTGCGGCTTGTCAATCAGGGCCGCCGGTGCGCTTTGGCCTTGTCGGGCTGGCCGGTGCGTTCATAGTAGTCGGCCAGCGCCGCGTGGGCGCCGGGGTGATTGGGGTCAGCCGCCAGCACCCCCTCCAGGCCGCGCACGCCCTGCTCCGTACGCCCCAGACGCAGCAGCGCGGCCGCGATCTCGAAGCGCAGCGTCAGGTTGCCCGGCTCCTCGCGGGCGCGGTCCCCCAGGCGCATGACGCGATCCCGATCGGCGTCGATCTCGTCGATGCGGGCCCGGCAGCGGCGGGCGTCGTCCTCCTTCCCCTGCTGCGCCTCCAGGGCCAGGGCGAGCACGCTGAAGGCGTCGCGGTCGCCCGGGGCCCGCCGGGTGGCCTCGCGCGCCCACTCCTCGGCTCGCCCCGCCTCGCCGCGCCGCAGCCCGACCCGGGCGCGTTCGAGCAGGGCGTCGGTGCGGTCGGGGTGCGCCGCCAGCAGCTGGCCGAGCAGGGCGTCGGCCTTCTCCAATTCGTGCGAATCGGCGCGCAGCCTCGCCAGGCCGAGCAGGACCTCCGGGTCGTCGGGGCGAGCCAGGCGCAGCGCCTCGTACTCGGCGACGGCGTCGGCCAGCCGGCCGAGCCGTTCCAGGAGGGCGGCCCGGCGCAGGCGCGCCTCGAAGGACGACGGGCGGGCGGCGACGGCGGCGTCGTAGTCGGCCAGCGCCTCCGGCAACTCGCCCATTTCGGAGATTACTCGGCCGCGCAGCAGATGCGCCTGGAAGTGGTCGGGTTGACGGCGCAGCAGCTCGTCGAGGCTGCGCAGGGCATCGGGCATCCGGCCCGTCGCGGCGTATCCCTTGCCCAGGGCTTCCAGCCCCAGCAGCGCGTCGCGGCCCTCGCTGCCGGCGACCTTGTTCCTCAGGTAGGTTTCCGTGTCGGCGAACTCGCCGCGCTGCGTGTGCAGCATGGCCCACTCGAAGGCCCTCGCCTCGGCGTCGCCGCCCCGCCGCTCGTGCTCGTCCAGGTGGCGCTCGGCGGCCTCGAGGTCGTCGGCCCGCCGCGCCGCCCGCGCCGCCAGCAGCCGGGCCTCGGTGCTGCGGCCCCAGGCTCGCAGGCAGCTGTCCAGGTGGGAGCGCGCTGCGTCGAGGTCGTCGGCCTCCAGGGCCGCCCGGCCGGCGCGGAAGTGGTGCCAGGCCCAGGCGTGCCGCCCACCCCACGCCGCCAGGCCCAGACCCGCCAGCACCAGCAGCGCCACCGTCACGACCCGCAGGGCCGCCGTCCGGGGCCGCCGCGGCGGCGGCGCCACGGTGGTTTCAGACATGATCTACCTCTGTGATAATGTTTACCCGGCGGGCGCGCGTGGTTCAAAAACGGGCCGTTTCAGGTGGCGCGGGTCCGTGCCCGTGCCCGTGCCCGTGCCCGTGCCCGGTCTGGAATCGGGCACGGGCACGGGCACGGGCACGGACCATGCCGGCGGGCGCTTACTTCTTCTCCTGCAGCTGCTTGCCCCACCACGTCTTCCAGGCGAGGACCGCCTTGGCGCGCTCCTCGCGGCTAGCGCCCTTCGGCGGGCCGAGATCCTCGTCGTTGTTGAGGCTTTTCAGCGCCGCGTGGGCGGCGGCGGCGACCGTCGGCTCCGGGTCGTTGAGCAGGTCGATCAGCTTGTAGACATGCGTCTTGTCCTCCTTCATGGCGACGGCGAGGGCGGCGGCACGGCGTACCTCGGGGTCGTCGTCCTCCAACTTGACGCCCAGCGTCTCCGACTTCATGCGCGCCATGCGATCGATCAGCGCGTCGCGCGCCTTCTTGTGCGCCTCGCCCTCCAGCTGCGGGATGGCCGACGCCAGCGCCTGCGTGTAGGCCGCCCCCTTGGCGTCGCGCAGCTCCTTGATCAACTCGTCCTGTTTCTCGCCGTTCGCCTTGGCGAGCTGCTTGCCGAGTTTGGCGGCCTGGCTGTCGGCGTCGGGCTTCTCCTTGGGATCCTCGGCGACCGCCACGTCGAAGAATGGCTTGCGCCCCTTGACGACGTCAGCGCCGCCGACGCCGCCCTGCCGCAGCGCCGTCTGCATGCCCTCTTTCATCTGCGAGGTCAGGGCGCGCGTCAGGTCCTGCGCCAGGTTGGCCCGCTTCAGGAAAAGCAGGGCGAAACAGGTGTCGGGGCCATTACGGAACTCGCCGTTGTTCCAGCCGCCGTCTTCCCCCTGGTTGGCCAGGAGGACGCCGGACCCCCAGTCGTACCAGTCGGTCTTGCCGAACTTGTCCACGCCGTAGGCCACGGCGACGCGCTCCAGCGACCACAGGAAGTAGTAGAACTTGCCGTTGGCCACGGTGACCCGGGGCGCCTTGCCGCCGGCCGCGGCCATGCCGTCAACCCACGCGCCCAGGAGGCGAAAGGCGGCGACGACGACCTTGTCCTTGCTCGGGTCCTGCGGCTTGACGGGGGCCGCGCCGGGCTTGCCGGGCTCCTTGCCCTTGGGGTCGGTTCGCAGGGCGTTCTCGTTCCAGGCGCCGTAGCCCAGGCCCACGCCCAGCAGGCCGGCGCAGGTCATGGCCGGCCACGAGGCGAGGTGCGGCGGCACCGGGAAGATCGTCGGGGCGATGGGAGCCGCCATCGACCCGGAGCCGTAGCCCCAACCCCCATCAGAGACCTGCGACCTGCGAAAGCGCTTTTCCGTGTCGGTCAGGGCGGCGTCCACCGGCAGGCCATGCCGCCGGGCGACCCACAAGGCCAGCACCGCGAACTGCGTGTTCGAGTTGTCGTCCATGCCGTTGCGCCCCATGCCGCCGGCGGCCCCGGCGGCGCGGCTCTTCCGCACTTGCTCCAGCTGCGCCTGGATCTCCTTCGGCATGTCCTGCACCGTGCGCTGGACGCCGGGTTCCGGCCTGGGCGGCTTCTGACCCGCGACCAGTTCGTTGCGCTGCTTGACCAGGTTCGTCAGGCGGCGCTGCTCGCCGAAGTCGGTCTTGGGGCAGGTGTACCACCAGCCGCCCAGCCCGTTCTGCCCCGCCAGCAGCCGGGTCGTCAGCGACTCGATCAGGGCCACGTCCACCGTCTCGCCTAACCGGTCCAGGAAAAGGATTGAAAGGGCGATCGAGTAAGTCTGGTCGGTGTCGATGGAATGCAAGCGGACGAGGGCGGCGGCCTTCTGGATGGCGTCGTCGTCGCCCGGCACGCCGCACTCCAGCAGGGTCAGGCCGGCCAGCGCCGTCAGGCCCAGTTGCTCGTGCGGCCAGAAGCCGTTCTCGCGCTGCAACGACTTGAGGTGTTTGACCCCCTTCTCGACGGCCGCTTCGATGGCCGCCTTGTCCGCGGCGCGCGCCGGCGGCACCGCCAGCAAGGCCGCCACGATCGTCACCGCCAGCACGCCAAGTCGCTGTCGGGCTAGCATGGGACCACCTCCTGAAGATGTGAGGGCAAAGAACTATTCAAGCTACCTGTAACTCCCCGCAAGAGCAACGATATTTTACGGGAAATGCAACGGCCCCGTGCGTCTTACGAAAGAGGAGGGCGGGCGGCTCACCGGCGCACCCTCGACGAATCTTCAAAAAAAAAAGTTTCCGGAAGACTTTATGCTTGACGACGGCTCCGAGGGCGATTACAAACAAGCTGTTACATAGTCCTTGCGCTCCCGAGGCGTCCGTGCCGGCTTTCTCGCCCGGAACCTTTGGGGGTGAAAGGAATGTCCGATCCAACGAGAGTGAGAGGGCGGCGCGCGAGTGACAGCGCTCGGGTGATGGCGTCGGGAGGGGGGAACCCTCCGGTCGCTCCCCAAGACGTATCTGTACATCCGTCCCGATCACGCCAGGACCGGCAATCGTTGGGACAGCGGCAGTGGGGCCGCACGGAGTCTGCCCATGTCAGGGCTGCGGGGTACGAGGGATAGGCCCTCCGAATCCGCTTTGCGGGTTCGCCAAGCCATCCCTTTTGTTGCGAGTGAAACTCCTCCCGATTTCCTTTGGCGGATTCGGGGGGTTATACGATCTCTTCACTGAAAGTTTCGGCGTACGGCCGGGACGTGCGTTCTTCTGTTTCTTTCCTTTTCCGTTGTGTTGGGGGTGAACTCATGCCACTCTTCCGAGTCTTCCGCCGCTGGCGGGGATTCACGCTGATCGAACTGCTGGTGGTCATCGCGATCATCGCCATCCTGATCGGCCTGCTGGTTCCCGCCGTGCAGAAGGTCCGCGAGGCCGCCGCTCGTCTGTCGAGCAGCAACAACCTCAAGCAGATGACCCTGGGTACGATCAACATGGCCGATACCAACAACGGGAAGCTCCCCGGCAGCGCCGGCGGCTATACCTGGTATCCGCTCATCAACAGCGCCAACCAGGGCAACGGCTGGGGCGGCGGGCCCATGTACCACATCATGCCCTACATCGAACAGGATAACCTGTACAAGACGGGCAACCTCAACGGCAACTTCCGCAGCGACTGGGCGGCGGGGTGGAGCGGCTACATCACCCCGAAGGTCTACATCGCCTCCGGCGACCCGACCTACACCCCCCAGTCCGGCGGCGTCAGCTACCTGTACAACTACTACGCCTTCGGCGGCGGCTCGGGTAACCAGCCAATCTACCCGGCGTCCTTCTCCGACGGCACCTCCAGCACCATCGCGTACGCGGAAGGCTACTCCAAGGTCTACTCCTGGGGCCAGGTCCGCAACTGGTGGGACGGCAGCAACTACTTCCAGGGTGCCGGCGCCTGGGGCGCGCCCCCGACCTGGTACGGCAATTACAACCCGCCGTTCCAGATCAAGCCGGTGCCGGTCGGGAACGCCAGCCCGCCGTATGCGCAGAGCTTCAGCAACGCCGGCCTCCAGGTCAGCCTGTGGGACGGCAGTGCCCGCCTGGTGAGCGCCAGCATGAGCCCCGGTACCTTCCAGGCCGCGGTCTCGCCGGCGTACGGCGACCTGTTGGGCCCGGACTGGTAATCCGACCTCGTGGTCAACCGACCGAAAGTCAGCAGGGATCGGCCGCTTCCCGCGGCCGATCCCTGGTTCTCGCATCCCATTCCGAGCCCTGGCTCACGAGTGATGCCCGCCGGGTTCTTTCCGGCGCCTGCTCTCGGTCGGCTTCACTTTGTCTCTCAACCCCAAAGATATCAGGAACTGGATCATGCAGCTCGCACGTTTCCTCAGCGGACGAAGGCTCGCTGCCCTCGCCCTGTTGTTCCTTGCATTCAGCGTCACCGGCTGCGCGAAAACCGGCAAGGTGATGGGCAAGGTGACGTTCGATGGCAAGCCCCTCCTCGCCGGGAAAGTTAACTTCATCGGCGAAAAATCGTCCGAGCCCGCCGAAATCGTTGATGGGGACTTCACCGTCAACGCACCCCTCGGCCCCTGCAAGGTCACTGTGGACACCAGCTACCTCGAGGCCATGATTATTGCCGCCAAGATGCAGGGCGGCGACGCGCCTCCGGGTGGGCCGCAGATGAGTGATGAGGACAAGAAAAAGCTGAGGGAGAAACAGCAGGCGGGGGGGGATCCGAAGGAGAAACTGCAAGAAGGCAAGGAGGAGATGAAGAAGTTGATGGAGAAGTACAGGGAGCTGCCGATGAAGTACAACGAGCCCGACAAGTCGGGGCTTTCCCTCACCGTGGTCAAGGGCACTCAGACCTTCGACATCAACCTCGTCAAGCCCGAAGGTTGGGCGCCTGGCCAGCGGCGCGTTCCCCCAGGCGGAGCGCAGCCCGGGCCCGGTCCAGGAGGAGGAATGGCTCCGGGCGGCCGGTAACGACAATCGTTCCGGAAGGGGCGCAGTTCTCGCCGCTTCTCGTCTCTCGCGGGTCGTGGGCCCCTCTCGGGGCCCGCGACCCCTGATCCGTGGCGGCAAGCTGCCAGCTTGCCGGCCCGAAGAGCTGGCAAGTTGCCAGCTTGCCGCTACGGACCAGCGTGCAACAACACCATCAGACCCAGGACCGGGACTTGCGTTCGCCTTCTGGCCCGCGACTCGTGCATACCCATCATGCTTGACACCAAAAGGCAACTGGTCCGTGGCGGTGCCGTCCTTCTTCTCGTCGCGCTGATCGTCATGGGTCTGGCCCGTGCCGGCGTGGAGGGCTACGCCGTCTACCACATCCGCGAGGCTGACCGGGCCCTGGCACGGCAAAATTACGAGGTGGCCAAACCCCACCTGGAAGCCGCTGTCCGGGCTCGTCCGGCCAGCGCTACCCTTCACTTGCGCCTGGCCCGCGTCCACCGCCAACTGGGGCAGTTGCTGCAAGCCGAGGAGCACCTGAACGCCTGCCGCCGCATCGAGGGGCAATCCGAAGACTATCAGCTCGAAGTCATGATGGTCCAGGCCGAGCGCGGCCGCCTCGACGACGTCTTCGAGCAGTTGTACGTCTACGTCGATAAGGACAAGCCGCAAGCGCCGCTGATCCTCGAAGCGCTGGTGCTGGCCACGTTCAACGAGCAACTCTACGCCCCAGCGACCTCCTTTGCGACCAAGTGGGTGGCGAAAGAACCGAAGAACGTCCAGGCGCTTTACCTCCTCGGGGCGTGCAAGGCGAACCTGGCGCAAACGGAAGAAGCGATCGAGCTACTGCAGCGGGCCATCGACATCGACCCCGACCGCGACGACGTTCGCCAGACCCTGGCCCTGGTGCTCGCCGACGCGCATTCCTACAAGGCGGCGGCGGCCCACGCCGAGGCGTGCCTGAAGAAACACCCCAACGACCCGCTCCTGAAAGGGATCCTGGCCCGCTGTTACGTCGGCATGGGCGACCTGCCGAAGGCGCGCGAGCTGCTCGACGAGGCCCTCCCCGATGGCAAGGGCGACGCCAACCTTCTGGCCGAGCGCGGCAAGGTGGCCCTGATCATGGGCGACACGCAGGAAGACACGCAGGAAGCTGAGGTCTGGCTCACTCGGGCCATGCAAGCCGACCCCTCCAACACCGTCGCGGTGTATTCGATGGTCGCTTGCCTCACGAAACTCGGCAAGAAGGATGAGGCCTCGAAGATGGACGCGCGGCGCATCCAGCTCGAAGCCGACCTCATGCGCGTCGATAAGATCATGAGCAAGGAATTGCTGAGCAACCCCAGCGCCGCCCTCTACCACGAGCTGGGCACCTTGCTCCTGCGCAACGGCCGCGAGCAGGGCCTCCTCTGGATGTACAAGGCCCTCGGCAAGGATCCCAATTCCCGGCCGACCAACGAATACCTGGCCGACTACTTCGAGCGCAAGGGGGACAAGGAGCGGGCTGAGCGGCACCGCGCCATGCTGCCCCGCGACTGAGAGTCTGTTCCGGCAGCCGCTTGCGGCTTAGCGGAAGCCTGGAATCCGCTAAGCCGCAAGCGGCTGCCGCAACAGACGCGAAGCCGGCCGTGCGGAATGCTCCCTTCAGTAATCCCCGCCGAAAAACCGTGGCGGCGCTACTCCTCGACAACTCCGGGCGGTATGATTACGCGTGGAGTGTTGTTCGTTCTCATCCTTTCTTGTTCTCTCCGTTGTCGAGGTCACGGCCCGCGCCCGCCGTGGCGGTGCGAAAGCAGGCGTCTCATGTTTCACTCGCGGTTCGTGGTTTGGTTACTTGGCCTCGTCGTGGCCGCGGGGGCCGGCTTCGGGGCCTTCTACCAGCTTCGCCCCTCTCCGGACGAGGACTCGGAGGGTGCGGCCTGTACCGACGGCGACTGCTGCGACGATCAATCCCTGACCCTGAAGGAGGAGGAGCGCGAGTACCTCTGGAACATCGAGCACCAGGGCAACGTGCTGGTGCGCTACGGCTTCGGGCCACTGGCGGCTGCGCTGCGCCAGGCGTCTGCCCCGACCCTGCTCACACTCCTCGACGACGACTTCCAGGGACAGGCCCTCCGGGAGCCCCGCGAGGTGGCCTGGCGCACCGATTGGTTGACGGCGGTGCGGCAGATGGACGGCGGGAAGCCGCCCCTGGCGCTCAACCGGAACGAGTTCGTCGAGCGCCTGCTCGACTACCGCCGCCTGTTCCACAAGGAGCCGAAGGTCAAGCTATCGCTGATGAAGCTCTCCCCGATGCAGCGCGGCGAGACGGGCGGCCTTTGGGAGGGCACCTGTCAGTTGCGCCTGTGGGGGGAGAAGGCGCCGGGGGAGCCCGCGGAGGTGATCGCCTACCTGCGCTACCGCATCCCCAAGCCGACGGAGCAACGGCTCAAGGTCGGCGGTTGGCTCTCCGCCTGCTCCATCGAGCAGAGCCATGTCGGGCAGGCCAGGCACTTCCTGCTGCGCGAGGCGGCCGCCGAGCGCGGCATCAACGTCGAAGCGATTCACGATAGCTGGAAGACGGAGCGGCAGCCGGGGGACACCGGCGGCGTCTTCCTGTGTGACTTCGACCGCGACGGCATTCTCGATATGCTCATCACCGACGTGAATGGGTACTGGCTCTACAAGGGGTTGCCCGGCGGGAAATTCCGCGACGTCACCGTCGAGATGGGCCTGCCGACCCGCCCTCCCATGCCCAATTACGCGCCCCCGGCCGCGTTCATCGACATCGACGGCGACGGCTGGGACGACCTGATCCTG
>Ga0310038_10002851_pt1 | contig 12629 bp, 10 predicted proteins | sample Sb_taG_6_FD_200461 | JGI IMG/M metagenome (GOLD analysis project Ga0310038, IMG submission 200461) | Peat soil microbial communities from Weissenstadt, Germany - Sb_50d_4_PS metaG (v2) (version 2) | ecosystem: Environmental > Terrestrial > Soil > Wetlands > Peat | place: Germany: Weissenstadt... | reverse complement strand
TCGAGCAAGTGGCCGACTACTTGGAAGTGGATGATAGCGGTTACGAATACCGGCTCTGCGCTTCGCACACCGACAGCAAGACGCATTCTTCGAGACTGCCAACGCGGAAACCAAGTCCTGAGTTTCCTTTGCGCAGCCGACCTGCTGCTTGGACCGTGGGCGGCACCCATGCGCCCCGCGAGTTGTAGACTGCGCCAGAAAGAAGACACAAACGAAAGCGCCCTGGACTCGTTCGAGTCACAGGGCTGAAAACGTGGATACTAGGAGGGAGTGTTTGCGATGCCCAAAACTGTAAAGAAAATCGTCCTAGTCGCTGCCGCCTTTATTGTGGTTGTGTTCGCAGTTTTTCTGTTCAACCAGACGACGCAGATCGTCCAGTCGGCGCGAGCAGTCAATGTCGTTTTCGGCGACGTCCGGCTTCGGCAGCTCCACCAGTTTCGGAATCTTGATTTTCTTCGCCAGCTCAGGGTCTAACTCTTGGTGCGCCTTGATTGCCTCGCTTTGCATCGTTGCGAAGATTTGTTGCGGATCGGCGTCCGATCGCGCATTCGCCAGCATCGCAACCATCTTGTGATGGCGATGAGCATCAAATGCGTTACGCGCTTCCTTCGTATTCAGCCTATTGCCCTTGCCCGGTCCAACCTTCTTGCCCGGCTCCGCTCGGTCTATTAGCTTGCGGTAAAAAACTCGGCGCAATCGCAGTCGCAGAGCTGAGCGCGCGCTCATCGTGGATGCGCGTGAAAGCCCCCTCCGCAATGCTCGTGTGAAGGCCAAACGATTGGGTCGACCGCGGGTTCCAGTTTCCCCGACGAAGATTCAGGAGCTGCGCGCGGAAGGTCTGACGTTGCGCGACATTGCCAAGCGATGCCGTGTGTCGAAGACCACGGTAATCAGGGCCTTGAAGCAATTGCCGCGCTATCGATGACCTTCCAACTTCTGCGATTGCGCGCAGCCCGCCGAGACCACCCGCCCGGATTTTCTTACGGCACGACAAAATTCACTGAGGTCCCCCAGTTTGCGAAACCATCCCTGGTTCCGCCGCAGGTCCCGAGTGTCAGGGTAAACTCAGACCCCACGCAGTTCGGGTACTGGATGTAGCTGGTAGAAAGGGCAGCCACGCGGCGGCGAGGCTCAGAGCCACTTTGAAGCAACCTTTCACCCGTGCACTTCCGCGACCGAAGCCGGTTTCATCCACTCGGTCTTGTCTTCGACGATCTCGTAGGTTGTATGAAAACTGGCGGTCTTCTGCACCATGGTTCCAACCGAGCAATACTTTTCCTCGGAGAGACGAATGGCCTCTTCCAGCGCCGCCACGTCAAGTTCAAAGCCGGTTACCACATGGTGGATTCGCACCACCGTGAACACCTGGGGCGGACGTTCCGCTTGATCGGCTTCGACCCGCACCTCGTAACCAGTGACTTTTTGGCGATACTTCTGGCGGAGGACGGTGACGACGTCGAACGCGGTGCACCCGGCCAATCCGGCGGCGACCAGTTCAATCGGCTTTGGGCCGGTACCACCGGCTGCATCGTCCAACAGCAGGTGATGGCCGCTTCCGGTCTGGACCACAAATTGGCGCTGCTGCTTGAGTGGTTGAGTCAGTTCGACTTTGGCTGTGATCATGATTCGTAAGCGTCATCCTAAGGTGTGGAAAGCGTTCAATGACCTAGGAAAGCGCTGTCACGAAGCTGGATCTCTGGATGAGAAGAGCCGCCGGTTGGTCAAACTTGCACTCTCGATTGGAGCGGGCCTGGAAGGCGCTGCGCACTCGGCGGTCCGAAACGCGCGCAAGACTGGCGTTATGCCGAAGGAGATTGATCACGCGGCGGTGCTTGCGATAACCACTCTGGGACTGCCCGCGGCCACTCGGGCAATGACCTGGATCGCCGACGACGTCAGACGGGCAACGTAGGTTGGTCCATTGGGCAAGCACTGCCAATGCGCAGCCGTCAACTAGTCTGATTTTGCTGGACTTGCAGCATCGCTAAAGGGGATGCCGTTTCAAAGCTGCTCGGGAAGCGGGTTAATCAGGGTTTCTCTAACGAAAAGAGATAAGAGCCAACAGCTAAATGCTGAACCCTGCTGACAAGTTCGGGTGGCCGATCCATGAGCTACGGATATCGATCACGGACAGCTGCAAGTACAGGTGTGTGTACGGCCGGGCCGGGACGAACGGCGCAGCGTATGGGGAACTTGTAGTACAGCCGGACAATCCCGGAGATAACTCCGGTTGCCCGTGAGATCGGCCACCCGGAAGGAATTCGGAAATCCGGCGTGGAATTTGACACAACTGCACGCTGACCTCCAGTCCGATAAAAAACGGCGAAGTACGAATTCGCACTCCGCCAGAAATCGAAGATGGCTTGATTACCTCGGTTACCTGTTGCCGTGACCGCAAGCGGCCGAGAATAAAACCCATGAAACTCTGGCGCCTGCTACTTGCGTTGGTGTGGGTGGCCGCGGCCTCGGGGACCAGCCATGCGAAGCAGCTTGCGATCGTAGCGGATACGGCAAACTCCACCACTAACCTGACGAGCGCCGAACTGGTGAAGATCTTCAACGCGCACACTCGCATCTGGCCGGACGGGAAGCCGATCACGATCGTGCTGCGCGATCCGTCCTCCGCGGACATGCAGCTCATCTTGAGGAGAGTCTTCAATATGACGGTTGACGAGGCGCGCACCTTCATTCACACGCACGCGGGCACCATTGTGGTGGCGGATTCCGATGAGGCCGTCCAACGTTTTGTCGCCAACACTCGAGGAGCAATTGGGGTGGTGGATCTCTACTCGCTTACCAAGGATGTACGGGTGGTGAAGATTGACGGCAAGTTACCGGTTGAGCAGGGCTACTTACTGAGGGGAAACTAGTCATGATTCGAGGAGCGACGATTTCCAGAATGATCCGCATGCTGTTCGGCGTTAGTTTGTTGCTTTCCGTTGGAACTGTGGCTGCTCAAACCAGTCCGCAAGGGGACGTACTACCCCTGACGACCAAGTCCGAGGAGGTTCGGCGTTTGGTGAAGAAGGCCTGGGCCGTCGGCCTCGACCAGGTTGAGCAGGAACAGGCGATTGGGGTTTTGCGAAAAGCGCTCAAGATCGACCCCAGTTTCGCCATGGGGCACGAGCTTTTGTCGCAGATCGGACTGGACCCAGCCGAGCAGGTGCGGGAGCAGCAGAAAGCATATGCTACCCGTAGTCACGCCAGTGCCGCCGAAAGATTGGTCATCGAATGGCTGCAGGACGCGGATGATCATAAGCTCATTCCGGCCATCACCAAAATGAACGATGTGCTCAGCCGCTATCCCCACGACAAATGGGTTGTTTTTCTGGCGAACCGGTGGCTGACGCAGCAGACGCAGTATGACCGGGCCATTGCAGTCTTTGAGAATTCGGGGCTCGACGCTCCCGGCCTCCTGAACAACTCCGCTTACACTTACGCCTACACGCGGCAGTTCGAGAAATCATTTGCGCTGATGGACAAGTACGTCGCTGCGTTGCCCAAGGAGCCAAACCCGCAGGATTCCTACGCTGAAATTCTGCGCATGGCGGGACGGTTCGATCAAGCGATCGAGCACTACCGCGCTGCGCTGACCCTAGATCCCGACTTCTATTCGTCGCAATTCGGAATCGCGGACACCTATTCGCTGATGGGAGACCAGGTGCGGGCGCGCCAAGAGTACGAAATTGGCTTCAAGAAATTCTCTTTGCCTGAAATGCACCGTATTCAATGGCAGACCCAAGAGGCTATCAGCTTTGTCCGCGAGGGCGACTATGCCGCAGCGGACCGTGCCTTCCAGGCCATTGCCGACCACGCGCATGCCAAGCACATGAGCCAGCTGGAAGCTGACGCCTGGCGCCAAATGGCGATGTACCAGCAGCGTCCGAAGCATGCGATCGCGCTCCTGGCTAAAGCCCAGGTGGCCGTGCAACAAGGCAACAATGCAATGACCGCCGCAATTCAACAGGAATTGGCCCAGATCCTGCGCGCCCGCGTCGAAGTCGCGGTTGAGACAGGCAATAAGGAAATGATGGCTTCCACTCTGGCGCACCTGGCGCGAATGTCGGGGAATTCAAACGACAAGATTATCGACTCCGCTTACCACGGAGCCGCGGGTGCCGTAATGTTCTCCAGCCACAAGTACGCGGACGCCATTGCGCATCTGGAAGAAGACGCCAACAATCCGTTTTCGTTGCAACTGTTAGCCGAAGCTTACCAGAAGACCGGGGATGTCTCCGAAGCACACCGTACCACCGAGACGCTGGCGAACTTTAATGATCCGACAGTGGAGCAGGCGCTGGTGGTACCGGCGTTCCGCAGGTGCTACCAGGATCCCTCCTGCAACAGCAATCTCAAGGGCGTGTCCCTGAAGAAGTCATTCCCAAACACGTTTTAGATCGTACGAACGACTCGCTTCCACCCGCTTTAGCTGACACAGTGAACACTTCGCATGATCCGGTGCAGCGCAGTTCCTCGCTCGAAATCCGGATGCCTTCGAGACGAACCAGTGCCTCCTCGGGAGAGACGCGTGGCTCGATGGCCCGCCGCAGGCTAGCGGGTTGCTCGAAGATTTCCCGGATCAAATGATGTGGAAACTCGCGCTTGGCAATCATCTCCTTATATTCCTTTTATTCATTGCATCGGCCGCTCGATGCCGGCGCCCCGTTGCGCAACGCCAGGAATGCTAACGGGCAAGTGCCCACGAATTGGGACTTCTCCGAAAAGCGCCTTGACCGCGCTGGTCTCCGACACGGATGCGGTTGAGAACGTGCACAGGTAGTTTTGGATGCCGAGGAAGTCCCGCGCGAGGTACGGATTTCCAACCGCGACTACCGCGGTCTTTTCTGTGGCATGGTCGAGAATCCCCTGCAAGAGAATACCGGTCAGGTCCGTCGGACGAACCGCGCCTCCGCTGCCCCTCACTCCCGGAGCTGGTACCGCGTACACCGCTGCAATGACGATCTCAGCGTCATCGACTGCCCTCAGTACATCAGCCGACATCGCCCCCGCGATTCTTGGATCGACGTAGAAGATGTGAGCATCGGGCGCGCGGATGCGAACTTGCCGCTCGAAAACCCGGCCTGATTCCAGGCGAACATCATCGGAGAAAATGACGGTAACCACGCGATTACGGATCGCTTGCGGAGCCTGGTAAGGAAGGAGTACGGCGGACTTCTTGATCGCCTTGAGAGGCAGAACTTTGCCATTCTCGCGGACGAGGGTGATGGCGTCATCGGAAAGTTTTTGCGCCAGCGCAACATTCTCCGGCTCCGCGATGAGGTTGTCGAGCCCATTTATATCCGCCAGCCGCGCCCGGGCGACGACCAGGCAGCACGCAGTCCGGTTCGCACGAGCAAATCCCTGAATTTCGCAAGCTCGGCGCGAGAATCTTTGTCGGCCCAAATTCGGTCGCCCGTTGTCATCGGGCGGTTGGGAACTGCTTCCACCCAGTCGGACTCTCCGGCCGGCTAATAATGATACTGAACCTTCCATGTAGCCGAGGCGCGCTACTCGGCTCGGCGGATCATCCTGATCCTGCGCGTACGCGCGTTGCATAAAAGCGGTGCACAACAGCACGGCGGCAGACAGCGCCATCGTCCAACCCTTTGCCTTAGCAAATGTTTTCATATGGGAAGTCACCTCAAACCAATTCCGCATTTCCCCTTTGACGCTGCTGGACGAGGTCGGGAATGCACTCTCGTGTACGCACGCCCTCTCGGACTATGGCGCCAATTATGATGCATCCGAAGCGCAGCGCGCCCTACATGAAAAACCCTACGCGCCCGTTGTGCGGTGACCGGCAAAACTGGGGGATAGACGGAACCACCCCATAGTTTCGGATCGACGCGTCACTTAACGTGCCTTGAAGTATTGAACCGCGCGCTCGTGTGCTTCGGCCGCCTTTCTTGTCTTGAAGGTCCCAAGGTTCCGGCGCCTGCCAGTCTTGGGATTTTTCTTGCGCGAGTACAAGCGGTATTGGCCTGACGGCAGTTTGCGAATCATATCGTTATCCCTTCTTTCTCCTGCACAGCAAATGCCTTGAAGCAGGGGGCGTTGTCTGGGCGACGCCTTAGAGACCTCGCGTGCAGCTCCTGCAATCTTCACTACAGCTACTCTTTTCCCTCCTTTTCCTTCTCCTTTTTCTTCTTTCCATAACTGCGAGACCTCGCCATGAGCCGTAAGACCGGCTGCGGCGGTGTACCTTACCACTTCAAAGTCCAGCGAACGGCGGAGGCACGCCGCAGGCCAATCGCCATACCTGTCGTGTTTGCAAGTGCATGCATGCCGCGGGTAGGAGAGACTCGTATGTAATTCGGGGCGGGAAAGGATGCCTCTTTTTCATACAGCAAAATACCTGCTGTCATAATGGCGGCAGGGTACGGTATGGCAAGCGCAGCACCGCCATTTTCCGCTCGCCGTAAACCTTCCATTCATCACCGGCATCTGAATAGTGCGATAATGGCCACGTCTAGGCAAGATTCCTGAGCGCATTGGCTCCTTCGGCAGCGCGAAGGAGGGAACTCTTGCGTGGTGGGACCGCCGAGAGTTCAGGTCGAACCATGCTGTCGATTGCGGCCCGAGCGGTTACAGCAACTATATCTGTTCTTAGGAGACCGTCATGAAGAAGAGGATATTAGCGTGCGCGATGAGCGCGTTGTTGCTTGCAATCACCAGTTGGGCAGACGACAAAGAAAAGGACGAGGATCGTCTGAAGAATGCCGGAACGGTGCTGACAGAGATTCTGAATATTCCGGATGACATCCCTCAAGATCTCCTCGATAAAGCCGATTGTGTGGTTGTTTTCCCATCCGTCCTCAAGGCCGCGTTTGTGGTCGGTGCTAGTTATGGCCGCGGTGCGATGACGTGCCGCACGGGCGAATATTTCAACGGCCCTTGGGGCGCGCCCTCAATGATGGCCCTGGAGGGGGGCAGCGTAGGCTTTCAGATCGGCGGGCAAGCGACTGACTTCGTTCTTCTCGTGATGAATGACCGCGGCGCGAATGGAATCTTGAGCAGCAAAGTGAAGCTCGGAGGAGATGCATCGGTAGCAGCAGGACCAGTCGGTCGTAATGCGACGGCAGAAACCGATGCCTCGATGCGTGCTGAAATATTGAGCTATTCACGCGCGCGCGGCCTATTTGCAGGCATTTCGCTCGAGGGTTCGACCATCCGACCTGACAACGACGCAAACAGGAGAATCTACGGGGAGAAAATCTCGGCGAAGGATATTGTAATTGCTCACGAGACGCCTGTCCCTCCCGCAGCGGAGAGCCTGATCTCGACGCTTAACGCGAAGACGCCGAAGCATAAGTCGTCATAGCTTACGACCAGTTTGGCGCTGGCGATCGATTCTCGGACCTGCTGCTGCGTCGTGTCAGTTTCCGCGGTCAGTCCTCAAGTCTTCTTCGAGGCCGTTCTACTCTGCTGCGGGAATCAGACCGCTTAATCCCTATAAGTGAAGCGAGATGATCGCCAGCAGTGGAATGCGTACCCATGCGGGACGCGCGCTCAATTCATAGAGCACTTCGTAAAGCGCCTTATCAACAAGAAAGACATCAAGCATCGTTCGAAAATCGTCACCCTCTGCCGGTAAAAAGTTCGCACCCTTGGCGGTTTCCCGATAAGTACGCAAGAATTCGGCGGCAACGCAGCGTACCCAGAGCTGGGCCCAAGGTTCGAGACTCGTGATGTCCTCGAGACGGCGAGCCGAAAAATTAATCAGGCTCGAGTAGGCCGCATAACTGAATGACCGCAACATTCCAGCGACATCCTTTAAGGCGCATTGCTTGGCGCGCCGTTCAGCCAGCGGCCGCGCAGGCTCCCCTTCGAAATCGAGGATCACAAAATCAGTCTTGACTTTCAGGACTTGGCCCAAATGGTAGTCTCCATGAACTCGAATGCGCCAGGTTTGAAACGTCTTCCGCCTTAGTGCCTCGAAATGCTCCAGAATCTGCGTGCGCCTGCTAAGAATAGCGGCAGCAAGCTTACCAGCATCATTTGGCAGGTACGGTAAACGCTCTTTTAACACGTCGAAGACCCGCGAAGCATGTTGCCGCAGGTCGGCAAGGAGAACCTTGAGATCTTCCGCTGTCAGAAGTTCCGGCACGAACGCGGGATCGTCGACAGCGGAAGCCAGCGCCATGTGCATCTCGGCGGTGCGGTGTCCCAGAGCAGTGGCCGAATCGAGATAAATGCCAACATGATCGCGGGCCGCCTGAAGCACCGGCCGCTCCGAAAGCTCGACGGGACCCTGCGTGCCGTTGCGCAGGCCTTCGGGAAATGGCAGTGGGGCACAGATTGCAAAATAACGGTCCAACTCTTCTAGGGTCCACTTCCAACCATCGCCTTCATTCGCCACCAGACCTTGGAGCATTGCCAAGGTCGAGCGTTCGCCACCCATGCTCGGTTCGTATTCCATCAAACCCGCAAAGGGGGGGACTTGTGCGAACTGGGCTTTCTCCGTGAGGTATCGCCCGATCTCGGCGTCGGGGTTGATTCCGCGCTCCTGACGCCGAAGCATTTTGAGGATGAAGCGATCGCCAAAGAGGATCGAGGTGTTCGATTGCTCTGCCGAACCACGTCGCACTGACAGCGGAGCTCCATCGCTTCCACGAAGCGCCGGAAAAGCCTTGCCCCGCAGGCCCCGAATCCTTCCGTGACGCGCTGCCAGTTCGCGCTGGTCTTCGATGAAAGCCAGGAGTTCCTGGCAAGCGCTATCGTCGAACGCCGCATCGTGCAGCAAGCCGGCTCCCTTGGTCGACAAAACCGGGGCCACAATTGCATGGGGAGAAGCACGTTGCAGCTCGGCAGCCGTGTCTGCGTAACTCATCGTGAGAGGAATAAGGTAGGTATCTGGTTCTCCATCGTCGAACTGCACTTCGACAAACACCACGGCCGAGCGACCCGAATTGAATGGGGACCAGTCCAGGATGCGCGTTGTTTTGATGCGGCGAGATTTTCCTGCGAACCAACGCTGCTTTGGAAGATACGTGGGGAAGTACTGCGTTTCCAGGCGCTGGCGGCTTGCTCCATCAAGCACGCCTTCCCAGCCGGCAGTCGCATTCAACGGCGTTTGTTCCACGAAGTCCATACTTACTCCGCCGGCTGGGTCCTCTGCTGAAGTTCTAGCCAAAGGAACGTGCAGCTCATAGATGATCGCATCCTTATTAGAGCGGGTTCCCGGCACTTCCCAGCCGTTTGGCCATCGTTTCCGCACCTTACCCGCGACTGCAAGACTCGGGCTGGTAAACTATGATTCCTAACGGCGGAAGAGTCATGCTTAGTGAATAGGGTTGTCCAGAGCGACCTAGAAGGCTGCGGAAAAAGTCGCATTGCGGGCGGCCTCTGCCCTCAGCGGCTAAAGCCGTCGCTGAAAACAAGCCAGTTATCGCAGCGGTGAACCGCTGCGCGACCCAAAATCAAGTGCAATATCGAGTTTTTCCGCAGCCTGCTAGAGATAGTAGTCGAAATCCCTCTCCGTTCGCACCCACCTCCTAAGCAGCAAAACACGCGCCGGCAAACTTTCCGGAACGAGTTCCACATAATTTCTCGAACCCTGCCATAAGAACCGACCCTCGCTAAGCAAGTCGTGTGCCCGAAATGCATGACGCGTGTCCAGTCCGATGGAGCCAAGATCGAGATCAATCCAGCCGCTTTGGACATGAAAACAATCCAGATTCACCACCACGACGATCACACTCGAGAGGTCATCTGTGGCCTTGGTATAACAAATCAATGCAGGATTATCCGTCTCGTGAAAACGCAAGTTGCGATTGCTTTGCAGGGCTGCATTTTCCTTGCGGATGCGATTCAGGCCGGCAATGAAACTCTTTAGGCTGGCCTTGGATTCCAGATCCCGGTGCTTGAGTTCATATTTTTCGGAATCAAGATACTCTTCACCGCCGGGGTCCAGTGGCGCATTCTCGCACAGCTCAAAGGCCGGACCATAGATACCATAATTGCCGCCCAATGTGGCCGCCAGAATGAGCCGGACCATGAATGCGGGGCGGCCACCCACTTGGAGAAACTCCGGGAGAATGTCGGGCGTGTTCGGCCAAAGATTCGGGCGCAGGTACTCCCTCACATCGGTTTGCGCCAGTTCAGTAAAGTACTGTGTAAGCTCCTGTTTCGTGTTGCGCCACGTAAAATAGGTGTAGCACTGAGAAAAACCAAGCTTGGCAAGCCTATGCATCACATTGGGTCGGGTAAACGCTTCCGCAAGGAAAAGCACGTCGGGGTGTTGCTTTTTAATTTCCGCGATGACCCACTCCCAAAAAGGAAATGCTTTGGTGTGAGGGTTGTCCACTCGGAAGATCCGTACTCCTTCTTCGATCCAGAAAAGGAAAACGCTCTTCAATTCTTCCCATAGCGCTTGCCACTGCGCCGCCGCGAAATTCAGAGGGAAGATGTCTTGATATTTCTTCGGGGGGTTCTCCGCGTACTGAATGGAGCCATCCGGCCGAGTGCTAAACCAATCCGGGTGTTCCCGCACGTAAGGATGATCCGGCGTGCACTGGAAGGCTATATCAAGTGCGACCTCGAGCCCCTGATCGGCCGCTTTGGTCAGGAATCTTCGGAAGTCCTCCAGGGCTCCCAGTTCGGGGTGAATGTACTTATGGCCGCCTTCCGCCGATCCGATGGCCCACGGACTTCCGACATCACCCGGCCCGGCAGGCAGGGTATTGTTCTTTCCTTTACGGAACGTTCTTCCAATGGGATGAATCGGAGGAAGGTAAAGGACGTCGAAACCCATCGAGGCAATGTACGGCAGCCATTGTTCGCAATCCCGAAAGGTTCCATGACGCTTCTGTTCGGGCGAGCACGACCGGGGGAACACCTCGTACCATGTGGAGAAGCCCGCTTTTTTGCGATCGACGACGACCGGCAATTGTTTGTCATACCGGGTGACAGACTCGCGCTCAGGGTAAAGTTGAACTAACCTAAGCAGATCAGTATCCAGAGCAAGGGCCGTTTGGGACTCAAGCTGTTTGTTTTCTCGCAATCTCTGCGCCCAGTCGCGTAGTGTCTCGCGGTCCTTTCCCTGGGCACGGGTCGCGGCTGCCTCAATCAACCCGGCGCCGATCAGCAAATCGACAGAGATATCCTGTTTTGCCGAGATGCGCTTTTCCAAGTCTCCCTGCCAGGTTTGAAAATGGTCGATCCACGCTTCGACCGTGTACGTATATCTTCCCAACTCCACGACGCAAAACTCGCCACGCCAGCGGTCATTCCCGAGCGGCTTCATGGGCGACACTTGCGGTTCATTTCCATCATGCCAGTAGACGAGCTGGCAGGCGACCTGGTCGCGGCCGTCAGTGAAGACATCGGCTTCCACAACCACTTTTTCACCTATGACGCGCTTCGTCGCGAATCGCCCACAATCAATTTCCGGTGAAAGCCGTGTGATTACGACGCGACGTCGACCATCTGATGTCGGTTCCGACATTGGCGTGGGACTCTCCCTCTTTGTCGCCCGGGAATTGCTGGGCATTCACCGAAAAGTAGAGCGACTTAAGCATTCTACGACCGATATGGTTGGATGCAATTCGGAATTCACTGGAAGATTGTTCTGTGTGCCGTTTTCACGTGGCTATCCTCCTGATAGCGGAATCTGCTGCATCCCGGTGCCTCATGATTTCCGCAAGCCACCGATTCTGGTGCCTTCCTCGCTTGCGCCGTCCACTGCAAGCCCATACAATTTCTTCGCAGTGCCCGTATGTCTCGCGCGCCGAATGGGCAGGCGTTTAAACTCGCGAGTGTACGATCGATCCAGCAGGATTCGGGGACAGTGCGCGTCGGATTATTCACAAAAGAGTTTCCCCCCCAAGTGTATGGCGGCGCGGGAGTGCATGTCGATTACCTGAGCCGCGAACTGGCCAAGCAAATCGCAGTGGAGGTGCACTGTTGGGGTCCGCAAAATTTTGATGACGCGAATCTACATGTACGCGGTGCGGAACCCTGGCAAGAAATTACCAACGGCACCGAAGGAAAATTCAAAGGCGCTCTCGAGGCTATGTGCCTCAACTTGACGCAAGTGAAGTCCCTGACGGGCATTGACATCGTCCACACCCACACTTGGTATACGGCGATGGCCGGCTATTTCGCAAAGAAGCTGTACAAGCTTCCCTTTGTTCTCACCACCCACTCACTGGAGCCGCTGCGCGCGTGGAAAGCTGAGCAGCTAGGCAGCGGCTATGCCATGAGTTCCTGGATGGAACGGACGGCCATTCTCGATGCCGACGCAATCATCGCTGTTTCCGAAGGCACCAAAGGGGACATCCTGCGGGCCTATCCAGACGTAAAGCCCGATCGAATCCATGTCATCTATAACGGCATCGATCTGGCCGAATATCAAAAAACCTCCGAGACCAGGGCGTTAATTGATTATGGGGTCGATCCGGCTATTCCTTACGTTTTGTTCGTCGGCCGCATCACCCGACAGAAGGGCGTCACGCATCTCGTGGACGCAATTCGTTACTTGCCTCGGGAAATCCAGGTGGTGCTTTGCGCTGGCGCGCCGGATACGCCAGAGATTGCCGTGGAGTTGCGACAGAAGGTCGAAGATGCTCGGCGTGGACATCCGCGTATCATCTGGATTGAAAAGGTGGTCACGAAGCAGGAGGCTATAC
>Ga0310038_10002838_pt1 | contig 12661 bp, 11 predicted proteins | sample Sb_taG_6_FD_200461 | JGI IMG/M metagenome (GOLD analysis project Ga0310038, IMG submission 200461) | Peat soil microbial communities from Weissenstadt, Germany - Sb_50d_4_PS metaG (v2) (version 2) | ecosystem: Environmental > Terrestrial > Soil > Wetlands > Peat | place: Germany: Weissenstadt... | reverse complement strand
TGCGACACCTACAATCGTCACCGGCCCCACAGCTCGCTTGGCTACCTGCCGCCCGCGGTCTTCGCGGCGGCGTTCAATCAACCGAAACTCTCATAGACGATGGACCACCAAACGGGGACCGGTCACTGGCCTGCCGTGGGGTCCGTACTCCCGACGGCGATCGACCGCCGCGACGGGTTGAAGGCCGGCGGTGCTAGAGAGACACCTCCTCGAAAGGGTGCCACCGCCAATCTAGTGTGCTCTGCATGACGGAGAGGACCCGCCTCACCTGGAGCTGAGTCTTCACGGGTTAGCCCAGACGCGCACACGGACACGAATCCAGCGATCCCAATCACCAACATCGGGGAGGGCAGTTCGTGACGGCAGCTATAATCCAGGCATGAACATCCGCGAAATCCACCACGTCCAACTAGCCATGCCTGCAGGGGAAGAAGACCGGGCGACTGTGTTCTACGAAGGGGTGCTTGGTCTTTCGCGAACTTCCAAGCCTGCCCATTTAGAGAGCCGCGGCGGCTGCTGGTTTCACACTGATGCAGTCAAGATCCACCTCGGGATTGATCCACAGTTTCGCGCCGCCGCCAAGGCTCACCCGGCGCTGCTCGTGGACGATCTAAAACAGTTCATCGTCACGCTCGACGCTGCAGGCGTTCCGTGGCGTCGTGATGAACCGCTGGAGGGTTATGACCGCATCTACGTCGACGATCCGTTCGGCAACCGCATCGAGTTATTGCAGGAATTATGACTGTCGGCGTGCCGAGAACGTTGTTCAAACCAGCGTGCGAACCGGAGGATGGGGCTTCGCCAGAGATCGGTTGCGTCCGAGCCTTGGCGAACATCGGAGCCAGCCACGAGCGTACACCAGGCCTGTCCATGGGTGGCTGGTCCGCACGGGCGTGTCCGCCGGGAACGCTGACCGTGAGCACTTGATCATTCCCGGCGACGTGTCGACCTCCAGAGGTGGACCGCCGGCGAGCGTCACTCGCGGCGCGGCCCACCAGAGCAATTCATGAGCGACGTGCGCCGTGAACGCTGAATCCGCCAAGGGCCACCAGCTCGAGCAGCAGATCGCGCACTTCCTTGGTCAGCACGGCTACTCCGTCTCCACCAACGTTCGCGCGCCCGGGCGTTCAGGAGCTATCCACGAGCTCGATGTCGTGGGCAACAAGTCCGACGGCCTCACGTCGTTCCGTCTCGTCGTCGAATGCAAGGCCTGGGTGGCTCCCATCGACAAGGACGTCGTCTACAAGCTGGCGGCGGAACTTGCCGATTTGGGTGCGGCGCGCGGCATTATCGTCACGCCCTCGGGGTGGACGGCGCAGGCCGCCCAGGTCGCGGCTCAAGCCAATATCGAGCTCTGGGGACCCGTCGAGCTTCGCAGTCGATTCGGCTCGAGCGCGCTCGAGCAGCGCCCGATGCAACCACCCCAGGTCAGCGGTGTCGGGACCCAGTTCGCGGTCTCCGCTGACGCTGCCTTACAAACGATCCGCCGGGCGGCGCGCGGCGTCCTCGGATTCGCCGGCGACGAGGTCACCTGGTTCGGACACATTTGGTTACCGGTGTGGGTGTTCCAAGTGGCGATCACCCGACTCGAAGGGACCTTCCGGAAAGTCCCCCGCATCACCCGGGTGTGGAATGACTACGACGGACTCGCGGGCCAGCGGATCCAGATGGGATCTGCTCCGCCGCGTCTCGAGACTGTCAACGTGTCCACCGGGTACCTCCGGCCCGACATTGAGCCGGCGACGATCGACGCAGCGATCGCCAAAGCCGCTGGCCAATGGCAACGGGTGACCACTGAAGCGGCACGCCAGCGCCACGCCAGCGCACTTGGGCAGCTCGGCATCCAAGTTCCCTTCACGTCCATTGCCATTGAGATGTCAACGCTGGCCTATCACCCTCTGTGGATCGCCTTCTTGCGCAAAGGCACGAGGGAACGCATTGGCGTGGTGGACGGTGTGAGCGGGATGCATCGAGCCGACCTTGGACAGGTGCTCACCGCGCGCGCCCAGCTCGTCCGCGAGGCCCTGGCTCGGTAGCCTCCAAACACACCTGTGCAAGCGCTCTAGCCCAGCGAGGAGCTCGCAACCGCCATCCGGCGCCGCGACCACCGCACCTCACTTACATGGGCGCACGAAGTCTGGTTTTCGAATCCGTTCGATGGCCATGGATGTGGGTGCCGTCGCACGGCAGCAATGGCGGCGAGTGAGCGCTGTCCGGCACGGGTGTACTCAGCAGGCCAGGGGTTGGCTCGACGCTTCGATACTGGATCGTGCAACGCTCGCCTCCTTACACGCTTTCTCCGAAGACACCAGGGCCTGCGGTCCGTCCCGGCAGTTTGGTTGAACGCGTCGAACAGGCGTCCGACCCGCCGCACCGCAGGCGGTAGACAACGTGCGGACCTGTGAACCACTCATGCGCCAGTAGGTAGCTCCGTGAGTCGTTATGCCCGCCGACTCGATCAGGTCTCGAAGCACATCCGCTTCGCCCACTCAAGCGTGCCATTTTGTTCCTAGTGGAACGTCTCAGTAATAGCTAGACAACAGTCGCGGGCTGTGCAAGGCTGCTCGCATGTGGTCTCCAGCAGCACCCTTACCGGTTTCTCCTGAGCAACGCCGCAGCCTCGAAGCCTGGACTCGAGCGCACAACACGCCGACCATCGTGAACACGCGAGCGCGCATCGTGTTGCACGCCGCCGACGGGTGGTCCAACAACGCGATCGCCAACGAATTGGGCGTGACCCGGACCTCGGTCATCGAGTGGCGCCGGCGGTTTGCCGCTGAGGGCATCGACGCCCTCGGCAAGGTGCGTCCCGGCCGCGGGCGGCCACGGAGCATCAGCGCGGCGACGGTCGCGAAGATCGTGCAGCTGACCGTCAACACGGTGCCCAAGGGGGCGACCCACTGGAGTTGCCGGAGCATGGCCGCGCAGGTGGGAGTGAGCCCGGCCAGCGTGCAGCGCGTCTGGCACGAACACCGTCTCTATCCGCACCGGGTGAGCACCTTCAAGGTGTCCAAGGATCCGCAGTTTCTCGAGAAACTCACCGACGTGGTGGGCCTGTACATGAACCCGCCCGACAATGCCGCCGTGCTCTGCATCGACGAGAAGACCATGATCCAGGCGCTGGATCGAACCCAGCCCGGCTTGCCGATCAAGCGTGGCAAGGCCGGCACCATGACCCACGACTACAAGCGCCACGGGACCATCGATCTCTGCGCAGCGCTCAACGTCCTCGATGGTGAAGTGGTCGGCCAGTGCAGCGCGCGGCACCGCCACCAGGAGTTCCTGCGCTTCCTGCGCAAGCTCGACCGCGAATTTCCGCAATCCCTCGACCTGCACGTGGTGCTCGACAACTCCTCGACCCACTCCGAAGCCAGCGTGCGCGCCTGGCTGGATGCGCATCCACGTTTCCAGCTGCAGTTCGTCCCCACCAGCTCGTCGTGGTTGAACCTCGTGGAGAGTGTCTTCGCCGACCTCACCAAGCGGCGTCTGCGCCGCGGTACCTTCCCCAGCCTCGATCACCTCATCAAGGCCATCATCGAATATCTCGAGCAGCGCAACCGCGACCCGAAACCCTTTGTCTGGACTGCGTCAGTCGACAGCATCCTTGCGAAACTGCGCAGTTGTATGCCCATTACTGAGACGATCCACTAGAGCGTTTGCCGCGATTGCGCGCGTGATCGAGCGTCTACGGTGTTTCGATGGGCTGCGATTATCGCCGTGCTGACTCAAACGCGGTCGCTGGGACGGTCCCTGCATGGGTTCGGGGCGCTTGTTCTCCAAGGCTCGGGGCGACCGTATCGCTCAGCCGGCTTATGGCGTTGCATCCGGAAGAGAGCGTCAACCATCAAACGGGGTTTGCTGACCGTGAAGTTCGTTGCTGCCCTTGCCGCTACCGGAACCGTTTTCGTTCTGAGCGGCTGCGGCTCAAGTCCGACTCCGGCGAGCGCGTTAGCTTCTCCCATGGCGCCAGTCTTGAGGATTCCCGAGGTGAACCTGCGCATCACGTTATCACCAGGCATCGCCGATGCCACCTATGGATGGGTGACGACGTACGCAGGACCAGGCTTCGTCGGAGCTATCTATCTGTCAACCAAGGCGGTTTCCGCCGATCCTCAATGCCACGGACTCGACGCCGAAGGTGTGTCGGTCGCGGCTATCGGTGTTTATTCCTCAAACCCAACCGACCCGTCTAATCCACTGGCACCGGTTGGCGTCAAGCACGTGGGGCAATACTGGCTCGACTTCAGTCCACCCAACGGGGGTTACTGTTCGAGTGCCGGGCAGTCAGACATGGAGCTGTTCAGGGCCGCCTTCGCGACCATCCAACCCACCTAAAACGTTGCGCGCAACCCGGCCTGACCCGGATGCTGGCCGATGAACGGCGAACTGAGGGCGTTCACGGTAGTGGATCCGATTGAAATGAAGCCGGGCAAAGCCCTGGGCGCGGCTGCGTGGATCATCAGCAGCTCGTCGCTTCAGGGGGCAGTGAGGTGTGCCTTTGCCCAGCCCCGCCACCAGCATAGGCCGATCCGTCGAGGTCAGTTCGGCGTTCAGACCGGCCCGTACTTGTGCACTCCGAACAGAGTCGACGCCCGCGTTTGCCGCTCACGCTCTTGTGATCTTCGACGATCCTCTGGCCGCGCTCGCACTCGGTCCGATCGTGGTACATGTCTGTGGCAAGGGTCCCGTAGCGCGGCTCGTCGATCCTCGTGTAGAACGGCGGCAGCATAACCATGACCTCGCTCTACGCTCAGCCTTTGAGGGCTGAGCAAACCGCGGACGAGCCCCTAACGCGTCTCCGCTAGCGAGGCCGGATCAGGCCGACCGGGACATGGCTAGCTTGAGGCGAGTGGCCCGGAAAAGGCTTAGCTCGCCGGCAGGATGGCCTCTGGCACCGGCAGTGTGGCGCGGAGCGTCGTCCCGGTGCCCAGAGTCGATTCTAGGTGCAGACTGCCCCCGAGAGCGTCGAGCCTGTCCTCCATGTTCGTCAAGCCGGCGCCTCGCGTGGCAGCGCTCACGTCGAATCCGCGACCATCGTCGGTGACATCGACACGAACCTGCCCGCCGTCTCCGCGCAGGCGCACCTCGACTGCTGATGCTGATGCGTACTTCTGCACGTTCTGGAGTGCTTCCAACGTGCAGAAGTAGAGAGCTGCCTCGATCTCCTGCGGGTATCGCCCAACGCCTTCGGCGTCGACGTGGACTGGGATCGTTGCCTTGCGCGTCTGCGACTCCAACGCCACCACCAGCCCCTTGTCGGCGAGCAGGGGCGGGTAGATCCCCCGGGCCAGATCACGCAGCGTTTCCAGGGCTTCGTCCGCGTCGCCCTTGAGCTGCTCCAGGGTCGCCACCGCCCTCTCCGGATCGCGCTGCAGGAGCATCTCGGCCAGGCCCAGCTTGACTTTCAAGGCCACCAGGTGCTGCTGGGCGCCGTCGTGGAGGTTGCGCTCGAGGCGCCGGCGCTCCACGTCCTGGGCGCTCACCAACCGCTGCCGAGAGGCGCGCAACTCGTCCAGCCGCGCCCGCAGGTCCGCGCTCAGGCCCACGTTCTTGAGCACGAGTCCCGCCTGGTGGGCGAGGTCGTCGACCAGCTTCTGCTCGATCGGGGTCAGGGCTTCACCACGGCGCTTGGTCACGCTCAACGCCCCCAGCAGCTCGCCCTGATGGCGCACTTCCACCACTCGGGTCGCATCCTCGAGGTCCGGCAGACTGCCGTTGCGCATCGGCACGGCGGCGTGGGTGGCTAGCAGCTCCGGGGAGGTCGCAGCCGGACGGAGCGCGGCCATCCCGCTCAGCCACACGGTCGCCGACTCCGCGCCGGTCCCCTCCTGGAGCACCCGGGCCATGCGCGGCAACACCTCGTCGGCGGCGTAGGTCTCGGCCACTCGTCCCGAAAACTCACTGAGCACCTCGTACGGCGTTGCCCGCTTCCCGTACACAAACCGGTTGGCCACCTTCTGGACCCGCTCGCGCACCGGCTGGAAGCCGATCGCCACGATCGCCGTGGCCAGGATCGACAGCGCCAGGTTGGGTTTCCCTCCGCTCCCCACCAATGCCCCGATCCCCACCGCGATGCCGACGTACACCGCCGTGATGAACACCGCCAGAGACCCGTACACGAGAGTGCGGCTGATGAACACGTCGATGTCGTACAGCCCGTATTTGATGATCGCCAGCCCGATCGCTCCGGGAAGGAGGACGTCAAGGCCGATGGTCGACACATTGGACAGATCCCCGCCCAGAACCGGTCCCAACGGGAAAGACAGAAGAATCAGCGCCAGCGTCGCCGCTGCGACCCATGCGAACCACCGGAGTTGACGTCGCTCAACGTCCCGCGACCGCCTGAAGCGCACGACGATTGTCGTCAGAGGCAGAACGAACATGAGCACGTATACAAGGACTGCAGGGAGGCTGTTGGCCGCTGGCCCAGCGATCGCAGATACGCCAAGCGGATTGGGAACGCTGGGAAGCCGTGGCGACAGCTGGGTCGGAGCGACTTGCGTCGTCCCCTGGAGCAACGAGAGTGCTGCTCCCAGTAACACCACCCACACGGCCACCCGCCAGCGTGGGCTCAGCAGGCGCCCGGTTGGAAAGAACGGGATCATGAAGAGGAGCAGCAGTAATCCGAGGCCCCCGCCGGTGTTGGACACAAGTGCCGGCCATTCCACCCAGCTATGAACCGAGGCCCCTGCGAGGAGCCCTCGGACAGCCACAAAGTCGGCCACGAGATACAACGAGTCGGCAGCGGCAATCGCCAATAGTAGCCAACCGATCGGGTTGCTCGGTCGCCGGCTGGCAATCAACACGCCGAGGATTCCGGTGATGGGCGCTGCAAGGAAGTAGGTGACTTGCGCAGTGCCGAGTGAGTCGATCGCCTTCCAGTCAAGAACGAGCAGGACCACGCTGGCCAAAACGAGCATGAGAGCGCCCAGCGCTATGCCCCAGGCGAGCCAAGCTGCCCGCCGCTCCCACCGTGCTGTCATCACGGCCACGTTATCGAAACCGTTGCGGGCTGTCGATGGTGCGGGCGCCCCCTGCGCGAGGGTGGCAGCACTATCAGCGGTCCATGACGGCCTTCTGGCTGCAAACAGACAGACGCGCCGAGATCCATTGCGTGGTCCGGCTGAAACTAGAACTCAGCGCGAATCGAACGAGCGTGATCACAATCGCGCCCACGAGCGTCCTGTCACCAGACCCGCGGCGCCCAAGAGTCTGATGGCGCCGATGGTCACATCGGCGATGGGATGCTCACGGACAAAAGAGAAGAGCGGAGGAGGGCGATCAACTCCGTCAACCACGCCGACGGATGTCGACGCGATTCCAACGGATTCCATCAACCACGGTCTAGTCGTCATTCCAACCAATTCCCCACAAAACCACTCTAAATCGAACTCGGCACTCATCGGGAAATGAGGACTAGTCTGGGGGACCAGGGGTCGCAGGTTCGAGTCCTGTCTCCCCGACGGGCGCGCAATTTGAGTTCGCGTAGGGCGAGATTGCGAGGGTGTTGAGCGCCAAGGCGCCGCGGGGTGTAGTGCTCTAACCAGGAATGATGGCTTTTCCTGCAAAAGGCATCATTCCTCACGGTGGAGGCCGGATGCCGCTGCTCATAGCAAGAGATTGTGGCAGGCTAGCGCCTACGCAACGCTTACAGTTTCAGCCGCGCTTATCCGTGGCCCGCCTTGGACCTCATTGTAGAAATTCGTCGAAATCCGTCGTAGAAATCCGTGCACAGACGGCGATCGACCGGTGATCGACCGGCGAATGCCGAGCGCCGAACAACACGGCCGTATAACACAGCCGCACAACACAGCGTCCGGCACTCGGGAACGTGTGGTTGCGCTTGGTCACGCCGAGCCGTCGCCGGCAAATAGCCCGCTCGCTTGGCGCGGCCTCATTGCTCGCCAACCGATCGGCAAACTACGGACGAACCGCGTCTTGGGTAGGAATCGGGTCAGTTAGTTCGATACGCGAAGCGGCCTGACGGACCCTACGCCTGGGGGTAGGCAGTTCACCTGACCACAACGTCGCGTCGCGTCGCGTCGCAGACGCAGTGAAACCGCCGCGCTGGGCGCTTTTACGGGCCAGTGAAGGTCATCAGCGCAGTTGTCGGGGCATCGGTCGAGTTGTGATCGATTGCGCCATCCTCTGCACTAACGGAGTAACCAATTGCGGCGTATCCTTTCAGCCGACGCTGGTGCATGCGCCATAGGACCGGGACGGCACCGTCAACGTAGTCATAGATCACTACCACCGTTTTGTCGGTGTGAAGGCGGTGCAGTCGGCCGGCGTACTGCTGGATGGTTCCACGCCACGAAACAGGCATGGCAAGGAAGAGGGTATCGAGCCGAGCGTCATCGAATCCCTCGCCAATGTATCGACCAGTGGCGAGCAGCACTCGCGCCGCTCCTGGGGGAACTTGGGTGAGGGTTTCGATGGCCGCCTTTCGCTGCTTCACGCCCATGCCTCCGCGCATGACCACGAGGGTCTCCAGGTCTGGCCGCAGCCGTCCGGCCAGCAGCTCGAGATGGTCCGTCCGCTCGGTCAGCACGAGGGGAGAGCGACCCTGTTGCACTGCTGAGAGCACATCGGCGCAGATGAGATCATTGCGCGCGCCATCGTTGGCGATACACGAGTAGAGATGCTGGATGCCTCGGGCCTCACTTTCAGGCGGGACATTGAACGCCGTCCGGCGGGGGACGACGAGATGTTTGAACGGTCGCGCAGCAGCTTGCTCGAGCGCCCCAACTCGATGCCGAATGGGACCGCACTGCATGATCACGATGGGGTGGTGGCCGTCCTTCCGCACCGGCGTCGCTGTGAGGCCTACCACGTAACGGGCCTTGACCTCTCTAAGCACCCGCTCGAAGGTAAAGGCGGGAATGTGGTGGCATTCGTCGACAATGACTTGGCCGTAACCCGCGACGCTGTCGTCGACCTCCCCCTTTCGCTGCAGGCTCTGCAATAGGGCGATGTCAATGAGCCCAGTGGGACGGCGCTTGCCCGCGCCGATTTGCCCGATCTGCTTGAGAGGGATCGCCAGGAAGTTGGAGAGGCGCTCGCGCCATTGATCAAGCAGGTGCTGTCGATGCACCACAACGAGCGTGTTGACGCCTCGCTGCGCGATGAGCCAGGCGCCAATCACCGTCTTCCCGAAAGCTGTCGGCGCGGAAAGCACGCCAATGTCATGCTCCAGCATCTTCTGCGCCGAGGTGCGTTGTGCCGTCGAGAGTTCGGCGCAAAAGCTCAGGGCGACGGGTTCACCGACGATCCGCTCGTCGGCGACGGTGGCCCAGATGCCGTGTCGCTGGAGCAAGTCGAGCGTCTCGGCAAGGCAGCCGCGCGGGAGGCCGAGGTGTTCCGGGAACTCCTCGCTGCAGCTGATCACGCGCGGCTTGCCAAAGGTGGAGAGTCGCATCGCCTGCGCCTTGTAGAACTCCGGGTTCTGAAAAGCCGCCAACCGTGCCAATCGGTTGAGCAGCGCAGCAGGGAGGCCGTGCTTCTCGATGTAGACGAGGTTGCCGAGGGTTACGCGAAGAGTTGTCGGAAGCGGATCGGTGATCGCGGGATCGGCGCGGCGGCGCGACGGCGGCCGAATCCAGGGGTCATCCACCGCCTCATCCGCGACGCTGAGACGGACACCGATGAGCCCGTCGCGGCGGGCGGCATCCCGCACGGCGAGATCGACGGCGGTGTGCCCGACCCGAAGCACCGTAGCGAGATATGCCCACTGATCTTCAAACGGAGTGAAATCCCTGTCGAGGAACTCGGTGTTGTGCTGTGCTCGTGCCCGGCGCTGCAGGGGCAGAGCGATCAGGTTGCCGAAGCCGCCTCGGGGCAGGGTGTCCTGATTCGGAAATAGCCGGTCATACGAATCAAGGCCCACCTGATGTCGCCGGTCCATGGCGCTCGTGAGAATGGCGCTGCCCAACCGGCGTGCCTGAGCCGCGGCGAGAGGTTGGTCGAAGAAGATCCAGAGGTGTGCACCCCGTCCGGACCGCGACCGTTCGAGCGAGGCTGGGATGCCCATGTCGTCGCAAGCGGCTAGGGACGCCAGCACGTCATCGCCCCAGCCGGATTTGTCGAAGTCGATGGCCAGAAGCCAGCACGTCTCATCGGGTAGCAGCGGATAGATCCCTATCGCGTGCTTGCCGACGAGATGATCGCGAAGCACGGTCTCGGACATCGGGACATACGTGTCCGCGACGCCTCTCTCCACGTGCGCTCTCCAGGCGCCTCGTCCAGGGTCGTACCGATTGGCAGGGGCATAACCGGTGCGACCGTCACGGGCTTCCCAGCGGATCGCGAAAACATCGGCGCGGCCGCGGAAAAGGGCCTGGAAGATAGCGATCTTCTCAGCATCCGACGCGATCTTCGTGACACCTGGAGCGGGCGCTCCCGGCTCCGCCCCGCCACCGTCAACCTGTTCGGTCGTCGCGAGGAGCCGCCTGAGTCGAGCGTTCTCCTCCCGGAGCTGGTCCAGCTCGGCCAGCGCCCGTCCCAAGGCACCCGACGAATCTCCGGCGTCCACGGCCGGCATTGTGGCGCGGCGCATGCTCAGCGAGTAGTCTCCGTCGATGCCTCGGATCAGTGCTTTCTACGGCATCATCATCTGGCTCTACCGCGCCGACCATCCGCCCGCGCACTTTCACGCCCAGTACGGGGAGCACTGGGCCAAGATCGCGATCGGGACCGGTCGGGTCCTTGAAGGGTCGCTTCCGAGGAGGGCGCTTCGGATGACCCGAGAGTGGGCTGGCCTGCACGTGAGCGACCTGGAGGCGAACTGGGCGCGATCCCAAGGCGAGGAACCCCTCGAACCGATCCCGCCGCTGTCGTAGGATGGGTTCATGGCCCGGCCCCAATACTTCGTGACCAGCGTCACGGTGCTCGACGACCATCGGCTCTGCCTGTCCTTCGAGGACGGGACCACCGGCGAAGTCGATCTTGCTGATCTAGTCTCGCGCGGCGGTGTCTACGCGCCGCTCCGGGATCGGGCGTACTTCCGTCAGGTCCGCGTCGACCTAGAGGGCGGGACGATCGCGTGGCCGAACGACACTGATGTGGCCCCCGAGACGCTATACGCGCGAGCCACTGCAGGCACTGCCGTACATCGCGTGACTCGCAGCGCGTAGCGAGAGCACCGACACCTCGGCCGAGGCCGAGGAGGATTACAACATCGCCAAGTGGGGTAATCCAACGGCGCTACGCAAGCGATTCCAGCGGTTTCAAACTTCCGGGGAGCAGCACTCTTTCCAACCATTTCTCGACGAAAACGATCTTTCTGAACTCAGCTGCGGGCAGCCAAATGATGACTAATCTGGGGGACCAGGGGTCGCAGGTTCGAGTCCTGTCTCCCCGACGGACGCCCGACTTGAGTTCGCAACGAGAGGTTGCCCAGTGTGTTTGGGCGCCTGCGCGCCCACGTGGTGTAGTACTCTAACCGGGAATAATCACTCTTCCTGCAAGAGGCATGAATCCCCACGGTTGAGGCCGGATGCCGCTGCTCATAGCAAGAGATTGTGGCAGTCAAGCGCATACATAGCGCTTACAGTTTCAGCCGCGCTTATCAGCCGCGCTTATCAGCCGCGCTTATCGGTGTAGAAGTCCGGAGCAGACTCCCCACAGATCTCCTCGTCAGTATCGGCAGAGCGCGTGACCGAGTTGGAGCAGGCGCTCTACTCGCCGCGACACCGGGGGCCGCTCCACCACCATCGCCACCACTGCGGCTGCGCGTGCCAATGACACCGTAGCAACCCTCGCGCCGCGTGCACCTGACCCCACGCCCGCTTGTGACGTGAGCATGCTCCCACGGTGCGCGGGACTTCACCTGCGATGGTTGCAGACGAACGGGTGAAGTCCCATGCGGCATGAGGGTGCTGGCGCAAGTTGCGATGCAGGAGCTCGAGGCGGTGGCCTGATTCGTCGGTCGCGACCCGGAGCTCATAAGCGATTTCAGTGAACTTCGGAAGTGCGTCCTAGCGCCGCACGGTGACATCGACCTCCACCCTTTGGTACCGGAAGCTAAGCAGGTGGCCCTCACGCTCGATGTTCTTGAGGAGGCACGCCGCGAACGCTGACGCAAGCAGCTCGGCGGGCCCGGGCAACCCGGAAAAGGCTGCGCCCAACTGGCGTCGAAGGCAATCGATTCGTCGCCCGCTGCAGCGACTGCGCGACCGTTCCCTTAGGTGCGGGCGCTCACCGTGTACGTGGTAGGAGCAGCAGGCGCCACGCCGTCCTGATTGCGCGTTGGTGCGGTCTAATTCATCGCGCTAGCGTCCAACAGTCCTGCGTCGGCCCACGCGGACCTGCTGCTTGGAGTTGAGAACGGGGAGCCTGCGAGAGGACGCAGGGCCCGAGCCGATGGTGACATACGGCCCTGGCGCGAGCTACACGGTTCGATCGAGGATCATCAATGTGTCGTGGCTACGCCCGCCCCGTTCGACTGACCTGATCCCTCCGCTCAGCGGAAGCAGCCAGCTAATCGCAGAGCACGGGCCAGCGTTGGTACTCGCGACTCATGTGCGCGAGAAGGGTGCCGACGGCGCCCCGCCCGTGACGCGTCCGCCTAGTGCACTGACGCAGAAATAGATTTCATGTTCCGCCGGCGGAGCACATCGTCGGCGGTCTTCACCCAGACGAAGGGATGTTTGCGGTCATCCCA
>Ga0310038_10002836_pt1 | contig 12664 bp, 2 predicted proteins | sample Sb_taG_6_FD_200461 | JGI IMG/M metagenome (GOLD analysis project Ga0310038, IMG submission 200461) | Peat soil microbial communities from Weissenstadt, Germany - Sb_50d_4_PS metaG (v2) (version 2) | ecosystem: Environmental > Terrestrial > Soil > Wetlands > Peat | place: Germany: Weissenstadt... | reverse complement strand
GACATACTGAGTTTACGACAGAATCGCCCGACTCTTGCGAGTGTCTCCGGAAGAGTGAAATGGAGACGAGCTTGGTACTCAGCCTTGGGGGCGGCGTCATCGCGCCGCGCAGCCGCCCAGGTTCGCCAGGTGGTGCACGCCCAGGCGCTCGGCGACTTCCCGCAACCGGGCTCGGCTGGCGGCGAAGAAACGGCCCAGCAACCGGCCCGCGGCCAGCTTCTGCAACCGCGCCTGCCAGTTCTCGGCGTTGCTCCCCAGCCGCTCGAAGATCCCGGCCAGCTCACCGGAGATCACGGCTTTGCCCTCGCGGAACAACCGCCCGGTGTACTCCACCAGGAGCAGGTAATTGCCCAGCGAGAATCCTTCGATCATCCCTTCGCGCGACGAATCCAGCCGCCTTCGATCCTCGACCGGACAGAGCCACAGCCCCTCTTCCAGGCCCGGATTCTCGGATTCTCGGACCATCGGGGCTGAAGGCGACGGTCTTGACCCGCTGGGCATACCCGCCGAGAACCAGGATGGCCTGGCCAGTGCTCGGGTCACAGAGCCGCACCTTGGCATCGTTGCACGCGACGGCGAGCGAGATGGGGCGATCCCTCTTCAGTGTCCCAACCATGGCGTTTGGCGCGGTCGAGCGTACCTGCGGCGCCGATTCATCCCATCCAAGTGCAGATAATTCTAAAGTTTTTTGGAGATTTTGATCTTTGACGTTTCCGACAAAAGTCCCGGCGGGGTATGTGGGCCAAATTGGACGAATAGGAAACATCTCCCACAACTTCTGATAGTTACGAAGGTTCGGGCGGGGACCATGTCGCTCGGAGAGTAAGAGCGGGTCAGGCTATCTGAACGGACGTTCAATTTTGTCGGTGACGTCATCTTTCATCCTTGCAATTGGCGGGGCAATAAGTTCTGATGACACTTTTAGCTCAACTGACGCGGTTCTCGGGCGGAGCGGTCAGGGGCTCATCTGGGAAATCCTGACTGGGATCACTCGTTCCATTTCTTTCCAAAGAGCCCCGTGGTACGTTCGGTTTTTCGTTCCCATCTTCCTGCTGTATGGGTAGTGCGAAGTCGGTCATGGGCCCTGAGACGGCTCGATGCCTGGCTGTTCCCGTTCGACGGGTCGAGAACAGTTCGATCGCCGGGGATTCCGATCGAGAGCTACCCATCTGGTTTTGGTTCACCCTGCTGCAGGCCCATGGGGTTGCCATCGCGCGATCACGATTGGTGTCACAACGGCGGTCGCCGCGCAATCAATTCGATGGAGAGTCACGCGAGGCGGGCAGCTCACCTGCCGTCTCGAATCTTTTTTCCCAAAATACCGCCCGAGGCGCGTTCGGTTCTTCGTTCCCGTGTTCCTATTGGATCAAATAGTCCGTTCGGTTTTCGGGTGTTCGTTTTCCTTGTTTCGAGGACGGACAGGCTTCGCCCAGGATCCGCGGTCGGGGTTCGCGAGGTGAGGACCGCTCGCGGGCTCCGGCCCTCCTGCTTGGGTAGTAAGGGCCAGCTCCGTCTGGCGACTTCCCGGGGTTGCTCTCGTTGTCAGTCGGCTTTTTGTTCTTTTCCCTATCCCCTGGTTCAGAATGCGAATCGTCTTGGCAGCGAGTGACCAGGAAGGAGAGGGATCATGCAGCGAATGGGAAGGAGACAATGTTCTGCATAAAGGTTGGATGGTCGCGTGTGCCATGACCGGGTTGCCCCATCCCATCTTGGTTGCAACTTCCGACTTTTCATGAGGCAGGCTTGCGGCGTATAATCCGCGGATCGCAAATCGTGGATCAGGACAAGTGCTCAGATTGACCTCATTGCAGGGGCCTCAGATGCGTTGTTTCCTCTCGAGTTTGCTGGTCATCATCACCTGCCTTCTCGCCGCGTCGGGCGCGAGGGCCGGACTGATGCTCTCGGTCGCGGCGGAGTCCGCCGAGCTGAGCCATTTGACCGTGGGTCAGTCCGTGCGCTTTGACGTTATGCTTTCCGGATTGAACTCCGGCGATCAACTGGATTACCTTGCCGGCACGGTGACATTCGATAGTTCTCTGCTCGGATCCGCCACCAACGTCACCGCCGGCGCGATCGTCCCGGATCCGACCGGTTTCGTGAGCGCGGGTTTCGTGGGTGCAGCCGACGCATTTTACGACGCCGTCTTCTTCTCGGTAACGAACACGCCGATCAGCTCCAACGGAGTCTTCTACACGTTCGACGTCGTCACGCAGCAACCAGGTTCGGGCAACCTCGCATTCGACCTCACGAGCCTGGCGGCAACCGACGGCACCAACACTCCGGTTCCGCTCGGCGCCGGCCCGGCCTTGCCCTTCACCATCGGGGCCGCGGTCTCCGTGCCCGAGCCGAATTCGCTCGTTCTCGCCCTGGCCGCTCTCGCCTGTTGTGGAGGCGCCGTGGTCTCTCGCCGGCTGACGCGCCACCGGCCTGAGCGGTACTGACTTCCAGGACACTACACACGTTTTGACCGGCAGCGCCGGATCCGGTTGCCGCTTCGCTCCCATCTCGACCAGGACCGCACCCTGACTGCATCTCCGAGGAGTCCTCACCGTGCGAAAGCCCAGGCGCCCCGCCAATCCCCTACGCCGTCCCGCCCGCAAGACCCGCATCGCCTTCGAGCGGCTCGAGGACCGTACCCTGCTTGACGCGTCGAACATCTTCGCCCAGCTCAGCGGTGTCGTGCCGGCGGCAGGCAGCCTGCGGCAGATTCCCATCACCCTCTCGACATCCAACTTCACCCTTCCCGGCGGCCAAGCCGTGCTCGGCTTCCGGGTGCAGGCCCCTACCGGGAGTTCCCTCGATCCGGCCGCCGTGACGATCACCACGGCCTCCGGCACGACTGTCAAGCCCACCTACGTCAACGCCGATCTGGGCGGTTACACGCAGAGCCTGGCGCTGGCCTCGCTCACGTACGGCAGTTACATCGTGACCGTGCGTGGAGACCGCGGCACCTCCGGCGCTTTCCAGCTCGACGCGTTCCTGGCGGGGGACGCCAACGGCGATCACCGGATCGACCTTAGCGACGGAAGCCTGATCCGTTCGCTGATCGGATCGGTCTCCGGTGACGGCCGATACAAGTTGGCGGCCGATAGCAACCTCGATGGCGCCATTTCCTCGTTCGACTACACCCAGTGGCGTTACAACCTGAACGACGTGACGAGTATCACTCCTCTGGCGCTCTCCCTGCAAACGCCGCCGAGCCTGGTCACGTTGCCCTCCGGCGGCCTGGCCACCGCGACCGCCGCCGTCACCCTGAGCGGCACAACGAACCCCGGCGCCACCGTGGCGCTCGAGACCGGCAGCGACGGACTGTTTGACGAGGGCTCGACCACCGCGGATTTCTCGGGAAAGTTCTCGTTCAGCGTCACTCTGGCCGCGGGGGCCAACAACCTCCAGGTGAGGGCTACCGACACATTCGGCCAGCAGCAGACGGCCGCCCTGGCGATCCTCCTGGACACGCAGGCTCCGACCGTCACACTCACGACCCCCGCCCCTGGGCTCGTGACGAATGCCAACCCCACCCTGGCTGGCCAGGTCACGGACAATCTTGTCGGGGTGGCGTCGTTGCAGGCGGCGGTGGACGGCGGTGCCTATGCTCCAGTGTCGTACGACGCTGCCGGCAATTTCAGCCTGACGACAGGTCTGCCACTGGACCACTCGGCCGACGGTCCCCACACCGTCTACCTGCTTGCCGCCGACCTAGTGGGCAACGTCTCGCCCGTCACCGACCTTACCTTCACCCTCGACACCACTCCGCCGGTCGTGACCGTGACCAGCCCCTCGGCGGGCCTGGTGGTGAATCACGACGTCACGATCACGGGCCAGGCGACGGATGCCCTGTCCGGGCTCGCCTCCGTCGAGGATGGACTGGACGGTGCGGCCTTTTCCCCGCTGGCACTGAATCCCGACGGCAGTTTCGTCCTTTCAGTGACCTTGCCGCTGAACGGATCGGACGACGGTCCCCACACCGTCCACTTCCGCGCCACCGACCTGGCGGGCAACGTCTCGCCCGTCACCGACCTTAGCTTCACCCTCGACACGACTCCGCCGGTCGTGACGGTGATCAGCCCCGCCCCAGGGCTCACGGTGACTCAGAACATCACGGTCGCCGGCCAGGTGACGGATGCCCTCTCGGGGGTCGACTCGGCGGAGGCCGCGCTCGATGGAGGAGCGTTCGCCCCGCTCTCTCTCGTCGCCGCCGGGAACTTCACTTTTGCCACCAACCTGCCGCTGGACGACACGGCCGACGGCCCCCACACCGTCCACCTTCGCGCCACCGACCGGCTGGGGAATGTCTCGGCGACGACGGACTTCCCGTTCACCCTCGAGACATGCATGGGCTTCGGCAATGCGACGGTCGCGCAAAGTGGCGGGTCGCCGGCCGGACAGGGCAGTGTGACGATCAGCGGATGTGACGCCACCTTGCGCGAAGGGGATTCGTTTGATGTCACCCTGTCGCTGCCGATCACCATCCCCACGCTGGCATCGACTCTGAACTTCAATTACAGCAACCTGGCGTTTGACACAACCAGCCAGGGGCGGATAAAGGACGCCTTCGAGGTGGCACTGGTGGACGCCTCCGGCAACTCGCTCGTTCCCACCATCGCCGCGAACCGAGATGCCTTCTTGAACGTCACGGAAGGCCAGCCGGCCGCCCTGGGGGCCTGGGCCACGGGCGCGGGGCCGACGGTCACGCTGGATGTCTCTCACGTCACGCCAGGGACGGCCGCGACGCTGGTGTTCCGGCTGGTGAACAACGATGGCGACGTGAATACGTCGGTTGTCGTCGGCAGCGTCCGGGTGGTTCCGCTGACGGGGCAGCCCGCGGGCCCGGGCGGCCAGCCCGCCGCGCCCGCGGGGACGCCTCCCGGGGCAATCGACTTCACCCATATGGCGGACGTGTCGGCCAGCGTCCAGCCGGTCTACGGTCGAACCTCGTTCGACCAGCCCACAAGCGTCCTGTACGCTGAGCTGGCGGCCCAGAATACCGGCCAGTACTTCGTGGACGCCCCCCTGATCGTGGCGATCGATCACCTCAGCGATCCCACGGTGCGTGTCCGGGGCGCCGACGGGACGACGCCGGGCGGTCTCCCCTATTTCGACCTGAGCACCCTCGTGCCGGGCGGTAAGCTCGCCTCGGGTGGAAGCACGGCCACCCGGACCATCGCCTTCTCTGACCCCGGCGGGAGTCCGTTCACCTACGACCTGGTCTTCCTCGGGCACCTCAACCGCTCGCCCGAGATCAACTCGACACCGAACCAGGAAGCGCTCGTCGGCAAACCGTACGTCTACAACGCAACGGCCACGGACCCGGAGCATGATACCCTCACATTCTCCCTGCTCTCCGGCCCCTCCGGCATGACTGTCGACGCGTCCACGGGGACGGTGTCCTGGTTGCCCGCCAGCACCGACGTGGGCAACGCCGCCGTCGCCCTTCGCGTGGACGATGGCCACGGCGGTTCAACCGAGCAAGACTTCACCCTCTCGGTGATCAACCCGCCGCCGGACCGGCCGCCGGTGTTCACCACCACTCCGGTTGTTGATGCAAACGTCAATGCGCCCTATGCCTACCAGGCACAGGCGACCGATCCGGACAGCGACCCCTTGACCTTCTCAGTGGTTTCCGGACCTCATGGCCTGACGGTGGATGCGAGCACGGGACTCGTGAGCTGGATACCAGTCGCGAGTCAGCTCGGGCTCGGGGACGTCACCCTTCAAGTGTCCGATGGCCGCGGGGGAACGGCGGTTCAGTCCTACACGATCGACGTCAGGCAAGAGCCTGGGAACCACCCGCCGATGATCGTCTCCGCGCCGGTGACAACGGCTGTTTCGGGACAGCCCTACAAATACGACGTCCGGGCTGTGGACCCAGATAACGACTTGTTGACATACTCTCTGATCGGCCCCAAGCCCGATGACGTGGCTATCGACGCCTCAACGGGAATCATCTCTTGGTCAGTGCAGCCCGGTGACCCACAGTCCCTCCCCGTCACTGTCCGCGTCGATGACGGCCGCGGCGGTTACGACACGCAGAGCTTCACCGTCGCGGTCAGCCAGCAGGCTCCAGGCCAGATCCAGGGAACGGTCTTCAACGACCTCAACGGCGACGGCAATCGCGACCTGCCAGGTTCGAACCCGATCCCCCCGACCCTGGGGAACGTTGAAGGTACCGCCGACCTTTACCTGGCGGGCATGCCCGACGGCTCCACTGCCTCGGGGGGTGATGTCGCCCCCGCCCAGTCGCCGTTTCTCGTGCCGGGGCTTGCGCTCACTGCCGGCTCCTCGTTGATGTTCACTGTCCCGGCCGGGGTCGTGAATTACCTCTATGCAAGTGCAAATTCAAATCCAGACGGTAACGGTTACCCGTTCATTGCGCACACGGCCGGCGTCGAAAATGGGCTTTCCGACGTGGTGGCTCCAGCAAATGCACTCTTCGCTGTCTTCCTCGGCCCGGATCAGCCGAACGGTTCCGCGGCACCGTCGCGGCTCGACTTCAGCTCCTCCGGCAACGTGCCCGGCGGGATCGACTACACGAAGATCTCGCCGCAGCTCAAGCAGGTCTTCTTTATCGGCGATGGCCGGACCAGCAGCGGCGCCGTGCAGCAGATCGTCGTTCCCGACGGGGCCACGCGGCTTTACCTGGGAGTGATGTCGGGCGGCACCACAGCGGGCAATTTCGGTTCTCTTGCCGTCGCCGTGCAGCCCTATTCGCCCGCGGACGCGCCGAGTCTCTTGAGCCCCATCGATATCTATACGGACAACATCGGGGTTCTTTCATCGCTTGCCTACTACCAGCCCCACAATTCGATCCTGGTTGCGAAGTCTGGGCGCATCAACGAAATCAGGCCAGACGGAACGAGCGTGCCGTTCTGGACGAGCACTCAAGGTGGCTCCGAGGTATACATGACCGCCGCAGGCTTCGGAAATTTGGGCGGATTCACGCCCGGCGACGTCTTCGCGTTGATCTCAGGATATCAAATCACGCGGATAACTGATGACGGCCAGACCGCCATTAGTCCCTGGGTCAGTCTTCCCTCGTCCTCGGCGACCGAGTCTGGGGGGATCACCTTCGATGCGACTGGATTGTTCGGCGGGGATCTGATCGTTGTCACGGCGTCGGGCGGAGTCTGGCGTGTCGACGCCGGAGGCAACTCCAAGCTGCTCGCGCAAGTCGATGAATCCGCCTTCTCCGAGGGGGTTGAGGGTGTATCCGTGTTGCCCGACGATCCAGCCCGCTACGGTCCATTGGCCGGCTGCATCATCGTTGGACAGGACGACTACGTTAGGAGCGGACTGGCACACAGCGGCCTCTGGGCCATCAACTTTCAGGGAAAGGCCACCTTTTATGACCTCGGGCTCTCCGCATACGCTCCGGGCACAGACTGGTCGAGTGTCGACGCCCTTGGCGTCGTCGCGCCCAATACAAACTTGTTCGCCGTTGGTGGATCCAACGTCATGGGCGCGCCCGCTTCACAACTCACGACGATGCTCGGAGACATTTTCGTCGTAACCGAGGGTCTCGGGCTCTTCCGCGTCTTCTGGAACGGGCAGTCGCTCGAGGCGCAGCGCTTTTCAGGACTTGCCTCTCAGCCGTCCGAGGCGATCACGTTCGCCCCGGTCGGCGTGGCACCGTTGCCACCCCCCGTCGAGCCTGGCACTCCCAACTGGACGGTCTATCTCGACCTGAACCACAACGGTAAGCTTGACCCGAACGAGCCGTTCACGACCACGGATGCGAACGGCCACTATACCCTCGCCAACCTTGCGCCTGGTACGTACACGGTCGCCGAAGTAGGACAGCCCGGCTGGCGCGAGACCCGCCCGGTGGGCGGAACGCAAACCATCACCGTCCAGGTGGGCCAGGTGACCGGGGGCGTCGATTTCGGTAATACGCAGCTCAACGTCCCCGCCAACCGTCCGCCCAAGCTTCTTAGCACCCCTCCCACGCAGGCCACGGTCGGCCAGGCCTACCGCTACGACCCCGTCGTGGACAACCCAGATGGCCAGGCCCTGACGTTCGATCTCCCCTTCCACTCCGCCGGCATGGCGGTTGACCCCGCCACCGGCGTCGTGGTCTGGACCCCCACCGCCGACGAGGTCGGTGCTGGGGGCGCTCTGCTGCGCGTCCGCGATGCCCGCGGCGATGTGGATCTGCAAGACCTCTTCATCACGGTCGGGCAGGCCAGTGCGTCGCCGGTGATCACCTCGACGCCGCCCGCCCAGGCCTATGTCGGCCTGGCGTACGAGTACGATGTCCATGCTCAGACCTCCAGCGGCGGCGCGCTTGCGTACAGCCTTCAGAACGCGCCCGCAGGCATGGCCGTCGAACCCTCCAGCGGCGTGCTCACCTGGGTGCCGACCGCGGGTGAGATCGGCGCACAGACCGCCGTCTTGATCGTTCAGGATTCCCTGGGGAACCAGGCGAGTCAGACGATCGATGTCATCGTCTCGGCCTCCGCCCCGGCCTCGACGCCGGTGATCACCTCGACACCCCCGACCGCCGTCCGTCTGGGCAACCTGTACTGGTACCCGGTCCAGGCTTTTGACCCCAGCGGGACCCCGCTGACCTATACTTTGGTTGCCCACCCGGCCGGGATGACCGTGGACGCCACCGGGCTGATCCGGTGGACGCCCACCGCGGGCCAGCTTGGCCCGAACCCGGTGACCCTGGAGGTCGATAACGGCCATGGTGGAACGGCCGGCCAGTCGTTCACGGTCAACGCGACGAACCTATTTACACCGCTTCCGCCGGTGATCACTTCGACACCCCCCGCCTCGGCCATCGTCGGCAACCCCTATGCCTACAACCTGACCGCGACCGACCCGGGCGGCTATGCTGTGCGCTGGAGCCTGGACACCGCGCCGGTCGGGATGTCGATCGACCCCACCCTTGGCACCGTCCGCTGGACCCCGACCGACGACGAGATCGGCGCTCAAGCCGTCACCGTGCGCGTGTCGGATGTATTCGGCCAATCCACCCAGAGCTTCAGCGTCGCCGTCACCGGCGTCGACGTGCCGCCGCTGATCACCTCCGAACCACCGACCCAGGGGGCGGTGGGCTCGACGTACAGTTACCCGGTGGTGGCCCAGTACACCGGCACCGGCGCGCTGACCTACGCGCTGACCACGGCACCGGCCGGGATGACGATCGATGCAGCCTCTGGCCTGGTCGAGTGGACGCCGACCGCCGATCAGGTCGGCACCAAGGGCGTGGCCCTGAGCGTGACCGACCCCCTGGGCGGGGGAGCAACCCAGACGTTCACGGTCGTGGTCGCCGCGACGCCTCCCATCCTGCCCCCCACGATCACCTCGCAGCCGGCATTCGTGGGCACCGCCGGTGCGCTTTACCAGTACTCCGTGACCGCGACCGACCCGGCGGGCCTGGCTCTCACCTATTCGTTGACCGCTTCCCCGGCCGGCATGACCATCGATCCGGCCCGCGGCCTGATCAACTGGACGCCGGACGCGGGCCAGGCCGGCTCCAGCCTCGTCACCGTCGTCGCGACCAATACGGGGAACGCGGCGGCCTCGCAAACCTTCACGGTCGTCGTCTCGGTCAACCACCCGCCGGTCATCAACTCCACGGCCCCCAGCTCGACCACTGCCGGACTGACGTACCGCTACGACGTGAAGGCAACCGACCCGGACGGCAACCCGCTGACGTATGCCCTGGTCGCGGGACCGGCGGGAATGAGCATCGACGCCTTGGGCCGGCTGACGTGGCCGACCGGGAGCGCGGATATCGGCACGCAGCACGTGTCGATCGCGGTCGCCGACAACCACGGCGCCTCGACCGCGCAGTCGTTTAATGTCAACGTCGTGGCCGACACCCAGGCACCGCTCGTCGCCCTGTCGGTCACGCCCAGCCCGGCGAATCTCGGCTCCCGGGCGACCTTCCTGGTCACGGCCGTCGATAACGTCGGGGTTCAGGCGCTGACCTTGACCGTGGGCGGCCTGCCGGTCGCGCTCGATTCGAGCGGCCGGACTACCATGACCATGACCACGGCGGGCGATCTCTCCGTGGTCGCCACGGCGACCGACCCCTCCGGCAACACCGGGACCGCCTCCAGCACCCTCACGGTCATCAATCCCAGCGTCACGAATCCGCCGAGCGTCTCGTTCGACACCCCGGCCGACGGCGATGTGATCACCGCGCCCACCGCCGTGATCGGCAGCGTGAGCGACAGCAACCTCCTGTACTGGACGCTCTCGATCGCCCCGGTGGGCAGCGCTGCGTTCACCCAGATCGCTCGCGGCACCAGCCAGGTCAGCCACGGCACGCTGGGGACGTTCGACCCGTCGCTGCTGAGCAACGATAGCTATGACCTGCGGCTCTACGCCAAGAACTCCGGCGGCCTCGACACAACCCTGGACCGCGTCGTCAGCCTGGCCGGCAACCTCAAGCTCGGCAACTTCCGCCTCTCGTTCACGGACCTGACGCTCGCGGTCGCCGGTATCCCCATCACGGTGACCCGTACGTATGACAGCCTGAACGCGAACAGCTCGGAAGATTTTGGTTACGGATGGACGCTCGCGTACCGCGATGCCGACCTTCGCACCAGCGTCCTCAAGACCGGGAGCGAGGCGGACCTGGTCTACAATCCCTTCACGGAAGGGACGAGAGTTTATGTCACCCTGCCCGGCGGCGAGCGCCAGGGGTTCACGTTCCGGCCGACCCTGGCCCCGGGCTTCCGCGGCTCGTTCCTCGGCATCTACGAGCCGAGCTTCGTACCCGACGCCGGCGTCACCAGCCAGCTCTCAGTCGCCGACAGCGAGCTCATGCTGGGCCCCGACGGGCAGTTTTACTCCTATGTGGATGGGACGCCATACAACGCCTCCAGCCCGGCGTTCGGCGGCGTTTACACGCTCTCGACCAAGGACGGCCTGGCTTACGCCATCGACGGAACCAGCGGCAAGCTGATGACAGCCACCGACGCCAACGGCAACACGTTGACGTTCACCGACACGGGTATCACCAGCTCGGCAGGCCCGCAGGTCACCTTCGACAGGGATCCGCAAGGCCGGATCGTCGCCGTCACCGACCCGGCGGGCAAAAAGGTGCAGTACCAGTACAACACGAGTGGCGACCTGGTCGCAGTCACCGACCGGCAGGGCAACACCACCAAGTTCGTCTACGACGCGACCCAGGCACACTATCTGACCCAGGTCATCGACCCGCTGGGCAACACGGGTGTCCGCACGAATTACGACGCCCAGGGCCGCCTGACCACGCTGACCGACGCCGCCGGCAAAACGGTGAGCCTGGGCTATGACCCGACCCACTCGACCGAAGTGGTCACGGACCAGCTTGGCAACCCGACCACCTACGTCTACGACGACCAGGGCAACATCGTCACCCAGACCGACGCCCTGGGCGGGGTCACGACCCGGACCTACGACACCGCCAACAACATGCTCACGGAGACCGACCCCCTGGGCCGCACCACCAGCTACACCTACGACGCCCAGGGCAACGTGCTGACGGAGACAGACCCGATGGGCGGGGTCACCCGCCACACCTACACGACGATCCAGCTCCACACGAACCTGGGGGTGCCCCTGGCCCCGTTCACTCAGGAGGCAACCACCACCGATCCTCTGGGCAACACGACGACCTACGCCTACGACAGCCAGGGGAACATGCTGTCCGAGACCGATGCGCTCGGCCGCGTGACCAGCTTCACCTACGACTCGGCCGGCGACCCGACGTCGCTGACCGAGCCGGGCGGCAACACCACAGTGTTCGCCTATGACGGCGCGGGTCATCTCCTGAGTCAGACCGACGCGCTGGGCCACGTCACGTCCTACACCTATGACGCCGACGGCAACCAGACCAGCCAGACCACGACGCTGACCACGCCCGCCGGAGTGCGGACCCTGGTGACCAGCACGGAGTACGACGCCAACGGCCGGGCCGTGCAGGTCACGGACGCGGAGGGCAACGTCACCCGCACCCAGTACGATGCGGCCGGCAACATGACCGCGACAATCGATGCCCTGGGCCGACGCACCCAGTACGTGTACGACGACCGCGGCGAGCTGACCGAGACGATCTACCCCGACGGCACCAGCACGCAGACCGAGTACGACGCAGCCGGACACGTGACGGCCCAGGTCGACGAGGAAGGCCGGCGCACGGTGATGAACTACGACGCACTCGGCCGCCTGGTCGAGACCGACAACCCGGACGGCAGCAGCACGAAGACCGAGTATGATGCCGCCGGCCAGGTGACCGCCCAGGTTGACGAGCTGGGCAACCGGACCACGTTCACTTACGACGCGGCCGGCCAGCAAACGTCCGTCACCGACGCCCTGGGGAACGTGACCACGTCAACCTATGATGCAGCCGGTAACCTGGTGGCGGAGACCGACCCGCTCGGGCACACCACGAGCTTCGTCGTCGATGCGCTGGGGCGGCAGGTGCAGACGATCTTCGCCGACGGGACGAGCACGTCGGTGGTGTACGACAGCGCCGGTCAGGTCGCCTCGCGGACCGACCAGGCCGGGCGGACCACCAGCTACGAATATGACGCCCTGGGCCACCTGACGGCGGTGGTCGACGCACTGGGTCAGCGGACTCAGTATGCTTACGACGAGGCCGGCGACCTGGTCAGCCAGACCGACGCCAACGGGCATGTCACAACGTACGAGTACAACGGACTCG